>OGUF01000010.1_pt1 | contig 166333 bp, 149 predicted proteins | sample 1573681 | NCBI WGS metagenome assembly OGUF01 (sample SAMEA2582049, study PRJEB24529) | metagenome | biome: Human gut stool | place: China | collected 2011
TCAGGTAAGTCTCGGTCACAGTGATAGACGAATGTCCCATCGCTTCGGAGATAATGCCCGGATGAATTTCACAATAATAAGCCGTCGTAGCCCAGGTATGGCGGGCGGTGTACGAACTCAATTTATCGGATAATCCCAATAATTCACCTAACAACATCAACTGTTGGTTAAAGCTGCGCAATGCCAACTGATATTCGCGATACGCCTCTTTAGTTCCTTCACGGCTTTTCAACAACGGAAATAAATAAGGGGAAGTAGGATCACGATTGATGTACTTCTTTACCAGGATCATCGCTTCCGCAGTCAACGTCACAGATAGAGGACGACCTGTCTTACGTCTGCGATACGTTATTACGTTATCACGCAAATCGCTCTTACGCAAATAAGCAAGATCGACAAATGGCATACCACGTAACAAGAACATCAAAATAAACAACTCTTGTGCCTGATATACAGCCAATGAAACACCCGATGTACGGGACAATTTAACAAACACCTTTTTCATATCTTCATCGCCCAACGCACGTTTATGATCGGCGCGAGTACCGGTATAAACAGAACGGAACAAGTGAGGAACATAAGGTGCCTTACGAAGATCGACGGCACGATTGTAAACTGCACGAAACGTACGCAAATAAGTGGAAACGGTGTTCCAACTACAACCACGACTACGAAGATGTATTTCAAATCCTTTTAACCACTCCGGACTCACTTCTTCAAAGGTGAAGTCCGCTTTCCCACAATAAGCAATGATGGCATTCAGACTGCTACGATAAACGTGCGCAGTACCGAAGTTTCCCTCCACCTGTAGCCCCGTGGCTACTTGCTTCATAAATGTTACTACTTTCAACATTTTCTCAATTTATTAATTTATTCGACAATAAAGATACAAGTATTCTTTCATCTAAAAACTCATCATACGAACAAAACTGAAAACAAAGATGTTTTATAGAGAAAGCTATCAAAGTCGATTTATAACAAAAGCCCGGACTTTCGCAAGCTCGAGCTTTCTATATCTTGGGGACGTCTCCTTTACCTATAGGGAAATGGGTGACTAGCAATTGATTCTAGTACAACAAAAAAGACGCTCCAAGAATAAAGATAAAAGGGATGCCAGTGGGAAATTAGGGTGGCATCCCTTTTCTAAATAGAAGAACAAAGATAGAAGGATGGACTTTCACAAGCTGTGTCCTTCGCTTTGTTCTGGGGTAAAAATATCTTTTTCACACATAGGTGAAGAAGGGTTTTATCTTTATGGAGATAAATATCTCCTGCTCCCGACAGGAAGACCCCATACGTCACAGGAGATATATCATCATCTAATTAATTAGTAGCATCGTCTACCCAAGTTGAAACTTTGACTGTAATAGTCTTAGCCTGACCAACCATGCTACCCCAAGGAGAAGTAGGAGTAGCTTTCACAGTAACTACCAAGTTAGCATTGTTCATACTCAATTTAGCCATTGCATCAGTCAATTTGAGTTTATTATCAGAAATAGTAGGCTTCACAAAAGAAGACGCATCATTTCCTGAAAGAGAATACTCGATAGAGAAACCGTAGATAGTCATAGCATCACTTGCATAGGTGTCAGTAGCAAAAGTAGGCCATACTTCTTTGCTATTTTTATCTTTCCAGATAAATGCTGTTGTCAAATCAAAACCGGCTTTTCTTGCATTCTCATCTGTCACATCATAGTCAAATTCAGTCGTTTCTGCATCTTTATAGCTAAATGTTCCGTTCAAGTTAGCGGCAGGAATGATTACCGGAATAGTTTCGGTGAATATTACGTTCTCATCACATTTTCCCTGCAGCGTAACATTGATTGGTTCGCCATCGTATTGGTTAGTCACTGTTACAGTACCGTCATTTTCATTAACAGTTACACCACGACTCGCCGGAGCAGCTTTTTGAGTATTAGCAACAAGAGCAAACTTCATAGTACCGCCCATATCCGTAACTAATTTGCCATACACGGCATCATAATTAGAATAAAGTTCTTTCAAGCTTCTGGATGCTGTTACTGCTGTTATCTTGCTGCTGCTAGGATCTTTAGCAAAGTTAGTTAGCAAAGTTCCGTCCGTTTGAGTAATAGCTTCCAGTTTAAATGCCGCATCAGTTTCTTTAGGAAGAGTTACGGTTACGCCCTTCACTGTTACATCAACAGTGTAATCACCCTTCGTAATCTTCGTAGTAATATCAGTAGCCTCACAAGTTGTATTTGCAGGAACGACCAAGGCTAGTTGATCGCTGCCGTTCAAACCTAACTTAATAGTCTGATCTTGTGGAACACCTTCAAAGGTACAACCGGAGAAATCACTCATACTAGCATTTCCCAATGCAGTTTTTATTGCAGTTATAACAGCAGCAGCGTCACCAGTAGTAGCGATGTTATACATCTTTTCTGCAGCATTCCACAAAATAGGATCTGTTGAAGCCAGTGTAGCCGTTTGTGCCTGTCCTTCGCTGACAATTTTAACTTCCGTATATTCCTTGGCATCATAAACTTTTGTCGTAGGATGTTCCTCTCCGGCTGTTGCAGGATCTGTCACTGTTACAATAGATTGTACAGTAGCTTGGCTTCCTGCATCTCCTTTAGCTTTCAATACACCAGTCTCTGCATTCAAATCAAAGTTAGCAGCAACATTTGCTGTCGTTGAAAATGCTACACTGAAATACTTATCAGAGATACCGAGTTCGCTCAATGTCTTTGTATCAGGAGTACCGTCTACATCTCCATTAGCTTTTATTGCTGTATTCACAGTTACGTTATAATCAGATACCTTGGCATCTCCATCATTTTCCTTATAGTCAATACTAGCACCTTTCTTCACTGTTGCTACTCCTGCATTTGCAGATGCCCATTCCACCTTACTGATATACAGATTACTCTTCACAGCGGCAAAATAGTTGGAGGAGACATCATTCAAAGTCTTCTTATCGGCAGCAACTTTGTCTGTTACAGTCAGAGCCACAGCATAACTATTTTTCACTGCGCTAGCATCCAATGTTACTTCAATCAAGTTAGGTTCAGCATCTACCACTTTGATTCCTTTTATCTTGAACGGATCGTTTAGAGAACGCGTCTTCACTTTCTGGCAATCTACAGAAATAACATATTTCGCATTCTCACTTACTTCACCATTCTCACCATAACAAGCAACCAAATCTTTTATTACATCAGCCGGAGATACACGGAATCTCACTGCCACTTCGTTGACATTGACTACCGATTTCCAGTCGTGACCACCACCCGTAGCAAAGTCCACATAGTATGTATTGAACTGAACCTGTCCGTCTGCATAAGTCGGCACATACACGATACTCTGAATCATGCCTTTGATAGCGTCGATTTCTTTCTGAAGATGATCGGTCAAATCTTTGATCGCTTTATTGACAGCTGATTTCTCATCAGCAATCAGCGCTTTTACACCTTCATCCAATGTGGCAGTCCCTTCCGGCATATTGAGAGCAGCAACAGCTTTCTGTGCGTCAACAATCTGTTTGATAAGAGCTGCATAGTTTTCATAATCTGCGCCTTCTGTTTTTGCTACATAAGTATTGATGGCAGTCAGCAATTCATTTAATTGTGCCTGCTGTGCTTTAGCATCATCACTGAAAAGTTTATCGTACACACTTCCTACAAAAGTAGCCAGCGTTGTAGACACTCCATATTTTTCAGTAAGTACAGCATTGATGTTACCGAGTTCTGTTGTGATTCCGCTTTGAACAGCTCCTGTTACATACTTAGCAATCTCTCCCCACTTATCCTGATCGGTTCCATCATGCTTAAGAGCATCGATGATAGCTTGATTTACATAAGCACCGAAGCTGGTACTTTCGTAAGCACTTACATTTTTTTTGCCGGATGTGATGTATGCCTGTTCTGCTACAATCAGTTCAGATAATACGGTTTTGGCATCTTCAAGTTCTGTAATCTTCTTTTCCAAGCCACTGACTCCATCCTCACCTTTGAGAATCTTTTGCAAAGAGGTCAGTTGATTTTGAAGGTCTGCCAATCTTGCTGCCAAATCTTTAGCTTTATCACCTGTAGCATCTGCCAAAGCTTGTTCCAATGCAGCGATTTTTTCTTTCAAAGTTTTCTCACCATCCGGATTTTCCACAAGTGCGCTCAAGTCATTCAGTTGTGTCTGCAAATCCTGTTTTGCCTTTTCAACTGCGCTCTTCATGTCTTCTGTACTTACCGGACTGGTCGATGTGATCTTATCAACCTGCTCCTGCAAGCCTTTAATATCATCATCATAGTCCTTACAGCTTGTCACCACTGTACTGACTGTAAGCGTCAATGCTCCGAAAAGCATTACCCTAACAAATTTTTTCTTCATAACTACTTAAAAATTACATTAATAATATATTATTAAACACTAAGTTTCAATAATAGACCGCCCGTTACTCTGTAGGTAACGGATAAACCTTTGTGCCTGCTCTTTTGGAGTAGTCAATACTGAAAAATGATATGATAAGCAATGAAACATTTTTACCCCTGCTTCTGAAAGGCAGTAGAGGGAAGGAGATCTTTTGCAAAAATTTAGAAGTTAACAAAGCCCTAATACAAAGAATCCGCTTGTTTTATTTGTTTAATTCCTTTTTTGAGTAGTTTATTAGAAAAAATGTATGATTTCGTTTGGTTGTTTTAAGAAATATGCTCATATTTGCACCGATATTTCAACCCGTTACCTACGAAGTAACAGGATAAAAATCAAGCACTTAGACCTACCACAGATCGTTTTACAAAATCAAGTACTTGTATATTTGCTTCATCAATTTTCTTATTTCGGAAAGGCTTCAAATAAGTTTCCGTCACAGTGATAGACGAATGTCCCATCGCTTCGGAGATAATACCCGGATGAATTTCGCAATAATACGCAGTTGTAGCCCAGGTATGGCGGGCGGTGTACGAGCTCAACCGGTCTTTGAGTCCCAATGCCTTTCCTAATAATTCCAACTGATAATTAAAATTGCGCAATGCCAGTTGATATTCCCTATACGCCTTTGGCGAACCTTCGTCACTATGAAGAATCGGGAACAAATAAGGCGACTGTTCCTCCCAATTCATATACTTTTGCAAAAGAAACATCGCTTCCGTCGTCAACGTCACAGACAACGGACGCCCCGTTTTACGACGACGATAACTAATCACATTTCCCCGCAGATCACTCTTACGCAAATAAGCCAGGTCGACAAAAGGCAATCCCCGAAGCAGGAACATAAGAATGAACAACTCCTGCGCACCCTTCATGGCAGGAGTGATAGCGTCCGACTGCAACAGACGGGCAAACACCTTCTTCATATCCTCCATATCCAGTGCCCGGCGGCGGTCTGCCCGCGTACCTGTATATACGGATCGAAAAAGATGCGGCACGTATGATGCCTTCCGAAGATCGACAGCGCGATTGTAAACCGCACGCAACGTGCGAAGATACGTAGACACCGTATTCCAACTACACCCACGTGCACGAAGACTACCCTCAAAATGCTTCAGCCACTCCGGAGTGATTTCCCAAAACGACAAACGATCGGAACCCTGAAAAGTAAGAATCGCATTCAACGTACTTCTGTATACATGAGCAGTCCCTAAATTTCCACTCTGCTGCAAATCAACAGCCACTTGTTTCATAAACGAAGTAAAACTTTCCTTTTTCATTAAAAATAAATTAATAATTAATATTTACTTTTCCCACATTTTACTTTAGTAAAATACAAAAATATATCTTCAAAAATTTACATACATAAAATCTAAAAAATAAAAACTAAAACATTTACATTAATCATCAAAGTAAATTTCATACATTTGCACAATTTTTCAAACAACATATTATTTTAACCATTTAAAGTATAAAAAAATTATGAACAACAATGAACCAGCTGCCGAACGCTACAGCATTAATGGATTCAAGTATTTCTCCGAATTGGCGAAGGAGTATTTTCCCGATCTGGCAAACGCTTCTTCCGCCAGCAAAAAAATGCGCAAACGCATTAAAGCAAACAAGACATTGAACGAACAACTGGTTGCTGCATATTACACCAGCCAAACAATCGATGTCAGTCCTGAAATGCAGCTAATCATCTACCGACACTGGGGACCTCCCCACATTGACTTGCCGACAAACGTTTAGCGCGTAACAGAAAACGAAAACACGGACAAGAAATAAAAGGAAAATCGATCTATATATTTTTAAATATATCATTTATCTTTTATTGTTTATTATGTATTCCACTTTGCGTTCACCACTTTTTTTCAAAACGAAGATAACTACCAATCATACAGCTATTTACAGAAAGAAAAAAGCGTTCCACAAAGCGTTCGGCAAAAATGACCGTTTTTTCACTACAAACAAGACCTTCGAATCCCCCCAAACGAAGGCTTTGTTTTTTCTCCAACAGAAGCTCCACCAGTCACAAACAGAAGCTCCACCAACCACCAACAGAAGCTCCGCCAACCACCAACAGAGCATCCGTTCCATCCCCACTCCTTCCCCGGCTTCATGAAAGAAGAAAAAAACAGCGATTTGCGCATCGCGGCACCCTTTATTCATCCACACCCGTCCGCACGGAACCACACCCCTTGCGCATCGCACAGGAACGGCGTACCTTTACAGAAATTTAAAACGATAACCCAATGAACAATTTCAACTTTCAAGCCATGATGGAACATGGTTTTCTCATTATCCCCAAAGCCCTGCTACAACAACAGATAGAAGACCCGAACATAGAAGCCGGAGAAATAGAAGCGCTCCTGAAAATCCTGATGAAAGTAAACTATTCGGACACGATATACAGCAACCGGCAGCACAAAGACTACCTGTGCAAAAGAGGCGAAAGCATGTTCAGCTACCGCGACTGGAGCCGCATTTTCCGCTGGTCTGTCGGAAAAACCTTCCGGTTCATACACGCCCTTGCCATCCTGGGGATCATCGAAATCGTCCCCCATCCCAACAACCCGTCCCTGCATATCCGTGTTGTCGAATACGACAAATGGGTAGGAGCCCCCGACAGCGGCAAGCAGAAAAAGAAAACCGTCAACGAGAAGTTCCGCCTGTTTTGGAATGAGTTTCACAGCATCACGCAGCTTCCCAAAGAAAACATCGCCAAAGCGCAACGCGAATGGAAAAAATTAAGCGACAAGGAACAGCAACTCGCCATCGACAAGGTAGAAGATTATTATTTCCACCAAACAAACATCAACTACCTGCTCCACGCTGCCAGCTATTTATCCAACAAAGCTTTCCTAAACGAATACTGATAAAACGAATCCCAATTAAACGAAGACTGATTAAACAAACACTGATTATGAATACCGAAAACAGAGTTTCACCACAGGCTCCCGAAATAGAAGAAGCCATCATCGGCGCCTGCCTGATAGAGCAGAGAGCTATACCACTGATAGCCGACAAGCTGCGCCCCGAAATGTTCTATGTCCTGCGCCACCAACTGATCTACGCCGCCATACTGGCTATGTACCACGCCGGAATGAAGATAGACATCCTCACCGTAAAAGAAGAGCTTTCCCACCGCGGAAAGCTCGAAGAGGCGGGCGGAGCGTTCGGCATCACCCAGTTGAGCAGCAAAGTGGCGACTTCCGCCCACCTCGAATATCACGCGCAGATCGTACACGAGAAATATCTACGACGCGAAATGATCTTGGGATTCAACAAACTACTCGCCTGCGCGCTAGACGAAACGATGGACATCGACGACTCGTTGATGGACGCGCACAACCTGCTCGACCGCCTGGAAGGCGAATTCGGCCACAACAACCACATGCGGGACATGGATGAACTGATGACCGCCACCATGACCGAAGCCGAAGGACGTATTGCCAACAACATAAACGGAGTGACCGGCATCCCTACCGGACTGGCAGACCTGGACCGCATGACGTCCGGACTCCAAAACGGCGAACTAGTGGTAATTGCCGCCCGTCCCGGCGTAGGAAAAACGGCATTCGCACTACACCTGGCACGAAACGCAGCCATGGCAGGACATGCCGTAGCCGTCTACAGCCTCGAAATGCAAGGAGAAAGACTGGCCGACCGATGGCTGACAGCAGCCAGCGAAGTCAGTGCCCGCCATTGGCGGTCAGGAACCGTCAGCCCGCAAGAGCTTGCAGAGGCACGCACAGCAGCCGCCGACCTCAAACGCCTGCCGATACACGTAGACGACAGCACCTCGGTCAACATGGAACACGTACGCTCCAGCGCGCGACTGCTGCAATGCCAGCATGCATGCGACGCGATCATTATAGACTACCTGCAACTCTGCGACATGACAACCGGCCAAAACAACCGCAACCGCGAACAGGAAGTGGCGCAAGCCACCCGCAAAGCGAAGTTGCTAGCCAAAGAGCTAAACGTACCGGTGGTACTGCTTAGCCAGCTAAACCGCGAATCGGAAAACCGCCCCGCAGGCCGCCCCGAACTGGCACATCTCCGCGAAAGTGGCGCAATCGAGCAGGATGCGGACGTCGTGATATTACTCTACCGCCCCGCCCTCGCACGAATAACAACCGACCGCGAAAGCGGTTACCCTACCGAAGAACTAGGCATAGCAATCATAGCCAAACAACGCAACGGAGAGACGGGAAACGTATACTTCAGGCATAATTCGGCAATGACAAAAATCACCGAATACGTTCCACCGCTGGAATACATGCTGAAACATGCTAAATAGATACAGATTCACTCCGATTCCATACAATTTTATATTACAATATAAAGCTGTATGGAATTTCTTTTTTTATTTCATTATTGATATAAAATAAATAGCAAAATACTTGACTTTCCCTTTCAAATTTCGTATATTTGTAATGTCAACAACGACAGAAAATATTATTACTTAAACCTTAACTTTTTTAATTGTATGAATGTATTAGTGGAGCGCTATCAGCGCAGAAAGTATGTGAATCAGCCGGATTCACAGATGTTGTATTATGTACGCCAGAAATCGGGCACAGTGAGAGTGATGGACATCAACAAGCTGGCCGATGCCATCGAAGCGAACTCATCGCTTACAGCAGGAGATGTGAAGCATTCCATCGAGGCTTTTGTTGAGCAGTTGCGCCTGTCGCTCACCCAGGGAGACAAGGTGAAGATTGACGGATTGGGCACGTTCCATATCACGTTGAGCAGCGAAGGGGCTGAAAAGGAGAAGGATTGCACGGTGCGCAATATCCGTAAAGTAAATGTCCGTTTTGTGGCAGATAAGGCGCTTCAACTGGTGAACACGAGTCATGCCACTACCCGAGGCGAGAATAATGTCGATTTCATCCTGGCCGGAAAGGGTGACGGAGAAGACGCGGATGGTGGAAACAGCGGTAGCGGTGGAAGCGGAGAAGCTCCGGACCCGGCAGCTTAATCATTAAAAACAGTGCCGCATGGGTATTACAGAGTGATTTCTACAGTTACTCTCCATGCGGTTTCTGTTTTCTTCTACATTTATTTTTTAATTCTCAATTTTCAATCCTCAATTTATTAAAATGCTCGATAAAATCATAGAGATCATTATGACGATCCTGCCCTTTCTGGGCAGTAACCGCAAAAAGCGCAAAGTAATGGCGCAAGAAGTAAAAGAGTTCAGCGAACTGGTGAAAGACCAATATACTTTTCTGATGCAGCAGTTGGAAAAAGTGTTGAAGGATTATTTCGACCTTAGCTCGAAAGTGAAAGAGATGCATACAGAGATATTCTCATTAAGAGGTCAGCTGGCACAGGCTGCTGCCTTACAATGTATTAATAAGGAGTGTGCACAACGTAGTGCAGCAGAGGCATGATAACGATTCAATTAATGCAAATTATGGAACCTGTGCAATTTACAGAACCTATTCAATCTATTTAATCCATTCATGAGAACTATAAACCTGATAGTAATCCATTGCTCCGCTACGCGCGAAGACAAGAGTTTCACAGAATATGACCTGGACGTCTGTCATCGCAGACGAGGATTCAACGGAACGGGTTATCATTTCTATATCCGCAAGAACGGGGATATAAAATCTACCCGTCCGATAGAACGAATTGGTGCGCACAGCCGCGGTTTCAACAAAGAAAGTATAGGTATCTGCTATGAGGGCGGACTCGATTGCAAAGGACAACCGAAAGATACCCGTACCGAATGGCAGAAACATTCGCTCCGGGTATTGATTCTCGCTTTATTGAAAGATTATCCGAATTGCCGGATATGTGGACACCGGGATCTTAGCCCCGACCTGAACGGAAACGGCGAGATTGAACCGGAAGAATGGATCAAAGCCTGTCCTTGCTTTAATGCTGAAAAGGATTGGGATAAAGTCTAAAAAAATTAGCTTTATTATAATTTAGGCACGGATAACACGGATTTCACGGTTGCTTTGTACAAGCATAGCACTAACCGTGCAATCTGTGTAATCCGTGCCTAATCTTTAACTTATGATTTTGCTAGACTACGCGTTATCAAAGGCCGTTTAGAACCGACGTAATATGCTGTCTAATTTTCCAACGAGGTAAAAAGGTAGATTTATCAATTTGAATTCTTTTCCGTCTGCCGTCTTTACCTCATCCACAGCATAAGGCTGCGACCATATTCTGACTGCAACAGTCTGATTAGAGTGATTCATAAAAGAATGTAAGGAACGCAAGTGGGCGTTATGCCCTGATTTGACTTCAATGGGATAAACCATAGAATCCTGCACCCACACATAATCGACTTCTGCATTAGAACCACTTTTATTACGCACCCAGAAACAACGTTTCTGACTGACTTTATCTGTCAGTGTCAACAGTTCTTGCGCTACAATCTGCTCCGCTATCATACCACGCCAAGCATCCATTATATCTTTTGCTCCCAAAACCTCTTTCTGTACCTGTGCCGCATAATTCACCAATCCTGTATCTAACCAGACCAGTTTGGGCATACGCTTTATTTCAGGAGTGGCCGGAACTTCCGTTGCCGTAGTCGGATAAACTAATTCCAGCAACAAAGTTATAAAGAATTTCCAAAGATGGGGCAAAACACCATTGATTTTGTTTCAAAGATGGGGCAAAGCCGCCTAATACTGTCGTAAATATGGGGCAAAAAGAACGTATTTACAATCAGCTAATCTACAAATTAGACGACTTACCATGTACTAACTCCAATCGTACATCGTAAATCGTCTAATCGTAAATGAACTTAATCGTAAATTATTTTTCTACTTCACGTCGAATGCAGCATCAATCAACGCTTTCAAGTTCAGATAATGACTTCTGTATATTCCACTGGAAGCATTTGCCGCATTGGTCAGGTCTCTTCTAAGATCAGTCAACTGTCCGCGTGCAATAGTCGGTGCTTCAGAAGGGAAATCGAAAGCTACGAGCGAATAACCACCCAGACTTCCGAGCGAACCGGAACTGTTCTTCGGTTTATCAAGCATTCCAATCAACGCATTGACATAAGTCTTTTGCAAACTACGTTGGGAAGCATCCGGTTTCTTTCCTCCTTGCATATCGCTCCAGATACTCTTCTTCAAATCACGGAACAAATCGTTGGCTGTGTATGCCTTCGCTCCGTTGACCAGTTCGTTGTCCGTCATCTTATCGAGTGTGCGGCTGCTAAGCAGTTGTTTCAATGTACTGCTCTGTACACGGTAGATCGAATTGAAAGTATTGATACCAGTTCTTTCGGACAGTTTATCATCCATCAGCCAGGTCGGTGTGGTAAACAGTTCCTTGTTCAGGAAGTCGACCGCTTTCTTCTGAATATCCTTCGGAACATATTCCACCGCTTTCATGTCTGTCTGTTCCACAGAAATCGGATTGTGGTAGATACCGGCCACATTGGTAGCCACATGGCCCATGTACAAGTCGAATTGTCCCACCACATTCTGATACAAACGGACAGCTTTCATATAACCTTCGTTCGGTTCATAAGTCCAGTTCATGATTTCAGGCATCACGCGTTTCAGGTTTTTGATACCATACGAACTTGCCAGCATGGCATCATCTCCCAAATCTTCACTCTGGTTGCGGGGATCGTTTCTGTCGAGTTCCGTTCCGAACGTATAGCGTTTGTCCTCCCGCAGCTTCTCAATGATCCACTTATTCAAGTGAGGTATTTCGGCTTCCGCCGTTTCATATTCAGGCATCCAACGATAGCCCCATTCAATCGCCCATTTATCATACATACCGATACGGGGGAATATTCCCGAACGTGAAACGTTGTCTTCCGGCTGTGCCACATAGTTGAAGCGTGCATAGTCCATGATAGACGGTGTATGACCGTTGGCTTCCACCCATGCTTTGTCTCTAAGTTTCTCTACCGGGACGGTATTGGAAGAACCGAAGTTATGACGTAATCCTAATGTATGTCCCACCTCATGGGAAGATACAAAGCGCACCAGTTCACCCATCAGTTCATCGTCGAACATCGGTTTGCGTGCTCCCGGATCAATGGCTCCTGCCTGCACGATGTACCAGTTGTAAAGCAGGCTCATCACATTGTGATACCAGTTGATATGCGTTTCAAGAATTTCACCGCTGCGAGGGTCGTGCACGTGAGGTCCGCTTGCGTTCGGAATATCGGAAGGCTTATACACGATAGCCGAATGGCGGGCGTCTTCCAAGCTCCAGGTAGGATCGTCCGTCGGTGCTTCCTTACCGAAGATTGCATTTTTGAATCCTGCTTTCTCAAAAGCGGCTTGCCAGTCGTTCACTCCCTGAATAAGGTACGGAACCCATTTCTTCGGAGTGGCAGGGTCAATGTAGATGATAATCGGTTTCTTTGGTTCCACCAATTCGCCACGCAGGTATTTCTCGCGGTCTTCGTCTTTGGGTTCGAGACGCCAGCGGGTGATATTCGCTTTATACTTCACTCCTTGCGGATTCTCGTCAAAGTCCTTATAGCTCACAGCAAAGTAACCTACCCGGTCATCGTGCAATCTCGGTTTCATCGGTTCCTTGGGAAGTAATAGCATAGAGCTGTTCAGTTCGTAAGTCAACGGAGTGGTAGAGGTGGCAAAGAAAGCTGCCAGCAGTTTCTCAAGTCCACTGCCTCCTCCTTTCTTCCGCTGGAAGGTACGCACGGTACGTATTTCGATGTTTTGCGGGAAGGCTTTCAGTGTGTCGATATAACTGGCGTCGTCTACCATGCTGCTCGCTCCGATGTTGTCTTTCACCCGGCTGGTGAATGAAAACATTTCGTTGTCCTTACGGATATAGTCGGTCATGTCGATCACATAGTTGGTAGTTTCTCCTTCTTTGCGGACAGTTTTCAGCGGGAAGGTGGCCACAATGGGTTGAACATTGGAGTTCAACACAGCCTGATACATACCCAACGTGTCAGCAGAATGTTCGAGATAAGAGATTTCACGCACGAACAGTTTGTCGCCACGTCCTTTCTCGAAACGGATCACTTCGTCGCTGATGTAATCTCCCGGATAGCCGACTTTCCGCTTCTGCGCGTCTACCGGTGCTTTCACCACTCTGTTCACAATCAAAATATCACGTCCGAAAAGAGAGTCGGCTATTTCGAAAAAATATTTACCATCTACATAATGCACTTTGAAAAAGCCATCCATTGTTTTGGCTTTGCCGGTGATTACTTTTGCGTAAGGTTGCAGAGCATCTTTCTTGCTCTTGGCAATGGAGTCAGCTTTAGCCTTATCCACTGCTTCCGTCTTGCTTTTCTTTTTCTTCTTTTTCTTGAAGATGTCCGTCGATTGTGCTCCGGCCAATGGAACGATCATTGCCAGAATCATCAGAATTGAAACTAATTTCTTCATGCTTTCTTTTTTAATATTTATATACAGATACAAAGATAATAATTATTCGATACCGGCAATATCTTTCATATTCAGGTTATTATCCGTCGACCAGAAACCTGTTTTAGGTTTGCCTGAAGTCGTATATTCCTGTCCGCCGATTGTCAGCGTAAATTTATAGGTATAATTCATCCCCTCTTCAAAGGGAACGGCAACCATCATGTAAGCAGTTTCCAGTGAGGCCGGAAGCCCGAAAGCCGGAAATCCGGCATTTACCACCAGGCCGTCGGGAATGTTATAAGTGACGCTGTTCAAAGGAGTACCACTGATTTCACCGGTGGCCAGATTAACGGTAGCTCCGTCTGCATAAGACAGGGGATGTTCGTCGCAGGTTACCACAATTTTAGTGCAGGTTTTTCCAGCTAAAGCATCGGGACATTCCAGTGCGGGCAAGGTGAGCTGTGAAAACAGAGATTTGAATTCTCCCAAAGTAACCGTAGCTGCCGAATAACTGGAAGTGGTGGCCGAAGCGTATGCAAAGCTATATTTACGATTAGGCATAAATTCGGATGCATAGTATTCCTGCACTGAAATGTTTGGCAAGGCTACCGTTTTGTAATCTTGTGAAGCTGCACTATAAGGGGTATATGCATAAATCGTGTGATCGCCACTTTTAAATCCTGCAGACAGTTCGGAAGAAGGATTCAAAGTCACCTCATCAGTCACATAATCCTCTTTGTCATAGGTGATGTAGGTCTTGCCCTCATATTCCATCATAGTAGCTTTAGCTACTTCCGACGGAGCATACGGCAAGTTTTCCTGCGGTTTGCCATCGGACAACACATATATTCCTATCTTGTCCGCTTCAATCCATCCCTGGCTTCCATGAGAGTACACATTATAGGCACCGGAAACAGCTATTTTTCCTACTACAGGAATGTCTATATCTTCTTCACCATCATCATCGCTGCTGCAACTTACTGAAGACAACGCCAAAGCCACACAAGTGGCAAAATAAAACAGTCTATTTTTCATACTTTTCTCGTTTTAAATGATTAATTATTTACTGATAGGTTATTTTCTTTTTCTAATATTCTCCTTCATAGTTCGTGCACCACACCATCCCTTTCACATTGCCAAAACCGGTGAAAGTCTGTAACTTCAGATCGGGTGAAAAACCTTCGAAAAGGCGTACCATCTGGCTCTTGTTTACGTCAATGACGGTGATATTTCCATTTTCCTGCGAAAGCGCCAGCCGGAAGTTAGGATCAGTGCTATTCCCTCCGTAGCCATAGAACTCGCAAACGATGGGGCTTCCGCTGATGCCGGTGATACGGCTGTCCGCTGTGTAAGCCAATACGTGATTGCGCATCTGCATACTGTACACATAGAGGTTCTTATCTCCATCGGTAAAGTAGAAATAGGGATTCTTCTCAAAGTTGGAGGACATCTTGATAATGCTTTGCGGAGTCAATAAAGAGCCGCCACTGAATCCGTATTGGTCTGTACCGGTGATAAGGTGGGAGTTATTATCCATTCCTTTCACAGCAAACTCATGCAGATTATAATTCCCGGTTCCCTGTACGTCGATCAATGACACATAGTTTGCCCAGAAAGTCAATCCGCCATTGGAGGCAACATCTATTTTTTCGTAAGCACCTATGGCAAGGCAGCGGGTTCCCGCTCCCATATCGTTCACCCGCAACACTCCGGAGGGGACTTCCAAATCCTGATCGTATGTTTTGAAGTAGACAATGGCGGGAGTATAAACTGCTCCCCATTGTGAATAATGTGCAATACCGATGAAACGGGCATTCTGCTCATCATACAAGATGCAACGTTCTTCATCGGCACACCAATAAGTGACATTGTGGAACGGTGCGAAGCAAGTGATGCGGCTGCCTCCCTCAAACTCATACGGCATGGCACCGTACTTCCCGTAATAAGGAATCGCTTTATTGTCACTGCCTACGGTACGGATATATACTTCTCCCTGTTCGGAACAAATCACGTAATATTCTTCTTTGAAAGCGAAGTCCATTATCTTCAAGTCATCCGGTTCTTTACGGTTCTCGAATTCGTCGGCAAGCCACATATCCTTTTGCAACGAATTACCGTCCAGCGTGACACTTCCACTGCCCTGATTTATCAGGACTTTCGGTAAGCCCGAAACGTAGGAACCGGAGATAGAGCCTAATACATAATAGTAGTAGATTCCCTGCGGATCTGTACCTAAACCACCTTCGATGGTGCTCTCCACATTGTGCGTCACCCGAAAAGCCGGATTGATGAAAGACAAGGCAGATTTTCCGTCTCCCTTATCGGAGAGAATCATCCAGCCCCAGTCGAAACTATTCTTTCCCGTCAGGGTGTATTTATTGCTGATATACGTTTCGTTCGTTTCCTTATTGATTACTTTCAGTATCAGTTCGTATGTCCCGCCTTTCTCGAACTGGTATTTCAGATGATAGCCAGTGTAGATCAGTTCACGGTTCAAGTACCATTGGACGGTGAAAAGTTCGTCTACGTTTCCGATGTCGGTTGAGAAGTTGACGGGAGCATCCATCTCGAAAAGGTCGCCTACCATAAATGTGTAGTCCGACGAAGCGGAGTTCACAAAAGAGACTTTGGTAGAGTTTGTATAGGCATAGTTTCCCAAATCGTCATAACAGCCGGTTATCACGAGAAGCTGCAGGATTGAAATGAATAGTATTGTTTTTCGCTTCATAGTTTATTGTCAGTTATCGAGAATGGTTTCATACAGCGGTGTCACTCCATCTGTATCATAATATTGGTAATTGCCTTGCTGCCACTGGTCTTTCCACCAAGCCTTGAAGTCGGCTATCAGATTGACAAACTCAATGCCGGTGTATTTATCCAATGATTCGAGTATCTCGCCATCCATGAAAATGATAAAAACACGGTATTTCATATCCGAGTATACTCCCAGATTGGCCGCTGAACTCTGGCTCCACCACACAGGGCAGGAAATCCGGTCGGTCACTTGAATCGTGACGTATTGATATTCTGCCGGGCCTACCAGACAGTTTTCCACTGCATCCAGCGAAAGGGTAAGTGTATATTCTGTGTTGAGCAGTGCTTCATTACGATAGACGGTAACTTCGTAGGTATCTTCTGCCAGTCCGCTATGGAAGATGCCGGAAGTCAAAGGGGCATAATCGATGCCGGAACGGGCGGTGCTCTTCTCTCCCACTGCGGAAATATCACAGGTGGCATTTTCTTCGAGCAGGTAGCCAAGAAGTGTCATTTTCACTTTCACGGTTCCTTCCCGAAGCAAGGGTGCATCCGTGGCAAAATTGAATGTTATTTTCTGGGGAGACTTATCGTTCATGTAAGTGAAATAGACGTAGTTGTCTCCATGATAAACTTCCAGTTGCTCTTCGCTGCAGGAGGCGAAAACGAGCAGCAGGCAGAAGGTGGTATATGTCAATATTCGTTTCATCTTATCCGGGCATTAGTTGGTTGTTTCACTGGTAGGCAATGGAAGTACATAGGAACCTGTCATGTTGATTTCTCCTTCCTCGTCGGAATCGGGCACGGTGGAGAGGTTCATTCGTTTGTAGGTGTAGAAGGTTCCACCTTCGCCTATCATTTCTTTCCGTATATCGAGCAGTATTTCGGCATCCAGTTGTTCACGGGTGCTGACTGTCAGACTAAGGGTACGTTCAGCTCCACGGGCTTTTCGAACTGTTTCGAGGTAGTTGATTCCTTCGGTTATCTTGCCATTATAGCTACTGATCTCCGCCAGGATATGACAGATTTCACTGAACCGGATCACTGGTATCATCGGATTCTCCATTGCTTCTACTACTGATTCTACGGAAGGGTTATACTTCAGTGTGTAATACTTCGACTGGGTTTCATTAGTAGTCCCGATCAGGTAGGTGAGCCGATAGTCGGTATATACACCCGTGTTGTCCGAAGCAAACAGGGAAGGGATATTTGCCAACGGCAAACGGGTGGTTGACGAAGAAGAGGAAGAGCCCCATACGGCCTGTTCATAATCCGTAGCCAGCTGTTTCTTGTACAAGCCGAACAATATGTCGTGGGAGACTTTTGTATATCGGGAATTGAGATTGCAGGTAATGTTCTCTCCTTCTGTAAAGCCTATCCACCGTTTCTGCTGATAATAGGTGTTGTAAAGTTCTTTGGCGGCTGTCTCGGCATTCTTGTAATAGGCAGGACCGGCATAGATGCAGACACGGGCTTTCAACCCCAGCAATGCCAGATAGTTGAAGCGGATGCCACGATACCAGAAGAATGCTCCCATATCGTCTATATAGGAACCGGAGTTGAAGCGGTAGCGGGCATTCCATTCGGGAGTAGGTTCGTACATTTGTGAAGCGTACATCGCTTCGGGATGGTATTCGGTGTCAAACTTACGCAGAATGTCTTCCGCTTCGAGCAGGTCTTTCAGGACTTTCTCGATAAAATCGGTAACGGTACATTTTTCTACCACTGCGGCTTCGTATTTATCGCGGTAAGGAAGATAGGAGCCCGAAGGATTGGTTGCTGTTGCAGGAGCAAACAAGCGAAGCAGGTCAAAATGCATCATGGCTCTTAATGACAAGGCTTCGGCGTAAATGAGGTTTTTCTCTTCTTCTCCGTATTCGAACAAAGAGATATCCGTGGGCCGGATGTTCTCGATGAGCTTGTTCAGGTTGGCTATCACTTTATAGCCTTTTTCCCAGATAGCTGTCACGACGGGTTCGGTGTCGACCGTGTTATAGATAAGTTCGGAAGCGTCGGCATACATCGGAGAGATGGTTCCGGCCTTTTGATTGTATTGCTGGGAGATGGCACTAAGGAATCCCCAGCTTAGTTGCTTACCGTAAAGTTCGTCGGACGCCAGATTGGTGTAGATACCATTCAGGGCATTCCGGTAGCCGAAACCGGTGGAAAACAGATCGTCGTCGGCTATCGCATTTTCTGGTGTTACGTCCAGCCAGGCATTGCAGGAAACGACTAACATTCCTGTCAGGGTTATTAGTATATGACTGATTAGTTTCTTCATTTGTATGGTTAGAATATGATGTTAGTAGTCAGATTGAATGAACGCGAATAAGGATAATCGAGTCCCCGCTCCTGACGGATGGTAGACCAATAGAACAGGTCGTTCATCGTGAACGAAAGACGCAGGCCGGACAGATGGAGTTTCTTTAATTGTTCGGGACGGAAATTGTAGCTCATTGTCAATGAACTCCATTGCAGGGTATTGTTTTTCTGTACAAAACGCGAGGATGCGCCGGTGGTGACATTACGGTCACGAATATCTTTCATGGTGGTTATGTCTCCCGGTTTCTGCCAACGGTCGAGCAATACCCGCTTATCTACATTGTCATTTTTAATGTCGGCATTCTCTACATAGGAGACGAGGGTATTGTTGTAAGCATCTCCACCAAAAGTATAGAGGAAAGAAGCAAACATGGATAACTGTTTATAGGACAGGGTATAACCGAATGAGCCTTGTCCCTTGGGAGCTGTATCGCCAATGATGGTCCATTCGTCGGCAGACCATACATCGGTAACGTCACCATTCCGGCGAAGGTAGATTTCTTTGCCGTTTGTGGGGCTGATTCCCAATGACTTCATCCCGTAAATAGAGGTCAGAGAGGCTCCTTCGTAATATTCCAGGTATGTTTTAGCATATTTTGAATCGGAGCTGCTTTCGGGGTTATATCCGCTGAACAGTTCTTCCACTTTTTTATTATAGTCGCGCATTGCCTGGGAGATTTCAATAATCGTGTTTTTGTTTCTTGCAAAGCTGCCGTAGAGCTGGAAGAGCCAGTTTCTGTCACTGTAAAGTCGTGCCCGCAGTTCCAGTTCGACGCCGGTGTTTTTCACCTTTCCCATGTTTTCTTTGTAGGAGGTGAATCCGGTAGAGGAAGGGATGGTATAATCGGTTATCAGGTCGATGGTACGCTCGTCGTAGGCAGAGGCTTTCAGATAGATTTTATCGTGCCACAGTCCGATTTCAACTCCATAGTCGAGGGTGTATTTACGTTCCCATTTCAGGTTCGGATTTCCCATCTGATAGAGGAATACACCGTAGCCTGTGGGATACCAGCTGTCTGTTTGCAGCTGATACATATCTTTGGCCGAATAGAGGGAGAAGTTGGTCTTTCCGGTCAGTCCGTAGGAGGCACGGAACTTCAACATGGAAAAGAGTTCATTCGACTTCATAAAATCATAATTATGAATGTTGATTCCTGCTCCTGTTGACCAGAACATGGACCATCTTTTATCGGAACCGAATTCGGAAGAACCGTCGATACGTCCTGTAAGGTCGGCGAGATAGATATTGTTATAGGTGTAGTTGGAAGTGAGCAAGGCTCCTACCAAGCGGGTGGTATTATCGGAGCTGCTGGGCTTTCCGTATACTTCTGCCGCATAGTTTGAAGAGACAAGGTCGCCACCCGGAAATCCCCGGTAACGTGTTTCGGAAGCAGTGCTCTGCGTTTGTCTCATGTTGGAGGACAAGCAGATATTGAGATTGTGTCCCTTGAAGGTATTGTTGTACATGAGTGACAGGCTTCCGTCTATCACTGTTCTCTTTTGTGTGGATTCTGTTTTTTCACCATTGATGTTGCCTGTACTGGCTGAATAACTGGCCGATGCGGGATCTTTGTACAGATCACCGGTAGAATTTCTCATCAGGACGGAGAACTGACCGCGCAGGCGCAGACCGTCGGTGATACGCCAATTCAGACTAAGATCATCGGTTACTTCATCATAACCGGAATGGTCGAAGCTGTTGTAGAAGTTGATTTCGTACAGTGGATTTACTTGTGTGCCGCTAGCCCCGTCGAACTTTTCGAGACGGCGCACATAATCGCCATTTTCATCATACAGACGCATATAAGGAAGTAAATGGGAGTAATCGCTGAATGAATTGAAGGGGACATCTGTACTTTTGTTATAAGTGTAGGTCACTTTGTTCTTTATTTGTAGTCCGCCAATGCGGTAGTCTACATAAAAAGCGGCATTGGCATTCTTACGGGAAGAGTGTTTCATCACTCCTTCCGTTCCTCTGAATCCCAGTTCCACTCCCCAGCGCACGTCGTTTTCTCCACCGTCTATGAAAATGGAGTGCTTATGGTTCAGAGCCGTGCGTAGTCCTTGAGAAAGCCAATAGGTATCGACACCTGTCAGTACATTATTGAGTCGTTGGTAGTAACCGTTGGTATAGGGGTCTATTTCCGGGGTGTTGCTGTCATATAGTCCTGCCAGGCGTTCGGTTTCCAGCTTCTCACGGGCGTTCATCAGATTGTAGGAGGATAAATCCGGCAGTTCGGCAGAAAGTACTCCGGAATACTGTACACGGAACTTTCCGGCTTCAGGCGCACGCCGTTCAATGACAATTACTCCGTTGGCCGCACGTGAACCGTACATGGCAGTGGCGGCAGCATCTTTCAGGATATTGATGCTGTGGATGCTATTCATATCGAGGTCGTATATCTTTTCTACATCGACTTCAAAGCCGTCCAGGATAAAGATAGGCAGGTTGGAATTACCGCTTAGCACTTCCCGCGAAATGGAGGAGGTGGAGGTCTGCCCGAGTGTCGTTTCTCCAATACCGGTCTGACCACGCAAGACGAATTGGGGCAGGCTATTGGGATCGGAACCTGCTGCCAGATTCTCTTGTATTCGGAAAGAGGGATCGAAAGTCTGAATGGCCGAAATCAGGTTGTTCGGGTTGACTTTTAGCAGGTCTTCTTTCTCTATCTTTGTGGTATTTCCTGTGAAACTTTCTTTCTGTATGGAGTTATAGCCGGTTACAATCACTTCCTGAATACTTTCGGTAGCTTCTACCATCTGCACATTGACTTTCTGCCGGGAAGTGACTTTGATTTTACGGGTTTCGAAACCGATGTAGGAATAGATAACCAGACCGCCTTTTTCGGGCAGGGTCAATACATAGCAACCGTTTATATCGGTAATTACACCAGTAGAATGACCATCCAAACGAATCGTCACTCCTACCATCGGTTCTTTAGAGAGTTTCTCAATCACCCGGCCATAAACATAATTTCCGTGTGGAGGAAGAAGATATGTCTCTTTTGAATTATTTTTGTTTTGGGCTATTGCATTAGTAGATAGTGATAAAATGTATACAAACAATAAGATTCTATTCAAAGCCCCGGAATTTAGCTTTTGCATAACGGATATATATAGTTATTACACCCGCAAAAGTATTCTTATATAATAGACGGAGCAATCACGAATTTTAGGTATTTTACACAACTATTATACCAAAATATAATTAAAGCAAAATCTTTTTGCTTCTGTTTAGGTATTAATCAATAGCAAAAAGAATAACTGCATCATTTATCCTCTATCAAAAGGCAAATGATGCAGCTGTCGGTTATATCTGTTTTTTTATAATGCCAGACGGTATATCTCTTTGCTGTCCTGTTTCGCTAATTTGACATAGTTGCCTACCAATTCACCTTTATTCCGGTGCAGACTATCTGCAAGGCGGTCGATGTCGGGATTCTCAATGCCAAGTTCTTTGAAGGTCACAGGCAGGCCGATGGAAGTAAAGAAGGATTTCAGACGGGAAATTCCTTCAAGGGCTACCGCCTTTTTATCGTCTGATTCTGCCACTCCCCACACTCGGATGGCGTATTGGGCTATCTTATCCACATTGTGTTCTGTCATCCATGTCATCCAGGCAGGGAAGATTACGGAGAGTCCGGCACCATGAATCACGTTATAGATGGCGCTGATTTCATGTTCGAGGAAGTGAGAAGCCCAGTCCTCTTCACAACCTACACCACAGGTTCCATTGTGGGCGATCGTTCCGCACCACATCAGATTGGCACGGGCTCCGTAGTTTTCAGGTTCTTTCATGACGGTGGTTGCTTCTTTGATGATGGCAAGCAGTGTACCTTCACACAGGCGATCGCCTATTTCTACATCTTTCGTGTTGGTGAAATAGCGTTCCATGATGTGTGCCATCATATCGGCAATGCCGCAGGCGGTTTGGAAAGGAGGAAGTGTGTAGGTCAGCTCGGGGTTCATCACGGCAAAAACAGGACGTAGTACACCGGGAGCACGGAGGCTTAATTTCTGTAAGCCATCGACTTTCGTGATGACGGTGTTACCGGAACCTTCGCTTCCGGCAGCAGGAATCGTTAACACAACGGCTACTTTCAATGCTTTCGTCACAATGGCTTTTCCGATGTAGAAATCCCAGAAATCTCCGTTGTAAGGAACTCCGGCTGCAATGGCTTTCGCCGTATCAATCACAGAGCCACCACCAACGGCGAGCATCATGTCTACGTTTTCTTTCCGGCAGAGGTCGATTCCTTCATACACTTTCGTGTCTATCGGGTTAGGCTGTACACCACCCAGCATGCAATAGGGAATACCTACTTCCTGCAATGATTTCTCAACACGGGCCAACAAGCCGCTACGTATCACGGAACCGCCACCATAAACAATCATTATTTTGCGTGCACCGTATTTCTGTACTAACACTCCGGTCTGCGCTTCCGTATCCCGACCGAACACGAATTCAGTAGGGCTGTAAAAGATAAAATTATTCATTGTCGTTTTCTTTATAGGTCTTTTCGTCAGTCTTTTCTATAGATCCAAATAGAACTCCTTTGACAAGTTTTTCTATAAGTTCTTTTATAGAGCCCTTCATAAGAGTCTTTATAGATCAGACAAAGTTATAAATTTAAGCAGAATATCTTTCTTTTGATTGTTTAAAATTTCCTACTTTCATTAGTACAAGTCCGATTACAATCCAGACCATTTCGCGTACACGGGTAATCAAAGCGGCATAGACTCCGTAAGCTCCGGAAAGGGAAAGGCCGCCTACGGCGAGGGCAAAGCCACCTTCACGACCTCCCAATTGCATAGGCAGGAAAAACAGCAGATTAGCAAGTAAAGAAGAGAAAGCCGCAATCAGGCAGCAGTCGGCAAAGCTGACATGGGTGGTCAGCACGTTCAGTATCAGCCATATTTCAAGACAACTGACTACACGGGCGGTATATTCCAGTAAGAGGGCGCTATAAAAGGTTTGTTTCTTTTGTTGGTGGAGAAGGGCAATTTGTTTGTCTATATTCTCCAACTTCTCTTTATGCGCGTTTGCAAAATGAAATACTTTCTTTTTCAGAAAAGGAATACGACCACCCATACGGACAAAAGCCACAGCCATCCCCTGCCGATAGCCTTTCATAAAAAGAATAACAATCAGCAAGCAAAAGACAGTAATAGCTCCTAAGATTATCCCCATCATCCACCCCACCGGATAGAGACAAACGTAAAGCAACACTGAACTTAACCAAAAGCAAAAGTGGGAAAAGATATGCATCATCACATAAAGAATCACGGAAGAGGTGGCGCGTTCTATTCCTATATAGGGTTTCAGCTCCATAATGCGATATGGTTCGCCTCCCATCAGCCCAACAGGAGTCACGTAATTAAGCGCAAAACCTGTTACTGTGAATTTGTAGAGCCGGACAAATGAAAACCCCGTCTTACCACCACTACGGATGATGATGTACCACGATACTGTATTAATAAGGTAGACAAACAGCCATAGCAACAAAACCAAAGGTAAATATACCCCTGCACGCTTCAAATTCAGCCAAAGCTCCTGATAATCCATATCAAAAGTGAATATCATTATCAGAACGGTAATGATACCAAAAGCGAGAAATATATTACGGTACTTGTTCTTCACTATTTGTGAGACTTATATCTATTTTTTATATGGGTATATATCTGCTTTTATATGAGTATATACTTGCTTTTTGTATGAGTATATACTTGCTTTTTGTATGAGTATATATCTCACTTTATTCACATATAATCTTACTTTATATACGTATAATATCTTTCGAAGAATCTTTTGAACGCCGGGATTCTCATCAATATGTATTCGAATACCAGCCAACCGATTAACGCGCAAGAGATGCCAAGTAATACATCAATGATATAATGATGGCATGAATAAATAGCTGTTCCCCAAATGCCGACCATGATAATAGAGAAAAGAGTAACCACATACCACCTGCATTTACCAATAATGGCATACACCAATGCAACTACCATATAGGCCGCGTGCAGTGAAGGCACTGCCGCAAAAACATTAGCATTACGCCCGTAGATAGAATCAAAGATGGTTACTCCGAAGAATGCATCAAAGCGTCCCAATCCTGCAACATTACCCGGTGTGTTTAATATCGGTTCGAAACCGTAGTTGATGGCATACCAAGGCGGAGCGGCCGGATGAATATAATAACCGGCAAAACCAATCAAATTGACAAACAAGAATACTAACGCAAAGCGAAGGTAGGTTTTTCTTTCCTTCTTGAAATACAGGCAAAGACCGAACAGGATGGGAACGGGAACCCAACAAAGGTAGAAGATTCCGGCAAAAACGTCCGCTATCGGCCAGTTGTGTGCAGCGAAGTATTCGCAAGGAGTAACCAGAAGACCATTATCCATTACTCCGAAAAGAGACTTTTCGAGATTATACAGTCCGGCCACATCAATCGGGTTCACTTCGTAGTTGGGGCAAATACGCATCCAGTCATACGAGATTCCAAAAATGGCGAAAGGTAACAGGGCCACAGCCAACTTACGAGTAGGTAATCCGGCAAAAAATAAAACTAAATAGAGTACCGCCATTAACAGGTGCTCGGAACGAAGCCCGATGAAGATACTTGTCAGCAAAAGGAAAAGAGCCATAATGACTGTCACAGTCAGGGCTTCTCTCTTCGACGGCATTTGAATATTCTTTATCATTATAATGTTTTGATTAGACAACTAGACTATTTACTATTAGACTATTTACGATGTACTATTTAGGATGTACGATGTAAATAGTAAATCGTCCAACAGTAAATTAATTCATTCTTTCATCGCTTTGTAACAATGTCTCACACGAGCAAATGCCGTGATATTGGCAAACAGGGCAACAAAAGCCAGAGGAACAATCATAATCAGGATTGGTTCGAAAACGGTGATATCTTTGAAAACGCCACAGAACAAAGCTCCGAGACTGGTCAGCACTACGCGTTCCGGACGTTGCATGAATCCGACTTTACATTCAATTCCTAAGCCTTCGGCACGGGCACGCACGTAGCTTACCATCAGTGAGCCGATTAGTGCCACAAATGCAATGAGTGCATAAAGGAAATAATCTTTCATTGATAAATAGTAACAGATACCAAAGAAAGTCATCAATTCACTGTAACGGTCGAGTACTGAATCGTAAAGCGCACCGAACTTGGAACTCATGTTGCCTAGGCGAGCTACACGTCCGTCCATCATATCGAACAGTCCGGCAAACAAAATCACACCTCCTGCCCAGCCGATAATGGCCAAATCGTTCTGTCCGCCATATATGCCGGCATATACAAACATACCTGCCGCTACTACATTCAGGATAAATCCGGTAGTGGTGATAAAGTTAGGAGTGATTCCTATTTTAATCATTCCGCGTATCAGGGGATTGATAATCTTATAAATCAACTGTTGTAAATAATCTCTGTAATTCATCTGTTTAAATCTGTTTATAGCTATTTTTATCTAAATCTTCTGTTTTCTCAATCTGTATATATCTAATTCTTTCGTTTTCTCATCAGTCTTTTCAATCCGTTTTTCAGTTTCTTTTTCCGAACAAACTTCTTATATCTATATTCCGGTAAACAAAAAAGCGTTGCATATTATAGTTCCAGAACAGTGCCACGATGACTGCCACTACCACTTTAGGAATAATGAAAAAATCTCCGAAATACAGGCTAAGCGTGTCGCGTACCCAGGGAATCTTCGCTAATGATTCCGTCAGTGCATACGTGCCCCACGTGTTTAACCAAACGCTGCAAATCCATACAAGGACAAATTTTACGGCAACGTGTGTTTTCTTTCCTTTCGATTTAAAAGTCCATTTATAGTTGATAACGCAATTAACGATTCCTCCATAGATAGCCCCCGCCAAGGTAGCATATACATAGTAGACATCAAACAGCCTGACTAGAAGAATCGTAACGAGAAAGTCTGCAATAGTTGCCATTTGAGCAGAAAGCTGCGCCCTCAAGAACATGAAGATGCCGCCTTTCTGGGAAATCATCCGTGCAACTTTTTTCAGCCAATCACCCATCTCGCTCCCACTAACAATATAAAACTATACACTCCCGCCAAAACATCGTCCATCATGACCCCTACCCCACCTTTCAGGCTTTCCATACGACGTATGCCCAACGGTTTGGCTATATCAAAGATGCGGAACAAGGCAAAAGCCGCAATCACGTACCAAAACCATTTGTCATCATTGGGAACAGCCAACAACGGTATCCACACTCCCACCATCTCATCTACTACCACACGCGAAGGATCTTCTCCCCAATAAGTCTCCAGCTTATCGGCAGCCCAAATGCCGGCGAATGTAAATACAATCACCAAAGCGGCAGTCAGCCATAATACCCAAGAGAAAGGAAGGAGAAAATAAAGTGCAATCCAAATGATAGAAGCCAGTAACGCCCCAGCCGTGCCGGGAGCAAAAGGAGAAAAACCGGAGCCAAAGCCCGTGCCTATAAAAACAGGTAGAAAGGGAGGACGCTTCATTTATTACTAATTACTAATTACAAACTACGAGTCGGTTGTGTCACGAGTCCCCCAACGAATGGGGAATTTGTACAATAAAAAAGTAAAAGTTGAGGTTGAGCATCCACCAGTCTTTATAGGATGGTAAATCTCAATCTCAACTTATTATTTGGGGTTACTGATTAAGCTAAGTAATCAGGTTCTTTTTCACCAATCATGTTACGCAATGTCTGTTTTACCATTCTCCATTGTGTAAACAAGTCGTGTTCGGGCTGATGTTCGAAATCGTGCATCGGGCTCTTGCAGAAGAATGACAACCAAGTCTGGATGCCACACATACCTGCACGCATTGCCAAGTCGCTGAACAACACAAGGTCAAGAGCGATAGGAGCTGCAAGGATAGAGTCGCGGCAAAGGAAGTTCACCTTGATTTCCATCGGGTAGCCCATCCATCCGAAGATGTCGATGTTGTCCCATGCTTCTTTGTTGTCTTTGCGGGGAGGATAGTAGTTGATACGTACTTTATGATAAACATCTCCGTAGAGATCCGGATATTTTTCTGGTTCGAAGATAGTGTCGATTACAGACAGCTTGCTGACTTCTTTTGTCTTGAAGTTGTCCGGATCATCAAGCACTTCACCGTCGCGGTTACCGAGGATATTGGTAGAGAACCAACCGTTCACACCCAGCATACGGGTTTTGAACATCGGAGCCAATACGGTTTTCATCAATGTCTGACCACTCTTGAAGTCTTTACCGGAGATAGGTACATTCTTTTGTTTAGAGAATTCCCACATAGCAGGAGTATCCACGCACAAGTTAGGAGCACCCATTACGAACGGAGCGTCTTCTGCAATCGCAGCATACGCGTAACACATACTCGGAGAAATCACGTCTGTATTGTTTTCCTTCATTGCTTTCTCTAAAGCAGCGAGTGACATGTGTTCGTCAGACAGCGGAATGTAAATTTCAGTACTTGCAGCCCAAAGCACCACTACGCGTTCGCAGTTGTTAGCAGCCTTGAAGTCGCGGATATCCTGACGAAGTTGTTCTACCATTTCCCAACGGGTAGCGGCCTTCTTCACGTGTGTACCGTTCAGACGTTTTGCCCAGTTGTGATCGAAAGCAGCCGGCATCGGTTTGATAGCTTCCAACTCTTCTTTTACTCCATTCAGGTCTTTTTCTTTCAAAACCTCGGCGTACATAGCAGCTTCGTATGCGTTGTCCGGGAAAATATCCCATCCTCCGAAAACAATGTCTTCCAAATTCGTCAAAGGCACAACGTCCTTGATGAGTTTTTCTTCGTTGTTCTCCATGCGCATTGTGGCTAACTGTGTAATAGATCCTATCGGTTTTGCCAGTCCCTTGCGAGAGGCTAGTGTACCTACAATCATCGTGGTAGCTACCGCACCACCCACTCCAACTACCAGTACGCCAAGACGCCCGGTAGCGGGTTTAATTTCTTGTTTCATTTCTATTCTATTAAAATTAAACTAAAATTGATGCAAAAATAAGATTAATTAATTACTAATACGGTCTTTATTTGTCATATAAACATTGCAATTAGCAGGATTTAACTTTTAAAAGGTCATGTGGAGACTTATTCTCAAGCCTGATCTGTCAATCCCGGGCGAATCACGATAAGTGAGCCTCCAGATATAGTCCAAACGTAACACCTTGAAAATGTTTTCAATACCGACACCCGCCTCCACATAAGGTGTTTTTCCCATTGTTTGTGTGTTCTCTATCGGAAAAGCGAACAAACCGTCGCTCAAAGCCGGGTTGTTTTTATCGCTCAAATGTCCATATAATCCACGACAGGAAACTATTTCTCTCCATTTAAGTTTTTTCAACAACGGTACCCGGTTGAACAGCCATCCGTTGAGGAAATAAGTAACATCCCACGAGAAATATTCATCGTTCATAAACTCCATCGCATTCATCAACGAGTAAGATTCCGGTTGGATGGTATAAGAAAGGTTGGCATTAGGCATGATAAGCAACGGAAAAGGTACTTTATCCCACACTTTACCTGCTTTTAGTATAACGTCCGTATAGCCGAACGCGGAAAACCAGAAGCGTTTCTGAATACCGGCTTCGGTATGATTGTAAGTGTAATCGCTGCCCAACACTCCTTTTCCGGCAATGGTATGCGACAAGGTAAACACCGGTGCATCCAACGATACGGGAAAACGGTTCCATTGGGTCTGGAAGAATTTCTCATTTGGAGCATAACGCAACTTCAACTCTGCGGCACTGATAGAGAAATCTTTTACCGGGGTGTAGGTATCTCCTTCTTTCTTTAAAAAAGGAATCAGGTAGGAGGACTCATCTTTCCGTGTACGTGCTGTCAACTGGAAAGAAAAGCCGGAATAAAACTCATTGGTATAGGTCATCTCCGCCTGCCGGAAATAGCCGATACGGTCGTCCTTCTCACGTTTCAAGGCCAGAAACACATTGTCTTTGCTTGTATACAGGTAATTTTGTCCGTACTGGTTCACATCTGATTCGTAACGCAATTTCAATGAATGGATGGGAAATTCGTTGGCGTATTCTTTCTTCTTCTTGAAAGAATATTCCAGTTCCGCCAATCCTTTCACTCTTTCATCTTTAAACCCGTAAGCCACATATCCTTTGCCAAACAGGTGCGGATTGAGCCAGGCGGTAGTCATACCTCCGGCACGGATACGGGGACCTTCCAATGTGTTACCGCTGATAGTGGCATTCATCGGGCCGATATAGAAAAGCGGCGCTTCTTTGGAGGTAGGAATATATCCCGTAAAGAGAATGGAGAGTACTTTCTCCGTCCAGTAATATACCGGATAACTGCGTAATTGTGTCATCAGGCGGTCTACCGAGTTTTCCTGCTGGGAGATAGCGGCTTGCGGACGATTCTCCGCCCAGAATGTTTCGGGACGCGACAGGGCTTCCGTCTCTTCAATAATACGTTCGGGTTTGGTGAAGGCTTTGTCGGCTTCGGCAGTCGGCGTAAAGGTGTAGTTGCTGTAATCCGCTACACGGCGGGCAAAAATACCGTCCTGTCCCTCGGTCAGTTTAAACTCAACAGTGATACTTTCATGATCGAGCAGACGTGTGCCGTCTTCAGCGCGCTTAAATTCCTGTTCGAGCAACATGTAGTCTACAAAGTTCAGGTTTATCTTTTTGGAAAAGTTGAATACGGCACGTTTAACAAAGTAAGTAGAGTCGAGCGTCACATACAGGTGTCCGTTGAAACCGAAAGACTCGGAATTAAAAGGCGTGAAAGCAAGGTCTGCACAAGGCTCTCCGGCAATCTGCAACGTGTCCATCAGGTAATATTTATAAAAGCCTGTGCCGATACGGGACAAGGGACTGACAAACTTATTTGTAAACAGGGAAATGTTGTTTTCGTAAATGTCGACGTCTTTAAAGACTTCATTGATGGCTGCCTGCATCCCTTGTTTAGAGAGAAATTCATCAACACCGGCCTGTTTGCGTCCTTTCACCCATTGCTTCTCGGAACGGGGAGATTTCCGGTAATAGTCTGTGGCAAGCAGTTCACGGGCTGATACCGTCAGAATCGGTTTACCGGTAACGGCAGAAGTATCTACATATTCTGTCAGGAAATCAAATTTACGATATAGCCATTTTTTCTGTTTCTCTTCATCGAAGTTATTCAACGCAAAGGTGGTCTTTTCATAACGTTCGCGTTGCCAGAAGTCTTTCTCGTAGGGAGAGTAGTTGTCACGGCTTTCAATCATACGGCGGACAAATTCTACGGCAGGATTATCTTTCTTCCGGTAGTGTTCACGTTTGGGTTTGACTACCACTTCACCAAGCGCGTATTCGGTAGGCGCAAGTGCTACTTTATAGGATGCATTACGGGCAGGGCGAATGGTGCGGATATAGTCATTATAACCGATTACAGAGATTACAAGTACTGCTTCGGAGCGGTGGGTTTTGAAGTAAAAGCGTCCGTCGCTTCCGGTAGTAGTTCCTTCGGTCGTGTCTTTTAAGCGTACAGATGCATAAGGCAAAGGTTCTTTGGTCAGAGAATCAGTCACCACCCCTTGTACCACATACTGCGCACTGAGCGGAATACTGATAGCCAATAAAAGAAAGAGCGTCAATGTGCCTTTTTTCATTAATCTCATACCTTAAATCCTATTGAATTGAGCGGGGCAAAGGTAGGAGTGATTTCAAGACAAAAAAAGGTCTATTTGACGGAAGAAATGTTCTTATTTGACACAATTAGGGGAAAGTAATACGAAATCGGGTCAGTCCGTCGGCATAGGTTCGCAAAGAGAATGTGCACCCATGACGCATCAGTACTTCGCGAATAAAGATGAGTCCGATTCCCTGACCGTTCGGTTTGGTAGAGAAGAAAGGACTGAACAGTTTAGCTTCTGTTTCTTTGCTGATTCCCTGACCGTTATCTATCACTTCAACAGTGGCCGGAGCGAGGGTGCGGACTATTATTTCCCCATCGGCTTCAATGCTTTCCGCTGCATTTTTGATGATATTTACGAGTACTTGCTCAAACAAAGCGGCATCCAGCATCACATCTTTCACACTTTCGTCTATTTCCATGCGGAGTGCAATGCGACGGTCATTACACATTCCTTCCATAAACCGCTTGCAGGTGAAAACCAAATCATTCAGATTAACAGAAGAAAGTGTCGGTTCGGGGATTTTCACCACATCGGCAAAACGGGTGATGAAACGACTCATCGAGAAACAACGGTCGGTACATACACGCATCACGTCGCAGATGTCTTCCATTCCTTCTTCGCTGGAAAGGGCTTGTTCTACCGTATCCAGTGTGGAAGTAATGCCGGCAGTCGTGTTGTTCACTTCGTGGGCAATCATGCGAATCACTTTCTCGTATGCTTTCTTTTCCGCTTTCATCACTTCGTCGGTGAGGGTTTCTACCAAGTAGAAGGGATGCTGAAATCCACGATCAATGAAAGAAGAATGAGTACACCGGTAGATATTCGAGTCGTTCAGACGGACGGTTACCTTCTCTCCTTTCGGGAGGTTAGCCAATTCCACCGCTAACGGAGAATCAATCTCTTTCATCTTCTTGCCTTGTACGTCTTCCAAACGAACACCCAGCATTTTCAAAGCCATCGGATTCAATTCCGAAAGGTCTTCATCAAGGGAAGTTATAATCACTCCCATCGGAGAAGCTTTAATCAGCAAATCAAGAAAATTATTCTGTTCACGCAGGCGGAGACGTTCATTCTTGAGCTGTTCCATCATGCGGTTGAAGATATTCACCACACGATCGGCCTCATATTGGCCTACAGGACTAAGGCGGCTACTGAAATCCTGCTCACGCAACAATTCCATACCGCTTCCGATTGTATTCAACGGCTTCACGATCTTACGATAGAAAAAGGTCAGATAAATGAGGATGAAAAGTATCAGCCCCTCCCCTATGTAGAAAAAGATTGTATTCAGTTGACTGGAAAGGAACAGCAATACACTACCTAATGCCAGCAGCAGAAAGACTAGTATGTAAAAGAATCCTTTTATACGCACGTTATCTGTGGTTACGGTTAATCTTAATATTATTAGGCACGTGCCTAAATCTATCACATTGTTATATTATATTTTTCGAGACGGCGATAGAGCGCTGCACGGCTGATACCCAATGCCGTAGCTACCTGACTCAAATTTCCTTTGTAACGGTCCAACGCCTGGAGAATGGTCTGGCGCTCTATTTCATCCAAAGTCATACCGGCCAGAGCTGCGCCTTCGGTTACTCTTGCGTCATCGTGGCGAATATACTGCGCATCAAAGTCGGAAGCATCAAGCAGCGGTTTACCACTTACCAGAATGGTACGTTCCACCAAGTTCTTCAATTCACGAATATTCCCCGGATAGGGCAAACGGCTCAAGAATTGCAGGGCATCGGCAGAGAACTCTGTACGGGGCAATCCGTTGGTTACCGCCTGACGGTCGGCAAAATGACGTGCCAGCAAAGGAATATCTTCGCGACGTTCGCGCAAGGCCGGCAGTTTCACTGTTATCAGATTGATACGATAGAAGAGGTCTTCACGAAAAATACGTTCGCCCACCATTTTGCGCAAATCGGCATTGGTGGCTGATACTACCCGGATATCCGTCTTGCGCGGACGGCTGTCGCCGAGCACTTCAAATGTCTGATCCTGCAATACACGCAGTAACTTCACCTGGCACGAAGGATCGAGATCACCTATTTCATCCAGGAAAATCGTCCCTTTGTTTGCCATTTCGAAACGTCCGATACGGTCTGCGGAAGCATCGGTAAAAGCTCCTTTCTTGTGCCCGAACATTTCACTTTCGAACAGGCTTTGAGAAATACCTCCAAGATTCACTTTCACAAAGGGATGTTTGGCACGCTGACTGTTGATATGAATGGCCTCGGCTATCAATTCCTTACCTGTTCCGCTTTCCCCTGTAATGAGGACAGAGGCATTGGTCTTTGCTATGCGGGCAATCGTATTCAACACATCCATCAATCCCTGGCTACGCCCGATGATGTGGCTGCGGTCGAAAGAATCGCTCTGTTCCTGCGTTGGTTCCTGTGGAGTGCCCGAAAGTTGGAGTGCCGTTTCAATGCGTTGCAACAAGGCGGCATTATTCCAGGGCTTCGTTATGAAATCAAAAGCTCCCGCCTGCATTCCTTGTACAGCAAGTTGGATACTTCCCCAAGCAGTCATCAATATCACCGGTGTTTCGGGACGGAATATTTTTACTTGTTTGAGTAGGGTCAAACCCTCCTCACCCGTTGTAGAAAGAGTGAAGTTCATATCCATCAGGATTAAATCCGGAGCTACGGAACGTACCACTTCCATAGCTTCCCGTGGACCGGGAACGGTCTGTACTTCATATCCTGCCCGCTTCAACATGAAGCTAAGCGAAGAACGCACTGCGCTGTCATCGTCAATTATCAGAATCATAGTTATATTTGAGTTTTGCCCAGTCAATTAACAACTTTGTCTCACACTCCAAAGGTACTAATAAATAGTTTGCTACCAAATGATTGATATATAAATCACGGAATGCACGCTTCAATAATACAAGTTACGTAATAAAGCTGTTTTCTTATTATTGTATTTAAGATTTTCCACTGCACTAAATAAAGATTTTCAGTACAGTAATTTATAATTGTTTATGCAGTCGAGTAATTATCCAGTTATAATGGGACAAAAGTCACCTTATAGAGTGATAAATATCATCTTATAAGATGACTATTGTCACTCTATAAGATGACCACCTGTCTCCGAAAGGATTAAAACTCTTAAGATACGAAATTAATTCGTAAAAAGCAAGAACGGAAGAGAAAATAATACTATTTACTGCAAGTTCCTCCATAAGATTCAAAAGCTTTTTCCTAGCCTTTTTATTGCCGGATGATTTCATCAAAATCAGCTTCAAGTTCGGTATTGGTACGAAAATCCCATAGCGTCAGACTGCGAATCTGATAATAATAATACCAATAATAATAAAGTTCGGAAATATGTTTCTGTCTCGCATCATCTTTAGAGTTCTGTGCATCATTCAAATCCAAGGTATTGATTTTACCTATCAGGAAAGTTTCAATACTTGTTTTATATCGTTGCTGGGCTATCGCATCGGCTTCTTTGGCTATGTCCAACTGTTGTGCCTGATTATTGAAATGCTCCACCAACAGAAAAATGTCCTGATTGAAGTTTATCTGTTCCTGACGAATCTTTGAAAGCACTACATCCCGGTTGCTCTTGGCTACCCGGACTTTCCCACGGCGTTTTCCCCAATCGAGAATCGGAATCTTAACGCCTACCTGAACAATCTGATTGTCCTGCAAGTTCCTGTAAACGGCCGGAAAATTCCGGTTCTCACCCGTATATCCTACGCTTGCAAACAAATCGACACTACGCAAATTTCCGCGTGCAGTAGCTACTTCATAATCGGCTTCCAACTGGCGGCGACGGATATTCTGTGCAAAAGAATTACGTTCCAATGCTTTATTTAACACCTGATTGTACTCCATCCTCGGGCCATCCACAGCTTCGGGAAGAACCGGGTTTAGTACTTCATCCTCTCCCACTCCCAAAAAAGCACGGAGCTGGAACATCTTGGCATTGAGATCACTCTCTGCTTCCGTCAATGCTGCTTTCGCATTCAAAGCGGAGAGTTTCAACTGCAAGAGTTCATTCTCGGAAATCTGCCCCATTTTGCGTTTGGCAAGGGCTACTTCATAAAGGTGGTCGGCGTTTGTCTGGTTCTGTTTCGCCGTGCCAAGATTTTCTTTTGCCAACAAAAGATTAAAGTAATAAGTGATGGCACGCATCGTCACTTCTTCGGTAGCAGTGATAAAAGCTGCTTTCGCTTCGGCATAACGAACCGGTTCGATGCGTCTGTTCCACTTTATATTATTGACTCCAAAGATGGGTTGTGTAAGTTGTAATGTGACAGGAACCGACATAAAATGCCGGTCTCCTCCGGCTCCCAATTGCTTGATATAGTCGAGAGAGGAAGTCAGCGAAAGTTTACCACCGGTAAGCCAGATGTTTTGATCGATAGAAAGATCACCGGTAAGCCCCAATGTGTTATTACGGACGAAACCGTAAGAACCGTCCGAATTTTGATAGGAACTATACGATTTGTTATAATTGGGCAGGGTTCCGGTCAAGTTGACTTCCGGCAGAAGATCAGCACGAAAGGTACGAAATTCCCAATAGGCCGTTTTCAATTCATTCAAGGCAACAGCAGCGTCAACAGATTGAATACGCGCCATAGCAATAGCTTCATTCAAGGTTATTTCCCTTTCCTTCTGTGCCGACAATGCCAACGGCAGGCAAACGGCAGCAAGAGCAAACAATATACTTTTCTTTTTCATTATACACAGTATTTTCCACTATGAGAGAATCAAACGATGTGCCAAAAAAGTAAAGTTTTTATTATCAACAGATTAGAAAATAAGAAAAGTGTCCATTTTCGGACACTATGCCCAAAAGTGAACGTTCGATTATTCGCAGTAGTTAGGAAGGCGCACAGTGAAACGAGTGCCTTTACCTACTTCGGAGGTGACGGAGATGGTACCATTCAGACGTTCGATGATGGTCTGACAAATACTTAATCCCAAACCTGCTCCTTGGGTGAAATTATCGACTTTATAGAATCGTTCGAATATATGACGGATACCTTCTTCAGAAATACCGACTCCGGTATCCTCCACAAAGATGCGGGTGTAGCCGGGAACCTCATCATCTTCATAGCCGAAAGTAATGAAACCGCTGCTCGTAAATTTAGCAGCGTTATTTATCAGATTATTCACGACTTGCTGCAAGCGTACATTATCTGTCGTGAGATATTTCTTATCACTTTCGGGCATACGCAACACCAGTTCTACTCCCGGTGGCATATTCAAGCGTTGAGAATCATGGACGGTCTTTAATAACAGCGGCAGGTTATGCTCGGCGAACATAAATTCCATGGTTCCCGATTCGATACGTGACAAATCAAGAATATCATTAATCAAAGCTAGCAACAGGCCGCAATTTTTATTAATGGTTCCGATAAACTGGGCAATCTCTTCGCTTGTAAAACCACTCGTATCGCTTAGCAAATCGGAGAAACCTACAATCGCATTCAGCGGAGTCCGAATCTCGTGACTCATGTTGGCAAGGAATGCCGATTTCAGTTTGTCAGCCTGGAGGGCTTTATCACGAGCCTCTCTCATCTCCTGCTCGGCAGTCTTATATCGCTGGATACTCTGGCAAACACCTAATATATTGTACAATGAATCTTGTGTCAATCCCGTGATTACGGAAGAACGATATTCCCACCATTCATACTCTCCGTTGACATTCCGCTGACGGAAATTCAGACGGGTATTGGAATCTTCTCCTGTCAATGCTCTATTAAATAACGGACTTATTTCCTTCAAATCATCAGGATGGATAGTGCGATCCATTTCATCACGGGAGATGGTAGTAACCGATTCATCGTATCCAAGACGTTTCAAGAAACCTTGCGGGAAAATGAAACAGTTGGTTTCCATATCAAACTGCCACGGATAGATGGAGCTTTCGTCTACTGCCATATCAAAGAAACGCTTCTGCATTTCTTCATTCGAAATATTCCGTGCGGAAAGTGCCATACCGGTAATCGCATCCTTTGAACGGATCGGGACTATTTCCCCCGACACCGGGAAGTATTTATCACTATGCACTTCTTTCATGAAAGCTCCCTGGGGTATCTTCACACTTTCTCCTTTAGCAGCTACCTGCTTCAGCATAGAATGAAGAATATCCTGACCGTTATAATATATCTTGAAGATGCTGCCTGCCATCATTCCTTCATAAAAACGGCCCCCTGACTCATACGGCAAATGCAGCATTTGTAATAAGGAGCGGTTTGTGAAATGAATGTGCAAATCGGTATCATACGTTATCACACCATCACGGATGGAATGAAATACATTATCAAACTCATTACGCTGTTCCACAAGTTTATTCTGCACGAGCAGACGGGTCTGTGCCTGAATCCGTCGTTTGGACTCACGCCGGTTGGCACGCATCAACCACACGATAGAAGCTATCAGCAACGCCAGGATAGACGGATAGAGCAGTATAAAAAGGTATTTATATTTTTCCCAATACGGTTCGTTGACGATGGTCCCGCTAGAGGATACTTTATCAGGGTCAATATGAAAATAATCCAACTGTTTATAGTCATAGATGAATCCCTGCGTGATTTCTGTCACTCCTATTTCTTGGGGAGATGTACCTTTTAAGACTAAAGCAGCCCTTTGAGCTGCCGATAATGCTGAAGCATAACTATCGGAATCGTATGCACAGAATACGCCATTAGTTAACCCCACATTCTGACTCGAAAATACGGGAGCTTTTGAGTTTTTGCCAACGAATGAAAGGAAAGGCGACCATTTAGGAGCAACCACCAGACGTTCGTAGCTGTTACGAGGGTAACAAATAGCAGCAATGATGTGACTCGTTGTATGATTTTGGGTATTATAGACTTTCATTCTATAATCCGGATTGTCTTTTTGAAAGATTTTCCACTCTTCTTCAAAATCTTCAAGGCCTTTGTTACTCAAAAAGCTGTTATCTATCACACATACCACTTCTTTCCGCTGGGGAAATATCTTTTGCGCCTGACGCAATATGACATCAAAATCCGGATTGGCAGTGAACCCGCAAACATTGGGATGAGTAGCAATCAGCTCCATATCAGGATACTTAATGCCGAAAAACACGACCGGTATCTGCAAAGGCAACGAATCTCCACAGGCAAAAAGAGTATAGAAAGCTTCATCACTTGCTGTTATAATCAAATCGGTCTGCCTGTCACGAGCACGCTGACAAAAACGACGCATAATTACTTTCTCGGAGTTGAATGCCCAAAAATCGGCATCAAGATACTCCGTTGTTATATTCACCTTCAGGCCACTTTCTTTAAATCCTTTGACCAACCCCTGATTAAGGTCGCTATGCCAAGGAGTCTGTGAGGTGTATGACTGTACAAACAGGATATTGTATGTACGTTCCGCTGCTGCCGCCTGAATAAGAACAGCAAAAAACAGAACGATAAGCAAACAATAGTAGCGTCGATTCATATAATTAAAGCCTGCGGTGTTTTCAATATTATGCCGACAAAGATACGTTAATTATATTGAAAACAAACAGATAGCCCAAGTTTTTTATTCTTCGCGCAACGCCTCGGCAGGGTGTATGCGAATTACCTGACGAGCAGGAAACCAAATGCCAACGAGAATCATTAAAGACATCAGGAAATAGGTTATGACAAATGTAATAAGAAAACGCACTACTCCCCACTCCATATACCCTTCAGTCAACTCCAGATGGCCGATATTATAACAGATGACGGCGGCAGGCAAAGCAGCCAGAGTCAACAATAGCAATCCTTCTTTATTTAAACGTTGCCAAAGCTGCATCCGGCTGGCCCCGACTGCTATACGAAGCGCAGACTCGGCACGACGGTGCTGCGTACGGAACCAGAAGGTGCCGACAATGCCCAATAGGATATTAAGCAATAAGAATCCCATCATCCAGAAACGTACCTGTACCTGATTATAGCTCTCTTGCTGGAAATCATTCCGTATATCTTCATAATCATGCACTTTCAAGATGAATAAGTTGCCGACACTCAACTGGTTGGCGGACAATTTCATCAAATGTTCCGCAAAGTCTTTAGAAGTCCCCGGCTTCACACGCAGACAAACTTCTACACTTGAAGGATAAAGTTCATCATCAAGTTCGACCATTATCTTTTCAGGAAGAACAATGGCTACATACCGATCACTGTAGTTAGGCCAAAAGTCATTGTAACGCACCTTCTTCGAAACTCCCCCTATCTTGTACACTTTCGTAGAATCATCCACATCGACCATTTCTTTACCCAACAGCGTACGATCGCCTTTATAATCTTTGGGCAAGAAATTTTCACCAACAACGACATTGCCATTCCTTAAAGCTTGCACCAACGGCTGATAACCACGCCCATCAGCACTTTGATAACGAAAGACCTGAAAAAAGTCAGGGGTTACCGAACGCCGTAGCGGATTACTAACTAATGTATCGATACGTAACATACTACCGGAGTTACTCCCGATATAGGGACGCGCATTATTGGATATTGAAACGGCCTCCACTTCCGGCAATCTCCGGAGACGATTGGTCAACTCGATAATATCTTGTCCTAAAGATGTACTCTTTTGCTCTTTCGAAAGATAAGAATTACTCTTGTCGTTTTTCAGGCTTAGCTCCAAATAATACGTATCGGTAATATCAAATCCTACCGGTTCGTAATAAGTACGCGCTGTCACATACGTCCAGTCGACCACATACCACAGGACCACAAAAACAATTAATAGTTCTGACCACAACCACCCGTTTGACCGGCGCTCGTTCCATATTTGTTTTAATAGTTGCATTTTCTTTAGAATTTAGATGAGTTGAAGAATTATCTTTCGTTGATGGCATCCACAATATTGGTGCGAGTTACTCTCCATGCCGGAATGACGGCACTTAATAAATTGAGTAAGAAGCAAGCCAGAAATGCCAGCAGGAATACGGTAGGATCGAACAGTAAGTCGACACACATGGTCCGCAAATCTTCCACGCCATTAGATACAAAGTCTACGGAGAAAAGCATTCCTCCCAAAAGGAAAGCGGCGACATAACTTAATACCAGTCCGAGAATTCCTCCGAACAGGGAATAAAGCATGTTTTCGGATAGTACCTGCATCATAAGCTCCCGTCTGGGGGCACCAAAGGCTTTTCGCACTCCTATTTCGGAGATACGCTTACGCATGCGTGACAAAGTAAGTCCGGATAAGTTGACGGCAGGAACAATCAACAAGACAAGTAATGTCAATATGTATTGCCGTACTGCTTCTTTCACAGCAGGAGGATTGTTGGCGGAATAGCGTTGCGCGGCTACGAAATAAGTATCAGGCTGTCCGCGATAGAGTAAATCGAAATTGGGATGCCCTGCCATAAAGATAGCCCGCAAGCGGTCTGCCTCCTGACGAATAGCCGGAAAATCGTCTTTCGATTTAGCCAGTATATAAACGGCAGTCATACCCATGATATTGTCATCGCCCCAAGTGGCTGTGAAGGCACTTGTTGAACTCAAAGGAATCCAAACTTGTGCATAGGCGTACTTCGCCAGTTTAGAGACCGGACGTACCACTCCGCAAACAATATAAGCCGAATGATTCAGAAGGAATGTTTTTCCAACCACTTCTGACGTTCCGAACAAACGGCGAGCCATATCTTCGGAAATCACAGCTTTTGCTGCTCCGGCATCAAAATCGGCATTATCATACGGTTTACCAGATAGAAACTCAAATTCAAATATTTTCCAGAAAGCATCGTCTGTTTGCAACACACTACAACTTTCCATCTCACCTGCCGGTTTAGCAGCCAGCATTGTTTCCTGCCAGATATTGGTTATGGAAACAACTTCGGGAATTGTCATTGCTTTGAAACAAGCCTTTGCCGTATTGTATCCGATAGGGCCATTGCTTTGCCAATTCACGTTGGACTTACTTTGAAGTCCGGCAAACCGGAAAATAAGCATCCGGTCACGATGGGTTTCCGGTGCAAAGGGAGCAATAGTCGCACGTAAAGTAATCACAATTACCATTATCATAGCAATAGCCAAAGCTGTACCAATAATGGAAATAGAAGAAAGCAGTTTATTTTCTCCCAACAGATGGAATGCTTGTTTAAAATAGAGTTTTATCATGATCGTTACCAGTATAAAGTTCAGTATATTTCTTACTCGTCTCTTAGTGCTTCGGCCGGTTGCACTTTCATTGATTGCAGAGCCGGATACAACACGCCAAGAATAATCATTATCGCCATCAAGAGATATGTCAGTAAAATGGCTATCAGGAAACGGGGTACTGTAAATGCCATTTGTGATATATCCACCAGTTCAGTATATCCAATATTGAATGCAATCAATACGGCAGGAAGAGCCGACATGCTTAACAGTAACAAACCTTCCGTAATCAAACGATAGAATATGTTTTTCCGGTTAGCTCCCATTGCCATGCGTAAAGCAACTTCTCCCCGGCGTTGCTGGGTACGGAACCAGAAAGTGCCGATCACTCCCAGAAAGATATTCAACAACAGGAAAAAGAGAATACAGAACTGGGTACGTAATTCATTATCATTGTCTATCTCACTGGCTGTCCGGACTTTGCTTAATGGAGTGACATCAAGTATATAAATATTCCCTACCTGATAGATACGGTCGGCATCATTCATAAGACGTTCCACAAAGCCATCGTCTACACCTTCGCGGACACGCAGACTTAATTCGAGATAGGCTACGTTTTCGACTGTTTCCATTTGTTCGTCAGAAAGGTAAGTGCCGATATAGGTTCCGGTAAAAGGTTTTCCGGCAATGTTATAACGATCGTAGCGAACAGGCTCTGTTAAAGCTGCAATACGAAAGTTGGTATCACTCATGCGAACTTCTTTACCCAAAAGGTCTTTTCCGTGGAAAGTAGCATCCGGATAATAGTCTGCAACATCGACAGGAACGATTATTGTATTTTTCTCCAAAGCTTTCACCAGACTTTCATGACCGGAACCATCGATATTCCGGAAACGAAACACCTTATAATATTCAGGAGTCGTCCAACGATCCATCGTACTTATCCAAACCGTGTCGTTATCCGGAAAACGGAAACTCGCTCCACTGCACCCTTCATTGTATGGAATACTGTTTTGAGAGATACAGACAGATTCAACTTCCGGATGACGGGACAAACGTCCGGCTATTTCCCTTAAAGCAGTCATATCATCTTTAACAGTCAGCTCCGGATTGAAATCGGTAGATTTATCGGTAAGACGGTTCATACGTAATACATACGTATTTTCTATATTAAAGCCCATTGGCTGATAATAGATATGCAAAGTGACATAAACCAAATCAATGATATACCACAATACGACAAACACCAACAATAGCTCAATCCATAGAAAAGCATTGCTCCGGCGCTCATTATATATTTGTTTCAATAACTGTTTCATCATTTCATCTTTGGTTTATTGCATCTACAATGTTCATTCTCGACACTCTCCAAGCCGGAATTCCGGCACTCAATAGATTTAATAACAGGCAGAAACAGAATGCAACGAGAAACGTCAACGGACTGAACAGCATATCAGTGGAAAGAGAAGTTTCCCCGGCAAGACCTGCATTCTCACTGTTATCAAAAAGGAATGAGTTTAACAGGAAAGTAGCTGAATAGCTCAATATCAGTCCCAGTACTCCCGCAAGCAGTGTCAATATCAGATTCTCCCAGAATACCTGTCGCAACAATTCGTTGGCAGTAGCACCGAATGCTTTCCGGACACCGATTTCCGTCATACGCTTCCGCATGCGGGATAAAGTCATACTACTTAGGTTGATAGCTGGAACCAAGAGGAGAATCACAATGATAAGAATGAATCGCCTGACAATGTGTTTCATATCCAAGTCTGTCCCCCAATGGCGGTAAAGGTAGGCAAATTGAGTATCCGGCTGACCACGATAAATCAATTCCATATCCTTCAGCTTACTATTGTAGACCTGACGATATTTTTCAACTTCAGCACGAATAGCCGGAAAATCGTCGGACGAACGTGCAAGGATGACCGCCCGCATAGGTCCCATCAGATTTTCTCTCCACGAGAAAGAAGCCAAATCTGTTGATGTATAGGGAATCCAGACCTGTGCATAAGAAGCTGTCGCCAACTTTGATACGTCTTTCACTACTCCTGTAATGGTATAATCCGCTTTATTTAATTGGATGGTACGCCCTACCACGTCAGTTGTATCGAACAGGTGGCGTGCCACACTGGCAGAAACCACTGCCTTGGACAGCCCACTCTCAAAATCGGCTTTCGTATATGGTTTGCCACACAAGAATTCAAAGCAAAAGACTTGCCAGAACGCTTCATCCGTTTCCATTTCATCTACACTCATCCTGCCTCCCCCGGGAAGAGAAGCACGCATCTTATTATTAACGGAAGTAATGGTAACCGCTTCAGGTATTGTCAACGTCTTAAAGCATTCACGGGCAGTCGTGACGGACATCTGGCTGCTGGCAGCATTATTGTGTTGCTCTTTATGCCGGGACGTCATTGCCTTGACATACAATGATCGTGAACGGTTAACTTCCGGCACGCAGTCTTTTATCCGTATCTGCAATGTCAGCACGATCACCATTATCATGCAAATAGCCAAAGCTGTACCTACCATACAGACAATACTAATAAGCCGGTTCTCTTTCAACTGGTAAAGAGCTTGCTTTATGTATTGCTTCCACATCTTCTTATTCTTTTTTTGATTTGATTCTACAGGAGTTCACAGAAGAATGTTCTACATTAGAAATTCCAACCTTTCTTTGTTACGTCTTTACACTTCAGGTTTTTGGAGTTGATTTTACCAACGCCATCCCGCTTAAAGAAAGCTGCATCCGCTTTACCGGATACAGTGATATTTCCTACTCCATCCACTTTAGCTTTGATAGTGCTGCAATCAACATTCAACTTCATATTGCCTACTCCGTCAACATCTAGTTTCAACTCATCGCAATATAGACTTTTCACGTTACAGTTGCCTACTCCATCAAGTTCGAAAGCTATATTTTTAAGTTTTAGTTCTTCTTTTGCATCAAAGTTCCCTACTCCATCAATTTTCACTTTACTCAAATCGGGAGCAGTAATATAGCAAATAAGGTTCTTGATATTCCTCGCATTCCTATCTTTATACGAGATAACCAAAGTTCCGTTTTTCACTGTCACCCTTGTTTTTTCTACAAATTCAGAAGGACCTTCCAAACGGCAGGAGCATCCTGCCGATTGAGTAAAAATAATATTCCCGACAGATTGCAGGTTTATGGCAGAAAACTCGTCTACATTATAATCTTTACTCACATTTTGTGCCGATAGCGAACAGAAAGCAACACTTAACAGGACAGCTATCGCAACGATGAAAATATTCTTTGTCATGATGATTTTTAATTTAGAGATACATTAATCAATTTTTCTATTTAGTTCTAATCGTAAGAGGCCGTTTCTATTGTACCTGGCGTCCATCGAAGAAACGAATAGTGCGCGAAGTCTGCTTCGCCTGTTCTTCATTATGGGTAACCATCACGATAGTACGTCCGTCTTCCTTATTCAACCGATGAAGCAGTTCCATTACTTCAGCTCCCATCTTTGAATCCAAGTTACCTGTCGGCTCATCGGCAAGGATTATTTCGGGATTACCGATAATAGCACGGGCAATAGCTACACGTTGGCACTGCCCACCGGAAAGTTGTGTAGGAAAATGTCTCATACGATGGCTTAATCCTACTTTTTCCAATACTTCTTGTGCCAACCGTTTTCGTTCACTACCAGCCATACGTCGATAAAGCAAGGGGAGTTCTACATTATCCATCACATTCAACGAATTAATCAAATGAAAAGACTGAAATACAAAACCGAGCGTTTTATTACGAAAAACCGCCAGTTCCTTGTCTTTCATTCCTTCGGTACGTATTCCGTTGATTTCCACCATTCCCATTGTAGGTGCATCAAGCAATCCCATTATGTTCAGCAGGGTGGATTTTCCGCATCCGGAAGGCCCCATTATACTTAGAAATTCTCCACGTTCTACCGTCAGATTCACATTCTCCAATGCTACCGTCTCAATCTCGTCCGTACGATAAATCTTAGAAAGAGAGTTCAATGTTATCATAACTTCTAGTATTTAGTTTATTTAATTTTCAACTTATTCTTGTTCTTATAAGCACTCATATCGCTTACTACTACTTTATCACCCGGCTGCAATCCGCTCAACACTTCTACATATTCAAAATTAGATTCACCTAACTGTATTTTACGTTTTACCAGTTCATTATCAGAGTTGCAGACAAAAAGTTCATATTCACCGCGTCCCACATAGAAAGAGCCATTGGCTACGCGCATTACATCTTCTTTCACAGCATTCATCACATAAACATCTGTCTTTAGTCCGGAACGTAAGCGGCGGTGATTATCTTCTTTCAACTGAACGGTAAATGATATCACACCATTCTTGGATAGTGGTGTAACACTGCTAACTGTCCCTTCCAGTTTGTCACTCCCTATCTTAACAATTGCTTTTCCTCCGGCTGCTACACGGTCACCGTACGTATCCGCAATCTCACCTTCCACTTTAAAATGGCTCAAATCAGAAATGATAGCCACCTGTCCGCCTTCGGAAATCTGTGCACCGATCTGGTTATTAATATAGGTAAGAATAGCTTTACGCGGGGAACGGATTTGTGCATCATCCAACGTACGTTTCTTTTCGGAAAGGCTCTTGCGGAAGATATTAAAATCAAGCTCCTGAACTTTTAGTTCGGCAGCAGCTACTTCCTTCTCATTTTTATATTGTTGCTGAAGTTGTTCGTACTCTAATTGAGCCACATTATAGCTCAATTCGGCCTGGCGTACTTTATCTGTTGTTCCTGCACCGAGGCTGTCCAGATAGTGTTCATTTCTCAACTCCACTTTCATCCGACTCAATTTCATTGCCGACACTTTAATCTGCATTGCCATATCGGAAAGTTTCGTCTGATTATTGACGCGAAGCTGATCAAGCTTATACTGGCGCATTTGTTCCTCGTCCAGCAACTTCTTATATTCAATTTCCGTACTCTGAAGGTCCAGTTTCAGAATCGGAGTACCTACGTCTACGCTATCTCCCCCTTTTTTATAGACTTCAATAATACGACTGTTGATCGGAGAATTGATAATTTCTTCAAAAGCAGGGACAACCTTACCGGAAGCGCTGACACTTACCTCAATCACCCCTTTATCGACTGTGGAAAAGACAAGATCCTTTGCCTCCACTCCTGCCCTTAATACAGATATAAGTACACTGATGGCAATAATACTTGCCACTCCAATGGATGAATAACGAATAATCTTCTTATTACGTTCTTTTTGACGTACCTCTTTAGGAATTTCTCTGTCCATATCCGATCATTTACTATTTTATGATGTATCAATTCGGTACTTCATATACCAAATCTGTGCCAAAATCGTAAATGGTTGATAAATAGAAGATAACAAAAAACACAGGGTGTCCGATATCGGACACCCTGTACGAATTTACCGTTCAGAATAGAATCTATCATCCTGCCAGCAGGAAGCCTGTCTATTTGGATGATGACGTAGTAGAGGGGTTCTTTTCCTCTTGTACCAGTTCTTTCCCCCAATGGGTAGTTTCCTCCACCTTTTCACGATCACGAATCTCTTTTGCTTTACGGGCATAGACAATCATACGCATAGACTGATCGTAAGTGAAATAATTCCATACCCAATTCAAGAGTACAATAACCTTATTGCGTACCCCAAGAATAGAGCGCAGATGAACAACCAGCCACATCACCCAGGCAAACCATCCCTGCATTTTTACTTTACTAAACTCTGCCACGGCACGATTACGTCCTACAGTCGCCATCGAACCCAAATTACGGTAATGGAAAGGTTTCATCTCCCGTCCTTTCTCCATACGTACCAGATTCTTTGCCAACAATTCTCCTTGCTGGATAGCCACTTGCGCCAATTGAGGATGTCCGTTCGGGTAATTTTCATCAGCTAACTGAATACATTGGTCGCCAATAGCAAACACATTATTCATCCCCTCTACACGGTTAAATGAATCGACCTTAATACGTCCTCCACGCCCAATCAGAGAGGCATCCAGATTGCCGATAGTCACACCGGTGACACCACTCACCCAGATAAAAGTACGCGTGGCAATCTCTGTACCATCTTCGAGTACTACTTTATGGTCACGATAATCCACAACGCGTTTATTCAACAGGATATTTACTCCCATTTCACGGAGAAACTGTTCAGCATGTGCAGATGATTCTTCCGACATTCCGGCAAGCAATCGCGGCCCGGCTTCAATCAAATAGATGTGCATCAGACTGCTGGGCATATCAGGATAATCATTCGGCAAGACGAATTTCTTCATCTCGGAAAGTATTCCGGCTACTTCTATCCCGGTAGCTCCACCTCCCACAATTACAATATTCAATAATTCTTGTTGTTCCTGCTTCGTTGAACAGGTCAGCGCTCGTTCCAGATTAGCCAGAAGAGCGTTTCGCAATCCCATCGCTTCTGACACATTTTTCATCGGCATGGCTTCCTCTTCGATATGTTTATTACCGAAATAGTTGGTTGTAGTACCTGCTGCTAACACCAGATAGTCATATTCTGCTTTTCCGATGGAAGTCTGTATCATATTCTTTTCCGGGAAAATGGCACGTACTTCCGCCATACGGAAATAGAAATCTTTCCGATGCTGGAATATTTTACGGAAGGGGAAGGATATGGAAGTTGGCTCCATACCGGCCGAAGCCACCTGATAAATCAAAGGAGGAAACTGATGATAGTTGTTTTTATCTATCAATACGACTTGAAAGCCTGACTTTTTCAGCTTGTTAGCCAGTTTCAAGCCACCGAAACCACCGCCTACTATGACGACACGTTTCTTATTACTTTTTGCAATGTTTAGACTCATATTCTAATCATGTTTTATCAAGATAATAACACATGAATGAGTCATTAAGTTTCCGAAATTCGAAACTTTTGAGAGAAGTCTCTATCGCAGACGCAATCTATCTCCGATTTCCGGAACATACTCACCATCCTTACGATTCATCTTATACAGATTTTTGAGGCGGATACCATATTTTTGAGAGATGCCATGCATGGAATCTCCATCTTTCACAACATATACAGTATAAGGTTTGGAAGCCTTTTTCTTCTTGCTCTTCAGGTAGATGATATCTCCTTCCATCAAGGTATAATCACGCTGCAAGTCGTTGTACTTCACAAGTTTCTTCCAGCTAATATCGAATTCCTTGCCTAAATCTTTAAAGGTATCCCCGTTGCGGGCTACCACATAAGCAATATCATTAGCGATATACACCTGATGCGGGCTCATCAACCAAGGATTCTTTTTCAGTTTCCGTTCCGAATATACCCCCTTACGGTCGTATTTATACAAGTCATAATCTTCGATAATTGTAATCAGACGGTTAGCATAAGAAGGATCGGTAGCATAGCCTGCTTTTTTCAGTCCACGCGCCCAGCCTTTATAATCGGTGATATCCAGTTTGAAAAGAAAAGCGTAACGGGCACCTCTTCTAAGGAAGTCGGAATGATCTTCGTAAGAGTCACGCGGATGCTTATAAGCACGGAAACATTCGTTGCGCGCATCATCATCATGACGAACCGTACGTCCCCGCCAACTGCCACCACACTTAATACCAAAGTGGTTATTACTCTTTCGTGCCAACTGGCTGTATCCGGCACCGCTTTCCAGCAATCCTTGTGCCAATGTAATACTCGCCGGAATCTTATGAAGCTTCATCTGTTCAACAGCCAAATCACTATACTTATTTATATACTCGACGTAACGGGCATTCCGTTTCTGTGCCTGCACTCCTACGGCAAAGAAAAAAACAACGGTTAAAAAGATAAGTCTATGCAGTTTATTCTCCATTTTTATTCAGATGTGAATTAGATGGCACAAAAATCTGAAAAATAATTGGGATTATCAATCTCTTTCCTAACTTTGTAACATTAATTGTAGAAACCAATACCCTGACGTATATGAAAGACCTCACAATTACCGCTATTATTAAAGTATATCAATATGATGAGTTGAATGAGGGCGATCGGTCACTTATAAAGACTGCCATGGAGGCAACAGCTCGTAGTTATTCTCCGTACTCCCATTTCTCCGTAGGTGCCGCTGCGCTATTGGGCAACGGGACAGTAGTGACAGGAACCAATCAGGAAAATGCGGCCTATCCGTCGGGGCTTTGTGCAGAACGTACTACCCTATTCTATGCCAACTCCCAATATCCCGACCAACCGGTTGTCACTCTTGCCATTGCGGCACGAACGGAAAAGGACTTCATCGACCATCCGATTCCTCCCTGCGGCGCCTGCCGGCAAGTGATTCTGGAAACGGAAAAGCGTTACAAACAACCCATCCGCATCCTATTATATGGTAAAGAATGTATCTACGAAGTAAAAAGTATAGGCGATCTACTGCCGTTATCATTTGACGCATCAGCAATGGAGGATTAATTATGTTACAACAATATCACACGAAACTAAAAGGAACACTCGCACTTACAGACTCTTATCTGACAGAAAAAGCACTGCAAAAAGAAAAAGGGCTTTATAAATTTATATGGGTACGCAACGGAAGCATCACAGTAGAAATCGACCATCAGGAAATGGTACTTACCCAAGATGAAGTGATTTCACTCACTCATCTGCAACACCTCGAATTTAAATCGATTGATGGTGAATACCTGACTTTGTTGTTCAACAGCAATTTCTATTGTATCTATGGCAACGACCATGAAGTGTCATGCAGCGGTTTCCTGTTCAACGGTTCTTCTCACCTGATCCGTTTTACCCTGAATGAAAAAGAACGTAAAGAACTCGACACCATTACCGAAGCACTGGAAAACGAGTTTACCGTTTCCGACAGCCTGCAGGAGGAGATGCTACGCATCCTGCTAAAACGTTTCATTATCCAATGTACCCGAATTGCACGTCACCGCATGAATATCACCCGTGAAAAAGAATCCGGTTTTGAGATTGTCCGCCAATACTATAACTTGGTCGACGAGCATTACCGGACGAAGAAACAGGTGCAGGACTATGCCGATATGTTGCATAAATCTCCCAAGACACTATCGAACATCTTTTCTACCTGCAAACTGCCTTCGCCGCTTCGGGTTATCCACGAACGGGTGGAAGCGGAAGCTAAACGTCTCCTGCTTTACAGCAACAAAAGCGCCAAAGAGATTGCCGATATTCTGGGATTTGAAGACCAGGCTTCTTTCAGCCGTTTCTTCAAAAATATGACCGGACAGAGCGCCGTGCAATTCAGAAACACACAGGAAGGGAAAAATTGACAAGGCATACGGAAGTATTGCTATTTTGGGGGTAGTGGAAATGGACGACCTTTGCAACATAAGATAAACCCATTAAAACCCCAACAAAATGAAAGAGAAATTGATCGCTTTACTGACCTTCACTTCAAGTCTGAAAAGTTTTGGTATGAAATTTATCCGCGTTGCCATCCTGGTAGTATTTGTATGGATAGGCGGATTGAAGTATTTCCATTATGAAGCCGACGGGATTGTTCCGTTTGTTGCCAACAGTCCTTTTATGAGTTTCTTCTATGCTAAAGGTGCACCCGAATACAAAGAACATAAAAATGCGGAAGGTGCTTTTGTCCCGGAAAATCGTGCATGGCACGAAGCAAACCGCACTTATACTTTCTCTTACGGACTGGGAGCTCTTATTATGGGGATCGGCATACTGGTATTCCTGGGAATCTTTTTCCCAAAAGTGGGATTGGCAGGCGACACCCTCGCCATTATCATGACGCTCGGCACACTTTCTTTTCTTGTCACCACCCCGGAAGTCTGGGTTCCCGACTTGGGAAGCGGAGAATTCGGTTTCCCATTACTATCCGGTGCAGGGCGGTTGGTGATTAAAGATATTGTGATCTTAGCCAGTGCCGTAGTGTTATTATCCGACTCGTCACAACGCGTACTCAAAACACTTAAAAAAGACTAAGACAACCACTAAAGAGGATTCTGACTTCTTGCCATTGCGGAACAAATCGTATTTTCAGACTGTTATATAGTCTCATACAAATCGTTAATACAAGAAGTTATGAAACAATATGATGCAATTATTATAGGATTCGGCAAGGCAGGGAAAACCCTGGCTGCCGAACTTTCCAACCGCGGATGGCAAGTGGCCATCGTAGAACGTTCCAACATGATGTATGGAGGAAGCTGTCCGAATGTAGCCTGTATCCCAACAAAGACACTGGTGCATGAAGCCGAGGTTTCCGCTTTGCTTTACCACGATGATTTTCCGAAGCAGGCGAATATGTACAAACAAGCCATCGGCCGAAAGAACCGCCTCACTTCCTTTCTTAGGAATGATAATTACGAAAGACTAAGCAAACGTCCTAATGTGACTATCTATACCGGAACGGGGTCTTTCATATCCGCCGATACCATAAAAGTGGAACTTCCCGAAGGAGAAATCGAACTGAAAGGAAAAGAGATATTTATCAACACGGGGTCTACTCCCATTATCCCTGCAATAGATGGTATTCAGCAAAGTCAGCACGTATATACCAGTAGTGCGCTTTTGGACTTAAACGTACTTCCTCATCACCTGATTATCATAGGTGGAGGATATATCGGACTGGAGTTCGCTTCTATGTATGCCGGTTTCGGCAGTAAAGTGACGATACTCGAAGGAGGAAACAAATTTATGCCTCGCGAAGATCGGGATATTGCAAACAGCGTCAAAGAAGTGATGGAGAAGAAAGGTATTGAAATCCATCTGAACGCTCGTGCGCAGTCTATCCATGACACGAATGACGGAGTGACACTGACTTACTCGGACATATCCGACGGTACCCCTTATTATGTAGATGGAGATGCCATTCTTATCGCAACGGGACGTAAACCGATGATTGAAGGATTGAATCTGCAAGCAGCGGGTATAGGAGTTGATGCTCACGGAGCTATCATCGTAAACGATCAGTTACGCACTACTGTTCCTCATATATGGGCAATGGGAGATGTGAAAGGCGGATCGCAATTTACTTATGTCTCGCTAGATGATTTCCGGATTATCCGTGACCAGCTCTTCGGCGACAAGAAACGTGATATCGGAGACCGTGATCCTGTGCAATATGCAGTGTTTATTGATCCGCCATTGGCACATATCGGAATCAGTGAAGAAGAAGCTCTGAAAAGAGGATATTCATTTAAAGTTTCCCGGTTGCCGGCTTCCTCCATCGTCCGTACCCGTACATTGAGGCAGACAGATGGTATGCTAAAAGCTATCATCAATAATCACAACGGGAAGATTATGGGCTGTACTCTATTCTGCGCCGATGCTTCAGAAATCATCAATATCGTAGCTATGGCGATAAAGACAGGCCAGACGTCTACATTCTTGCGCGATTTTATCTTCACGCATCCCAGTATGAGTGAGGGATTAAATCAACTGTTTGATGTATAAGAATAAGAAAGAATATAATTCACTTCTAAAACAGAGCCTCTGAATAGGGTAAACAGAGGCTCTATTTGGAGTAATCGGAGGCTCTGAATGAGGTAAACGGAGCCTCTAAATAAATGAAACTCATTCTTTTTCAGTCTTAATAGAGTGAAATCTAATAGAAAGTGTTATCTTTGCCACCAAGTTAAACTATATACCTACCGCAATGAGAATTACTAAGTAAGACAACACTTCTAAGTAAACATCACTTTTCTTATATGCTTTTTCTATTTTGTTAAGCATCACGAAATCCGTGTTGTTTAGCCAGTATTGTGTTTGTCGTTCCCCTATCCTGTGATTTTTTTCACTCTATTTTCAACCTCAAACCCAATAGATCATCATGTCTATCAGTATCCAACAAATCAGCTATATCCATCCGGATAAAGATGTATTATTCAGTGAGCTCAATTTCGCCATCAGTAAAGGGCAGAAACTAGGATTAGTCGGTAACAATGGTTGTGGCAAGTCTACTTTGCTACAAATTATTGCCGGACAGTTATCACCCTCTTCCGGTGTCATTGTCCGCCCGGACGACCTATATTATATCCCGCAACATTTCGGGCAATATGATTCACTGACCATCGCACAGGCTCTTCAAATAGAGCGCAAACAGCAAGCTCTGCACGCTATCCTGGCAGGAGATGTCTCAAACGAGAATTTCACCATTCTAAATGATGACTGGAATATCGAAGAACGTTCCATCGCCGCTCTCGACTTATGGGGATTAGGACAGTTTACGCTATCCTACCCGATGAATCTGCTTAGTGGCGGCGAAAAGACCCGCGTATTCCTGGCAGGTATGGACATTCATCATCCATCTGTCATACTTATGGATGAACCGACCAATCATCTCGATTCTTCCGGCAGACAACGTTTATATGACTGGGTAGAGAAATATCGTTCCACCCTGTTGGTGGTAAGTCATGACCGTACTCTGCTCAATCTTCTCCCCGAGATTTGCGAACTAGAGAAGCATCAAATCAATTATTATGGCGGAAATTACGAATTCTACAAAGAACAAAAAACGCTGATGCAGGAAGCATTGCAACAACGTATTGAAGAAAAAGAAAAGGCACTACGTATTGCCCGTAAAGTGGCTCGCGAAACGGCCGAACGCAGGGACAAACAGAATGTACGCGGCGAAAAGAGTAATATAAAAAAAGGAGTTCCACGCATTGTATTGAACGCACTCCAAGGGAAATCCGAGAAGAGCACTAGTAAACTGACTGGCGTCCATCAGGAAAAAGCCGAGAAGTTAACAAATGAACGTAACCAGCTTCGAGGTTCGCTCTCTCCGACTGCGGCATTAAAAACCGACTTCAACAGTTCCTCGCTTCATACCGGGAAGATATTAGTGACAGCAAAAGAGATTAACTTCAGTTATCATTCCAATTCGGTTAACAATGATATTCTGACGAATAATGAAATAAATTCGTCTGACACAGGTTATCTTCCCAATCCGAATACCAATGATATTCAGGAAAATAGTATCTCAAAACAACAGCTTTGGCAAGCTCCTGTCAGCTTTCAGCTAAAGAGCGGAGACCGCTTCCGTATAGAAGGAGCCAACGGTAGCGGGAAAACAACTCTATTGAAATTAATCACCGGCCAACTTCAACCACAAGAAGGAACCCTGACACGGACGGACTTTAGCTATGTCTATTTGAATCAAGAGTATTCGATCATTGACGACCGGAACAGTATTCTTGAACAGGCTTACGCTTTCAATAGCCGGAATCTGCCGGAGCATGAAATAAAGATTATTCTAAACCGTTACTTGTTTCCTGCATCCGAATGGGACAAATCCTGCCGGAAACTTAGTGGTGGTGAGAAAATGCGTCTCGCTTTCTGCTGTCTGATGATTAGTAACAATACCCCTGATATGTTTATCCTGGATGAACCTACCAACAATTTGGACATACAAAGTATTGAAATTATCACTGCTACTATCAAAAATTATGCAGGTACTGTGATAGCAATCTCACACGACAATTATTTTATTCAGGAAATTGGTGTCGAACAATGCATTTTATTGAGTTAGTCTATTGATATTTTATCCAGGGCAACCGCACCAAAATTTAATTCATATCCGCACAGTTTTGAATAAAATAATGGAGTATTCTGGAAACGTTGTGGTAAATCTGAAAAAGATGATTGAGTTTTTAAGATTCCCCGTTATCTTTTTATTATAAGATATGGGTCCAGGGTGAGGGGTGGTGAGGGTAGATTTATAACCTTTTATTATTTTATTTTCTATACTATCTCCTTTTTTATTTATAAAAAAAAATACGAAAGTTATAAATCTACCCTCACCAACCCTCACCCTTGACCCATTCATTAGCGCACCGTTTAACTCGTTTCAGTACAGTTCTTAATTAAATGGGAATTTATCGGTTAAATGAGAATTTATCAGTTAGGCTGAAAGCCTTACAATTATATATTTATTGGGGTGCCCTGAAAGGGCTTAATTATATAGCGTAGGGCAACGCCCTACGTAAAAACGACAATCTGAATTTGCGCCCTGAAAGGGCATAATTGTATACGGTTCCGCCCTTTCAGGGCTTGTGGCCGATGTGTCTTTTTCGTAGGGCGTTGCCCTACGCTATATAATTAAGCCCTTTCAGGGCACCCCAATAAATTATCATTTAGCTCATTTCTGCACGGTTATGAATCAAATTTTGGTGCAGTTGCCCTGTATTTTATCTGATAAGTCTAAATATCAATCTAGTTTTTTTATAACTTCGCAGCGCGAAGATCAAGAATTAGAATTAAAATGAATCAGACAGCACAATCATGGTGGTTTATCTTTTACAAAGACCAACTGCTTCTTGAGAAAAAAGAAGATGCCATATATGCCATCCCGTGTGGAGAAAGCTCTCCTATTGTTATTAAAGAAAAAACAACCGTACACAATATCACTACACTGGAAGGGAAAAACTGCAAGGCTTTCTCCCTCTCCTCTCCCATTGAAGAATCGGAGCAATGGATCATGATAGGGCTTCGTGCCTCCTATGAATATCTTCCTTTGTCTCATTATCAGACAGCAGGAAAAGCACATGAGATTCTGCATTGGGATAGAAACAGCCGCTTTTGTTCCGCCTGCGGCACGCCTATGGAACAGAAAGAATCTATCATGAAGCGTTGTCCGAAATGTGGCCGGGAAGCATATCCTTCCATTTCCACAGCGATTCTTGTATTAGTGAGAAAAAAAGATTCACTACTCTTAGTGCATGCCCGCAATTTTAAAGGAACATTCAACAGTCTCGTTGCCGGATTTCTGGAAACCGGAGAAACGCTAGAAGAATGTGTAGCACGTGAAGTGAAAGAAGAAACCGGACTGGATGTAAAGAATATCACTTATTTCGGTAATCAGCCCTGGCCTTATCCTAGCGGACTAATGGTCGGCTTTATTGCTGATTATGCCGGAGGGGAAATCAACCTCCAAGATGAAGAATTGAGCTCGGGAGACTTTTATACAAGAGACAATTTACCCGAACTTCCCAGAAAACTTAGTCTTGCCCGAAAGATGATTGATTGGTGGATAGAACATCCAAATGAATAAATCAAACATGGAAAATATCATCAAAGGAATCCGTCAGTATTATCCGGTATCCGACAGTTCTTTAGAAGTACTCTTCAGCTATATGAAGAAAATGGAGCTTCCTAAAAAACATTTACTGATACACGGTGGAGTACTAGACCGCCACGTCTACTTTATTGAAAAAGGGTTTTGTAGGTCCTATTGTTTACGTGACGGAGAAGAAATCACGATCTGGTTTTCACGCGAAGGTGATATTACCTTTGCCATGAAAGATTTATATCATAATCAACCGGGATACGAATATGTAGAATTACTGGAAGATTGTGAACTATATGCCATACGTATTGAAGATTTAAATCAGATTTATGAAACTAATATAGAAATTGCCAACTGGGGACGTGTCATTCATCAGGAATGTTTGTTGTACATGGATATTCACCATATCAACCGATTGTATCTTCCGGCCAAAGAACGTTATGAACAACTTTTACGTGAGCAACCCGATGTCATTCACCGTGCCCAATTGGGATATATAGCCTCCTTTCTAGGCATGACTCCCCAACATCTTAGCCGCCTACGGTCTGAATCTTGATTCTTTTTAATCTATGTGAATTTTTATATCACAAGAAAACAGTACTTTTGTCAGCGAATACAAAAAAACTGATAAGTATCGTGATTAACACATTAACTTCTTTACGAATATTATTTGCCTTGATGGTATTCGGGGCACATTGTTATGTTCTGGATCCGAGCTTCGACACACACTTCTTTAAAGAAGGATTTGTTGGAGTCAGCTTTTTTTTCATCCTTAGTGGCTTCATTATTGCCTATAATTATGAAGAAAAGTTATTGGAAAAGATCACCACCAAACGTACTTTTTGGGTAGCACGCATTGCCCGCATTTACCCCCTCCATCTACTTACTCTATTAATTGCCGCATGCATAGGAGGGTATGTTCAATACAACGATACGACAGACTGGATAAAACACTTCGCCGCTTCCACTTTTTTATTGCAACCGTTCTTCCCTTCTGCAGATTATTTTTTCTCATTCAATAGTCCTTCGTGGAGTCTGGGCTGCGAACAGTTATTTTATTTCTGTTTCCCCCTCATCATTCCTTTCTTAAATAGTAAACGGAATCTATGTATCACTCTTTTCATCTGCCTGCTGATTATGCTGACAGGTATGCATCTGACTGCTGAAGAACAAATTAAAGCATACTGGTATGTAAATCCAATCACCCGCCTGCCGGACTTTTTTGTAGGTGTTTTACTTTATCAGTTTTATCGGTCAATATTCAACAAAAAGATTTCTTATTCCACCGGAACACTATTAGAAATAGGAGTAGTCATTTTATTTTTTGTTTTCTATTTTTGTGCCGCAGACATTCCCAAAGTATACCGCTATTCTTGTTACTACTGGCTACCCGTTTCTTTGGTGATACTTATCTTTGCCTTACAAAGAGGGTATATATCCCGGTTACTATCCAATCGGGTCTTAGTGATAGGAGGAGAAATCAGTTATAGTTTCTATCTGATACATTTATTTATTATACTCACATACCTCCAAATGGCTACTCTGTATCAATGGCACATACATTGGATGATAAGTGTCCCCGTCATTTTTTGCATCACTATTGCGCTTAGCTTACTTTCTTATTATTATTTTGAAAAGCCTGCCAATAGATGGGTAAAACAAATACTAACTAAAAAACAATCATAAATTAGCCCCATGGAATTATCAACAAAAACACCCCGAATTGAAGTAGTAGATGCTCTTAGAGGATTTGCTGTAATGGCCATCCTTCTGGTTCATAACCTGGAGCATTTCATTTTCCCCGTATATCCGGGAAGTTCTCCTGAATGGCTCACCATTTTGGATGCCGGAGTATTTAATGCGACATTTTCACTGCTTGCCGGAAAGTCTTATGCCATATTCGCTCTGCTTTTCGGATTCACTTTCTATATCCAGTCGCACAACCAGCAGTTGAAAGGAAAAGATTTTGGTTACCGCTTTTTATGGAGAATGATATTGCTGGCAGGATTCGCCACTCTGAATGCTGCTTTCTTCCCGGCAGGAGATGTCCTGCTTCTGTTTGTTGTAGTCAGTCTTGTACTATTTATCGTACGTAAATGGAGTGACAAAGCGATTCTAATCACCGCCATCTTGTTTTCACTGCAACCGATTGAATGGTTTCATTATATAATGAGCCTTTTCAATCCTGCCTATACCCTACCCGATTTGAATGTCGGAGCCATGTATGCTGAAGTAGCGGAATACACCAAAGCCGGAAACTTTTGGGATTTTCTGATAGGTAATGTTACTTTAGGACAGAAAGCAAGCCTGTTTTGGGCTATCGGTGCCGGACGTTTCTTACAGACTGCCGGACTTTTCCTGTTTGGCTTATATATCGGACGCAAAGAATTGTTCGTAACTACCGAATCTCATTTGAAGTTCTGGATGAAAGCACTTATTATTGCAGCTATCAGTTTCGCGCCACTGTATTCTCTGAAAGAACAGATCATGCAAAGTGACAGCAGTTTAATTCAGCAAACGGTAGGTACTGCCTTTGATATGTGGCAGAAATTTGCATTTACGATTGTACTTGTTGCTTCTTTCGTGTTGCTTTATCAGAAGGATCAGTTCAAGAAAACTGTATCTAATCTGCGATTCTACGGAAAAATGAGCTTGACCAATTATATTTCTCAATCTATTTTGGGAGCCATTATCTATTTCCCATTCGGATTCTATCTTGCTCCTTACTGTGGATATACTCTTAGCCTGATTATCGGTATTATTCTTTTCCTGGCGCAAGTTCGGTTCTGCAAATGGTGGCTGTCTAAACATAAACAAGGACCATTGGAAACAATATGGCATAAATGGACTTGGATAGGCACGAAGAAATAACAGAAAAAAAGAAATAGCACTGACTGAAAAATAGACTAAGAAAGCAGGCCACGAAATACACATAACTACAAACGAACAACTTACGAATATGAAACTGAACGTATCACTCTAAAGCATCAACAAAACATGTGTATCCGCAGCCTGCGGGTTGAAATTGAGATGATGTCAATACAACAAGATTCTCGCAAGAAGGATTAGCAAGTGGACTTAAAGAATGCAAAGGAAATGAAAGAACTGTGCCAAGTTGGGGAAAAAGCCCGAAAATAGGCAGAATCAGAGCTATGTATAGAGAAAAAGAAGCGCCTCCATAATCTTCGAAAAGACCATGGAGGCGCTATTTATTTTTTATCTTTCGTTATCTATATCTGAAATTTCAGAAGAAACAAAATCAGATACCCAATGATTTCTTCACTGCTTCAATCTTTTCCATTGCGGCAGATTCGGCAGAAGCATAACAATTGCGGCAACCCATTTCACCCTGAACTTCCATATAGAACTTAATCTTAGGTTCTGTACCTGAAGGACGAACGGAAACTTTGCTACCGTCTTCAGTGAAATATTGAAGTACGTTAGATGGTTCCGGCATATCGATTGCAGTTACGTTACCTTTATCATCTGTCTGTTTCAGTGTCTTATAATCTTTGCTTAAGATCACTTTAGAGCCACCCAATTCTTTCGGAGGATTGGCACGGAAGTTCTCCATCATAGCTTTGATTTCTTCTGCACCGCTCTTACCCGGTTTCACTACGTTTACAGTAAACTCTTTAGAGAATCCGTATTCTACGTAGATATCCAGCAACAACTGATACAAGGATTTACCATTATCTTTTGCCCATGCAGCAACTTCAGCAATCAAACAGCAAGCTGATACGGCATCTTTATCGCGAACGAAATCTTCGGCAAGGAATCCGTAGCTTTCTTCACCACCACCTATATATTTCTGTTTGCCTTCACGCAGACGGATTTCACGGGCAATCCATTTAAATCCGGTGTAGCAGTCAAGCATTTCGATATTGTTCTTATCTGCTATTTTCTTGATTAGTTCAGTTGTTACGATTGTCTTCACACAGAACTCGCCACCTTTAATCTTACCCAGTTGTTTGTACTGTGTCAGAATATAATAAAGGTACATCATACAAGTCTGATTACCGTTAATCAGTACCCATTCGCCTTTATCATCCTTGCAAGCAATACCCACACGGTCAGCATCCGGGTCGGAAGCCATAACGAGGTCAGCATCAATTTCTTTGGCAAGGTTTACAGCCATAGAAAGAGCTTCCGCGTTTTCCGGGTTCGGAGATACGACAGTCGGGAAGTTACCGTCCTTAATCATCTGTTCGGGCACAGTAAATACGTTTTCGAATCCCCACATTTTCAATGCACGAGGAATCAACATCATACCTGTACCATGAATCGGAGTATAGACAATCTTCATATCTTTGTGACGGGCGATAGCTGCCGGATCAATAGAAACAGTTTTCACCATATCCAGATAAATCTTATCGATGTCTTCACCGATAATCTGAATCAAATCCGGATTTCCCTGGAATTTAATATCGGCAGCAGAAGCAATTGCATTCACTTCGTCGATGATACCTTTATCGTGTGGAGCCAATACCTGTGCACCATCGTCCCAATATGCCTTGTAACCGTTGTATTCCTTCGGATTGTGAGAAGCAGTCAGAATGATACCGCTCTGGCAACCGAGGTGACGGATGGCGAAAGACATTTCCGGTGTCGGACGCATGTCGTCAAACAGATATACTTTAATACCATTGGCAGAGAAAATATTAGCAGAAGTTTCCGCAAACAAACGGCTGTTGTTGCGGCAATCGTGACCTACTACTACAGAAATCTGCGGCAGGTCTTTGAAGTTCTTTTTCAGATAGTTGGAAAGTCCTTGAGTGGCAGCACCTACCGTATAGATATTCATACGATTGCTACCTACACCCATAATACCACGCAGACCACCAGTACCAAATTCAAGATCTTTGTAGAAAGCTTCAATTAGTTCGGTTTTATCATCGTTTTCCAACATACGCTTCACTTCAGCCTGGGTTTCAGCATCATAAGCCGGGGTTAGCCATTTTTCGGCTTTTTCAGTGACCTGTTTAATAAGTTCCTGATTTTCCATTTCGATTGTTATTTATTGGTTAATGAATTATTTATTATCAATTTCTTGAGCACACAAATGTAAAATAATAAGTTTATAATTCCTATTCTTTTAATTGAAATTTGAGAATTAAGAATTAAAAAGCGATATACTTAATACCTAATATCTCATACTTAATATCTATTCTTGTGGCACTTTATATCTGTCACCAGTCTGCTTGACATATTCCTGCAAGAATTCTTTCGGATATCCGGGACGCATCACTCCGGCAGGTTGTCCAATAGAATTACGCTCAAACTGACCGTCTTTAACACGTTTCACCACTCCATCATTGTACTTCACAATCAAGAATGTACCCAATTGTTTCCAAGTATCGAAAGTGCTCTGTGCGGTCATATTTGTATAGTTTGTCAGAAAGTCAACCGCTGCGTTCTTATCTTTTGCCAGCAGTTTGGCAGCCATTTCTTCAATGCCTTCCTGTGCATTGTTGAAAGTAGTTTCCATTTCTTTCTGCGCTTCCCGTACATCACCGATCATCAAATCATAACGCGGATAGACCATATTAGATACCCAGTTGAAAATCCAGAAAGCAGAATTCCAGGAGAAAGTAATATAATCGGCCCCATCTACACGGGTATAACATACCGGCACTTTAGTAGCACAACAATAAACCGGGGTAAATACAGCCATGTTCGCATCATCCACACCAAACCAAAGTACACCGCCTATCGGGTCCGGCTTATGAGCCCGCATTTGTGCAACAAATACAAACCCGCTTTGTTGAGTGGAAATCGGACGTTCGTTGAAATATTCCTGGCCATCTACCTTGAAGTTCAGAGGAGAAAGACGGTAAGGTGTCTTATAAGGTCCGGCTCCAAAATCATTGGAGATGTCAAGGGGCGTTCCTTCATAATGGTCGCGCATCATATCTTTCACATCTTGCACGGATAACTTATGTTTCGGTTTCACAAAAAGAGGCATCGGCGTATTGGTCTTTCCCTCAATGTAAGGAAGATAATCTTTTCCGTTATCTGTGAACTTATTAAAATAGCTCCACACACGAGCCTCACAGAAACGGCGGGCACCAAAATCAAGAGGCGCATAGGCTAATGAGAAGCTAAAGTCTTTGTTTACTCCATTAAAATATCCCTTCTCACGGGCAAAAGAAACGACATCCGGAGAGTACATGCAGTTTTCCTTGTCGTTCATATCAAACTGGTGGATACGTGACTGGTTGGCATGGGCCGAAATGCAATCATCGGGCACACGTACAGCTACCCAAACTGCTCCACGGATGCCGGGACCTTTACCAATCATTTCCATAATCCATATTTCGTTCGGATCGGCAATAGTAAAGGATTCTCCTTCGCTATAATAGCCGTATTGCTGCACTAAGTCGGTCATGATCTTAATTGCTTCACGGGCAGTGCGCGAACGTTGCAAACCGATATAAATCAGACTTCCGTAATCGATAATCCCTGTAGAATCGGCCAATTCCGGACGTCCGCCGAAAGTTGTCTCACCAATGGTAACCTGATATTCATTCATATTACCGACTACATTGTAAGTCTGGCGTGCCTGCTCTATTTCTCCCAGATACTTGCCGGTATCCCATTCATAAACTTTCAGCATCGTACCTTTTGGATAGGTAGCAGCCGGATAATGATAAAGTTCTCCGAATAAGCCGTACGAGTCGGCAGAATAGGAAACAATCGTCGAGCCATCGGCAGACGCATTTTTTCCGACAATCAGGTTGGTGCAGGCGAAGGTGTTCGCCACAGCCGCCATCAATACGGCGGCACAAAGAATAATTCTTCTCTTCATAATAAATATATGATTCACTTTTAATAATTTACCAAATAAAGCTTTCACGGGCCACTGTTTCATTCCCACAATAGTCGGTCACTGTAAATTCAACAGTATGCTTGCCTCCTTTCTTTACGCGTTTGGGGTCCAACGTACATTCCCAGTATGATTTCACAATATTGGGACGTCCGAAAAGCGCATACTTTCCGTCAATCGTTCCACGATAGGAAGCAATTCCCGCGCCCTGATCTTTCAAACGATAGACAATTTTTCCGTTTCTTCCCCACTGATTCTTGTTGACAGGGATAATCTCCGGCGGGATGGTATCGATGGCAACAGTGTAAGTTCCCAACTCCCGGATAGATGCTTTCATGTATCCGTCTTCATACTTTCCGCCTACGCTGTACTTTCCTCCTTTTGGAGTTATGCGGGCCACATAATATTTCGTCGTATCGGCAATTGGTTTTCTACGCAACCCGATACACAGTTCACAAGCTGCATGCAGCGGAACCGCCTTATCATTCAGTTGATAAGTAAAAGCAACGGCACCACTATCCGCCTTCACCTGATAATTGAGGGGAACATCATCATACAACATTCCTTTCGGAACAACCAAGTTCAATCCCGGTTCTTGCAGATAATTAGTCTTATTCCAGGTAAAATAATATTTCTCCCGATGATTCAACGGTTCAATCGGCTGTTTCCGACCCCGTACGGTGAAACTATATTTGGAAGTGTTTCCGAAAGCATCTTTTAATGTATATAAGAACTGATAGTCCCGTTCCTCATCAATCGTCACCAAGCCACGGTTATCATTCGATGCTTTTAGCAGACGCAAAGTGTTGCCCGGATCAATGAAAGATTTCATATATTGCCCGTAAGTCCAGGAATTAATCATCCGGTTCTCTTCCTGCGAGAAACGATCTACGGTGCTACGAAATATTTCATTGCCATCTACCGTAAGCACAACTGAATAAACTCCATAATGGTTATTCACTCCATCCATGTAATCGTATGCTTTGATCCCCACACCTATCACTCCCCATGCTTCCACCGGACGCTCACTATTAGGAAGGATGATTTTATTCTCTTGCTTTCCATCCACTACTCCTTTACCCAGTTGTGGAAAAAATAGAATGCCATCCGCTTTCGGAGCACGCGTATCTTTTATTTTCGATTGAAAGAAAGGCATAGGGTCAATATAATCTCCCGATTCCGTTTCAAATACATCCAGGTGAAGATGCGGACCGAACGAATATCCGGTGTTTCCGCTCCATGCGATCTGCTGGCCTCCTTTTACCGGATATTCTCCCGGTTCGGGAACAATCTCTACTTCCCAGCTTTCTTCTTCATATTGAAGTTTCTCCACCCTTTCGGCAATGGGAGAAACAAAACCACTCAAATGGCGGTTGATCGTTGAATAGCCATTGTGATAACAGACATCAAGTACATATCCCGAACCATTCGTGACGCGAATACGCGAAATATAGCCATCAGCGAGAGCACGAACGGGTTTACCGATAACTCCGCCTGTCTTAAAATCCAGTCCGCCGTGGAAGTGATTGGAGCGGATTTCTCCAAAGTTCCCACTCAATGTAAGAGGAAAGTCAAAAGGAGGTACAAAGGTTACTTGCTTCTTCTCTTGTCCATACCCTCCGATGCAGCAAGCCAGCATCAAAGCAGTGATATATCGTCTCATCATTCCGTTCACTTTTTTACTCCCGCAAATGTACACTATTCCCACTAAACTATGAAATATCCGAGGAGAATGATGACCGTAGATACTAGTTAATATTTCTTTTTAATGTTATATTCATTGCAAATTAGTAGTCATTATGTTATTTATATTAGTACTTTTGTAGCCGTTTTTTAATTATAATTAAAAGTTAGAAACTCAATGAGAATGTATGTAAAAGTAATGGCAGCGGTCATTGCATGTATATTGCTGAGTGGAGAAGCGCTCTCGGCATTTGCAACTACCCCCGCTACAGAAAATCTGAGTTGGTTTAAAAAGAAAAAGAAAAAACCAGAAGAGAAAGAAGAGAAGAGTAAAAGCGACTACGAGAAATTAGTGGAAGACAGTAAAACGACCAAAGGGATGTTTGCTGTACATCAAAAGAAGAATGATTATTATTTTGAAATTCCCACCTCACTTTTGGGACGTGACTTATTAGTTGTCAATAAGCTGCAACGAGTTCCTACCGAACTTAATGATGCGGGTGTAAACCGCGGAGTAAACTATGAAAACCAGATGGTTTGCATGGAATGGGACAAAGCGACGGGCAAACTAATGTTACGCCAACAACGTCCATTACCTCTGGCCCCCCAAACGGACGCTATCTTCCGTTCGGTAAAGGATAATTTTATCTCTCCGCTGATTGCCGCATTCAAGATCGAAGCAGTCAATGCAGATTCTACGGCATTAGTAATCAAGGTGAATGATATTTATGATGGTACGGAAACCAGTATCAATAACGTATTTACCAATATTAATCTGGGTACTTCGGCTATCAAGAATTTATCACGTATTCTATCCATCAAATCCTTTTCAAACAATGTCGTGGCAACTTCCGAGTTGACTACCCGGGTAACGGAAGGTACTACTACTGTTTATGTAACGGTGGAAGTTAGTTCTTCTATTCTCTTATTACCCGAGAAGCCGATGATGGGACGATTCGACAATCAGAAGGTCGGTTATTTCACGAATCCGTTATTAAGTTTTAGTGATGCGCAGCAGCGTACGGATAAGACACAGTATATCACCCGCTGGCGTATGGAACCCAAACCGGAAGATCGGGAGGCTTATCTGAAAGGTCAGATGGTAGAACCTGCCAAACCTATTATCTTCTACATTGACAATTCAACTCCTTACCAATGGCGTTCGTACATTAAGAAAGGTATCGAGGACTGGCAGATTGCCTTTGAAAAGGCTGGTTTCAAGAATGCGATTATCGCCAAAGAAATCACGGACAGTATGCATGTAGACATGGATGATGTCAATTACTCCGTACTGACTTATGCTGCTTCGGAAAAGAAAAATGCAATGGGACCTTCTCTGTTAGATCCCCGTTCCGGAGAAATCCTGGAAGCTGATATTATGTGGTGGCACAATGTGCTTTCTATGGTACGTGAATGGATTACTGTCCAGACCGGAACTGTGTGTCCGGAAGCACGCAATGTACAATTGCCTGATGCTTTGATGGGAGATGCCATTCGATTCGTCGCCTGTCATGAGGTAGGCCACTCATTGGGACTCCGTCACAATATGATGGGATCATGGGCTTTCCCGACGGATTCATTACGTTCCGAAGCATTCACTTCCAGAATGAATTCTACCGCTTCATCTATCATGGATTATGCACGATTCAATTATATCGCACAACCAGGAGATGGCGTGAAAGTTCTTTCTCCGCATATCGGTCCTTATGACATGTTTGCTATCGAATATGGTTATCGTTGGTACGGAAAGAAGACTCCGGAAGAAGAAAAGGATGTTTTATTCGATTTTTTGAGCAAACATACTGATCGTCTTTATAAATATAGTGAAGCACAGGATGTACGTGATGCGGTAGATCCACGTGCACAGAACGAAGATTTAGGTGATGATCCGGTTCGTTCTTCTTTACTTGGCATTGAGAATCTGAAACGTATTGTTCCGCAAATTCTTCAATGGACTACTACCGGCGAGAAAGGACAAACTTATGAAGAAGCATCACGCCTCTACTATGCAGTAATCAACCAATGGAACAACTATTTATATCATGTCCTTGCCAATATTGGCGGTATCTACATTGAAAATACAATTGTTGGAGATGGCGTCAAGACTTATACATTCGTTGAGAAAGAGAAACAACAAGCTTCACTAAAATTTCTGATGGATGAAGTATTAACATATCCTAAATGGCTGTTTGACACGGAAGTAGGACAATATACTTATCTACTTCGTAATACTCCCATCGGAAAACAGGAGAATGCTCCTACGCAAATCTTAAAGAACGCCCAAGCCTATATCCTTTGGGATTTACTAGGCAACACCCGTTTGATGCGTATGATAGAGAATGAGTCTGTCAACGGGAAAAAAGCCTTCACAGTAGTGGAGCTTATGGACGGACTTCATAAAAACATTTTCGGTATTACCGAACGTGGTGGCATCCCCAACGTAATGGAACGTTCTTTGCAGAAAAACTTCCTCGATGCATTACTTACAGCAGCCGCAGAACCCGAAGCTGTAAAAATCAACAAGAAGATTGCAAATGAGCATTTCCTGCTTGACCATGCCACTTCTTTCTGCAGCTGTTATGCAGCCGAACAACGGGCACTTCGCCAAGAAGACCGAATGGGCGCTCCACGTGTGCTTAACTTCTATGGTAGTCAGCTCAACCGTATTTCTGATGCTATCTCGGTGAAACGCGGAGAGCTATTACGTATCAAGAAATTGTTGCAGAGCCGTCTCGGCACTTCTGATACTGCTGCACGCTATCATTATGAGGATATGATTCTACGTATTAATACGGCTTTGGGAATCAAATAAAACAAAATCAATCACTTTAACAATCTATATTGATGAGAAAAAAATATTTATACGTTCTTATATGTTTTCTTGTTAGCACGTTGGCTACAGCCAACGCTGCTAATCGCACAATCACCGGAGTCGTCATATCCGGTGAAGACAATGAACCTCTAATCGGTGCTTCTGTATATGTTAATGCAGACGATTTGAAAAAAGCCGGAGTATCACAGACTTCTCTAGGTACTATCACTGATATGGATGGTAAATTCTCCATTTCCATTCCGGAAAAGGTGACCAGACTACATTGTAGTTATATAGGTTTTGAAGAACAAAACATCATATTACAAACAGGAAAAGATACTTATCGTATTGTACTTCAAGCTTCATCACACACATTAGGAGACGTAGTAGTAACTGGTTATCAAGAACTGGAACGTCGTAAACTGACTGCTGCCATTGCCAAAGTAGATGTTACAGATGGAATGGTAGGTGCTGCAAAAAGTATCGATCAGGCGTTAGCAGGACAAATCGCCGGTGTAGCTGTTACGACAACTTCTGGTGCACCGGGAGCTCCAGCACGTATTCGTATTCGTGGTACGGCTTCATTAAATGGAACACAAGACCCATTGTGGGTATTGGATGGGATACCTTTGGAGGGTACGGACATTCCAGAAATCAACAAAGACAACGATAATGACATCGTAAATATGTCACAATCTTCTATCGCAGGTTTAAGTCCAAACGACATTGAAAGCATTACGATATTAAAAGATGCAGCTGCTACTGCTATCTATGGTGCACGTGCTGCAAATGGCGTAATTGTGGTAACAACCAAAAGAGGAAAAACCGGAAAACCTGTTATTAACTTCAATACTAAATTGACTTATACTCCAAATCTCAATACTTCACGACTCAACTTACTAAACTCGGAAGAGAAAGTCGATTTGGAACTTCAATTATTAAAAGAAGCACGGTTTGACATATTATGGGGATTAACAGATCCGATACCGGTATTTCCTGAAAAAGGAAAAGTTGCTGCTATCATGAAACAATATAACTTAATAGACATCTATAAAGAACAGGGGTGGAACGGACTGACACCTGAAGCCCAAAATGCTATAAACAAACTGAAAACAATCAATACAGACTGGAATGATATATTATTCAGAGATGCTTTCACGCAAGAATATAACTTTAGCATTTCCGGTGGTAGCGAAAAGGTTACTTATTACAACTCACTTGGTTATGTCAAAGAAAACGGAAATGTACCAGGTGTAAGCATGAGCCGTTTTAATCTGACCAGTAAAACGTCTTACCAAATCAACAAAATATTAAAAATTGGAATGTCTATTTTTGCCAACAGACGCAAGAATAACACATTTATGACTGATACTTACGGACTTATTAACCCTATATATTATTCACGTATCGCCAACCCTTACTTTGCTCCGTTTGACGAACAAGGAAACTACCTTTACGATTACGACGTAGTCAGAAGTAATGAAACAGATGAAAAGCAAGGCTTTAATATATTCGAAGAACGAGCAAACACCAATAAAGAATCTGTCACCACAGCCATCAATTCTATCTTTGATGTTCAGCTACGTTTTAACGATCAGTGGAAAGTTTATTCACAGATTGGTGTGCAATGGGATCAATTGTCGCAAGAAGAATATGCCGGGATAAATTCATATAATATTAGGAATATACGTGAAAACAATAAATATTGGAAAGATGGTGTACAAACCTATCTTATACCAGAAGGAGGTATGCTTAAAACAACTAATAGCACAACCTCACAACTCACATGGAAAATCCAGGGAGAATACAAAAACACATTTGGGGATATACATGATATACAAATAATGGCTGGTTCGGAAATTCGCAAAAACTGGGCAGACAACCAAGCCTCAACCGGATATGGGTATGATCCAAAGAAACTGACATTCCAGAATCTCATATTTAAAGATGAAGCACAAGCCAATGATTGGAATCTAAAAACTAAATCGTACAAGGAAAACGCTTTTGCTTCTTTCTTTGCCAATGGTTCATATACTTTAATGAATCGTTATACATTGGGAGGAAGTGTGCGCATGGATGGTTCTGATTTATTCGGAGTAGATAAGAAATACCGTTTCTTACCAATCTATTCGGTAAGTGGTCTATGGCGTTTATCAAATGAGTCGTTCATTAGACAATACAAATGGGTTGATAATTTAGCTCTTCGCCTTTCTTATGGCTTACAAGGAAATATTGATAAGGGAACCTCTCCATTCCTAGTCGGAAAATATGATAATGTGAATATTTTACCTGGTTACAGTGAAGAAAATATTATTATCAATAGTGCTCCCAACAGTAAATTACGCTGGGAAAAAACAGCATCTTACAATCTAGGAATAGATTTTTCTGTACTCAATCAAGCCATCAATCTTAGTGTAGATTACTACTATAGAAAAGGAACAGACTTAATTGGTTCTAAAGCATTAGCTTTGGAAAATGGATTCACTAATATGTCTATAAACTGGGCTAGTATGGAAAATAAAGGTGTAGAAATAAACCTGCAGACACGTAATATCACCACTAAAAACTTCTCTTGGTACACTACTTTCAACTTCGCATATAATCAAAATAAAGTACTAAAAGTACTTACAGATAAAAGCCAAGTGACTCCTAGTCTGGAAGGATATCCCGTAGGTGCAATCTTTGCACTAAAAACAAAAGGTATAAATCCTGATACAGGACAAATCTATCTTGAGAATAAAGAGGGGAAAGCTGTCACTGTAGAAGAGTTATTCAGAATGACATCGAATGAAGATGGTCTTGGCACTTACCAAATAGGACCAAGTACTGAAGAACAAAGAGACTTTTACAGCTATGTTGGAACGTCAGATGCTCCCTACACGGGCGGTTTTCTAAATACGTTCAATTACCGAAATTGGGAACTGAATCTGAATTTTTCATATAATTTTGGAGCACACGTAAAAACAACTCCAAGTTATAATGTATCTGACTTAGACCCAGGGCGCAATATGAATAGAGACATACTGGATAGATGGACACCGGAAAATACAACAGGAAAGTTCCCTGCATTAGCAACGTACAATTACAATCCGGCCGACTACTACTTGTTCAGTACTCGAAATGACATTTACAGATCACTGGATATCTGGGTAAAAAAGCTAAGCTTTGTACGTCTACAAAATATACGTCTTGCTTACCGGGTTCCATCCGAATGGCTTCATAAACTAAGTATCGGCGGAGCAACTGTAGGATTAGAGGCTCGTAACCTATTCGTTATCAGCTCTAATTATGATAATTATATGGATCCGGAATCAATGGGCAACCTATACTCTACCCCAGTTCCCAAATCCATTACCTTCAATCTAAGTCTTAACTTTTAAAAAATATATTATGACAAAGAAAATATATTATATATTCACATTAATAGGAAGCCTGTTATTATCTTCCTGTGATAGTTATTTGGACATACAACCAGTAGGCCAAGTAATTCCCAATACGCTAGCTGAATACAGAGCTTTATTCACAACAGCTTACAATACAGCACTCAATGACAGAGGAATATGCGAAATCAGAACAGATATCGCAACCATATTACAGTCTGATGCCACTTCCAAAAATTCTTTAGGAGATGTTGAAAAATGGAATGATGTTAATCCGAATGCAAGTACGAGACAATTTGGATGGGCGGCCTATTATACCAATATCTATTATGCCAACGCAATCATCGATAAAAAAGATGAAATATCAGAAGGAAGCCAAGAAGATATTAATCAATTAGTTGGAGAAGCTTACCTCATGAGAGCATATATGCATTTCATATTGGTCAATCTTTATGGACAACCTTATACAGCTACCGGAGCATTAGAAACCAAAGCAGTTCCTCTAAAACTCAATACTGATTTAGAAGAAATACCATCAAGAAATACTGTAAAGGAAATATATACCTCTATTTTATCTGATATAGAAACAGCACGGAAACTGATTAATAAAAAAGAATGGGAAATTCAATATTCATACCGTTTTTCAACATTATCAGTAGATGCTATGGAATCACGGGTATATTTATACATGGGTGAATGGAGCAAATCTTATGAAGCTTCGGAACGTATATTAGCCGGAAAATCGACATTGGTAAACCTAAATGATGAAGGAGGCAAACTTCCTAATGAATTTACATCTGTAGAAATGATCACTGCCTATGAAGTTTTTCCAAATAGCGATTATGCCGGATCACTCTTACTTTACCCTTCATTTTTACAAGAATATGAGGAAGGAAAAGATCTACGTCCAAACAAGTATTATCAAGCAAATAAAAATGGAAATTATACTTCCATCAAAAGTGGTGAATCTAAATTCAAATGTACTTTCCGCACCGGAGAGCTTTATTTAAATTCAGCAGAAGCTGCTGCACATTTAAACAAATTACCTGAAGCACGTACCCGGCTCTTGAAACTAATAGAGAATCGTTATACATCAGAAGGTTATGAGCAGAAAAAGAATGAAATAAATGCGATGAGCCAAGAAAAGCTAGTCACAGAAATTCTGAAAGAACGTGCTCGCGAGCTTGCTTTTGAAGGCCATCGCTGGTTTGATTTACGCCGAACTACCCGACCGGAAATCAAAAAAGAAATTGAAGATGTAACCTACACACTTGTACAAGATGATTCCCGTTACACATTGCGTATTCCACAAGATGCAATTGATGCTAATCCCGGACTTTTAAACTAATAACCAAGCATTTTTCATAGAAACAAACCGCCTGACATCATAGACTAAAAAGCTCCCTTTACCTAAAGCGTAAAAGGAGCTTTTTTTAATCTATCTACTAGCCATTTCTCATTTTGTACACCTACCTCATTCACCATTAAATCTTTATCCCCTAAAAGCATTGTTCTTTAACAAGAAATCCGTATCTTTGTAGCGACTTATTACGATTAATAACGTAGAAGCGTTTAGAATATTATCTCTATTCAGAATCTGGTAAATTCTTTAATTGGGGAGATAATGGCAACTAAGCGTTCACGTCTTTGTTATATGCAAGGGCGTGGACTCTGTTGTTCATTTCCCAATAGGTTTACCAGAGCCTTGAATAGAATGAACTAACGACGTCCACGCTTCTCTTGTATATATATGGTATCCGGACGCTTACCACACAAACAATAAAGGTAATGAGCAGCACTATTACAAAGTTCTTCGCTTCTTTTTTAGCTTATGGGGTAGCTAATAAGAAAAAGCGCTTCTCGGCCATTGGCCGTTTCTCTGAAGGATTGGCACCGGTTAAAGGAAAAATCCAATGGGGATACATTAATAAAGAATATGACGTTGTCATTCCTCTAATGTATGAACGGGCTTTCTCGTTTAAAGAAGGATTAGGGATGGTAGTACTCAATTCTCAATACGGATTCATCGACCATACCGGACAAATACGGATTCCGTTTAAATACGCAGCCGCTCACTCGTTTGAGCAAGAATGTGCACGAGTATGTCACGATGGATTATGGGGACTGATTGACAGACAAGGAAACTACATTCTTCCACCGACTTACAGTCAAATGGAGCAATTCGCGGAAGGATTAGCCCTCGTCTCACTACACAACAAAGTAGGATTCATTAATAAGAAAGGAGAAGTTGTCATTCCGCTGGAATATGATAACGGATGCTCTTTTTCCGAAGGATTGGCTGCTGTTTGCATTGAAAGCCAGTCATCCAAGTGGGGATACATAAACAAAGATAATGAAGAAGTACTTCCTTTTAAGTACGATATTGCAGAACCCTTTTATAACAACATAGCTCGAGTGGGTCTCTATGGAAAAAGCATGAAAATCAACAAGCAGGGCAGTGAATGTCTATAAAACAACCACTCTACGCATTTATTCATCTCAACACGCGAAGACATTCTGTTCTAAAACATCCCCTTACGAACAACAACGTAAGGGGATTTTTCGTACTTTCGAACATGTTAAATCTTTAATACGCAACATTATGATTATCGGAGTACCAAAGGAAATCAAAAACAATGAGAACCGTGTAGGCATGACACCTTCAGGAGTGGCTGAAGTGGTAAAACAAGGGCATCGGGTATTTATCCAACATACAGCGGGAATAAATAGCGGTTTTCCGGATGAAGCATATCGAGCTGTCGGCGCACATATCCTGCCAACAATAGAAGATATTTACGCTACTGCCGAGATGATCGTAAAGGTGAAAGAGCCGATAATCACTGAATATAACTTAATAAGAAAAGGACAGTTACTATTCACTTATTTCCATTTTGCTTCCGACAGGGAGTTAACCCTTGCCATGCTCTCCAACAAATCAATATGCCTGGCTTACGAAACTGTAGAAGAAGCAGACCATACATTACCTTTATTAATTCCGATGAGCGAAGTTGCCGGACGTATGTCTATTCAGGAAGGCGCCCGTTTTCTGGAAAAACCGCAAGGCGGAAAAGGTATCCTTTTGGGAGGTGTACCAGGTGTTAAACCAGCTAAAGTATTAATTTTAGGAGGTGGAGTTGTAGGTAGCAATGCTGCACAAATGGCTGCTGGAATGGGGGCAGATGTCACTATTACAGATATAAATCTGGCACGTCTGCGCTATTTGAGCGAGACACTGCCGAAGAATGTAAAGACATTGTACGCATCCGAACTAAGAATCAGAAAAGAATTGCCGGATGTTGATTTAGTTGTCGGCTCTGTACTGATTCCCGGTGATAAAGCACCACATTTGATTACCAAAGAAATGCTTTCAATAATGCAGCCCGGCACAGTATTAGTAGATGTAGCAATCGATCAGGGAGGATGTTTCGAGACCTCTCACCCGACCACTCACAGTGCACCGACCTATATTGTAGATGGAATCGTGCATTATGCAGTAGCTAATATTCCGGGAGCTGTACCTTACACTTCCACCCTTGCACTGACCAATGCTACCCTCCCCTATGTGATCGCTTTAGCAAATAAGGGATGGAAAAAAGCCTGCAAAGAGAATCCAGCATTAGCACTCGGATTAAATATCGTAGAAGGAAAAATCGTTTATAAGGCCGTAGCCGACGTATTTGGTTTAAAGTACGATCCTATCAGCCTATAACTATGCATTTTCACCATACAGTAACACAAAGTCTTACAGAGTTTTTTCTTTTTCAAAATAAGGCCATCTCAATGTCTTACGCCTTCGATTGATGATCTTTTAAAAAAACTCTGCAAGACTTTGTATTACTCTGTGGTGAGCTATATCTTTAAAATAAATAATCTTTCTTTGCTGCCCGTTGATAAGCCGCTACCAATTCGTCCATTACTTCTGCCACAGACTGCCGACGGGATATGATTGCCGAAACTTGTCCGATCTCCAATTCCCCTTCTTCCAGATCACCTTCGAAGATTCCTTTTTTAGCACGCCCCCGTCCTAATAAAGTTCTCAAATCTTCTGCACTAGCACCACTATCTTCAGCCTTCTCCACCGCTTCGCGGAAAGCATTCTTTACCAAACGTGTCGGAGCCAGCTTTTTCAACAACAACTTAGTATCCCCTTCACCGAGACTCAAGCAATAATCTTTAAATACCGGACTCGCTGAACTCTCTTCAGTAAGAGCAAAACGGGTTCCTATCTGTACACCTTCGGCTCCCAACACCATAGCAGCCAGTATTCCTTCTCCTGTACCGACACCTCCTGCGGCTATCAAAGGTAATGTTGTAGCCTCACGTACAGCGGGAATCAAACAGAAAGTCGTTGTTTCTTCGCGTCCATTATGCCCTCCGGCTTCGAACCCTTCTGCCACTACCGCATCTACTCCAGCCTCCTCACATTTTACAGCAAAACGGGAAGAAGAAACAACATGAACAACCGTTATTCCACGCTCTTTCAACCACCCAGTCCACGTTTTCGGATTTCCGGCAGAGGTAAAAACAATCTTCACTCCCTCTTCCACCACAATATTCATAATCTCTTCTATCTGGGGATACATCAAAGGAATGTTTACACCAAAAGGCAATTTCGTGGCCGCATTACATTTACGGATATGCTCGCGTAAAGTGTCCGGATGCATGGAACCGGCACCGATCAATCCCAGTCCACCGGCATTGCTCACAGCAGAAGCAAGACGCCAACCGCTGCACCACACCATACCACCTTGAATAATAGGATACCGAATACCCAGAAGAGAAGTAATTCTATTCATAACCAATAATTTATCTATGTGTTAATATACTAAGATACCAATAATAGCGACAAAGCTATATAACAATGCGCCAACATAACAACACACAAATATACTAATTATTCAATTACAAACATTCTCTAGTCAGCACATTAGCGCATTGCTACATCAACACATCATTATAACGCCTTCAACGGGCAATCTGTTCAATTGGTTTATTTATCAACACAGTGGTAGAATCTCCATAAGTTCTCAACACTTCCAATGTGCGGGCACGGTTATCCCGTCCCGTCTTATTCCAGAAATCTTTTGTAAAGACAGCCATCAGGTCAAGTCCGCCGATAGTTCCACCATTGATATACACTCCACTCCCACCAAACAAGGGAATAGGTGCATCCATCACTACCGTGTTCACCATCATTCCGTTAGCACGTTCACCCAACTGACGGAAACGTACCCCACTCGCCTGTATCTCATCCAACGACTTACGCATTCCCTTTGCCATCGGATTGCGTGCCCAGTTTGAATAAGATCTTTGATGGCGTATCTCGTAGAAAGGATCACCCCGCCAGGTATTTTTATCGATCTTTATCTTCTTCTGATAGATGGGATCCCAGTTATAGCGGGTATTCGCTTTATATGGCATCAGAGTCAACATCACTTTCGGTTTAGGCAACGCTTCAGGAAGCGATTCGTCAGGCATCATCCAGCTTTTCTCCTCCGACATCCGGGGAGTACCCACTGCGCTTCCGAAATCAATCGACTTCACAGCATCCATATTTAAATGCAACTCCTGGTCACTCTCCAGCAATTTCTTCAAATGCAAAGAATCTTGCGCCGTCCATACTTGCGAATATGCAAATACAGCGGTCAGGCACAGTGCCATCGTTGTTATAACCCGTTTTAATCCATCCATTCTTTTTACTCTTTCATTACCTATATTTCGGAGCACTTCATATACATTTGTACGTATAAGAGGCTATCTTTTGAGCGTAATAATCCCCCTGTCAGCAGCAAAAGACTACTGATACAAACAAATATTCCCACATGAATGTTTCCTATTTTTTACTTTCCGAAGGCTCCTCCCCCTTTATTACCACCAACGATAACCCGATCCACAAAGCGGCTCATCGTAACACGGATCAATTGTCCATCTCGTTTTCGGATATTGGCGTTCTTCCCACCAACTACGATAACAAGCGGCTGCATCGAGTACTTCCTCATCGGTCAGGAAATAGATTGCTTCATAATTTTCAGCATTCGCCAATACCATTTTGCAACCTAATGACGGAGGTGTGCCCTGACGGATAGATTCAATCACCCAAAGCATACACTCACCCAACCGAATCTTACCGTTGTTCATATTATAAACCGACGGAAAAGAAGGGATAATAGTCAGATCTTCTGCATATTTTAAAAGTTCGGGGATATCCTCTTCCGTGAAATGAGGAACCTCCACCACCCCTTTTTCATTCTTCATCTTGTACGTACCCGACTTCAATTGCTTCACAAAAAGAGCAACATCCGGATTGTTATAATCCATTTCTTCGCTGGTGCATCCTGTAAAGGATACGATCAGGCAAACAGCCATCCACAGCATTAGTAGTGTTTTTTTCATTTTCATAAGGATTAATACGTCATGCGGAGTCCGCAAAGTAAATTAAAATTAGTCGGCCGTTTTGTTCGTACCGTAGCCAATTTCGAATCTGTCTTAAAATGATGCGAAACTCCGGGTTCGGCAAAAACAGCAAGTCGGTCATTAATCTTATAGTTGATTCCAATACCGGCAGTCACTGCCAGCTGGATAGGTTCTTCTTTAAAACTGTTGTCCGGTGCACCGGCAATACATTTATCGGCTATTCCTCCTACAGTAGCGTAAAGGTCGATTTTTTTCGTATCTACCAACGTCACGTTCACTTTAACGGGGATTCCCAGATAGTGCAAGTGCTGCCCTGCAGAACGGAGGTTCGAATAGAGCAATCCGGTTTCTATGCCAAGAAAATCGTTCAACTTACGCTCTACCGTCACCCCTGCGGAAACCGGCATTTTATAAGTACCGTTATCTGCCGGAAGTGCTGTACCCACTTGAACTTTCATCGCCCAGCGATGCTTTTTCACTGCTTTGGGTTGAGACATATCGACATTCGACTGTTCTTCCGAAGCGACAGATGATCCTGTATTACCGTTTGTTGCCTGCCAATAACCATTATGCCCCTGATTACCATATCGGTTGCCATTTCCCGTAGAAGTAGTGGAAGAAAAAGAAAACGACATAGAGAAAGTGATTGAAAGAGAATCTTCTTCCTCCGTATATTGCGACAGCATACCGTAAGATTTCGGAGCCGGTTTCGGCAACACCGGTTCTACCGGCAACGGCAACTGATTGACGCGTATTCCATCTCCATCCATCTGTCCTCCATTCGTCACGGCTATCTTTGTAAATGCTTCTTCCATTTCCTCCTTTGGAGAGAAATACAAGAAAGTAGCCGACGAGGCTGCCAAAACAAGCAATACAGATGCCGCAGCCGCTACACGGAAGAGCAGAATCCGACGACGATGCTGGCAAGCCACAGGAATTTCCTGCGAGAGCTCTTCCCAAAAGCCATCCCGTACACTCATCCCGGCATCAGCGAGACGCGTGCGAAACAGATCGGTTATTTCATCATTTTCTTTCTTCATGATTTCTATACTCTTTAATTCTTTTTGCTAACAAATATTTGGCCCGGTGCAGCTGCGAAGTAGATGAATGCTCTTTAATATGAAGCATCTTGGCTATCTCCTTGTGCGATTTCTCTTCAAACACATAAAGGTTGAAAACGGTTCGGCAACCATCCGGCAATTCGGCAATAAAAGCCATCAACTGCTCTTCGGAAATTCCAGCCCCTCCTCCCGAATCCGATATATCCGGTATATCGGGAAGCTGCTCTTCATGCACTACCAACTGGCTGACTCGCTTCTCCCGTCGCAGGAAATCGAGTGATTGAGTAACCATCACCCGGGTAATCCATGTACAAAGTGAAGACTCACCCCGGAACGAAAAGTTGGTAAAAATCTTGATGAAACCGTCATGCAGTACATCGTGCGCCGCATCCATATCGCCCGTATAGCGGAAACATACCGCCAGCATCTGCTTGGAATAGAGAGTGTAAAGTTCCTTTCGGGCTGAATCCTTTCCTGCCCGACAGCCCTTTATAAGTTCTATCTCGTTTTCCAAAGTCAATTACTTTTTTTAAAATCGAACGTATGTCTGCGTCGTTTGCTCATTAGACGCGAGAGTTTGAGGAATGCTGCAAGGAATATTGCTAAAAGAAGTTAAAGGATAGAAATAATAAACGGGAAAGAAAAAACGGTGAACGATAAACGGTAAATGATGAACAAAGCTGCGCATAATCATGCTACAAAATATCCACCGTTTACTGTTTATCGTTCACCGCTTACAGTTCACCGCTTATTATACTATCAGCATGCTTTGAAACTCATGTCCAGTCCTTTCACTGAATGAGTCAAAGCTCCTACAGAGATGAAGTCTACGCCACATTCGGCATACTCACGAAGAGTATCAAAGGTGATACCACCCGAAGATTCGGTTTCGTATTTGCCTGCTACCATCTCTACTGCTTTCTTTGTCATTTCGGGAGTGAAGTTATCAAACATGATACGGTCTACTCCGCCGAGATCAAGAACTTGCTGCAGTTCGTCGAAGCTGCGGACTTCTATTTCTATTTTCAGGTCTTTACCTTTTTCCTTGCAATATTCTTTGGCACGAGTGATTGCTTTGTCGATACCTCCGGCAAAGTCCACATGATTGTCTTTCAGAAGAATCATGTCGAACAGACCAATACGATGGTTTACTCCGCCACCGATTTTCACTGCCATTTTTTCGAGGATACGCATACCGGGAGTTGTTTTGCGGGTATCAAGCACACGGGTATTTGTTCCTTCCAATACCTTTGCATATTTACGCGTCATTGTTGCAATACCGCTCATACGCTGCATCACGTTCAACATCAGGCGTTCGGTTTGAAGTAAAGATTGCACTTTTCCTTCCACTACCATTGCTACATCACCCGGTTTCACTTCTGTTCCGTCATTAATAAACACTTCCACTTTCATGGTAGGATCAAAACGGTTGAAGATTTCTTTAGCTACTTCGATGCCAGCCAACACACCGGCTTCTTTGATAAGCAATTTTGATTTTCCCATTGCCGTAGCGGGAATACATGAAAGGGTGGTATGATCGCCATCACCTATATCTTCTGCAAAAGCAAGATCGATCAACTTGTCGATCAGTTCTTTTTCCTTATTCATTGATCTTGTCAATTCTTATTTGATGTATTAAATATTGATTCTGCACTTTCTTCAGGAAGCAGTTCACACGAAAGTTCCCATTAGTAGTAGCCAACGTACCGATAACGAAACTCGATTCGTCCCGTTTTCCCTGATGGTTCACATTAAATCCGCTGACTTTATTCTTCGTAAAGAATTCCTGCATCGCAGCTGTTGCTTTCTGTTTGTCAACGTTTGTCGAGCGACCTTGGAGCACCAGGTTTACCTTGTCCCCCATATACTTACTTAGCTCTTGCGAGCTTCCTCTTTTAAATGCCGTAATCACTCCTGCCGGTATCTCTTGCGCCATTAGCAACGAGAGGGAAAGAAGCAATGCGGTCATTCCTACGAGCACTCGTTTTTTCATAATTACAAGCTTTTAAGTTGAAGTTTAAAGGCTTAAACTTTCAACTAATGATAGGCAAAGGTAAGCATTAATTGCAGAATAACATAAAAAATGCCTATTTTTGTGCAATAATCAGAATTGTAGACGTATGAAAACAACCTTGCTCGTCGTAGGACGAACCGTAGAACAACACTATATAACTGCTATCAACGACTATATCCAGCGCACTAAACGGTCTATCACTTTTGACATGGAAGTGATTCCTGAATTGAAAAACACGAAGAGTCTTTCAATGGAAGTGCAGAAAGAAAAGGAAGGGGAACTGATATTGAAAGCTCTCCAACCGGGCGACGTGGTGGTATTGCTCGATGAGCACGGAAAAGAAATGCGTTCTCTGGAGTTTGCCGAATATATGAAGCGAAAAATGAACACGGTCAACAAACGACTGGTATTCGTTATCGGAGGGCCTTATGGCTTTTCAGAAAAGGTTTATCAAGCGGCACACGAAAAGATTTCAATGTCGAAGATGACTTTCTCACATCAGATGATCCGGCTGATATTCGTTGAGCAGATTTATCGGGCGATGACTATATTGAATGGAGGGCCGTATCATCATGAATAAAGTATTCCCAATAGGATGTTAAAAGGAGTTGCCTGTTTGGCTAATCTGAAATAAAATAGTTTCTTTGTAAAAAAGAGAAAATCTTATAGTTGCAATTCATGGAACAAAAAGAATATATATCAAAATTATCTCCCCATTTGTTTTGGGATATAGATATATCCAAAGCAGATATGGATACTTGCCCAGCACAAATTATCCAACGTGTTTTAGAATATGGCACTTTAAAAGATTGGCATTTAATATGTTCTTATTACGGATTAGATAGAATTGTATCAATATGTAAATCATTACGTACATTAGACCCAAAAGCTCTAGCATACGTCTGTTGTATATCAAACACCTCAAAAGAAGAATATCGATGTTATCATACAAGACTATCGAACCCCACACTCTGGAATTGCTAAAAAAGCTAACTCCGGAATTATTTTTAGCAAAGGCAAGATTAGTTGGAGGCACAGCCCTTGCACTTCAATATGGACATCGTATGTCGATAGATCTGAATTTCTTTGGGGATATAGAAGAGGATAGTATAGCAATTAGAGATATATTACGCTCTATTGGTCCGATATCTGTTTATAAAGAAACAACCAACATAAAAATCTATTCTGTCAATGGTATCAAAGTTGATTTTGTTAATTACAAATATCCATGGATAGATTCTGTTATTAAAAAAGACGGATTGCGTTTAGCTTCTCCCAAAGATATTGCCGCAATGAAAATTAACGCGATAGAAGGTAGAGGAACAAAAAAAGATTTCATAGATATGTATTTCCTATTACAACATTACACTTTAGATGACATATTGAAGTTTTACGCCGAGAAATATCCGGAGAATTCTGTCTTTCGTGGACTGATGAGCCTATCCTATTTTGAAGATGCAGAAGACGAACTCATGCCCAAAATGTTTTCTAATATTCAATGGGACGATATGAAGCAATTTATATTAGATAAAGTAGCCACAATCCGGTAAATTATAGAAGTATAAAATTATCAGGATAGTCTATCCTAATTCATCAGAATATAACTTATCAAATACCTTAATCAGTTCCCCCTCATTAGTAATCAAATTCCGAAGTTCTGCCAACCGTCCGGCATTATCCGATTGGGGTATCCATAACTTCAGATACCCTCCTTCTGCATATTTTTCAGTTAGATGTTTCCGAAAACGGGCATATTGCTCTTCTTTATCCATCTCCGGATAATGAGACAGCCCGTATTGTACGGTACGGCGTAAAGTGACTTCGGGATCAATAATTCGGTCAGCCTCGGCAACAATCATTCCATAGATTGTTCTGGGAGCCTGTTTATTGGAAGCCCGATGATCTTCTATCGCCTCTTTCATCTGCAACAGCTGCTCATCCGTAAACCAACGCCGCAAAGTTTCGTCGGCTAGCAACACTTTGCCGGAGGTTATATGATGAAATTCACGTCCTTCATACAACCCCAGGTCATGATAAGCAGCGATGACATAAACCATCGAATAATCGACTTCATAATGCGTCGCTAATTTCAGACTTTCCTCAATTACCTTTTCTACATGGTCAATTTGATGTGCTTTATCAAAGTTAGCGTATTGAGGAATAATACTTTGCCGAACATAGTTTTGTAATTCAGCAGGCACATGATGAGTCATATTCGATCTTTTTAGCTAGTGAATTCTTTTATTTATATTATTCCCGATTCATCAAACGATGTTCTGCCATCTGTTCGAACTTTGTTCCCGGACGACCATAATTGGCATACGGATAAATGGAAATACCACCACGAGGAGTAAATATTCCCGTTACTTCTATGTATTTGGGACTCATCAATCGGATAAGATCTTTCATTATGATATTCACACAATCTTCATGAAAGGCTCCATGACTGCGGAAACTGAAAAGATAGAGTTTCAAACTCTTACTTTCTACCATTTTTATATCAGGAATGTAGCTGATACGTATTTCGGCAAAGTCCGGCTGTCCGGTAATAGGACACAGACTTGTGAACTCCGGGCAGTTGAAACGTACCCAGTAATCATTTTCAGGATGCTTATTATCAAAGGCTTCCAGTACTTCAGGAGCATAATCTTGTTTATACTCGGTTTTTCTTCCTAATAAGGAAAGTTGGTCTTTTAATTCTGTCATTGCACTCATTAACTACAACCTCTACTCTAAACAAAAAAACGCATTTCTTCTTTCACCTATCACCGTCCTGCCTCAAACGCCTTATTCATCGAGGTTTTAGTGGTGAAGGATTCATTTCACAACCTATCACCGCATCTATCACCTATCACCATCAACTCTTATCCTACGTTTGCTTTCTCCTCATCTTACTTGTTACGGTGTGTTTCATTGCCTGAAACAATGTGTTTCCCGCCTTGAAACAAAGTGTTTCATTACTTGGAACAAACTGTTTCAAGTCTTGGAACTTATAGTTTCAAGCGTTAGAAACTTTAGTTTCCTACCGTTGAAACTTTAGTTTCTCACTGATGAAACAACAGTTTCAAGCTGTTGAAACTAATCTAAGCCAATACATTCCGGACAGAAACTACTATCATTTATTAATTAGAACTTACCGGTGACAATAGATGTGACGGCAAAATGTCAAATTTAGCTGCTGTCACTACTTGCTGTCACAAACTAGAAATCTTATAATCAAACATTTATCTACAACAATGTGACAGATGACAGCAAAAAAACGCATTTTAATCTCTATGTAGAGATATTATTGATTCTTACTTTTTAAATACTTTTCCAATCCTTCCCGACGCAATGTACAAGCCGGGCAATGTCCGCAACCATCTCCCTGAACGCCATTATAACAGGTTAAAGTCTCGGTGCGAATCAGTTCCAATACCCCCAGTTCGTCGGCCAATGCCCATGTTTCTGCCTTATCAATCCACATCAAAGGGGTATGAATCACAAATTGTTCATCCATAGCCAGATTGAGAGTTACATTAAGAGATTTGATAAAGGCATCACGGCAATCGGGATAACCGCTGAAATCTGTTTGAGAAACTCCCGTTACCAAATGATTAACACCACGTTCACGGGCATATACTGCTGCGATACTTAGAAAAAACAGATTACGTCCCGGAACAAAGGTATTAGGAACGCTATCTGCAGGTTTTTCCTGATCCATCACCATCGTAGTATCGGTCAATGAATTATGACCTAACTGTCCGATAAAGGAAACATCCATCACATCAAATTCCACTTCCGCTTTCCGGGCTATCTCCCGTGCAAGCTCCACTTCTTTCTGATGTTTCTGACCGTAAAGAAAACTCAAGGCATATACTTTCTTAAAGTTGCGTTTTGCCCAAAACAAACAAGTAGTAGAGTCCTGTCCACCACTAAACACAACCAATGCTGCTTCTCTATTCATATTCTATCTTAAATATCTTTGACTTTCAATACATTATAGGAGATATCGGTATCATACACATCGCTACCGTCTATCTTCTTGATTGCTTTCACCACACGAATTGTCACCGGAAGGATAATAACTTCATACATGGATTTCAGCACAATCTGAATCCCCATCATGATAAGCAGTTCTTTCCAGGCAATAACTCCACCAAAAGCTACCGGGAAGAAAATCAATGAATCGGCAGTCTCACCTACAACAGTCGACCAGATGGCACGAGCCGAAAAGTTACGCCCCTGACTGGCTACTTTCATCTTACTCATCACATACGCATTGAGAAATGAACCTACCAGAAAAGCCATCAGACTGGCAGCCACAATACGGGGAGCCATACCGAACACAAAATTGAAATGTTCCTCGCCCTCCCAGAAAGGAGCAGCCGGAATGGCAACAGCTATCAACCCAAGAGCAACCACGAAGAAGTTCATGGCAAAACCGCTCCAAATGATGAGCCGCGCTTTCTTGAATCCCCAAACTTCGGCGATGCAGTCATTAATAATATAAGAAATAGGAAAAACCAATAATCCGGCTGTCACGGTCAGACTACCTACCTGGATTACTTTTGTTTCAAGGAGATTGGCTGCAATGAGACAGACATTAAACAGAATGCCCAGCAGCATAAAGGGTACAGATACTTTTTCTTTCATAATTCCTGTTTTTTACGTGGTGTTCTAGAATACACGACCGCTATTCACGGCATCATACATTTTTTATTCTTTCAGGGTGCAAAGGTAGAAAATAAAACTGGAATTGTCACATTCATCTTATCAGAATCTATGTTCCCTCAAAATAAAAGATAAGAAAAGCCTTCCCATCAGCGTCGTATTCTGACAGGTAGGCTCATCACTTTGACCTTAAAACACATCACTCAATCAGGCATCTGCATCAGGAGGAGAAATCTTTCAATTCCTCTTTCAACCGCTTGCGGATGAAAAACAAACGGCTCTTTACCGTTCCCATCGGCAATCCTAATTTCTCGGCAATCTCTCTATACTTAAATCCGGCAACAAACATCTGGAAGGGAACTTTCATTTCTTCCGGTATGGAATGTATCACCCGATACAGCTGTTTCATATCATAGGTAAATTCAAATCTGTCGGCATCTTCATCTTCGATCAAATGTTGCTGATTGATAGAATAACTGTCATCAATCAGATTCATTTCACGAACTGTACGACGGTAGTTATTGACGAAAATGTTACGCATAAGCGTATACATCCATCCTTTCAGATTCTTACTATACGTAAACTTCTCATGATTGTCCAATGCTTGCAACACACAGTCCTGAACCAAATCGTTGGCAGAATCACGGTCTGCCGTCAACTTATACGCAAAACGGTGCAAATCCGGCTGTATGTCTAATATTCCTTGAGTAAATTCTACTTTTCCCATCGTCGTATCTCTATTATCTAATTAGTACGGTACAAAGATCCGTCTTTTTAGAATCATTATAAATAGCAATTCTTCCGATTAGTTTGGCAATTTTTCCCTTGCCCCTCTCAACCATTTCTTTTTTTAGTTGTTCATTGGGCATTCACCTAAAACTTAACTCATAATGAAAACAAGCTTTAAAATGGTAGCTATGCTACTGGGGATAGGAATTTTCCCCCTCTGTGCCCATGCACAAAAAAAGGTAATCATCGAAGATGAAGAACCCAACTCGATCATGTTTGTCTCGAAGAACAAAGCAGGAGATGAAATTATCCGAATCATGAACGACCGTTCACAGATGCGTTTTCACGACCCGAATGCTCCCCGCTTCCTGCTCACCGACCAGAAAGGGAAATTCGCCCTGGGCATCGGAGGATATGTTCGTGCAACAGCAGAGTATGACTTTAACGGTATCGTAAATGATGTCGATTTCTATCCGGCATTGATTCCACAACGCGGAAGCGGCAATTTTGCCAAAAATCAATTCCAGATGGACATCACCACTTCTACCCTATTCCTCAAACTGGTAGGACGTACGAAACATCTGGGAGACTTCGTTGTATACACAGCCGGAAACTTCCGGGGTGACGGAAAAACCTTTGAATTGCAGAATGCTTATGCGCAATTCCTCGGTTTCACGATCGGATACAGCTACGGTTCGTTCATGGACCTCTCCGCACTGCCTCCTACCATCGACTTTGCAGGTCCTAACGGATCAGCCTTTTACCGCACTACGCAATTGAGCTATATGTGCGATAAGTTGAAAAACTGGAAATTTGGTGTTTCGATGGAAATGCCTTCAGTAGACGGTACAACCAACAATGACTTGTCTATCAACACCCAACGAATGCCGGACTTTGCCACTTCCGTACAGTATAACTGGAATAGTAGCAGTCACGTTAAATTAGGTGCTATTCTCCGTAGTATGACTTACTCAAGTAACGTTCATGAGAAAGCCTATTCCGCCACCGGATTCGGTCTGCAAGCCTCTACAACCTTCAATATTACGAAGAAATTACAGGCATTCGGACAGTTTAATTATGGAAAAGGTATCGGATCTTACCTGAACGATTTAAGTAATCTGAACGTAGATATCGTTCCCGATCCTGATAATGAGGGAAAAATGCAGGTTCTCCCAATGCTGGGATGGTATGCAGGGCTGCAATACAACCTTTGTCCGAGCATCTTTATATCCGGTACATATAGTTTATCCAGACTTTATTCTGAAAACGGATATCCAAGTGAAAATCCGGAATCCTATCGCAAAGGACAATATCTGGTAGCCAATGCTTTTTGGAATGTAAGCAGTAACCTGCAAGTCGGCGTTGAGTATTTGAGAGGATGGCGTACTGATTTCAGTTCTTCAACCCGTCATGCTAACCGGTTGAATATGCTGGTACAATATTCTTTCTAACCAATGAATATTTCTTCTAACTAAGTGTGAAGGAATTGTCCGGTTCTATATAGAGAGACTACCAATAAACCAGTATGGGAAACAATAGCTTATCCCATACTGGATTTCAATAAATATTATTCTCTAGAGTTCCCCGCTTGCCCTAAAAATAACGGCTCCAGTCACTCCTATCACACAGTCTGCTGATTCTGCCCTTTTTTCTCCCTTTACGACTAATCTTACAGAATGCTTGCCTTGCGGCAAATTCAAAATATGGAAAATATTAATCCCCCGATGCTCTTGATTCGCATAATAAAAGAAACAATCAATGGTGCCTTTCAATACTCCGTCAATATATACGTCGGCTTTACCACCTTCTTTTATCCACCACCCTTCAATAGATACTCCCGTCCCTTCAAAATTCAGACTAAGTTCATCCCCCGCTTTATTGCTAAATATAGCGGACTTATCCTTATCCATCATCCACGAACCGCTCAAATTCCATCCCGGATCACTCATATTCAATCTTTTATGAAAAGCCACTCCTTGAAAAGCATCTTCCATCGGAAAAGCTACAGGTTGCTGCCGCACAATCATTACTTCTTTCTCCATCACTTTTCCTTCATTCTGAATGATTATATCCTGAGCATATTCCATTGTTCTTTTTACGGCAGAATGAAAAGAATAACTAGTATGTAGAAATAATGAATCTCCCATTTGTTTCACTGCCTTCTGATAATCAACCGGCAAACCACTAAATCCCTTCATAACTCCTAAAAGGGCAACTGCATTTGAAGGATTACAATCTGAATCAGTTCATAATATGCCCTATTTTATCAGCCATTTTATTGGCCGTTTGCGGCATCCCCGGACACATAAAACCTATATAATCAGCCTCAATCTGAAAGTCAATATCATCCGCATGAAGATTGTAGTCGGGATGTCCTGATTGCGGTGGAAATATACTATCATGGAAGTTTTTACGAGCCTGCACATTAGCATGCCATAGCTTATAGTTAGCTTTAGCCAATAACTCCTGATATTTTTTGGCCGGAGCATCCATCCCGTATTTATCCATCGTTTCCATGAAAGTCAACTGAACATACATATCATCTTCATATTGCGAAAACTGAAAGTATAAAATACAAATATTTTCTGATCATTATTACAATGTTTTATTTAGGCAGTTATATACTAGCTGACACCTAGCGTTATCATTATAAGAAAAAGTTATAGCTCGTAGAAATACGGCTTTTTATTAATATTTAAAAATTAAAGATTATGGAAAAGAAAATTGAAGAAGGGAAAAAGAATTCAACTAGCAAACTTACGTATGAACAATTGAGAGAATACTACGATACTTCATGCGGATGCTTTTGTATTGATCGTGATCCGCATGAAGTAGATATTGATTGGATTAGAAAAAATGCATGGCAATTAATGCCTATTGATAAATCCCTTTTATGTACTGATTGTAATACCTGCCCTTTGAAGGAGAGTTAAGAAATTGTTTGTACACTGATTCGGGCACTCCATGATGAACATAATTTCTTCCATTTCTAAAATAAACTGTTAAAGTTCTTGTTTCGGAATTATAATCTACTCCGAGAAACGCAGATGATGCAATAGGTATCATATCTTCCATTTTTTAAGTTAGTATTCTTGCAAAATTACTGTTTATAGTTTATAAACGGTAATGGTTCTGTATGTTCTGTAAGGATGTTTTTTAGCATCCTTACAGACTTATTTTTGGAAAATATGTGGCATATTGCTTGCATATATCATTGGTTTTTAGTATATTTAGGTAGTTAAAAATGTGACATTATGAAAGGCGAAAGTTTATACACAGTATTCTCAAAGGCTCTTTCAAGTGAGGAAAAAGCTATCAGTTACTTTGAGAAAATGAGATGGGATGGTAATGTAATATCACCATTTGATCCAACATCTAAGGTGTACAAATGTGGTAATGGGAAATACAAGTGTAAGAGTACTGGACGCTATTTCGATGTTAAAACAGGTACTCCGCTTGCAAACACCAAATTGCCAATGACAAAATGGTTGCTTGCAATATTCTTATTCCAAGCAGATAAAGGTGGTATTTCCTCATGTCAATTAGCTCGTAAGTTAGAGATCACTCAAAAAACAGCGTGGTATATGCTTATGAAAATTAGAGAACTTGTTGCAAAATCAAACGCAAATAATCCTAAGTTATCCGGTGAAGTTGAGATAGATGAAACGTTTATAGGAGGAAAAAACAAAAACAGGCATAAAGATAAGAAAGTGGAGAAATGTCAAGGACGTAGTTATAAGGATAAAGTTCCTGTATTCGGAATGCTTGAAAGAGGCGGGAAGGTAGTTGCTAAAGTAGTTCCCAACATTCATGGAGATACATTGCTTTCTATTGTAAACGAACATGTTGAAAAAGGGAGTGTTGTTTATACAGACGGAGCAGGCTATCCGGGCATTAATATTGATTACGAACAAAGAGATGTAGATCATAGTAAACATTTCTATGGCACGACTTATGTTACAGATGAAGGTGAGATTATCGTTGTCAGTACAAACGGTATCGAAAATGTATGGTCGCACTTTGATAGGATGATGTTAGGAACTTATATTCGGGTAAGCAGAAAACATTTGCAAAAGTACGTTGATGAATTTACATTCCGATTTAATACTCGGAATTTTACCGATTCTCAAAGATTTAATTTACTTTTGCGTAATATTGCTTAATTATGGGAAAGAAGAAATCTAAAAAGATTAGTGATTCAGCATACTTGAAATTACAAGAAATGATAACTGATGGCTTGGACTCCGTTTTGGAAAGTATGAACGAAGTTCTGAAAAATTATCCGTACCCTGAAAAGAAAGCGGGGACGAAAGAAAAGCCTCCAATTATTTTTATCGAAAAAGATAAAGACAAAAACAAAGAGGAAAAGAAGAAGGACTAACAGTTTGTAATTTATGAAGTTATTCTTATATTTGCAGCGTATCATCGAATAGATGGTACGCTTTTTATGTATATAATAGCTCAATCGTCCCTGAATCACCACCTCGAGAATGAACGAGTTATATATTACACACGTTGAGGAATCCGCATAGACGCAGATTTCTTGCTCGGTGTGTAATGGCTTGTGGTGAGCCAAGGGACGTGGAGCAATTATCTGCGTCTTTTCATATACTGGCGTATGGTTATTGCTAATAGACTGGAAACATTATTATTTAGTATTAACCAATAAAACACAAGTGTATGAGAAAGTATTTGCCGTTTTTTGTCTTCACTATTCTATTATGTACGAGTTGTGCAAGAGACAATCTTTACAAAGATGCTTTGATGGGAACATGGAAACTACAACAAATGAAACAAAATGAAGAATGGATTGGAGTTTCTAAAAATCCGAGTTTACAGATTACTTTAACAATCAGACCTGACGGTTCATATTCAACAAATGGTTATCTAGGAAATGTATCAGGTACATGGCATCTGTCCAAAAGAAATCTAACTTTTTACGTAGGAGAACAAGAATACATTAAATGTTATGTAACTGAATTATGGTGGGAATATTGTGAACTACAGTTCACTTTAAATAATGAAACGATATACACTAAATTTAAATGCAACAAGAAATGATTATGAAACAGAATATTATACTTCTATTATTGTTTATGTTTAGCATCGGCATTCAAGCTCAAAGTATTAAAGTTAGCCAAACTGATAAATTCACAAAAGACAAAGTTGTGTACACGTCTTATGAAAAGATTTCATCAGAAGCATTTATCGGTACTCAAACAGGAAAAAATATTGCAATATGTTTTGGTCGTGAAAATGGCTTAAATATGATATTGATGAAATGGCTAACGGCAGATGCGAGATTAGTAAGTGTAAATTCCAAAGTGATATTTCTTGATGAAGAAGATAATCCGCATGAATTTACAGTATCAGACTATGCATCAGGAAGAGGGGAAGGAACAGTCGGAGCATTAGGAATGGACTTATGGGGACTTCGTATATTACTGTTAGGTGATTTATCTGTTTTTAAGGATCATATAATGACTGCTGTTAGAATATATACTACTGATGGATATTATGACTATAAAATCAAAAAAGGTGCAGCGGAAAAAACAAGGAAAGCTTATCGTTTATTTGAGAAAGAAATACAGAAAGGAAATCTTGATAAATGGAAATAAACAAATAACTAAAAAATGAAAATAACAAATTTTAAAACAGCGGCTTTAATAGCATTTATAGGATGCTTATTAAAAGCAATCGTAGCAATTATTTGCCTACTCATAAATATTTCACCAACTATATCTATGATAACAGATATAGTATCTATGTGTCTGATAGGATTTTTCTTTATTTCACTTTATACAAAAATAAATTGGAAAATAAAAGAAAAATAATCAATAGGCATTTTGCTTGAAAAATGTCTTTCATGTTATATTCTTTGTTTTATTATATGATTATATTATATGATAGGTGTACTAATTTGAGTACACCTATATACCTATTTTAGTACAGTTTATTTTTGCTAATCAAAAGAATATGAGACAGAAGTGGAGGTGATTAAGTATTATTAGCAGATATTATGTTTGTAAATTAGATGTTATTTATTATATTTGAAGTCAAATAAGAAGAGTCGCATCCTCTAAATGCGACTCCCAACAAAGCCTACTTCTTGTTAGTAGGGCGACAACGTTTATGAGGTTCAACATATACTACTTTGTTTTCACGTATAGCAATGTAACCTTCAACCTCAACCGTTTTCTCTTTGTTGCAAATATGCTTTTTCATAATTAAAAAGTTTTTGATTTATAGTCAAAAGCCTACCTATGTAGACCCTTTCCAATTATCCACATAGTATTATGATAAGCATATTGTCTTATTGCAAAGATAAAGATTTGATTTGAATTTTCAAATTTATATCTGTTTAAAGAAACAGACTCTTCCCAGTTATAGCCGACTAGGAAGAGTTTTTTTATAACCAAAAGTTATAACGACAGGGCTAGTGTAGAGTCGTATATAACTGCCTTTATTTAATATAAATCTATATACATTACCTGCAAAATCGGCAACGTACAATGCATTTCCCAATACGGCAACCGAAGAGAATATGGGGACACCTGTTTTAAATCTCCCCACTAACTTACCATCTGTACGGTTCAGCGCATAGAGTATTCCATCGGAAGCACCCATAAACACGGTATCACCCATCAATACAGGTGTTGTTTCCACTGTGGAAGACGGTGGTATGGAATAAGGAGATGAATAAATTAAGGATGGCCCCGTTTTAAAATGCCATTTTTCATCTAAAGTCTGACGATCTAAAGCTATTATTCCATTATTAGCTGTTCCAAATATAATTTCAGATTCAGTAACCAAAGGAGTTGAATTCACATCGACCGAACAGCCTAACTTCTTACGTAAAATGATCTTTCCTGTTGTCGGATCCAAAATGAACAATGAATGAGAAGAAAGAAGATATACGTTATTCTCCACCCAAGTAACTGAAGCTGAACGATAGATTAGTTCAACATCTTTGTTCTCCCACAACAAACAACCGGTAGTCGCATCGTTAGCATATAATCCTTTCCAGTTAGCATGCCCAATCAAAACATTCTGTCCAAAAGAAAGTGTAGCCACGCATCCCTCTCCTCTTGTCCAGGCCTCATTTTTCCAAAGTTGTTTACCAGTAGGTGCATGGAATGCATACAATGATTTCCCCGTTCCTGCATACAACACTTTGCCAACCGCTGCCAATCCGTCATCCAAAGGAGGGAGTATTCCTGTCCTCAAATTTTTCCCCCAAACCAATGTTCCGTTCTCCGCATCAATCGCATACAAGTTTCCATATACATCCTGGGCAAAAACCAATCCTTCAGAAGCAGCTATACTGCTACGTACCGAACCACGAACTGAATATCGCCAACGAATGGTTCCACTCTGAGCATCTATACACACAACGGATGCTTTTCCCGACATATTATCATCCACAGAGGCCATGAAAACACATTCTTGATAAACCAAAGGAGCAGACATATATACGGAAGCACCTATATTTTTAACCCATGTCAACCTCAAACGCTGCTGTTGTTCTATAGGTTTTCCATATAGAACCGAACGTCTAGTTTGCTTTACTTCTCCATTATTGAAAATCGCTTCAACTACTACCGTTATTCGCCGATTCTTCCATCGAGAAAACAAGGGAATCTCATCATACCAATTAAAATCACTTTGACGTACCAAAAACTTATCCGATACGACTTTTCGTCCCTCATATTCACACCAATAGCGTATAGAACGTATTGGCGATGCTGTATAATAAGCATTAACAGATAGGGGGACACTGCCCGAAGGCAGCACAGGTACCTGCCCATTTTCCAATGACACGATATGCAAAAAAGGAGAGAGATAACTGTAGCGCAACTCTGAAGTCAGTCCGCCTTTCGCATCAACTGTCAGCACCCGGAAAGAAGAAAGCGCATGATCTATTCCCCCACAAGCAGGCGAAGGCGTACAAATCGTATATACCCCTGTCGGTTCATGTCTATACATTTGGTTCACATGCCAATGTCCATATAGCCAAGCTTTCAAACCGGCTGCCGGTAGATCTATATATTCTGTGTCACTAATACCATACTTAAAAGACAATGTATCTTCTGATATACTATGATTAAAGACAATCACAGATTTCCTCTTATCAGTATGAGCCAAATCATTCTTCAACCAATGATATACATCTTCTTTCGTATAGTAAGGCGAATAATCCCCATGAAGCATGGGAGTCATGACATAATGTATATTTCCTACTTCAAAAGAATAAAAAGTGGGTCCGTAAATCTTCTCGAAAAGCTCTTCTCCATAACCTCCTTTGACTAAATCGTGATTACCCATACCATAGAATACCTGTGTATCTTCCATTAAAGACGTATTCAACAGTTGAATATGACTATTCAAACCTGCTTCATAACAAATGTCTCCTGTATGTACGATAAAAGCTATTTTCTCATTATTTGAGTAATCACAAAGATTATCTACCCACTCTTGATTACCTTCTTTTCCACGAATCTCCGTATCTGAAATATGTATAAACCGATGGGTTCCATCTGCCAGAATACCATTCCGACAAGGATATACAGAAAAATCATATTCCATACGTCCCGTCTCTATCGGTCGATAGTATGCATTGTCCGTTTTATATCCGGAAGGAGTAGTTATAAAAAGAAAATGCGCACGAGTATGTCCCGGCAGTCTGAAGGTGCCATCTGAATCTGTAGACACTACGTTCAAACCATCAGAGACTGATACATCTTGCAACAATTTTTCTCCTTTGTCGAAAAGTCCATTCTTGTTTTCATCGACAAAAACTTTCCCTGCATATTGTGCCATAGTTTGATGAGCGATGCAGCTCAACAGACTAATAACCATTCCATATTTTATAATAATACCACACATTTACTCACCTTTAGCTATCTGTATCTTTAATAAAAAGGGCGACAGTAGCTGAATCTATCGGCACCATCGCCCTCTTCTTATAGTTATCTGAAACTATTCTTTTGTAATGTATTCAAAAGCTCCTATGTCTATTTTCTCACCCCAGATACGCTTATTGCCAATAATATCCCAAGCACTTTGAACTGCCGGATTTGAACCGGCATCAATCAAAGGCGAAGTAGACTGCAACTGATAATCACCCGAACCGGCATCCATAAAACCAGGTCCGTCGGCAGCTGCATTGCTCGCATTCAAGATGATACACCCTTCGGTTGAACTTGGCGTATTTCCACCATTATAGACAAGACCTCCCTGTATTGCATTATTTACGAAAAGGGTGCTCTTATTTACATCCAAATATCCTTGATGATTCGTACCGATTTTATGCACATTGCCCCAAATAACGGAATTATATACAGCACCGCGATTTATACGCAAGCCACTACTGCTCCCGCTACTTTCATTATTCACAATGGTCACATTATACAATCGCGTACCCTCCTGCGCATTAACAATAGAAGAAGTTGCCTTTGCCGATCCGTTATCAGCAGTCGTATTATTGCAAATCAAACAATTAATCAACGTTACATTAAAGAAAGCACCACCGGCATCTCTATAAGACTTATTATTTCTTATCATACAATTCCTTAGAATCCAACCACCCCAGAAAGCCACAGAACCTTCTCCTTGAGTAACATTTGAACCTGTAAATACGAATCCGTCCACATAGCAATGAACACCGGCAGACAAAACATTACCATATATTGAAGGCCAGGTATTGGCAGGTGCAGCGACAAGAGTAGATTTCTTGGTCATATCCCTGTCTTTCAGTTTATTTTCCGTACCATTAAATCCTCCATACGTATTAACTCCTTTCTTAAGATAAGTCCAGCTCTTCAAATGATATTCACCTTCCGCTATCCAAAGCTCCATGCTACCATAATCCGTACATGCCGCCAGCCCCTCTTCTACTGTACCGAAAGCCCTTTCCCAGCTTGTACCGTCACCAGATGCACCTGCTTTCACATAGACTATCTGATTACAAGCACGTTGTGAGATAAATAAGGTATCCGAAACATCAGTAACGTCTCCGGAATTTTTCACTACAATATATCCATTACGTTCTTCATCTCCTGTATTGGGATCTATAGCTATCTTTATCATGATATCCTGTACAATATCTCCTTCAAACGGTGGAGTTGCCAATACTTTTATCCAACTTTCGGACGCAACACAGTCATAGCCGACATTTAAGGAAACCGGCATATCTATATTTTCACCAGCCTTGACAACCAATCTGTCTTTATCAGCTTCTGTTAACGAAATAGACAACATTTTCTCTACGTTAGTCTGAATGACAGTCAGTTCAGTTTTTATAGTCTTCTCTGTATCTGTTAGTGTCACCACCTTCTTCAATTCACGACCTGTAGTATTCGGAGCAACTTTTACTTTCAAGTGGTTCTTGTCAATCTTCGTAAAAGTAAACCCATCTTCCTGTTGTACATCGGTAGTCCAGTCCTTGTCCGTTATTACATCCAAGATTGTTTCTCCGCCATTTACATTAAAATAAATTATTTTTTTCTGTAAAGTGATAAGAGAACCACGTCCATTCTGCTTGACTACAATACGAGTAGACATCTGGTCCATCAGACGGATTTCAATCCAGCCTTCACGCGGTTCCATGTTTGGATTTTCGTCTATTTCCGTAACAATGGAGTCCGGCAGCAAAGCCTGTCCACGATAACGTTGCAACTTAATCCAAGAAGCAGACGCTTCTGCAAACCATGGATAAGTAGAATGAAGCGGCAATACTTGCCGTGAAGCGGCAGGACCCGTAAAAAGGTCAGCCTGTACTTCTATTTGGGGATCTACCCTGCGCACCACATCTGTGTCGTCACACGAAACGGACAAGACAAGCGCCAGCATTCCCAATAATCCACTCAACAAATAGTGAGGACTAATATATTTTCTCATAATATTCTACTTTTAGTTATTCTTTTCAATGACTTGCAATCCATTCAATACTGCTCTCGATGGTACATCAGAAGGGGTATTCATTATTTCAAAAGAGACAGGACTTCCCGCTTGTTCCACCCTGCGCACCATCGTTGTAGAACCTCCGCCATCAAGATTCAATGCCTGATAACACCCGGCTCCCTGACATAACAGCATCATGTCTTCCAGAAGCATGCCATTGGAATATTCCGGTTGGCGTCCGTCAATCACAAACAGATATACCTTCTTATTATCTTTAGATACTCCGACAAATGTACGGGGATGAAACTGCATCGCATTATCATTAACCGTGAATTTACCAGCCAACTGTCCGTCTATAAGCAAACGTTGCCAACCGGAGAGAGCATCCCGGACATGGTCTTTCACAGCATTAAACTCTTCAACAGGCGTGATATGGGCTGTTCCGTCATCCAACAAATAAAAAGCATGGTCGGCTTCCCATCCCAGTTTAGTCCAAAGCGCAACGCCGTCTTTATAGACTAAACCACCCGGTATCCATGTATCGTCCGTTTTCGACTGCGAATAATAATCACCATTCGTTCCTAACAACACTTTTCTCCCGCTAGCCTCCGCCTTTTCCGCTTGCACTTTCACTTGTTGTTTTAGTATCCCGACTTCGGGTTTATTATCAGGAGTAGAAACTGCAATCGTTACATTTTTAGTCAAGTCAATCTCTGCTATCAACATACGGGTAGGATGTGCACAATATGTAAAAGTAACGTCGGTTATATGAATCCCTTCATGAAGATCATAAGCAGCCTCTTTCTCTACCGACTGAATGTATGGGACATTATCTGCTATTCCTTGCATTATCGGAAGAGTAGCCCCTTTATGGGGAGCTGAATTTTCTTCATTGGAACAACTGCATGAAAGTACCATGACCATCAACAGCAATGAGGTACGTAAACTTTTAAGTATATACATATAATTGTATTTCATAGTCTTCTGTTATTCTTTAATTAAAATTGAGTCAGTAATTACTCCCATCCCGGATTTTGTGGCAACAAGTTCGGATTCAAGGAGATTTCATCCAACGGAATATTATACAAATAGTTCTTCGCCTTAAAATTCATAGAATAGGTGATTTTCTTGGCATACGGAGTAATAAACCCATCCTGGTCGAACCCGATTTGGTCCCGAATAGTCTTAATTTCATCGGTCGTATATAAATCCGGATCCATCTTAGCTCCTCTACGCACACGATTGAAAACAATTTCTCCTACATTCCAACGGCAAACATCATCCCAACGATAACCTTCCGCAAAAAGCTCGACACGACGTTCGCGACGGATTTCACGGATCAGATTTTTATTCGGTCCTTTTATATCAGGATATTTGGCCACTAAATCAGGATCTTCCAACGGATTCTCATCCAATTTGAAAGTAAAACCGGCACGGGCACGAAGCGCATTGACTGTCTTATCCAGTTCCGGATCTTCACCCAATTCAGCTCCCGCTTCAGCACGAATCAACAAGGCTTCGGCATACCGCATTACCGGAGCATCGATGCCTCCTTTATGATTTCCAACTAAAAATTCGGATGCTTTGTAAAATTTGCATATTGAATATCCTGTACAAGAAGCTCCATAAAACGTTCGCGTATCGGAGTTAGGAAGGATAGTATAGATATTAGGAGCACCGCCTTTTAACGAACCACCGTCTTCACGATATAGATAGCGTGCATACCTGCCCGGTTCCGGAAGACAAAGGGTTTGTAACAAACGCCCGTCACGATTCTTCATTTCTGCATTATATCCCATATTGGGATGATGGCAACCACAAAGAGAAATAGGTTTCCCTGTATTCGAGCAGAGATACTCTTCAAAACAATCACGACTCATTCCCATCTCACCATTAGGAATACCACTGGAAACATTGTGTCCCTCATTGATAGCCGGATCATACTCACGAGACAAGATAATCTCCGGATTGCCATTATAATTATCCTGAATAAAAAGATCGAAATAATTTTCGCCCGTAGCGGAAGCTTTATATAAAGAATATCCATAATCCATCAGTTCTCCGGCAGCATTATAAGCCTCTTTCAGATATTCCACATCTCCTTCCATATCACGATAGCGCCTCCAGGTTCCTTCATACAGGCAAATACGCGCTTTCAACAATAAAGCTGCATCACGACTGACCCGATATACCTTCGTTTTACGAGGCAAAAATTCAATAGCCTGGTTAATCGTCTTCAAAATAGAAGCCATCACTACTATTCGCGAATCACGTCCCTTATATAAATCTGGGTCATCTTTGTCCAATGCTGTATCATACCAGGGCACATCTCCAAAAAGACGCACTTTATTATAATAATCGAATGCTTTGAAAAATAAGATTTCACCGGCATACTTCTTCTTATCCATTTCCGAAGCCGGAGATCGCTGATAGTTCTGCAAAAAACTATTACAGCCTCTCACCGTTGACCAATTCCAATCTGAGTTGCTCGTCAATTTGGTATTCTGACCATACGTAATGCTACTACCTCCTGACACTAATATATTATCAGATTGATAATCGGCCATAATCATAGCACCCACATTCCACGACAGAGGGTCTCCATGTCCTTTAATCAGCTTTGGATAATATAAATTGCAATATTGCTCCAAGGCAGCAGCATTCGCAGTTTCCCAGAAATAATCACCGGAGATGGCATCACCGGGTTCCGTATCCAGATAATTACATCCGGACAAAAGGAGACATGAAAAACAAATAAATGAAATTATATACTGTTTCATAGTAGCTGATTATATTAAAATGTAATATTTATCCCGAATGAATAGCTTCTCATAAAAGCGTATTGCTTACCGGCATTTTCGCTTTGTAAACTTACGCCCTCACTTGTTATCTGGTCCACAATATCCGGAGTCATAAAAGGTGGTAATCCTGTCTTCTCCCACAAATTCATGCCGCTGACATAAACACGGATTTGCTCCATTTTTAACTTAGACAACCACTTCCTAGGTATATTATAACTAAGGGTAATATCCTTTAAACGGATATAAGCGGCATTCTGCAAATATTTTGTCTGTACCTGCCTGCTCCTGCCATTTCCATCTGTATTGGGACGAGGGTAATAAGCAGTCGGATTTTCATAAGTCCACGTATTATCTATATGATATTGGGTAACATTAGAGTTATATATTCCTCGGGAAAATCCCCAAAAGACATCACTTCCCGTCCACAAATCCCGTTTCATTACACCTTCGAAAATAGCACGTATATCAAAACCATGCCAACCAATTCCTCCTTGCAGATTAAAACGATAGCGCGGGGTAGAATTACCTATCACTTTCTGGTCACCCGGATTGTCCAACGTCACTTTGCCTTTATCAATAATACCATCTCCATTCAAATCTTTATAACGAATATCTCCCGGATACCATTTGCTCGAAATAAACTTCTGTAGGTAATTCATCTTCGCAGCCTCAAAATCGTCCTGAATATATCCATCTGTCACATATCCCCAGATTTCACCCAACTTCTGTCCTTTATGATACATACCGGAAGCCAACGAGCCGTTCGGATTATCATACTTGGTTATTTCTGCCTGATAATCAGACAATCCGACTGTGAGTGAGTAGTCCAACGGACTGCCTAGTACATTCTGTATCCGGTCTTTCCAAGTCATTTCCAATTCCCAGCCAACGGTTCTCATATCTGCTATATTCTCCTTACCACCGGAAGTTCCCAATACAGCAGGCAACGTTACGGAACGTACCATATCTTTCGTATCACGCACGTAAAAGTCGAACGAACCAAACAGACGGTTTTTAAACAACGACCAGTCCAACCCGATATCTTTTGTTATAACTTTCTCCCAAGTAACCATACTAGGCAGAGTAGGTATATTCAACCCATTCACAATCTTACCATCCATCATATAATTAGTAAGTACCTTACCTGAAATGATAGACATGAAAGAATGGTTACCGTCAGTAATCTGATTTCCTAAAGCACCAATAGAAGCTCTTATTTTTAGATTATCGACCACTTTGCTCAATGATTTGAAAAATTTCTCTTCAGAAATACGCCACCCTACAGAAGCGGAAGGGAAAAAAGCCCAACGGTCATGTTTGGCATATTTGGAAGAACCGTCATAACGTCCGTTCACCTCCAACAAATATTTGGAGCGATAATCGTAGTTCAACCGGAAAAAAGCACCTTGTACCCTCCATATATCAGATCCTTCTTCATTTTCTTTATAGTTGATGGCAAGATCGGATATAGGCATTTCATTATCATACAAATCTGTCATGGTATATGAAGTGGAAGCGTATGTTTTTTCTTCCTGATTGTAACCGGCCATTAAAGAAAGATTATGAACATCATTGAAAGATTTCTTATATTCAGCCCATACATTGATTGCCTGATAAATATTGTTCGAATTATAATTTCTCACATAGTTAGGCGTCTCCACTAAATAAGGGTCTCTTCCTTCCGGAAACGTCTGTGTCATTTCCTTACGATGGAACTTCTGGACAGTGGAATAACGATTCCATGAATAATCACCTTTAACGGACAAACCTTTCATCGGATGAAGGTCAAAACGTCCGGTATACCATTGGTCCCAGGTTTCTTTTTTATTGCGACCGGCAAGGGCCATCTTACCTATGATGTTATAATTTCCACCATTTAAATAAATACCTGCAAAATCACCATTCGGAAGAAAGACAGATAATGTGGGATACATACGATATACTTCATAATACCAGGTTACCGCATCCGATCCTCCATTGTCCATATATGGTTCATCATTCTTTATATTACTCATTCGAGTGGAGAAGCTCATATCCAGCCAGTCAGTAATCTTGGTATCGAAGTTGAACGACAGATTAAAACGTTTGTACGAATCATTGCCATAACGAAAAATACCGGACTGGTCTTTATAACCGATAGAAGCATAATAGTTGTTGCGTTCTGTGCCACCTGAAAGACTGGCATTATGCTGTTGCATAAAAGCAGACTTTCTATAGAACTCATCCAGCCAGTCTGTGTTTCCGACATAGGCCCACCCCGGAGTTGCGGGAGTATAGCTGGAATGCTGTATTCCTTCCGTATCGACCAGAATTGCCGGATTATGTTCCGGGTCAGCAATGTGCGCATCCAAAGCCTTCATAAACTTCTCATTAAAATAATAGCTTCCCGGAGAATCATAATCAGAAATCTTATTCCACATACGTGCCCAGACATCCGAACGGGGCATCTCCGGTAAACGGGCAGGTGAGCTCCATGAAAGGTTATTGCTATAAGTCACCCGTGTCTTCTGATTACGCTTTCCTTTTTTAGTAGTAACAAGCATCACACCGAAAGCTGCACGCGCTCCGTATACAGCAGCCGCGGAAGCATCTTTCAGAACTGAAACGCTTTCTACATCTTGCGGATTAACCAATGACAAATCGGATATTTCAACCCCATCTACTAAAATCAAAGCATTACCGCCATTCAAAGATGTATTACCACGGATATTAATCTTGGCAGCTTGATTCGGCTGGCCGCTATTGAAAGTTATATTTAGATTAGGAACCATACCCTGAAGTCCTTGAGCAATATTACCAATAGGACGATTTTCAAGAATTTCACCGGAAGCAGTTGTTACGGCTCCTGTCAGATTCAGCTTTTTCTGCGTACCATAACCTACAACTACCACTTCATTCAAAGATGCCGAGCTTTCTTCAAGCATGATCTTCAAAGAATGAGTCTCACCCGACACCCAGACTTTCTTTGTGGAAAAACCAATATAGGATGCGACAAGCAGAACGCGTTTGCTATCTTTTATCTGTAGTGTAAACGAACCGGAAAGATCGGTTGTCGCTCCTTGAGTAGTACCCTGTACGGTTATATTAACTCCCGGCAACGGTTGTCCGGTAGCATCAATGACTGTTCCTTTTACAGTGTATTCTTTAAATTCTACAGGTGTTTCTGATTTTCTTTCTTCTTTTCGGGGAAGGCGGACAATAATCACTTGTCTTCCTTTTACTGTATATGTCAGTTGTCTTGGAGGCAATATTCTATTCAAAATAGATACAACTGACTCGTTTTGTGCTTTGACTGTTACTTTTTCGTTTTCTTGAAGAACATTTTCTTTAAAGAAGAAAACGTAATTACTCTTTCTTTCCAATGTTTTAAACAAAGTCTCTAAAGAAACATTCGTCAAGTTCAATGTAACATTCGTGGACTGAAGGAGCATAAATCCGTCTTCTGCCGAAACCTTCGGCAAATAAGACGTTAAAAGAATGCATAAAAGTAAAAATCGAAGCCCAATATTGGTTAAATATTTACTTTTAGCCCTTATTTGAGAGTTATTTTTCATATTTTTGTATTGTTAGATTGGTTATAACTTTGGTGAGTTATGTTCAGTTCTAATTTGAACCGGATGATATTTCGCAGATATTATCCGGTTTGTTCTTTTTAAGGGGGTATGTTTTTCATTTCTTACTTTTTAAAAGGTTATACTTCATTTTGATTTTTCAGGCGTGATGTATATCTCATCTCCTTGCCTGATTATACTTAATGGCGTAGCCAATGAGATGGATTCCAACACTTCATCAAGTGTACAGTTTAAATCAAGGCTTCCATAATATTTTTCATCTTTCAAGCTTCCTGATATTTCTATTTTTGTGTTATAATATCTCGATAGTGATTTCAAAACATCAGAGAGTTTCTGCCCGTCGAAGTTCATTGCATCATCTTTCCAGCAAATGTAATTATATACATCTACTTCATCCACTTTTACCACACCATTCTCTTTAGAGAGACGCTGGTTGGGAACCAAACGTTTTTTTTCTTTATTGTCCACTTTTACATCTACACTTCCCTGAACAAGAACAACTGCCGTTTCAGTATCTTTTGCATAATCAGTTACATTGAATGAAGTACCTAGTACGGTAACTTCCAAACGGTTCGTTTTTACCACAAAAGGGTGCGCAGCATCTTTCCGGACATCCAAATAAACCTCTCCTTGTACATTCAGTTTTCTTTTTGCCACAAAATCTGAAGAGTAAGAAATACATGATCCGGAGTTTATCCATAATGAAGAACCATCCGGAAGAATTATTTTGGAACGCTTTCCATAAGGCACTACTATCTGGTTCACCGAGACTTTATTTCCTTTGGAAGCAGCAACCAATTGTTTGTCCACTGTTACTGCACCATCTTCATCCACCCGAATTTCAGCATTATTTTTATCCAAAGTGACTGCTTGTTTACCATCTAAGATAATTTGTACTTGTCCTGAATGACTTAAAGAATCAATTATATGGACTGTAACATCGGTAGTTTCCTGTAATCCTGATCTGGATAGAACATAATAAGTTCCCAAACAGACAAACAATAAGGCTGCCACACTTGCCACGTAAGTCATAATTCTCCGGTAAGGAAATGTTTTTCTATAAGACTGTACTGGCTGTGAAGGTTGCTGTTGAAGTTTACTCATCATTTTGTTGAAGCTTTGCATCTTATATTCCCGGGAAGTAGGTTTACTATTTTCCACCACTTTCATACTGCGAACCATTGCAACAGCCAATTCTATCTTTTCTTCGCAACCGGGATGCTGAAGTTTATAGGATTCAAGATTAAATCCATTATCAGAAGAACCGTATCTTGCCCATTGGAAAAAATCATCATCCAATAAGAATTCTTCTATATCTTTATAAGTAAATTGAGCCATTTTCTGCTTTATTTTCTACTATGACAAATGAACCGATGATTTTATACTCATAGGAAATGTTTTTTTTCAAAGAAAATAATCAGCAGAATGAAAAATAACGAGAAGCATATTATAATAATCTGTAATACAATTATATAGAAATCATATAAATGAAAAATAAAATAGTAGTAGATGAAACTTCTTTCCTGAGTTTCTCCATAGAACGGGTTAAAAGATTCCTTGCTGACTGAATATTAATCTCCATTATCTCTGATATTTCTTCAAAACTCATTTCATGCACAAAGCGAAGATAAATAATCTCTTTCTGACGTCCGGTAAGCCCTTTTAAAATGTGATGAATTTCATCTGATAATCCTTGGTCTTGCGTTAAAGATAGTTGTTCATCAATCGTATAATTCAAATCAAAAGCGAAGTCATAGTCCGGCAACGGTTGAAGTTTCGCATTACGAAGTAGTTGGTTATAAATCAAATTTTTTAATGCTCGAAACAGAAAAGGGCGCAATCTCGTATTATCCTCAAGAATTATCTTTTTCTGATAAAGCTTCAAAAACAAATCTTGAATCAGGTCTTCTACCATTTCATTATCTCCCCCAACTCTACGACCATAAGTTAACAAATCATCAAGAAACAGACAATACAATTGGGAAAATGCATTTTCATTTCCATCCAAAAATTGTATCCATAAACTTATTATGTGCTTTTGATCGTCGAGAGTCATAAACTGGGTTTTTAAGTCAAGTCCTAAAAACTAAACTACATTTCTTCGTATCTCGTTTAATGCTAACTTGGGACAATATTCGCAAAATATCCTGAGATACGCAAACTTTCTAGATTAAAAGATTATTTTATGGTATAAAAAAGAAAAGGGGGACAGCATTTGAAATGCTATCTCCCCCTATCATTATTAACTTGGTTTTTCTATAAAGATCGAATCTATTTAAAATCTGTAGTCAATGCTAAGACCAAATACTTTGTTGGTACGACTATATACATTGGTACCACGTAATCCTGTACCATTATAATTTGAGAATTCTTTCTTATAATCTTCGTAAGTAGTCCACATATAACCCACATTCAAAGCTGCTCTCTCACTCAATTTCACCTTCGCCCCGAAGCCTAATGTATAGGAATCGCAAGAAAAACTGGTATCGCTCTGAAAGTTATCGGACAATCCGTAATCCGTAATTTGTCCACCACAACTTAACGACAATTGTTTGGTCACATCCCATTCAATACCTGCCAGATATTCGTTAGTCCCCTTAGTCAAAAACTTCTGCTTGCCATCTGCCATACCTGCTTTCTTATCATCATAAAAGTGATATTCTACAGATGCACGCAGTACTGGAAGAAACTCATAAGCCACTGCTACCGAAAGCATGGAAGGAATATCATTCGGAGTATTGACACCGTTTTTATAGTTGCCTATCAAAGCTTCAGCTTCGGCAGGATAGTCCAATTTATGAGTTTTATTTTCAATATTCATGTTAGCCTTGAACTCATACTTAGCTCCAATGTTCAACTTGTTCCATTTTACATCCACGCCTATCACCGGAGTTAATCCCCAACCTGTCTGGTCACAGTCCAAAGCCAAATTCATTAAGTCTGTATCTCCCACTTTAGCATCCAGGAATCCCTCATAACCTCCTGAAAAATAATTCATACGGGCACCGGCAAAAGCCGAAAGCCAATCAGTTATTTTATAAGATAAACCCAACTGCAAGGAATAGATGTATTGTCTGCCATCCATAGCACTATTGATGATATATTTGTCCGGAGTCATTATCGGCCCTCCTTGCGCTACTCCATCCAAACTCTTTTGGAATATTTTTGCCATAGCAGCCGACTCAAATATAGGTAGACCGTCATCAAATGAAGCCTTTCCACCTCCGGCAGTTATAGCGAAGAAGCCGGAAATAGTCCAATCTCCCTTCTTATATGCGGCAAACACACTGGGAATAACCGGTGCGGCAGCTTTTCCTTTATAATACTTACTATAAGGCTGGTCGGAAACGGTAGGGACAGGAGCGGCAGGATTTGATAAATCAAGACCACTATATGTCATAAAGCTAGCATCAATATTTCTCGTCTGAAAGGCACTCTGAATACTCAATCCCATATGGAAACCATCGTTTGGCAAAAAAGCCAAACCGGCAGGATTGGACAAAGCTCCGTCTATTTCAAAGGTAGCACCACGAGATAGCATACGAAGAAAAGCAGCGTGTTGATTAGTATTTGTCAGAAGACCTCCGGCAAAAGTTGGAATTGAAACGATTAGCATTACAAATCCAATCAAGGAAATTTTTCTCATCTAAATCTTTTTTTAATTATTTCGGGCGCAAAGATACGATATTATTGCACACGAGAGATACGTTTGTGCATTTATTTTCGTTTTGCCTCCTATTTTAATTGAAAAAGTAAACTGTTTCTAATGAAACAATCCATATTTATACCCCCAAAAAGGATAAACAATTCACCCTATTTTAGCGTTTACTAGTAAGCAATAAAAACTGAAAATATTATGGCCTATACAATCGCATTTTTCGGCACAAAGCCTTATGACGAGTCCTCTTTCAATGATAAAAACAAAGAGTTTGGATTTGAAATACGCTATTACAAAGGACATCTGAATAAAAACAACGTACTTCTGACACAAGGAGTGGATGCAGTCTGCATCTTTGTGAACGACGTTGCCGACGCAGAAGTAATCCATGTGATGGCGGCAAACGGAGTGAAACTACTGGCATTACGCTGTGCCGGATTTAATAATGTAGATTTAAATGCTGCCGCCGCTGCCGGAATCACCGTAGTGCGGGTTCCCGCCTATTCTCCCTATGCTGTTGCAGAATACACGGTAGCACTTATGCTATCGCTAAACCGCAAAATACCCCGCGCCTCCTGGCGTACCAAAGACGGTAATTTCTCCCTGCACGGTCTGATGGGATTCGATATGCACGGGAAAACAGCAGGTATCATCGGCACAGGAAAAATAGCGAAAATACTGATTCACATCTTAAAAGGGTTCGGAATGAACGTACTGGCTTATGACCTCTATCCGGACTACAACTTCGCCCGTCAAGAACAAATTGTTTATACTTCACTAGACGAATTATACCACAATTCGGATATTATCTCCTTACACTGTCCGCTCACTGAAGAGACCAAATACCTGATAAACGACTACTCTATCAGCAAAATGAAAGACGGAGTAATGATTATCAATACCGGTCGCGGACAACTGATTCATACCAATGCGCTGATTGAAGGACTGAAGAACAAGAAAATAGGTTCCGCAGGACTGGACGTATACGAGGAAGAAAGTGAATACTTCTACGAAGATCAATCCGACCGTATTATCGACGATGATGTACTCGCCCGCTTACTTTCATTCAACAATGTTATCGTCACTTCTCATCAAGCTTTTTTCACACATGAAGCGATGGAGAATATTGCTGCGACCACCCTGCAAAACATAAAAGATTTTATCAATCACAAGCCTTTATTAAATGAAGTGAAGAAATAAAACTTTTAAGCCGCTTTCTTTGTTTATCAAATATATAAACAAATAAGAGAAAGGACAGTTTTTATGAAAAAAGTAATACATAAAGCAGATACAAGAGGGCATTCCCAGTATGATTGGCTGGATAGTTATCACACTTTCAGTTTTGACGAGTACTTCGACTCCAATCGTATCAATTTTGGTGCTCTTCGCGTATTGAATGATGATAAGGTTGCGCCCGGACAAGGTTTTCAGACTCACCCGCATAAGAATATGGAAATCATTTCCATTCCTCTGAAAGGACATCTGCAACATGGAGACAGCAAGAAGAACAGCCGCATTATTACTGTCGGAGAAATTCAGACAATGAGTGCGGGAACAGGAATCTTCCATAGTGAAGTTAATGCAAGTCCGGTAGAACCGGTGGAATTCCTGCAGATTTGGATTATGCCGAGAGAACGGAACACCCGTCCTGTTTATCAGGATTTCAGCATTGCAGAACTGGAGCGTCCGAACGAACTGGCAGTCATCGTATCTCCCGACGGTAGCACACCTGCTTCCCTTTTGCAAGATACCTGGTTCTCCATCGGCAAAGTAGAAGCCGGAAGGAAATTAGGTTATCACATGCATCAAAGCCATGCAGGCGTCTATATCTTCCTCATTGAAGGAGAAATAGTAGTAGACGGTGAAGTGTTGAAACGTCGTGACGGCATGGGTGTTTATGATACGAACAGCGTTGAACTGGAGACATTGAAAGACTCACATATTCTATTAATAGAAGTACCTATGTGATATCATCATTAAAAATAATAAACTAAAGCTGCCAGATAATCTTATGGCGAAATTAAACATAGCAGATATCCGACAGGAATATACGAAAGGCGGGTTGCGGGAAAGTGAACTTCCCGGCGACCCGCTTTCGCTTTTCAGTCGTTGGCTGCAAGAAGCGATTGACGCAGAGGTGGACGAACCGACTGCGGTCATTGTAGGAACTGTATCCCCCGAAGGGAGACCGTCCACACGTACAGTATTGTTAAAAGGACTCCATGATGGAAAATTTGTCTTTTATACCAATTACGAAAGCCGCAAAGGCAGACAATTAGCACAAAACCCATCCATCTCCCTCTCTTTTGTCTGGCACGCCCTCGAAAGACAAATACATATAGAAGGGATAGCGACGAAAGTTTCACCGGAAGAATCGGATGAATACTTCCGGAAACGTCCTTATAAAAGCCGGATTGGCGCACGAATTTCTCCACAAAGTCAACCGATAGCAAGCAGAATGCAATTGATACGATCCTTCGTCAGAGAAGCTGCCCGATGGATTGGAAAAGAAGTGGAGAGACCTGATAATTGGGGCGGATATGCCGTTACCCCTACAAGGATTGAATTCTGGCAAGGACGCCCCAACCGTCTGCATGACCGTTTTCTATATACTCTGCAACCGGACGGTGAATGGAAAATCAGTCGTCTTGCTCCTTGATTTCGTCGATTTTTCTTGGCAACTCCAACGAGAATACGTAATATTGCAACTATAAAATAGTCAGCTTATGACACTGGATTATATTTATCACAGCGGTTTCGCCATCGAAATGGAAGGTGTAACCGTTATCATCGATTACTACAAAGATTCTTCCGAAACGGAACACAACCGGGGAATCGTGCATGATTATCTCCTGCAAAGGCCGGGTAAACTGTACGTATTGGCTACTCATTTCCATCCCGATCACTTTAACCGTGAAATATTGACTTGGAAAGAGCAACGCCCCGACATTCAATACATCTTCTCCAAAGATATTCTGAAGTCCCATCGTGCCAAAGCCGAAGATGCTTTCTATATTAAAAAAGGAGAAACCTACGAAGACGACACGATCCGCATCGACGCCTTCGGATCGACAGATATCGGCAGTTCGTTCCTTCTTCACTTACAAGATTGGAGTATCTTCCATGCCGGCGACTTGAACAACTGGCACTGGAGTGAAGAATCGACCGAAGAAGAGATACGAAAAGCCAATGGTGATTTTCTTGCAGAAGTTAAATATTTAAAAGAAAAAGTGCCTAACATCGATCTAGTGCTATTCCCGGTGGATCGGAGAATGGGAAAAGATTACATGAAAGGGGCAAAACAGTTCATCGAACAAATAAAAACTACTATATTTGTGCCCATGCACTTCAGTGAAGATTATGAGGGGGGAAATGCGCTTCGTAGTTTTGCTGAAAATGCCGGATGCCGTTTTATCAGCATCACCCATCGGGGCGAAAGTTTTGAGATTACCAAATAAACACATGATAATTATGAATAAATTTACGATTCTGTTTCTTACCCTGTTCCTTGCATTGCCGATGGCGATGAAGGCAGATTCTGCAAAAGAGAAGAAAGATGACACCAGGTACCTTGTAGGAGCTGTTCCTGAAGTAGATGGTAAAGTAGTATTTTCCAAAGAGTTCCAGATTCCCGGAATGAGTCAGGCACAAATCTACGACACAATGACAAAGTGGATGGACGAACGTCTGAAAGAAAATAAAAATATTGATAGCCGCATTGTTTTCTCTGACGAAGCAAAGGGAACAATTGCCGGTGTTGGAGAAGAATGGATTGTTTTCAGTTCCAGTGCTCTGTCATTAGACCGTACACTGGTCAACTATCAGATTACCGTTACCTGTAAACCCGGCAACTGCCTAGTAGAGCTTGAGAAAATCCGTTTCACTTATCGCGAAACAGAGAAATACAAAGCGGAAGAATGGATTACTGATAAATATGCGCTCAATAAAGCAAAGACCAAATTAGTGCGCGGCCTGGCTAAATGGCGTAGAAAAACTGTAGACTTCGCAGATGATATGTTTATGGATGTAGCAGTAGCTTTCGGAGCACCTGATACTCGTCCGAAGACAGAGAAAAAGAAGAAAGAAGAAGAGCAACAAAAACCATCTGTTGTGGCCGCTGCCGGCCCGATCGTTATCGGTCAGGGAGGTAAAGTTACCACTACCGAATCTGCTCAAACCACCATTCCTGCGGCTACTTTGACTCCTGCCACTCCGGCTACCAAAGTTGCATCCGATGCATCCGGTTATACAGAAATTGATTTGAAACAAATTCCGGGCGAAGTATATGCCTTAATGGGAAGTGGTAAATTAGTAATCAGTATTGGAAAAGATGAGTTCAACATGACCAATATGACTGCAAATGCAGGTGGTGCATTAGGTTATCAATCAGGAAAAGCTGTTGCATATTGCACACTTTCACCCGACCAACCTTATGATGCTATAGAAAAGGCAGACAGCTATACACTGAAATTGTATGCTCCGAACCAGACAACTCCTTCAGCTGTTATCGAATGTAAGAAAATGCCTTCACAGACAACTCCGCAAGCCGGACAACCCCGTACCTATGTTGGAGAAATTGTGAAACTCTTAATGAAAAAATAAGGAAAATTGCAACAATGGAAATAAAAAGTAAATTTGACCATTTTAATATCAACGTTACAAACCTGGAGCGGAGTATCGCTTTTTATGAGAAAGCACTCGGCTTAAAAGAACATCATCGGAAAGAAGCATCCGACGGTTCATTCACACTGGTTTACCTGACAGATAATGAAACTGGTTTCCTATTGGAATTGACATGGCTCAAAGATCATACTGCTCCATACGAACTGGGGGAAAACGAAAGTCACCTATGTTTTCGTGTAGCCGGTGATTACGATGCAATCAGGGCCTATCACAAAGAAATGAATTGTGTATGTTTTGAGAACACTGCCATGGGGCTTTATTTCATTAATGACCCGGATGATTACTGGATTGAAATACTTCCACAGAAGTGATTTTACATAAAAAGTGGGGGCAGGATAATTATCCTGCCCCCACTTTTTATGTAGAATATATGATCTATCAAACACATAGTATATATACCTAAAACAACAAATACTATAAATATGTATCCGAAAATAAACACCACCTTGCCAGTTGCTTAATCAGAAAAAAGCCACTCCTCAATGACTAAAAGGCAACCGGATTGATGATCCGTTTATTGCTACAGCCTTTATTTTTTATGTCGGCTAGCTCTTTTCTTCCGGATATCTGCTTTCATCTTCGCTGCACCCGAACCATGTTGTCCACGAATATACGTCGCTTTTTTCGCTTTCGTTTTCACCTTTTCCTCTTCTTTGGGCTTATCTTTCTTACCTTTAAAAACGATGCCACCCATGATTGCTTCTTCTATACTCATATAATCATTTATTAGTATTCAACATTTCCGATGGCAAAGATAACCCTTTTCTACGGATTTATTTATCTTTGCAAAGTTAACAATCGTAACCACCAATGGCAATAACAATTCTTTCTGCAGAAAAGGACCCGATGGGAGCCGCTATTTCTGACTATTTCAACCATCATAGAGCTGATCGTTTGCGGGTATTTTCTTCTCAATTCGAAGAAGATGAAATTCCCGTCAAAGAACTGTTTCGTCGTATACAGTCTATGCCTGTACTAGAGCGCACCGCCCTGCAAATGGCTACTGGACGGATTTTGGATGTAGGTGCCGGAAGTGGTTGCCATGCGCTCGCACTTCAGGAAATGGGAAAAGACGTATGCGCCATTGATATTTCTCCTTTATCTGTCGAAGTAATGAAACAACGTGGAGTGAACGATCCTCGTCTCATCAACCTTTTTGATGAAACATTTTCCGAAACATTCGATACGATCCTAATGCTCATGAATGGTTCCGGAATCATCGGACGGCTGAATAATATGCCCGAATTTTTCCAACGGATGAAACGTATTCTCCGCCCCGGTGGATGCATATTTATGGATTCCAGTGATTTGCGTTATCTTTTTGAAGAGGAAGACGGTAGCATAGTCATCGATCTGGCCGGAGATTACTACGGAGAGATCGACTTCCAAATGCAATATAAAGATGTAAAAGGAGACACATTCGACTGGTTATATGTAGATTTCCAGACTCTTAGCTTATATGCTTCCGAATGTGGTTTTAAGGCAGAATTGATAAAAGAAGGAAAGCATTACGATTACCTGGTCAAACTTAGCATTGCTTGAAAATGCATCATCATATAGTGACGGTATGTACTCCGGATAGCGTCACTATATAACCAAAATAGTAACGCCATCACATCAGGATAGCGTTACTATTTTTATATACTCATATATGTTCCGTTGGAAATATCTGATGAAGGTTCTCTTTTATTTCAGCATTTCATTAATTGCCTGCACAAGAGAAGCAAACTCTTCCTCATTATATAAACGAGTCAGCTTTACAATTTTTCCTTCCTTATCAATCAACACGTTTCTCGTTATTCCGGATTCACGTAATGCATATTTCGCAAAGATATCAGCTCCCGGATCCAGTCCTAACGGATAAGTGACTCCGGTAGATTTTGCAAAAGCCAGTACTTTGTCAAGCGGTTCGTCACGGTCAATGCCAATCAGAGCAAAGTCTGCATTATTTTTATGCTTCAACCAAATATCCTTCTCGATAAACGGCATTTCTTTACGGCAAACTCCACACCAGCTTGCAGTGAACTGCAACATGACAACTTTACCACGAAGGGAAGATAAACTCACTTGCTTCCCATCTGTCAAGGTAATTGTGAAATCCGGAGCCATCTCTCCTACCCGAACAATATATCCTGTACTATCTGCCTGAACTGATTTTGCATCCGCAGTTACTTCTACACTATCTGTTGCAACTTCAACATTCGCCGTTCCTTTCTTCTGTCCGGAACAAGCCCATATACCTATGGCTAAAAGCGCCACACTACATACATTCATAATTTTCATTTTCATCTAATCATTGGTAACTTTGCAAATATAAAAAAAGTATGCGATGTATTTGCATTTTTAAAAGAAATTCATACCTTTGCACCCGCAAAAGAAAAACGCCTCTTTAGCTCAGTTGGCCAGAGCACGTGATTTGTAATCTCGGGGTCGTTGGTTCGAATCCGACAAGAGGCTCTCCAGAATGAATGCTGTTTATCACATCAGATAAGCAGCATTTTTTATTAATATCTTCTTTAAGATTTTTGCTTACGAAATACTACCATACCCACAGCCAACAAAATCAAAAGAATTCCAATAACACTATTCAGGGTAAACAGTTCTTTAAAAACAAAGACACCGATCACAACGGCTGTCAGTGGTTCCATCGCACCTAAAATAGAAGTCAGTGTAGGTCCCGCATACTTAATTGCCCGTACCAAAGTTATATTGGAAATAGCCGTAGCCGGCAATGCAAGTCCTAAAATAATCAGCCATATATAACCGTCTGTCACCAGATGAAGCCCGAAAGTTGCCATAGCTCCTATCAGATAGAGAACAGCTCCCATCCCCATAACATAACATGTCAGTACAGTGGAATTGATTTGAGCGGCTCGTGTTGTTCGAACCCCAATGATGTATCCTCCGTAAGAAAAGACAGAAATACAAGCCGCCACCAATCCTACTATTGTATCACAACTTTTCGCCTCCAACTCTCCCGATGACAGTAAAGCAGCACCAAACAAAGACATTAAAACAGCAAGCATCACCAAAAGAGATTTCTTTTCATGAAAGAAAAACATCATTGCCAATGATACAGCCAACGGATACATAAAATGAATAGTCGATGCTACCCCCGTGGCTATATTCTGATAGGCAATGAGCAAACTGAATGAGGTGGTTGCCCGCAACAAACTTAATAAAAAAAACGACTAACAAATCTTTCTTTGCCAGCCGGAAATTACATCCCGAACACCATCCAAACAGTGTCAATACAATAGCAGCCACTCCCCAACGATAAGAAAGCACCTCGAAAGCCGAAAAACCAGCTAACAACAGAGTTATAGAAAAAAACGGAGCCAGCCCAAAAGTGGAGGAGGATACCGCCGCATAAAGTATACCTTTAATACGATTCATCGATATATTCAACTAATTCCAGATATTCACAATGCAAAGATTATAAATATTTCTTTAATGCCACCATTAATTTCATTTTTTCAAGCGGCTTAACCAGATATTCATTACAGCCGACCTTTATTGCAGCAATCCGGTCAGAATCGAAAGCATGGGCGGTAAGTGCGACGATAGGTAAGCTAGCATTAAACTTACGTATTTCAGCTGTAGCCTTCAATCCATCCAGTACAGGCATTTTCATATCCATCAACAACAAATCGACATGTTGGCTACGCGCTATTTCCACTGCCTTTTGCCCATTCTCCGCATGCAGTAAATCATAATGATCCTTCAGGATAGTAGACACCAGCTGATAATTACTTTGTATATCTTCAGCTATGAGAATTGTTTTCCGACCGGCACTCTTCTCCATCACTTCGTCATTCGCACCAAACTCTCCTCCGGAGATATTCTCTTCTTTCTTCTCTTCTACCATAGAAAGTGTATCGACTTCACAAGGTAAAAATGCCCAAAACAGCGATCCTTCATTGTGTACCGATTCAAAGCCGACTTTACCTCCCATAGCTTCTGCAATTGCCTTGCAAATAGAAAGTCCAAGTCCGGTACCTTGGGCAAACTCATCAAGTTTCTCAAAACGCTGGAATACTTTTCCTTTTTTATCATCAGCTATACCAATACCGGTATCTTTCACATAAAAATAGACGCCTCCATCCTTACATGCATATCCCATTTTAATAGAACCTTTTGAAGTATATTTGATAGCATTAGTGACATAATTCGTTATAATTTGTGCCACGCGATTACGGTCCAGAGTTACCTGACAACAGTGATAAGGATTGATTTCAGTTAACACGATATCCGGATTCTTCAGGCGCTGCTTCATGGAAGTAAACATGTTTTCAAAATGTTCGGATAAGTCGAACGGTTCGTATTTCAGTTCTACCGAACCGGCTTCCAGCTTGGATAAATCAAGTATATCATTTATCAGTTTTAGCAATAACTCATTATTACTATTAATAATCTGGATATAGTCCGCCTTTTCTTCTTCTCCGGCATAAGCCATCAACTCCGAAAAACCTACAATAGCATTCAAGGGAGTACGGATTTCATGACTCATATTCGCCAGGAACGCAGATTTCAATTTATCAGACTGCTCTGCCTGATGTTTGGCTTCCTGCAATTCCTTAATCATTTTTTCACGCTCCGTTACATCATCCACGCGAATTACAACACCATCCACAGATCCATCTTCAAGAACTACGGGAGTGGCAAACACTTCAACGGTATGCGCACTGTCCAACGAAAACTTCATCTGTTCCGTCTGTAATGAAACAAAAGCACGTTGCATCACACAATTTTCACAGGGAGAAGTACGATTATATGTACTTTTATAGCAAAGTTCACCTTTTTTGTAGGCTTCAAAAGAAAGACTTTTTGAACATAACGAAATATTTTCCCATTGAACCATATATTCCTTCGTGATGTAGGCCAACCCTGAATTCGTATTGTTAAGAACCAGTTCATTCTGTCGTACCAAAGCGTCCTGTATTTCTTTATTCTTTAGTAAGGTCAATTCAGTCTGCTTATAGGAATCGATATTTTGCGTCATACCGAACAAATACTTATAAGGAGCATCGTTCAAAGTTGTGGTTTCAACAAGGCCACGCGTTTCCCACCATTGATACATGCCATCTCCTTTAAAGTCAATGCGATATTCCACATCCCATACACCGCTTCCTAGTTCTACCGCCTTTTGCAAAGTTTCAGCAAACTTTTGTCGGTCATCAGGATGTACGAGAGTCAGATATTTCTCGACCGAATTAATTTCTGATGCCTTCTTCCCATTTTTATCAAAACCTTCACCGAAACTCACCCTGTTCTTAGCCGGCTCAAAAAACCAGGTGAAGGCATTCATCGCTTCCATAGTGACAGTTAACAGCTGTGCACGACGCTTCAGTTCATTTTGTAAACTCTGATCCCAGCGGGTATTTAACAGAAAGCGTTTGCCATCATCTTCAATTATACTTTTGCGAACAATAGTATCATAGCTGCATCCATCCTTCAGTATAATACGTTCCATGCCGAAATAAGGGTTCCCAGTATTGTATACCTCTAAATCAGTCTTCTGAATACGCTCTACTTCTTCTTCACTCAGCACATCATAAGTAGTTTTATCTTCGCTGGTACCAAACATGAGCTTACTCTCTTCATTGCAAAAAACATAGCGGAAATCATTCTCTACATCTTTGATATGAACAGATAACGGAAGATTATTTAATATATTATAGAAGAACTGCTCCTTTTTCTGCACCTCCGTATTATTCTTTCGGGTACCAACATATTTCAATACCTTCTTATTAGAATCAAATTCATAAGGAGCACCGCTTATCGTACAAAATTGCCAGGTTGAGCTATCCGGTAACATAACCCTGCTATCAAAAGAAAAAGAAAAATCTTCCCCATTGCTCATTCTTTCCATTACTTCAGTAACCTGACTACGGTCATCCGGATGCAAAGTCTCCAGATATAGTGCCATACTAACTGGCTTAGACTGATCGTATCCATTCAGCGGTTCATTATCACTATAAAATAATTTGGGCACTGCATCAAATTCCCAAAACATGATGTTGGCTGCCTTCATAGCAAGCTCCGTTTTCCGGCGACTTTGACGGAGTACCTCTTCACTTTTCACCGTTTCTGTAATATCTTCAAAGATAAAAATGTAATTAACAAACTTGCCATCATTATCATAAAGAGGATTACCATTACATTTCAAATAGCAGGTCCGGGTACGCGTAGAGAAAAAACGTTTATCGGTTCTCTGTTTATCGAAATCATACAAAAAACTCATCTGTACCGGAACACAACGACGAACTGCTTCCTTCACCACGTCAGGAACCACAGAATTTTCATTTATGTTGAGTTTATTACCAAGAAGCGTTTGCGAGTCAGCGCCAAAAATTCGGCAGAAGCTTTCATTGCATCTTACCAGAGTGCCATCGGCTGTGAAGAAACCTATTCCAACAGGAAGTGAATTAAATACAGTTAGTAATTGTTTGTGTTCCATTTCTTTATCCTTGAATAACTTAGAAATAAATATTTTATCTCCGCACTATGCAAATATATACACTTTTACGATTATAATATGATTTTATAGCGAACATATTATTGCCAGGTTATAACATACAATAAGGGGCTATCCACGATATTGTGAATAACCCCTATCTCAAATGACATCCCATATATTATCATTTTAAAAAGTACATTTTAATACTCCTCAATGACTGTATTTCCAAAAATATCCTTTTTAATAATTTTCCCATGACCGTTACCATATTCAATTATTTCGTTTCCAAAAATATCTTTTTTAATAGTTGTTCTATTCCCCTTATCATCCTCGATAATAGTATTCCCAAAGATATCTTTTGTAATCGTCTTTCTATTACCTTTGTCATCGCGAATAATAGTATTTCCCAGAATATCTTTCTCTATAGTTTTTCTATTACCCTTATCGTCCCGGATAATGGTATTTCCTAGAATATCTTCTTCAATAGTCTTCCTATTACCTTTATCATCACGAACAATGAAATTTCCTAAAATATCCTCTTCGATAGTCGTTCTATTGCCTCTATCATCACGGATAATGATGTTCCCCAAAATATCCTTTTCAATAGTCTTTCTATTGCCTTTATCATCACGAATGATGATATTCCCTAAGATATCCTTTTCAATAGTCTTTCTATTACCATTATCATCACGGATAATGATATTACCTAAAATATCCTTTTCAACAGTCTCTCTCCCTTGGTCAACTCCCGAATACTCATAATTATCTTCAACAAGATTTGCACCATAGCCCTTTATTATATAAGGAGCCAAAATAAACTGGGCAACAAACAGGATAAATAAAATCTTTTTCATGGCGTTTTTCTTTTGGTTTAGAACAAAAGTAACGCAGGAAAATCAGAATTAATAAGTGAATTCCATAATTGTCAGTAGGGAAAAACCTAAAATAAAAAGGATTAGCGCATGCAGTAACGGTATATCCATAATATACTACCTAATTGGTCCCCAGAATGGTCCCCCCAAAAAGAAATTCCTTGAAAGTACTTGACTTTCAAGGAATTCAAAGTGTTACTTGAGGTTCCTGGCGGATTCGAACCGCCGTACACGGTTTTGCAGACCGCTGACTAAGCCACTCATCCAAGGAACCATTATTTCTCGTTTGCGGTTGCAAAGGTAGTACAAATTTTGAAACTACCAACTATCCGCAGCATTTTTTCTTTGTACTTTTTTTCTTTACATCGCACTCTCCACGTTTCTTGTCCATCATATCCTTTAGTTCACAGCCACTTACACAGCTGTCACAAGGATTCTGATTTTCTCGCGTACGACGAAAAAAACGAAATATTCCATATATGACGCGGGCAATGCAGAGTACAACCAGTACTCCGACTACCCAATCTTGCCAATTATTCATACAAACAATCCTCCAATCTGATAAACAGCAAATGATACAAGCCAAGCCAATCCCGTTGTGTAACAAGCAGCAAAAAGCGCCCATTTCCAACTACCCGACTCCTGTTTTATAGCCGCTATCGCCGCAATACACGGGAAGTAAATCAATACAAACAACATATAACAGAAAGCAACCAATGGAGTAATCGGAATTCGTTCTGCCAAACTTACTGAATCAGCATCCGGATCATCTGCATATAAGACACCTAATGTACTTACTACCAATTCTTTCGCTCCCACACCGGAAAGCAAGCCAATACCTAGTTTCCAATCAAATCCCAGTGGTTTTATAACTGGCTCTATACCACGTCCCAACTGGCCGATATAAGAATTTTCCTGCTGCTCGGCAACTGTTTCATAAGCATCATGATTCGGATAATACCCCAAGAACCAGATTATAATAGAAGCAATCATAATAATGCCTCCCATCTTTTTCAAATACTGCGCTCCCTTTTCCCATGTGTGACGGAAGATCGATTTTGCTGTCGGCATCCGGTAAGGTGGAAGTTCCATCACAAATGGAGTATCATCACCCTTCACCAGAAACTTGCTAAACAAGCGGGCCATTACCACAGCCAGTACAATACCAATCACATAAATACTTAACAACACCAGACTTGCATTGTTCGGGAAGAAAGCACCCACCAACAATAAATAAATTGGCAGACGCGCACTGCAAGACATCAAAGGATTTACCAACATTGTAATAAGACGGCTCTTCCGGTTCTCAATAGTACGGGAAGCTATAATAGCAGGTACATTGCATCCAAATCCCATAATCAAAGGAATGAATGATTTTCCGTGCAATCCCATTTTATGCATGATTTTATCCATGATAAAAGCTGCACGAGCCATATAACCCGAATCTTCCATAAGAGAAATGCAGAAATACAAAATCAAGATATTCGGCAAAAAGACAATAACCGCTCCTACCCCACCAATAATTCCATCAATCAGCAAATCTTTAAATGGACCTTCCGCCATATTATTGCGTAACAAGTCACCAATCTGCTCGACAAGCCATTCAATCCCCATCATCGGATATTCTCCAATGACAAACGTACCCTCAAACATCAGATACATAAAAAGGAAGAAAATAGGAAATCCCCAGACACGGTGAGTTACGATCGAATCCAGCACTTTTGTTGTCTGCGCCTGCTCCAAGTGATTATCTGTGAATGTCTCCTTCAGTGCACCACTGATAAATCCATATTTAGCATCCGTAATAGCCGATTCACAATCCTCATTCATTGTGTCCTGAACACGCTTCGACATCTTATCACGGACATGGAATATCTCATCCGCATTTGGTAATGTCCGCACAATGCGCTCAATGTCAGGATCATTCTCCAACAATTTAATGGATAGGAAACGGGTAGAATATTTATGACGGATAAATTCGTTTTTGGACACTTCACTTTTTACAGCTTCAATCGCTTTTTCGATATCAGGACCATGATTGATATGAATATGCCGGAAGACACGCCCCGTCTTTTTATGTTCACGTACATAATCTTCCAAATGCTCTTCCTCGTGGTTCTTACGATCTTCCAGAGAATCATGCCATTCGGTCAAATCCTTAAGAACTTCCGGATTCATATTTCCCTGTTTATCAAAGAAGTCTACTCCTTCATACAGATTGATAACAACATGAAACAAGGTATCCAATCCACGATTTTTCTTACTGACAGTAGGCAACATCGGCACCCCGAACAACTTACTCAACAGATGATAATCCAATGTATTTCCACTGGCTTCCAACTCATCATAAATATTCAGAGCTACCACCATGCGGACATTCATATCTATCAATTGAGTAGTCAGATATAAGTTTCGCTCCAGATTAGAGGAATCGACTACATTAATAATCACGTCCGGAGTTTCATCGATAATATGACGACGCACATAGATTTCTTCCGGCGTATAAGCAGACAAAGAATAAGTTCCCGGCAAATCGACAATACGGAAATGATAGCCTTCGAAATCAAAATAACCTTCTTTGGCATCCACGGTTACGCCGCTGTAGTTTCCAACATGCTCATGAGCACCGGATGCAAGATTAAATAAAGAAGTCTTGCCACTGTTCGGGTTTCCGACCAAAGCAACATTAATGGTACGGCGTTTACCTAACGCCAACCGTTTCATATCTTCTTCTTTTACTGAAAGGTCTTCAGGCAATCCTTCATGATAAACGGTCTTCTCGGCCAGTTTCTTTGCTTCCTCTTCGCTGATAACTTCGATCATTTCAGCTTCCTGACGACGAAGAGAAATTTCATAACCTAAAACTTTATATTTTATGGGATCTTTTAGCGGAGCATTCAACAGCACTTCAACCGTTTTACCTTTAATGAAGCCCATCTCCACAATACGTTTACGAAAACCACCGTGCCCCAATACCTTTACAATAACACCTTTTTCTCCTGTTTTTAATTCGGACAAACGCATAACTCTCAAAATTTTTGGCAAAGATAATTCATAACTTCGGAGCATGCAAATTATTTAGAATGTTTTTAAATAGCAGCTTTTTTCATCCTCTAAAAGATTCAGAAAAAATAAAAAAACTTATTGATAAACTCGTATCTTTGCAGGTATGATACAACAACGCGTTACAAAATATATAGAAAAGGAACATTTATTCTCACCGGATGATAAAATCCTGGTCGCATTGAGTGGTGGTGCCGACTCGGTGGCATTACTATATATTCTGCATACAGCAGGCTATCATTGCGAAGCCGCACATTGTAATTTCCACCTGCGAGGCAAAGAGTCAGACCGGGACGAGTTATTTGTCCGCCAACTTTGCGAAAGAATGGAAATCCATTTACATACCATTGATTTCAACACGACCCAATATGCAACGGAAAAACATATTTCGATTGAAATGGCCGCACGGGAACTCCGCTACCAATGGTTCGAGAAAATTAGAAAAGAATGTCAGGCAGATGTTGTCGCTGTGGCCCATCACCAGGATGATAGCATAGAAACTATACTACTTAACCTGATTCGGGGAACAGGAATTACCGGTCTGTTAGGAATCCGCCCCCGTAATGGAACCATCGTACGCCCTCTGCTTTGTATCAACCGGGAAGAGATAATTCGTTACCTGCAAAACATCGGACAAGATTATGTGACAGACAGCACCAATCTGGAAGACGAATATACCCGTAATAAAATCCGACTCAACCTCCTTCCCCTCATGCAGGAAATTAATCCGTCAGTCAAAAACACTCTGATAGATACGAGTAATTATCTGAATGATATAGCCACTATATATAATAAATGTATAGAGGAAACTAAAAAGAAAATCATTACAGCAGAAGGTATCCGAATCAGTGATTTAGTAAAGGAACCGGCACCCGAAGCCATCTTATTCGAAGTCCTGCATCCTCTAGGATTCAATTCCGCACAAATCAAAGATATCACCCATTCGCTTCATAGCCAACCGGGCAAGCAATTCTGTAGCAAAGAATGGAGAGTGATAAAAGACAGAGAATTCCTATTAATAGAAACAGCTGAATCTGAAAATGAGACTCTTCCTCCTTTTCAAATTATCAAAGAAGAAAAAGAATACACCCCGGATTTTCTCATTCCACGTGAAAAGGAAATTGCCTGTTTTGATGCCGACAAACTGAATGGAGAAATTCATTACCGGAAATGGCAGCCGGGAGACACTTTTATTCCTTTTGGAATGAAAGGAAAGAAAAAAATAAGCGATTATCTGACCGACCGCAAATTTTCTATCAGCCAAAAAGAACGCCAATGGGTACTCTGCTGTGGAGAACACATCGCATGGCTGATAGGCGAACGAACAGACAACCGCTTTCGTATTGATGAAACGACTAAGCGCGTCGTGATTTACAAAATAGTCTGAGGTAACTTCTGTTTCTTGAAACAATCTGATAACAAAGCTGCAAAAGGAGTTTCATACACCCTTGCTTTCCTAACGCAAGCTTTTACACAAGCGCAACATTTGATACATTTAGCCTCATCCGTATGTAGCTCATCCCCTTTCGTTATAGCCCCTGCCGGACAACGGACCACACATAACCCGCAATGGGTACACAAATCCTCATCTTCCACCCAAGGAACGCGGGGAAGCGGTGTACCACTTTTACGTAACTTGATGACTTTCCTCAAAAAACGGAACAAAGGAAAGAATGGTTGACTCGGACGTTTGATAGTACGTACATCCACCGGATAAAGGGTATCCATACTATCAGCTGTCTGTATTTTTTCCATGATTTTCTTCCCAAACTCCGCAGCAAAGGCTAAATCCGATTCATCAGGACGTCCCACTGCAATCGGGTATTTGTCGGTACTATATGAATGTTCTCCAATAAAAGTTGCCCCGGCAATTACTTTAAATCCATGAGGAATAGCAAAAGCATCCAATTCCATTAAAGCTTTTTCATAAGCGCGATTTCCGTAAACCACTACCAAAACGGTAGGAGTATCCACTCCACGGATATACTGCAAACGTTCCATTGCCAAAGGAGCGACATGTCCTCCATACACAGGCACTACAATAATAGCCAAAGAAGATGTAGGAATCACAATTTCATCCGCAATCTGCTGCGTCACATTGATAGGAAAAATATTTTTTATGCCCGTCCCGTGAACAATCGCCTCCGCAACTTGTTTAGATGTGTGTGTAGGCGAAAAATAAATTAAATGAGCTTCATTTACTGTCATACTATTTTCTTTTATGTAGCAAAGATACACTTTTACGTGGAAAAAAATGTTTGATTGTTCATGAAACCAAAAAAAATTATTATCTTTGCCCCGTTGAAACATTCTACGATTCAACATATACATCCCTAATTCAGAATAAAAAACAAAACGTATGCTCGCATATCTGTAGCCATGAGCTGTAGTAATGCTGTCCATAATTCAGCAAAAAAAGAAATATTAATAACTTACCATACTATATGTATAACATTATCCAATTAAACGACAAAAATCTGTCGGAACTTCAAGTTATTGCCAAAGAGTTAGGCATAAAAAAAGCAGACTCATACAAAAAAGAAGACCTTGTTTATAAAATACTCGATGAACAGGCCATTGTAGGAGCTACAAAGAAAGTTGCCGCAGATAAGCTAAAAGAAGAACGCAAAAATGAAGAACAAAAGAAAAAGCGTTCACGGGTAGCTCCTACCAAAAAAGAAGACAAAGTGGTTTCCGCAACAAAGAGTGAAGAGGTTAACAAGACAAAAGAGACCGCTCCTGTAAAAGCTGCACCACAACCTTCCAAGAAAGAAGAAAGTACAAACAAAGAAAAAGAAACTGTTGTTGTAGAAGCTAAAGCGGAAAACACTGCTACTCCCAAGCGTAAAGTAGGCCGTCCTCGTAAGAGCTCTGATGCAGAAGAGAAAAAAGAAGTAGAAAATGCAAAACCGGCAGCACCCAAAGTAGTGGAACCTAAACCTGTTGTTGCAGAGAAAGCTACTGGTGCTACGGAAAAGCCAGCTCCGGTACAACAGCAAACAGCTGAGAAGAAAGCAAAAAACAAACCAGCTGCAGAAGCAAATAAGCCTGTTGCAGAAACAAATAAACCGGCTACTGAACCTAACAAACCTGTTGTAGAGAAAAAGGTAATAGATAAACCACAAAAGAAAGCTGCACCCGTTATCGACGAGGAAAGCAATATCTTATCCAGCGTTGACGACGATGATTTTATTCCAATCGAAGATCTGCCTTCTGAAAAAATAGAGCTTCCTACCGAATTATTCGGAAAATTCGAAGCTACTAAAACAGAATCAGCACAGACAGCACCGGAACAGCCATCTCATCCTCAACAGCAACAACAATCTCAACAGCAGCAGTCCCAGCAGCAACGTCCGCGTATTGTTCGCCCACGCGACAATAACAACGGTAATAACAATGCTAACAACAATGGAAATAATGGCAATAACGCCAATAATAATTTCCAGCGTAACAACAATAACCAGAATCAGGTTCAGAACCCAAATCAAAATCAGAATCAGAACCAGAACCAAAACCAACAACGCTCACCGATGCCACGTGCCGCTCAGCAGAACAATGCGGGTGAAAATCTTCCGGTACAACAGCAGCAGGAACGTAAGGTTATTGAACGCGAAAAGCCTTATGAATTCGACGATATTCTCAACGGAGTAGGTGTTCTGGAAATTATGCAGGATGGATACGGATTCCTCCGTTCTTCCGACTATAACTACCTTTCTTCTCCGGATGATATTTACGTATCACAATCTCAAATCAAACTATTTGGTCTGAAAACCGGTGATGTAGTAGAAGGAGTTATCCGTCCACCCAAAGAAGGAGAAAAATATTTCCCATTGGTAAAGGTTTCGAAGATCAACGGACGTGATGCAGCTTTCGTTCGCGACCGTGTTCCTTTCGAACATCTGACACCTCTCTTCCCGGATGAAAAGTTTAAACTTTGCAAAGGCGGTTATTCAGACTCTATGTCTGCCCGTGTCGTCGATCTTTTCGCTCCTATCGGTAAAGGCCAGCGTGCATTGATCGTTGCCCAGCCAAAGACAGGTAAGACCATCTTAATGAAAGATATCGCAAACGCTATCGCAGCCAACCACCCGGAAGTTTACATGATTATGCTGCTGATTGACGAACGCCCGGAAGAAGTAACAGACATGGCGCGCAGCGTTAATGCAGAAGTAATTGCTTCTACTTTCGACGAACCGGCAGAACGCCACGTAAAAATTGCAGGTATCGTATTGGAAAAGGCAAAACGTCTGGTAGAATGTGGTCACGACGTAGTTATCTTCCTTGATTCTATTACTCGTCTGGCTCGTGCATACAATACAGTATCTCCTGCATCCGGTAAAGTTCTTTCCGGTGGTGTGGATGCAAATGCACTTCATAAACCTAAACGCTTCTTCGGTGCTGCCCGTAATATTGAAAACGGTGGTTCACTGACTATTATTGCTACCGCATTGATCGATACCGGTTCTAAAATGGACGAAGTTATCTTCGAAGAATTCAAGGGTACAGGTAACATGGAGTTGCAGCTCGACCGCAACCTGTCCAACAAACGCATCTTCCCGGCAGTCAACATTACCGCATCCAGCACTCGTCGCGACGACCTGTTGCTTGATAAAACAACCCTTGACCGCATGTGGATATTACGCAAATATCTTGCCGACATGAATCCGATCGAAGCAATGGACTTTGTTAAAGACCGTCTGGAAAAAACCAGAGACAACGACGAATTCCTGATGAGCATGAACAGCTAATCAACAGCAAACTTATAAATGAACGGTGAACAAACTGCGCCATAACAAGTGCAGTTTATTCACCGTTTTCTTTTTCGGTAACCCATTTTATGACTTATCACCTGCCGTTTATCACTTATCATTCAACTCCCATCACCGATAGTTACCCCTAACCGCTTGCCACACCTTTCATTTTTGTACAAAATACTTTCATTTGCGTCCAAAACTACTACCTCGCCCTTTTTTACGTTTCCTTTTTTCCTACTTTTGCTTCCAAATCAAATATTACTTAATTCTAACCAGTAATGAAAACTATTTATCCATTCATGGGATTAGCCCTGTGCAGCGTGACAGCGCAGGCCCAAGAAAAGCCCAATTTCCTGATTATCCAGTGCGACCATCTGACACAACGCGTTGTGGGAGCTTACGGACAAACACAAGGCTGCACCCTCCCTATTGACGAAGTCGCTTCACGAGGAGTTATCTTCTCCAATGCTTATGTAGGCTGCCCTCTCAGCCAACCCTCACGCGCTGCTTTATGGAGTGGCATGATGCCTCATCAAACCAATGTACGTTCCAACTCCAGCGAACCTATCAACCCACGTATTCCCGAAAATGTACCGACATTAGGAAGTCTTTTTTCTGAAAACGGTTACGAAGCCGTACACTTCGGAAAAACGCATGACATGGGTTCACTTAGAGGATTCAAGCATAAAGAACCAGTAGCCAAGCCATTCACTGATCCGGAATTCCCGGTCAATAACGACAGCTTCCTGGATGTAGGAACATGCGAAGACGCTGTTGCTTATCTAAGTAATCCGCCGGAAGAACCATTCATCTGTATCGCAGATTTTCAGAACCCTCACAATATCTGTGGATTTGTAGGAGCGAACGAAGGAGTACATACCGACCGCCCCATTAGCGGAACCCTTCCGGAACTACCAGCCAATTTCAATGTAGAAGACTGGAGCAATATCCCTAAACCTGTACAATACATCTGCTGCAGTCATCGCCGCATGACCCAGGCCTCTCATTGGAATGAAGAGAATTACCGTCATTACATTGCTGCTTTCCAACACTATACCAAGATGGTTTCCAAGCAAGTAGACAGCGTATTGAAAGCACTTTACTCCACTCCTGCCGGAAAAAACACAATCGTTATTATCATGGCTGACCATGGTGATGGGATGGCTTCACACCGCATGGTGACCAAACACATCAGCTTCTACGATGAAATGACCAACGTACCGTTTATCTTTGCAGGTCCCGGCATCAAACAACAGAAAAAGCCCATAGACCAAGTATTGACACAGCCTACACTGGATCTTCTGCCTACCCTTTGTGATTTGGCAGGAATTCCTGTTCCGGCCGAAAAACCGGGAATCAGCCTTGCACCTATATTAAAAGGAGAGAAACAGAAAAAAACTCACCCTTATGTCGTTTCCGAATGGCATAGCGAATATGAATATGTCGTTACTCCCGGACGTATGGTACGCGGACCGAGATACAAGTACACTCACTATCTGGAAGGTAACGGAGAAGAGCTATATGATATGAAAAAGGATCCGGGAGAACGCAAGAATCTCGCCAAAGACCCTAAATACAGTAAAGTCCTCGCCGAACACCGTGCCATGCTTGATGATTACATCGCCCGCACCAAAGACGATTACCGGAGTTTGAAAGTAGATGCCGATCCACGATGCAGAAACCATACTCCCGGCTACCCCAACCACGAGGGCCCTGGGGTACGAGAGATACTCAAAAGAAAATAAATTATAAAAAAGAGTGAAGATTTCTTTGTAATCTTCACTCTTTTTAGTTCTTTTGCAGATAAACTTACAAGCAAGCAATTCTTATATCAGGTGAAAAAACACAGACGTCATATAATTGCAATAGTCGTAACCGCATTAATATCGGTCACCTTATATGCTGCACGTACAAATTCAGATCGTCTTTCTTTATTACAACCTTTACTTGAATACAATCATCCATTTAGTCCGGACGCCCCTGTCGACAGCATCATTGCCTGGGAAAAACTTTTAGAACCGGAATTACAAAAGGAACAACAATACCCACTCCTATTCCAGATAAATCTGCTGACCGTTCAAGCTTTAATCACAGAAGGCAACATCAGTCTCGCCATCAACCAGGCCAATCAGATGTACCAGAAAGCCAGAGAAATGGACTATCCTTTGGGAACAGCACTCGCATTACACGCCATTGGAAATACCTATTTAAGTTCGTCAACACCACAAGTTGCCATCAAATCGTATAAGGAAGCATTAGAAATCATTCAGAAACTCCCTCATGCCAACCAATATATCAAAACGATCTTGTCCCAATTTATCCTGACGAAGCTCAACTATCACCAAATGACAGATATAGAAGACAATATCCGGGAACTCGAATCTGTTATCAACAAGGATACGAATCCCCAAGACGATTTCCACCTTGTTTATTGTCAGGCATTCTATCGCATCCAGATGCATCATCTTCCGGAAGCATTAAACTATATACGACAAACCGAACAAATCAGCCGGCAACACCAGTACCCATATTTTCATTTAATGATTAAATACCTGTATTCACGCTACTACACTGAATCCAAAGAATACACGCAGGCACTAACCACACTTGACGAATTACTTTCGCATACCAAAGCAGCCAACTCATACAGATCCCTGCAAGTACTGAAAGATCGTGCACACATACTTACACTAATGGGAAACAGCAAGGAAGCATGTGAAGCTTATGAAATATTCAATACGTACAAAGACTCTTTGGACGCAATGAATTATATTCGCCAAATCAATGAATTGCACACCCTCTACCAAATAGATAAAAATGAACTGGACAACTTAAACAGACAGAAGACAATCCTCTACTGGAGCTGGTTCACCATCCTATCCATAGTCATACTGATTGTATTTTTCATCCTTTTGGTCAGACGAGGAAATAAAAAACTGCGCCAATCACAGCAGGAACTGGAAAAAGTGAAAAAGCAAGAAGAAAATTCCATCCGGACAAAGAGCCTTTTCCTTTCCAACATGAGCCATGAAATTCGCACGCCGCTCAATGCGTTGTCCGGCTTCTCCTCCATCCTGACGGAAGAATCCATCGACAACGAGACCCGGAAACAGTGTAGCGATATTATTCAGCAAAATTCAGAACTGTTACTCAAGCTGATTAACGACGTAATCGACTTGTCCAGTCTCGAAGTAGGCAAGATGAAATTCAAATATGAGCGATGTGATGCAGTGGCAATATGCAGAAACGTTATCGACATGGTTGAGAAAATAAAACAAACGAATGCTAACGTCCGTTTTTCGACCTCTCTCCATTCATTAGAATTGACGACAGACAATGCAAGGTTACAACAATTATTAATCAACCTTCTCATCAATGCAACCAAATTTACTCCGCAAGGTTCCATCACCATGGAACTGGAAAAACAGACAGAAGACATAGCACTGTTTTCCGTGACCGACACCGGTTGCGGTATCTCTCCGGAGAATCAGAATAAAATATTCAACCGTTTTGAGAAACTGAATGAAAATGCTCAAGGGACAGGACTCGGTCTGTCTATCTGCCAACTCATTATCGAGCAGCTGGGCGGCAAAATATGGATTGACTCCAATTATGAGGAAGGAGCCCGTTTCCTGTTCACACACCCCATTTACCATGAGCAACAAGGAAAGGAGGAAGCCGAATGAAACAAGTCCTGCTCCTGATCCTTCTATTATGCTGCACCCTCACCGGAAAAGCCAGCACCAAGATTGTTTTGGAATCCGACAGCCTGATAAAGGTGTTGGAAACATTACCGTACGATACGACACGGCTGAATGTTCTCAATCAAATCATCAGAATAGAACAAAACAACCAGCAATGTATCCAATATTCGGATGCATTAATGAAAGAAGCATTGCAACTGGGAAATGACAAATATGCCGGTCTGGCTGCTTACTACCATATTTTATACTATTACAATCGTAATAATCAAGACAGTGTAGCCAAATGGCTCACCATAATGGAGCCTCATGCCCGGAAATCAGATTTATGGAATTACTTCTTTGATGCCAAACGTTTCCAGATAGACCTGTACACATTCAACGAACAATACGAACTTGCTATCAACGAATCTCAAAAGATGCAACAGCAAGCCTCCCAAATGAATAGTAACCGGGGTAGTATGGCTGCCTATCAATGCTTGAGTAATGCATATATCGGCAGCCAGCGCTGGGATAAAGGAATAGAAGTACTGGAGGCTGCCTACCAGCTACTCACTCCGACAGAAAATCCGGTGGTCCGTATCTCGGTATTGTCACAGTTAGTATCCGTTGTCAAAGAAAAGAAGGATAATAAAAAACTACTCAAATATTTGCAGGAACTGGAAAACACTCTTCATAACCACATCAGTGCAAACCCATCCTTAAAAGCGGGATTTGCCGATGTATACCTGTTCAATGAACTGTTCTACAGCTATTATTACCTGAATACCCATCAGCCGCAACAAGCCTATGAACATCTCGTAAAATCTAAAGAATATCTGGACGAGAATACTTATTTCATGTATAAAGTACTCTATTTCGACACATTTGCCAAATATTACCAGGCAATTGGAGCCTACCAACAGGCATCGGATTATATCGACACGACACTGACGATGTTGAAGAAAGACTTCACAAGCGACTATGCCGAACAGCTACTCGAAAAGGCCAGAATATGGAAACAGGCAGGGCAAAGCGGAAAAGCCATCCCCCTGTATGAGCAGGCACTTGCCATCAAAGACTCGACAGCCACTGTACTCTCAAACAATCAGATGGCACAGATACAAAGCAAATACAATATCGAAAAAACAGAACTGGATCAAAAAAGGGAAAACAACCGGATCCAGCTCACCTATCTGATCTTTATATTTGTTATCCTGATTCTGCTTTTTATCTTTATGGCACGACTCTTTATGGTACGGAAGGCACTCAAATACGCGGAAAACGAAATCCGGAAAACAACAGAAAACGTGCGGAAGACCAATGAAATAAAAAATCGCTTCCTGTCCAACATGAGCTATAACATCCGTACCCCACTCAACAATGTGGTCGGTTTCTCACAACTCATAGCCAGCGAACCCAATATAGACAAGGAAATAAGGCAAGAATACTCAAACATCATCCACAAAAGTTCGGAGAAGTTAATGAGACTTGTCAATGACGTTCTCGACTTATCCCGTTTGGAAGCTCAGATGATGAAGTTCCAGTTGCAAGACTATGATGCCACTACCCTATGCAAGGAAGCATGCAGCATGGCGCAGATGAGGAACGAAGAAACAGGTATCCAGATTGAATTTTCCAGCGAAACGGACGCCCAAATTCATACCGATATAATGCGACTGACACAGGCCTTGATTAGCGTACTGGTGTACCCACAAGAACACCGGCAAGCACGAATCATCCGGTTCACATTAAGCCAGAATGAAGACATGCTTTGTTTCCGGATCACTAATTCACCTTTGGCAGACCATGCATTCGTATCACAGGAAACCATCATCCGGCATGATATCAACCTGTTGTTACTAAAACATTTCGGAGGAAACTATCTCGTCAACGATAAAACTCCCGGAGGTCCGGAAATTGTTTTCATCTACCCCATCGTTTCCGAATCGAAATAAAGCACTATCTTTGCAAAGTGTAAACTTAAACACTTAATTATGTACACCAACAAACAGATTTGGAGTGTCAGTTATCCGATACTACTAAGCTTGCTGGCACAAAATGTCATCAATGTCACCGACACAGCATTCCTCGGACACGTGAGTGAAGTAGCCCTTGGAGCATCAGCTATGGGCGGGTTATTCTATATATGCGTATTCACCATCGCATTCGGATTCAGTACCGGTTCGCAGATAGTCATCGCACGACGCAATGGCGAAGGACGCTATTCGGATGTCGGTCCCGTCATGATTCAAGGAATCATGTTCCTGTTCGTCATGGCCCTGCTGCTATTCGGATTCACCAAAGCATTCGGTGGAAACATCATGCGTTTGCTAGTTTCTTCAGAATCCATCTACGAAGGAACAATGGAGTTTCTGAACTGGCGTATTTACGGATTCTTTTTCTCTTTTATCAATGTCATGTTCCGGGCATTGTACATCGGCATTACACGCACTAAAGTGCTAACCATCAATGCTATTGTCATGGCATTAACTAATGTCGTACTGGACTATGCATTAATTTTCGGAAAGTTCGGTTTGCCGGAAATGGGTATCAAAGGGGCTGCTATTGCTTCCGTATTGGCAGAAGCCTCCTCCATTCTCTTTTTCGTCATCTATACGTATGCCACGGTCGATTTAAAGAAATACGGTATGAACCGCCTGCGCACATTCGACCCAGCATTGCTGATGCGGATTCTTAGTATCTCCTGCTTCACCATGCTGCAATATTTCCTGTCGATGGCTACCTGGTTCGTTTTCTTCGTAGCCGTAGAACGGTTGGGACAACGGGAACTGGCGATTGCCAATATCGTCCGGAGTATTTATGTCGTATTGCTGATTCCGGTCAACGCACTGGCTACGACTACCAACAGTCTTGTCAGCAATGCTATTGGTGCAGGAGGCATCCAGCACGTGATGCCGCTCATTAATAAAATTGCGCGTTTCTCCTTTTTCATCATGCTGGGGTTAGTAGCGGTATCGGCACTGTTTCCGCAATTCCTGCTCTCCATTTACACTAGTGAAGCTGCGCTCATTACGGAATCCGTCCCCTCGGTATATGTAATTTGTTGCGCCATGCTTATCGCATCCGTAGCCAACGTGGTGTTTAACGGTATCTCCGGAACAGGAAATACACAGGCAGCCCTGTTGCTCGAAACGATTACAATTATCATCTACGGATCATACATCATTTTCATCGGAATGTGGCTGAAAGCACCGATCGAAATTTGCTTTACGATTGAGATTGTGTATTATAGCTTGCTGTTGATAACAAGTTATATTTATCTCAAAAAAGCAAAATGGCAGAATAAAAAGATATAAATACAAGAGATTTTTGTACATTTGCAAGCTCAAATAAAGAGTAGACGGAAAAGTCCCTCTTTCGGCCAAGTAAATTGTAATTAGTAATTCGTAATTAAATAACTATGTTCGATAATTTAAGTGAAAGACTAGAACGGTCATTCAAGATTCTGAAAGGTGAAGGCAAAATCACCGAAATCAACGTGGCGGAGACGCTGAAAGACGTACGTAAAGCACTTCTCGACGCCGACGTAAACTACAAGGTGGCAAAGAATTTCACGGATACAGTGAAAGAAAAAGCGCTTGGCCAGAACGTTCTTACGGCTGTGAAGCCAAGCCAATTGATGGTGAAAATCGTGCATGATGAACTTACACAATTGATGGGTGGAGAGACAGCCGAGATCAACATCGACGCCCGTCCGGCAGTTATCCTGATGTCAGGTTTGCAGGGTTCGGGTAAGACCACCTTCTCCGGTAAACTGGCACGAATGCTGAAAACCAAGAAGAACCGTAAGCCATTATTGGTGGCTTGTGACGTTTACCGTCCGGCAGCTATCGAACAGTTACGTGTATTGGCAGAACAGATTGAAGTACCGATGTACTGCGAACTGGACAGCAAGAATCCGGTAGAAATCGCACAACACGCCATTCAGGAAGCCAAAGCCAAAGGATACGACCTCGTTATCGTCGATACAGCCGGACGTCTGGCAGTAGACGAGCAGATGATGAACGAGATCGCCGCTATCAAAAAAGCAATCAACCCGGACGAAATTCTGTTCGTGGTAGACTCCATGACCGGTCAGGACGCTGTAAACACAGCTAAAGAATTCAATGAACGTCTGGACTTCAACGGTGTGGTACTGACCAAACTCGATGGTGATACCCGCGGTGGTGCGGCTCTTTCTATCCGTTCGGTAGTGAACAAACCGATTAAATTCGTAGGTACAGGTGAAAAGCTGGAAGCAATCGATCAGTTCCACCCTGCCCGTATGGCCGACCGTATTCTCGGTATGGGTGACATCGTTTCATTGGTAGAACGCGCACAGGAACAATACGATGAAGAAGAAGCCAAACGCTTACAGAAGAAAATTGCCAAAAACCAATTCGACTTCAACGACTTCCTTAGCCAGATTGCACAAATCAAGAAAATGGGTAATCTGAAAGACCTCGCTTCCATGATTCCGGGAGTAGGAAAAGCAATCAAAGATATTGATATTGACGACAATGCTTTCAAGAGCATCGAAGCCATCATTTATTCCATGACTCCGGCAGAACGTTCCAATCCGGAAATACTGAACGGTTCACGCCGTACGCGTATCGCCAAAGGTAGCGGAACGACTATCCAAGAAGTGAATCGCCTATTGAAACAGTTCGACCAGACACGCAAAATGATGAAAATGGTGACTAGCAGCAAAATGGGTAAGATGATGCCTAAGATGAAAAAGTAATCATTCTGTAGATCCAAATCTAATGATAAGTAAAAAGAGGGAGTTTCGGCTCCCTCTTTTTTATACCCCCATCTCTTGACAAAAATTCCAATCCCTTTGGAGAGTTCAGTTATTTATTTTACTTTTGTCCATCACCAATAAATACTCTGAAAATATGACTCTGATAGACGGAAAAGCAATTTCCGAACAAGTAAAACAAGAGATTGCAGCCGAAGTAGCCGAAATGGTGGCTCATGGCGAAAAACGCCCGCACCTGGCCGCTATTCTTGTAGGACACGATGGTGGTAGCGAGACTTATGTAGCTGCCAAAGTAAAAGCCTGTGAAGTATGTGGATTCAAGTCTTCCCTCATCCGTTATGAAAGTGACGTGACCGAAGAAGAACTGCTTGCCAAAGTACGTGAACTAAACGAAGACAACGACGTGGACGGCTTTATCGTACAACTTCCCTTACCCAAGCATATCTCCGAACAGAAAGTAATCGAAACAATTGATTACCGTAAAGACGTAGACGGTTTCCATCCGATCAACGTAGGCCGTATGTCCATCGGGCTTCCGTGTTATGTATCCGCTACTCCCAACGGCATCCTCGAATTGTTGAAACGTTATAACATAGAAACTTCCGGAAAAAAGTGCGTCGTACTCGGACGCAGCAATATTGTCGGCAAACCGATGGCTGCCCTGATGATGCAGAAAGCCTATCCGGGCGATGCCACAGTAACCGTATGCCACAGCCGTAGCAGAGACCTGGTAAAAGAATGTCAGGAAGCTGATATTATTATCGCTGCTTTGGGACAACCGAACTTTGTAAAAGCCGAAATGGTGAAAGAAGGCGCGGTAGTTATTGACGTAGGTACTACCCGTGTGCCGGATGCAACCAAGAAATCAGGTTTTAAACTGACCGGCGACGTGAAGTTTGACGAAGTTGCACCGAAATGCTCATTCATCACTCCCGTACCGGGCGGTGTTGGACCAATGACGATTGTATCGTTAATGAAAAATACACTCTTAGCTGGTAAGAAAGCTATTTATCAATGAGACATACCCTGTTTCTGATGATTTTGCTTCTCTCTTTGTCCTGCACCTCCCGGTCGCAGGCAAAGAGAGATTCTATCATTGACACCCTGTCGGACAGCCTTTCCGACAGCATCTTCCCCACCGACACCCTACGCCTCCTTTTCGTAGGTGACCTCATGCAACATCAGGGACAAATCAACGCTGCACGAACATCAACCGGCTATGATTACTCCACATGCTTTGCGTATGTCAAAGAAGAAATAAAGAAAGCCGACCTCTCCATCGCCAACCTGGAAGTGACATTAGGAGGCAAACCTTACAAAGGTTATCCTGCTTTCAGCGCGCCGGACGAATTTCTGACCGCAATTCACGATGCAGGTTTCAATGTTTTAGTGACTGCCAACAACCACAGTCTCGATCGTGGTAAATCCGGACTGGAGAGAACCATTCAATTAATAGACTCTTTAAAGGTTCCACACGCAGGCACGTATATCAACGCTGATGAACGCGAAAAGAAATATCCTCTTTTATTAGAAAAGAACGGATTCCGCATCGCCCTGCTCAACTACACGTATGGAACAAACGGCATCCCCGTTACCCCTCCTAATATCGTGAACTATATCGATACAGCCATCATCGTCAAAGATATTGAAGAGAGTAAAGCAATGAAGCCGGATGCCATCATAGCTTGTATGCATTGGGGAATCGAATACCAGTCACTCCCGGACAAAGAGCAAAAATTCCTCGCCGACTGGCTGATTGAAAAAGGAGTAAACCATATCATCGGCTCCCATCCTCACGTAGTTCAGCCCATCGAAGTTCGCACAGACAGCCTGACGAATGACAAACATCTCGTAGTCTATTCGCTGGGAAATTATATTTCCAATATGTCCGCCCGCCGCACTAACGGAGGACTGATGGTAAGAATGGAATTAGTAAAAGACAGCACTGTCCGCCTCAATAATTGTGATTATAGTTTGGTATGGACAGCCCGTCCCATTCAATCAGGAAAAAAAAATCATCAATTGCTCCCAGTCAATTTGCCGATTGATTCAATTCCTTTACAAGCACGTAACTCTCTGAAAATCTTTGTAAATGATGCGCGAACCCTTTTCAGCAAGCACAATCGGGGAATAAAAGAATATACTTTTTTCGAAAAAAAATAGCAGAATCTTTTGGAAATTAGAAGATAATATCTATCTTTGCACCGCGTTAGAGAAACGCAAACATGGTGGATGTAGTTCAGTTGGTTAGAGCGTCAGATTGTGGTTCTGAATGTCGCCGGTTCGAGTCCGGTCTTCCACCCAGAGATAAGTCCTTGTAAGTTAGAAACTTATGAGGACTTTTTCTTTGGTAGCGGGGTATCATTCAGGTGCTAAATCTGGTATAAAATAACCTGTTAAAGTCCAATTGTTGGCTAATTGTTGGTGGAAAAATACAATACCTAACATGCTGACATTCAAGGCAGAAATCAGAAAGAATGAGATGAAAGTTGGTGGAACTTTCAATGTGAAGATTAGAGTAACCTATAACAGAGAGGTTAAGAGGTTGGCTACTCATATCTTTGTAAGAACAGAAGACCTGACTAAGGACTTCAAGTTAAAGAATCCAAAGTACATCAAGGAAGCTGACAAATTGGTCAGATACTATGAAGAGTTATGCATGGGGCTTCCATTAGAGGCTTCCAATTTAACCTTAAATGATGTACTTGATTATATCCAGAAAGAGAAGGAAAAGAATACTCCTATTGACTTTATCCAGTTCTGCAAAGACTGGTTAACAACTACAGAGGTCAAAGGTAAGAGGAATTATCAAACTACCCTTAATACCTTCATTGCCTTCTTAGGAAAGGATAAACTGAATACCAACCAAGTTACCAAGTTGTTAATGATGGAGTTCATGGAATACCTTCACAAGAAAAGGGCTAAACAAGTAGCAGAACTTCAGAAGAAAGGCAAGAGAATACCTTCCAACAGAATGGTGTCTTTATACATGGGAAGCATCAGGCATCTATTCAATGAAGCCAAGAAGAAGTATAATGACTATGACAGGAATGTCATTAGAATACCTAATTCACCTTTTGAGAATTTGGAGATACCAAAGCAAGAAGCAACTAGGAAGAGAGCATTATCAGTAGAGTTAATCAAGAAGATATGGGAACTGCCTTATATCATCAATACCAATGGTAGGGAAAGGTTGTGTCCTTTTAACTTAGCCAAGGATTGTTTCATTCTCTCCTTCTGCCTAATAGGGATAAACTCTGCTGACTTGTACAACTGTACTGAAATGGAAGGTGGTTCAATTACTTATTACAGGACTAAGACTACAGACAGGAGACTTGACAAGGCTAAGATGAAAGTAGATGTTCTTCCTATCCTGTTACCTCTAATGAAGAAATATGAAGATTACACCCAGAAGAAGGTGTTCTGCTTCTATCATCTCTATTCTACTTTCAAGAACTTCAACAGAGCCATCAATCTTGGGCTAAAGCAGATTGGCAAGATACTCAAAATTGATGATTTGGAGTACTATGCTGCAAGGCACTCATGGGCTACATTAGCTGTTAACAAGGTAGGTATTGATAAGTACACTGTTCATGCTGCATTGAATCATATTGATGAGGCTATGAAGGTCACTGACATCTACATTGAAAGGGACTTTAAGATAGAGAATGAAGCTAACAGAAAGGTGATTGAATATGTATTTAGTAACCATAGTGAGTTATCTTGTCCAGAAGTGAAATAAGTTTAACACAAAAGAACCTCCGTAATTGATTGAATTATGGAGGCTCTTTAGTATATTTGTTCACTTACAATCTATATACTAACTACAAACTAAGTGAGATATGAGCAAAGAAGATGAACTGGCAAAAGAGCTAGTAGAAGTAGTACCTAATACCTATGGTGACTTACATGATGCACCTGTAGAGTACATTGAGATATTATCCTCTGGGAAAGTAGGAGAAACTAAAACCATACCTCAAGACACAGTAATAACTAGTTTGGATGACCTACTATTTGGCAGAGTACCAGAAGTAATAAGAGAAGAAGTTGGTGACTCCTTCTGGAATCTGGCTGACTTCATAGATAAGATGCCTCATGGTATTGTAGACAAGAAGATACCAGGTATTGGAGCTACCACCCTTGAGATAAACTCAAAGAGAAACTCAATCATAGTCTTTCCTACTAAGGCTCTGGCTTATGGTAAACACTCCAAGCATCCTAATACTCTATATGTAGGTAGTGAGATTAAAGGACAAAATGAGAAGGTTACCAATCAGCAGATTGAGGAATACTTGGCTAAAGATGGCTACAAAAAACTTCTAGTAGTTGCAGACAGTCTAGGTAGACTATTAGGTATCATAGGGAAAAACTATAGAGACTACTTCCTTATGATTGATGAGGTTGATGTTCTCCAGACTGACAATAACTTCAGACCCCAATTGGAGAATGTTATTGACTACTACTTAATATTTCCCCCAAAGAATAGATGTATGGTAACAGCTACTATGAAGGAGTTCAGCAATCCACACTTAAAGACTGAATGTAGATTTCCTATAACATGGCAATACAATACCCATAGAAATATAGACTTACTACATACAGATAATATCACACAGGCCGTCATAGAAAAGGTTATCTCTCACCCTACAGAGAAGATATTCATTGCCTATAACTCCATACTCCAAATAAGGAATATTATAGCATCACTAGATGAAGAAACCAGAAAGGAATGTGCTATCCTATGTAGTGAGGCATCCATAAAGGAAGCAGGAGAATACTTTGTACCCAAATTAGGAGACAATGATACCTTACCTGCTAGGATTAACTTTGCCACCTGTTGCTACTTCACTGGTATAGATATAGAGGATAGTTACCATCTAATCACTGTATCAGATGTAAGAAGAAGCCACTCAATGTTGACCTTAGATAGAATGACACAAATACATGGTAGATGCAGAAAGGATAATGGAGTACTAAGTGAAACTATCATATATAATACCTTAGGATATGTATCAGTAATGGAAAGTATGGAAAAGTACACTATTACTCTATTAAACAAAGCCCAAAAGGTACTCAAAGTACTTGAATCAGCAGATACTATCTCACAGGGTGATTATACCTTGACTGATCTATTTGCAATAAATTCAATCTCTCAAAAATAGTTTATATAATGATTTGAAAATCAGATTGTTGAAAATTTCACGATTTTAATTAAGGAACAAACAAGAAACAAAATCGTTAATTAAAGGTATTTCCCAATTTTTTGTTTTCACTCTGTTTCTTTCTTTGCACTTGCTTATAATCGGGACTTCTTGAACAGCTTCCCACCAGATTTTTTTCGTCCGATGGTTGCATGTGAGCTTCCAAGAACCACTGCAGCCAAAAGAAAAAAGCAAGTATTCTTTAGTTCATACAAAGATAAGGAAAAACTTATAGGCAGGCAAATTTGGCTGCCTAAATATAGTTTACTTTGATTTAGCATATATATAGGCTAATGGACTAAACTAAACCTTTTCCCGAACTTCGTAAAACACTCCGGTCCCATTGTACAGCCAAAAGAAAAAAACATTCCACGTCATATTTTTCTTTTCGCTGCAACCCCCTTTTTATAAACCATCAACCTTTTACACGAGATCTTCTCTTCCCTGTGTTCGCACATCCGCTTTCGGGCTGCCTGATATGAATTGTGTCGCAAAGGTACTTGTCATGTCTTTCTTGTATGCAAGGTCAAAGCCTAACGGTTCACGACAAAATCTCCACCCTCCGTTCCGCACGGGTAGTATTTAATCGTGAAACCTTGCATAAAGAGCCATGACACCTTTTGAAGCGACATAATTAAATCAAGCCCGAAAGTAGCTGGATGCTACAAGAGGGAAAAAAGAAAACTTAAAATTCAAAGTTATGGCAAACTACGCAACAAACATTTTCCACGCAAGTACGGAAAACAAACAAGACCTCAATAAGATAGAGGCATTTCTGGACGATAATTTCAACGGCTTTGTCAACCGGTATGGCGACACGGTAGATGCCGAATTTGATTCCCGCTGGGAATACCCGGAAAAAGCAATCAACGAATTAATAGCCTTATTGGCAGCCAAAGACAAAATCTATATCCGCATACTGACATACGAGTTAGAGGACGAATACGTGAGCTTTCGGATATTCTCGCAAGGTAAATGGAACATTAAGTTATCCTAAACCTAAACACAATTCACTATGTACGAATACGAAGAAGATAGCGATATTATCGGTTTGTCCTGCACGTTGCTCAATCCATATAAAGGTTACATGGAAGGCACAATCGTGGGCGACTATGGCAATACCATAGTTGTCCGCCTTGAAAGCGGCAAGGAAATTTCAGAATACCGTGATGAAGTGATTATCCATGATTAAACGATAGCAAACGTATGACACAGATAGCAACAAAATTCGTCAAATGGGACATTCCCGAACTGGCGACATTGCAGGACAGCAAGGTTTACAAATTGCGGGTACACCTGAACAACGGAGGCAAGTTAAACCGGGAAGAAAAGAACTGGATTACCCGTAACGTATGGGAAAGTATCTATTTCAAACGTGGAATTGCCTTGAGCGGTTATCACTTTGACTTTTCCGACATCCTCAAACGGTATTTCGTCAAACAGCACGGAAGTATTCACGAGTATTATGCGATTGACAAAACAGCGTTACGCTCGATACTGTACGGCAGAATAGAGGATATTGTAGAAGTAAGCGGTTAAAACAACAAGGATATGGGAGAATACAAATTTTATCAAGACCGTAAGGTTACAAGTTGGGAACGGGATTATTTCAGTGTGAAAGCGGACAGTTATGAAGAAGCCGAGGCAATCGTCCGCTCATGGAACTGTGAGGACGTGTCGAACATCATTGACAACCGTCTTTGCTATGAAGAGTGGCAAGCATTGACCGATACATCGGAATCTATGCTCCCCGAAGAAAACGACGGCAACCCGACAATAGAAATTTTCAATCAAGACGGAGAATCAATAATGACTAATGTACCCGAAACACCTCAATCAAACCAATAGAACCATGAACGTAACAATCGAACACGTCTTTTGCCGCTATAGCGATGAAGCGGAAGAAATCTATTTCCGAATCATGAACACGATTCTTTTTGCAACTGACGAAACCGAACTTCGGGCAAGTATGGAACGCTTGAAGAACGAAACCACGCTCGACGACTATTTCATATTCGGATACGGAGCACACCATATCTGGATAAAGCAACGGCGACCGAGCGATAAAAACAGGATTTTCAAACATCGGATTATGGTAGCCCATTTCTGACAGGAACAGGCAAAAGACCTCCAATGCGCTTTGCGGGCTGAACCGGAACTACCAGCTTCAGCCCGTTCCTCTTTCTCGCAATAGACATGCTGGCACAATCCCCCTTTTATCCTCACGATCAATTTTTATACTGCCCCGGAATACCCGTTTATATTTCTCTTTTCGCTGCAAACCCTTTTTATCGCCCATCAACCTTTTACACGAGACCTTCTCTTCCCTGTGTTCGCACATCGCTTTCGGGCTGCCTGATATAAATTGTGTCGCAAAGGTACTTGTCATGCCGTTCTTGTATGCAAGGTCAAAGCCTGACGGTTCACGACAAAATCTCCACCCTCCGCTTCGCACGGGTAGTATTTAATCGTGAAACCTTGCATAAAGAGCTATGACACCTTTCGAGGCGACATAATTAAATCAGGCCCGAAAGTAGCAGGTGCTACAAGAGGGAAAAAGAAAACTCAAAATTTTATAGGTTATGACAAACGATGTAACAAATTCAAATGGAAGAGTAACGGTAGACGAAGTAATACACAGGGATTCGGTTTTCAGATACCAACTGTTAGACCGCTTACGGTCAGACTGCGAGTATTACCTCAATTACGGTAACAGACACCCCAAAACCTTATGGGCTGGCGACGAAAAATTGCAAATTGAGTTTATGATAAAACTGCATGATAGCTTCAAGGAGGGAGAAAAACCGGAGTGGCTTACGATGGATAAAATTTTGGAATACAGTAAGAGAATGATAGCTCAAGAAGAATAAAATTACTACTAAGGAACAGACTAAAAATGTGATATTATGGCATGGTTGGCAGTAAATAAAGACGGAACAGAATGGATTATGCCCGAAAAGCCCGTTCGGGGCCGGTGTGGGCATTGGGAGTATTTGGAAGAAGTGTACAATGTACCAATCGAGATAGAACTCCCCAAAGGGACTGTTTACAAACTTCTCGGCAAAGAACTGACATGGGATGACGAGCCGGTAGAATTACAGACCAAAACAGAAAAAAGGTAAATGTAGTACGGGCTGGAGTACCAGTTTCAGCCCGGTTACACCGGCTAAAATCTAAAACAGATACGCGGGTGCGATACCCTCTTTTATTTCCGAACAGACACTCATACCGTTTCCTTCGGAAATACCCCTTTATACATTTCGGCTGCGCCATATCCTTTTATATCGAACGGCCACTCATGCAAAGGCGGCTTCTCCGCTTTGTTTCAAGGCAGACTTCGGCCATTTTTCCTTTACCTCTTCTTTCCCTCATTTCTCTTGCCGGATAGAGACAGCGATATCGATACGTCGCACACGCCTTTTGCCGGATCTTCGTCCGATAGTATTTTCCACGATGCAGCGTATATGGTTGTTAAACGGTATATCGTTCTTGCCGCTTCAACCCCAAACAGCCGATACACTTTCTCGCCTGATGTTCTTCCCGCCCACCTGCCGGAACGGGAGCGGTCTTGTGTCGGTGGACGGACAGGTCTTTCATGTTTCCGAGTCCGCTGCGGATTGTTTCGCCTCGACTTTTTCGCGACCGCTTTCTATTTGAAGTCGCCATATCGTTTTTCGTTGCAAAGTTAGTATGCAGACGGGCGCGACCCGATGGTCTTGACCAATGGCGTATCGCACAAATCTTCCTTTATCGGGCCTGCGGTTTGGGGCTTCGCCTCCAAAATAAAGAGTATTTATGCGCTATCCTTGGTGCAGCCCTTTACTGCACCTACTTTTATGCACCGTAAAACTGATTTATTAACTTCAAAAAGCAATCGCAATGAAAAAGATCGAGAACAATTTCGCAGTAACCGGATTCGTGGCAAAAGATGCCGAAGTCCGTCAGTTCACCACCACAAGTGTCGCACGTTTCCCGCTGGCAGTGGCCCGTCAGGAGAAGAACGGCGAAGATACCAAGCGTATATCCGCTTTCATGAACATTGAAGCGTGGCGCAAGAACGAGAATACCGGGTCGTTCGACCAGCTCACCAAGGGCACGCTGCTTACCGTGGAGGGCTATTTTAAACCCGAAGAATGGACCGACAAAGACGGCGTGCTGCACAACCGCATCGTGACGGTTGCAGTCAAATTTTATCCGGCTGTCGATAAAGAGGAGGAAGTTCCTGCGGAACCGGCAAAGAAACCGAAGAAGGGCAAGAAGTAATTCCTGCCTTTTTGAGACAAAGCGGCCCGAAGGCCGCTTTTGTTTTGCTCGTTACCGTTCCGGAACGTCTATACTTTTATACTCCTTCATACTCCACACGAAGAGTCCGCCGTCGTCCATTGATTTTCCCGTGCAAAGTTAAGGCGGTCGGGAACCGGCAAGGCGCGGCTTCATTTGAGGTTAACAACCATCAACTCGCAAGCTCGTCAATACTTGTTCAACACAAATGAAATCGTCCATAGGACTATCCGCTTCCTCCTTGCCTTGTTTCCCTTCTGTCCGCCTTGTGGTCCGCACGTAAAATCAAATCCCGCCGGACGAGGGAAACCCTCCGAAGGCAGGGATAAAAAAACAAAAGTCAAACTTAAAATTCAAGACGTATGAAACAGATGATTTGGTCAAGCTATGACCTGTTGGACGAAACGGCAAAAGAATACTATCAAAATTCACAACGGGAAATATTGGACGATGACTGTTACGAGGTCAGCGATGAAGAATGGGCAGAAGAAGTATATCGCTGGCTGGACGACGAACGGAGCAATCTGAATAAAGAAGTGGACGGCATTATTGTCGTGTTCGGCAACTTGGGATTATGGAACGGCCGGAGACAAGGCTATCAAATATTGGGCAGCACCATTGCCGATATTTTGAAATCCCAGTGCGACGATGCAGAATGGTACGGCGACGGCTATAACATTCGCGGACGGATGGGCCATCATGACGGTACGAACTACACCTTGTATCGTATCGCCAAAGACCGTGATGAAGCGGAGCGTATCGCCGATAAGATTTACAACCGTGAAATCGACGAAGAAGGTTTCCGCCGGAGAACACGTTCCCTCTATCCGTATGTAGCCGCCGTGTACGGCTGGAAAACAAGGCAGCGCAAGCCGGACAAGGCCGCATAAAATGCTGTCCACAAAATACCGCAACGCATCCGCCAGAGATGGTTGCGGTATCCTTTATCGAATGGGCGAAACACAGAACCGTCTCCTTTTATAATCAGCTCCATTCCTTTTTATCACTACTCACGGAGCAATATCCGCCTTTTATACCGACCCCGGTCTTTCGTATATCTCCCGTCTTTTCTTCTTTCCATCACCGGTTTGGTTTTACCAGATGCAAAGGTAGGCCGTCGCACTTGATCCGGTGGCTTGAAGTGCATTTCTTGCAAAATTCTTCCTTACCGGGGTAAGAGTAATTTTCCAAGGAAAGCCACCGTATGAAGTTTTCCCGACAGCCGTGTACCGCATCCGTAAAACCCCAAAGCGGTTCAGGAAGAAAGAACCGACAAAAGGGAAAATAAGTATTAACAATTTCAAAAAACTAAGATTATGCCTAATCATGTGACAAACCGTTTAGAAATAAACGCAGACCGGGAAACAGTACAAAAAGTAATGAATTTCTTAAAAGGTAAAACCGATGATGACAATACGCCTTGTTACATCGACTTCAACAACATCATTCCTATGCCTGAAGAACTGTTGATAGAAAAAAGCAGCAGTGGAGATTTGGGTATGAAATACCTTGAAGCAATGCAGTTGAAGCCATTCTATTTTTTATTGGACGATGATGCTTTGAGAACCATTCAATGGATAGAAGGATTGGCGGAAAAGGACAGAAAAGAAGCGCTGCAACTTGGAGCATCGTATTTGGAAAATCGGAAAAAGTACGGTTATCCCACTTGGTACGAGTGGTCTACCGCCACATGGGGTACAAAATGGAATGCCTATCACCAAGACTTTGAAGAGCCGAACATACTTTGGTTCGATACGGCATGGAATGGAGTGCCACTGCTTATCCAAAAACTTTCCGAGATATTTCCGGATGTGGAATTCCATTACGCCTATGCGGACGAAGACTTAGGTTTCAATACGGGAAGAGGAACAGCCCGCAATGGAGAAATCAACATGACGATACCCGAAGGTAGAAGCAACGAAGCCTTTGAAATCATGTTTTTTGTGAAACCGGGAATGGACGAATATTTTGAACTGACGGACGAAGGTTACAAATGGGTTTCCTAAACATTCGGTACAGATAATGACCGGTGCAGGTTCGGGATACATTGACAATGGATGTGTCCTGAATCCTTTTGCCGGAATTCCCCCTTTATATCTTCATGGCTCTTTCCCTTTTATCGAAACGCGGTCCGTTCCCCTTTGTACCGTGACTATCCAGCCGGAAAGTAATCCTTTTATAACATTTTAGCTTCCCCCGTTTTATCCTCCTTACAGCCGTTTCCCAACACTCCATGCCGAAAGCCCGCTTATTTTTTCTGCAAAGTTCGATTGCCGCTTGTCTGTCCTGTCAAGAACCGCTTACGCTTGCTGTCGAAAAATCTTCCTCCCCGACTTTGTTGGAGAGTGTATTTTTCGCAGCCTTCTTGCCTGGACCGACCGTCAATCCTATAGGCAGAAAAATAATCAACCTTTCGGTACAGGATTGTACCAAAGGGAAAAACAAAAAATAGTTCAAACTTAAAATTTAGAGCGTATGACATTTAAAGAATTTATGCAAGAGAACGGTTATGAGTTACAAACAACCTTTTGGGAAGACTTCTCAATAGCGGACAGATTTGGGTTGGCGGCTGTTTTGGACACTTTCAACCGGGCTTTCAGGGAGTGGAAAGGGGACTATAAGTTCTTGACGGAACTGACATTGGTACTTAACCATAAGATATGGCAATACTATGAAAACAGACCGGATATGGCGGTACTTTACAATACTCTTTGGGAACAAGCCGACCAATACGCCAAAGAGAATCTGAAAGGGAACGAGTTAAGCTATTACTGGGAGGTGACGGATTAAATATATAATACCCTCGCATGATATAAAGAAAAAGAGGCAGTTCTAAAAGCCTCTTTTCTTTATAGGTTAACTTCTAATTCTTTTCCACCAGATAAACAAAAATACGCATTCTGGAGCTGGTGTAAGTATTCTATGCGGTGTCCGCTTACCGTATATTCATTAGCATGAGTGGTAATGTAATATACAGTTTGATCATCCCAGTCTTGTGTAATCTCCATTTCATCATTGTCAAATGTATAATCGTCAAGCTGATTAAAACCGCATTGCAAAACCAATTTTTCAGTAAGTAATATTGGCTGAATGTCTCCATTTGTTTTATACGGAGGTTCTCCCCATTTATAAACAACGGATATATTCTCTTTTCTCAACTTAGGATCATAATCCAATGCACAAACCAAAGATGGTTTACCTTTATAAGCAACGTAATTGCCAACTCTCAATTCTTTAATCATAACAATTCTGTATTATCTTTTAGACTAAAAACTTAATCCCTCTTAAATCGCTAATAGATACAAATCTACAAAATAAAATGAAACTTTTACACGTCCTTTATTTTCCCTCTTTTACGGCACTCAGGAATACTTTTGCCGGTTTGAAGGCGGGGATGGAATGAGCTGGAATCACAATAGTTGTGTTCTTTGATATGTTACGGGCCACCTTCTCTGCCCTTTGCTTGATAATGAAGCTACCGAAACCCCGCAGGAACACTTCGTTCCCGGCAATCATCGCATCTTTTACATTCTCCATGAATGCCTCGACCACGGTCATTACGACCTCTTTCTCTATTCCGGTCTGCTGTGCAATCCGGCTAACAATTTCTGCTTTTGTCATATATAAGAATTAAATAGCAATGTACAAAAATGCAACTTTTTTTGGATAAGTCAAATCTTTGGCCCACCTTTGCGGCGAAATAACGCAAAGGACATTTTATAATCCTCATCGGAGGGCTATGGAAGCCGGATAAGATGACTGGGTAAAACCATCGTCTTATCCGGCTTCCGTCGTTTTCTGCCGGAAGTAAACCATATAATATAAAATACAAAGACGTATGAAAGAAAAAGTGATTGATTTTGGGAATGAGAGAGTTTCCGTTCTGTTTAAGAAACTGTTTTTCCCCACTCTGTTGGGAATGTTGAGTATGTCGGCGGTAACGACTATCGACGGGATTTTCGTGGGACACGGCGTGGGCAGCGACGGGATTGCAGCTGTAAATATCTGCGTCCCTCTACTGATGTCACTCATGGGTGTTGGACTGATGATGGGGGCAGGTTGTTCCGTAATCGCTTCCATTTACTTGTCGAAAGGAAAAACCGTTTTGGCACGTGCGACCATCACCCAAGCCATGCTTTTCGTGACGCTCATATCCGTAACCGTCGGAGGATTCATTCTGGCGTTTCCCGAAGAAACCGCCCGTATGCTTGGCTCGTCGGAGCATTTGCTGCCGCTGGTTGTCGATTATCTGGTCTGGTTTTCCCCGTCTCTGCTGTTCGAGTTGTGGATTGCCGTCGCCTTGTTTGCCATGCGCCTGGACGGCGCTCCGAAACTCGCCATGTGGTGCAGCATCATAGCCGCAGCGGTGAATGTCGTTCTCGACTGGCTGTTCATCTTCCCGCTGGGCTGGGGAGTGATGGGGGCGGCATTTGCTACCTCCCTGAGTTGTTTGGCCGGGGCAACGGTGACGATGGGTTACTTGTTGTTCTATGCCCGTGACACTCGTTTGCATTCTCTCCGTCCGGGTAGAAAAAGGATTTTATTCTTCTTCCATGATATAGGAATGCAGTGCAAGATAGGCTCATCCGCCTTGTTAGGCGAATTGACAATGGCGATATTGCTGTTCATCGGCAACCAGGTATTCATGCGCCATTTGGGAGATGACGGAGTAGGTGCTTTCGGAGTAAGCTGTTATTATCTCCCGTTCGTCTTCATGATAGGTAACGCCATTGCCCAATCTGCCCAGCCTATTATCAGTTACAATTTCGGCACAGGAAGCACGGAAAGAGTTCGTTCCGCCTTACGCGTTTCCGTGTTTGCGGCATTAGTTTGCGGAGTCATTTCTACTGCCGCCTTTATCCTGTTTCCTGAATTGCTTGTCGGACTATTCTTGCGCATTGACAATACTGCCGCACGCATAGCGATAGAAGGATTCCCTTATTATGGCACGGGATTCATCTTCTTTATTTTGAATCTCTCCATTATTGGATATTATCAGAGCATGGAACGGATAAAGCCGGCCATAACATTTGCAGTCTTACGTGGATTTGTTTTTCTGGTTCCGTGCTTCATGGTATTACCTGCCATAATGGGAGTAAAAGGAATTTGGCTCGCCTTACCGTTGTCTGAAATTCTGACGACTTTAGTGATTGTCGTTACATTTTGGATATATTCCCGGCAACGTGCCATAATTTGCAGGCAATTTTTTCGGATTTAGGTTCCATGTAAAATGCCGCTGTTAAAAAAGTTTAAAGATTGGTAGCGGCATTCTGAGCAGTTATCTGGAATAAAAATTCCGCCAAATGCATGATGTATTAATAAACATTAATGGAACATAAACGATAATTCGTTATCAAAACTGTACATTTGTATAACATATTATATACATATAACAATAAATATATTATAATTTATGGATAAATACATCATTGGCGAGAACGCTGGTAAAGTTTGGCGTTTATTGAATAGTGACCATCTCCGTAAATGGGAATTTTCAGAGATAAAGAAAATTACAGGGATGGATGATGCCGAGTTGGGTAGTGCTATTGGCTGGTTGGCCCGTGAAGATAAGGTACAATTCGAACTTGAACATCATAACAGTAAGGACGAAAAGGCATACTTGTATCTTATGTTGAATGTATATATTTGACTCCTTCCTATAATGCTGAAAAAAGAAAGAAACCATGCTGATGAAAAACATGATTTCTTTCTTTTCGTTTGGTATAGAACACAATGACGGGACACTTCCATCAATGAGAGACCGAGTTGGAGAAGACATTGATGACGACCACTCCGGCAATAATCAGGACCAGCCCGATGATGGCAGCCAGGTCGAGGTGCTGTTTGAAAACGAAAAAGCCGATAAGCGCGATAAGAATGATACCCACTCCCGACCAAATGGCGTAAGCTATGCCTACCGGAATGCTCTTCAGTACGACACTCAAGCAATAGAAAGCCGCCGCGTACCCCAGAACGGTCAATACGGACGGAACGAGTTTGGTAAACTGTTCGCTCTGTTTCAAGAAAGAAGTGGCTACAGTTTCAAAAACGATAGCCAAAAACAAGATAAGGTAAGTTTTCATTTATCTACATTCATCTTTTGATTTATACGAATCATATTCCGACTCCTGGCACGAAAGAACCGGCGAGACAATGCCGTCGTTGTCTCATACGTGTTACTGGTCGCGCCGGTAGTCGCTCTTGCTAAAACCGCCGAACACCGCTTTCAGAAGTTTACCCACTACCCAGAACACAACGATTATCAATATTACTTCCATACTACGTTTTTATTTAATCTGTATTAATAAATTAAACATCTGCTGTTTGTTACCAAGAGTGCGAATCCGTTTCAACCTCGTTTTCCGACAGTTAAACCGTTTATAAGCGGTAGTTGCCGCCACCCTTTTCGTTTTACGGGTTATTCTTCCGCCGGACTGTCGTCCTTTTTCTTTTTCCGGGTTCCCAAGGGGCCGCTGAATTTCCCCCTGTTGAGTTTTACCCCATGCCTGTGGAGCACGCTGAACACCGAACTTCGGCTGCTGTACCCGCTTACCGCCATGATGTCCTCAAACGAATGGCCGTTGACATACATGTCAACGATAGTATTTTCCTTGTCGGCCTTGTCCATAGCCTTCATCGTTTTCTTCGGAATCTTCGCTTTCTGTTGCAGGTTCAAGACACGTGCGGACGAATATCGCAGTATCGCCACCTCTTCGGGAAGCGCCCCGAACATCTCCAGCACATCGGCAACCGTCGTTTCGGGAAACAGTTTACCCCGTGAGTCGATCCGGTCATGGATGGATATGATGCGTACCACCTTGATACGGCACAACTCAATGAAGGCCGACAGTTCGCGCGACCCTCGGAGGGCATTGCTGAATTTGGCCACCACTACCTCGTCGCCCCTTTCGAGGCCCGCCACAAGCTGTTTCCATTTAGGCCGTAGCGCCTCGCTTTCGACCGGTTCCTCTATCACTTGTACACAGCCGTACTCCTGCATCCATTCTTTGTCAGCCTCGAACCCGTCGTAACGATCCGCCTTAAATATGTAACCTACTTTTGCCATCTAATTGTACACTTCTATGATAACAAGTACAAATATAACAGTTTTATTTTAAACTAAACCATACTTTGAGTGGAAAATCGAAGAAAGCACTTGGATTTTCCCGTTTTCTTCACTTGTTTTCATTGAAAATCAAACTATTAAGTACAATGTTAAAAATAGCTTATAAAACAAATTTCAACACTTGCCATCTTGAAAATAATACTTAGATTTGCGCTGTAAAATTCAAAATTGAACAATGAATAATAGAAAATCATACTTAAAAATCATACTTTCCATTGCTGGACTTTCTGCCGCTTCAATTGCCGTTTTCACATTCCCGTCATGCGACGGTCCGAACGGCAAATCACTGGCGGAACCCCAAGACACGCCTGCCGGTCTGTACAGAGAGTACCTCTCCGAGATACGCAAGTCCCAAGAACTTTCCTTTGAAGAGCTGACCGTATGTATCGGGGAATGGCAAACCTTGAAAGATTCCGTGGCTGCAGCCATTCGGCGGGACACGGCCCGTCAGACCCATTCCGGCACACGGGAAGAATGTCGTCTGTTACACGATTCCATTTGCTCGGAACTTTCCCGGTTGACCCTGTCGAAACCGCGCACCTACAAGGAAGTGTTGAGCCTGAAAGAGCGGTTCTCTCCCTATGCCGGAGACGTGGAACTGCACCGTTCCGCCGAGGAGATCCGTCCGTTTTTCGCAGCACTGGATAAACGGCCTGCCTACCGTGGCAACAAGGAGCAAACGCTGTCGGCATATCGTAAGTTGCTTGCCGGAACCCTGAACGACGGCATACACGACAGTCGTGACCTCAAGAGATTCATCGAGAAAGAAGACGCCGTTTTTCGCGCTTTTCTGTCCGGTCTGCACGATTCCGGCAGTGCAAACATGGCCGACATTACCTGCGACACGGAGAAGTGCTGTTCCGAGGTGTTTCTCGCCGCCGGACGCAAAGAGATTACCTACAAGGAGGCCCTGATATACATGGCCCTGCGTGCCGACCGCCGACTGATACAGAACGTGCGTACCTGTCTCGACGACATACATCGGGGCGAAGTCGCAACACCCGAACAGGCACACGCCTACATTTGGATGATACTCCAGCCCTACGCTTCCTTGGACGGCCTCTGTATGACGCTTCTCTCTCCGGAGGATAAGAAAGCCCTCGACCGGATTGCGACCGAGACACCCGGCGCTTTCGAGACACTGCGTAAAATCCTGCCGTCGGAAAGAAACCGGTTGGACGAGCTGCCCGGTATGCTCATGGAGATATTCATCGCCTCTTTGTAAAAGCCTGTTCACAAAATAAACGATATATGATTATGTTACGACACTTTTTGGATGACTTTATGTCGTTCGTACCCCTGCAAATGCCGCAGCTTCTCAATGTGGCGACAATGGAGGAACCGCAGTTTTACGGCGACTACGTTCTGCTCACGTTCCCGTTGCGGGACCCCTATGATTTGGAGGAGGTCATGGACATATTCGAGGACGACATGGAGCTGATCACGCTCTACCACCATGTGCCGGTCGGATTGGAAAAATCCGGTCATAGCACCTGTGCCTACTCCAATCCCGCTTTCGGACAAATGTTCAAGATGAACGCCCGGACAGACGCAGACGGTAAGGTAAACCGCGTCATCGCGACCGTTTACGATTCGTTGGAACTGATGTACGGCGACCTGTCTCTCGACTTGAAACTCCACACCGGAAACGGCAGCTTCAAGTACAAGAAGGAGCTGGAAGACGTGCTGTTGGATTTCATGTAAAACAGTTCCTATGCGAAACACGATATATCGCCAGATGATTTTCTGCATCGACACATACCGCACATGGATAGAGGTGGCCGATGACAACCTCTACAAGGAGCACGTCATTCCGAGGAACAACCGGACCGATTTCCTGGTTTCCCGCACGCTGGTACTGCGTGCTTGCAAACCGCATGGCACATACGACCGGGGCATGACGTGGACGATTCCGGAGCATGATCTGGACGCGGCACTGGCTACATACCGCAAGCAGAACGGCATATTCAAGTCCCGGATGAAGAAAGGCGCATCGTCCCTGACAGCTGAAGACACCGAGAACATTATCCGCTTGGCCACCCACGGGATTGTCCGCTTGGAACTCGTGGTACGGCCCGTTCACATACCTTCAAAACCCTATTACCTGTTATGACTTGGATTATATTACAGTTTGTGTTTCTTGCAATGCCTGTCGTCCTTCCGGCACTGTTGTACAGGAGCAGACGTTACTTCATGGCAAAATTCTACGATAAAATGATATGGAGCGAAAAGGCCCGCAGGTTGTACACCCATGTGCTGCTTATCGTATTGCTCCTCTTCCATTATGTCTATACGAGCGGACACCCCGGCGAGTTCGGTGTTGTGCCATCCACCATTGTGTGTGCCGCATGGGCCTCTTTCCGGCGGGCGGACCGATGGATGCGCTGTTTGCTCGACCGGCCGAAACGTTTCGTCTGGTTTGCGCTCTTGGCATTGGTCATCGGCTTCGTGCCGCATCTGTACACGATGTCCGTAACCATCGCCTTTATTCTTTTGGCTGCCCTGTTCTACCCGTCGGCAAGGGTCATGTCCGAAAGGACAGACATGCGCAAATTCCTCGAATGGCTGGAATATCCCGGAGCATTAGCCGACAGTTATCATAGTATCATCACGCAAGACTGCCATGATAATGCGGATAATGGCAGTCCATACAATCCGCACGATATGAATCATCAAAAACAGAACGAAAATGAGAAATAGAAATGAAGCACCCGCCACCATACTGGCCAACACGGAAGTGTTCGACTATCTGAAAGAAAAAGTCGGCGAGCGGAAAACAAGAACAGAAGCCTACTGCGACCTGTTGGATAAATCGCTGGCAGGTTTCGTCTCCCCGTTTTTAAGGAAACAAGACTACGACCTCGGTCCCTGCCAGTGCCATGTGACCGTTTCCGACCTTGCATCCGAGTGGCATTGGCACCGCGCCACCGTCCGCTCGTTTCTGGACACGCTCGAAGCATTCGGGCAGTTGGAACGTATCCGGCTGGCGAAAAGCGTCATCATTACCATGCACCTGCGAATCGGCACGCCTGACATGCCGGACAGTGGGCAGAAAGAAACGGACTTTGCCACAAGAATACAAGGAATATTGTACGATTGGGTGATTGGCAAAGCAACTTCTTTCGATGTCGGCAAATCATGCGGACAAATCATGCGTCAGACCTTGGCGGAGATAACCGGACAGGACAGCCGGGCCTATCCGGACAACCATTCCGGCACGACATCCGTGCATACCCTCCGATCAGAAGAACAATTGCGTGAGACCGTTTTGGAGTGTATCGCCCATGCCGCCCTATGGCGGGTTCTGCGCAAGTCGAGATTCGACGACGGCTCACCGCTCGTGCAGTTCTTCCGGTCCGATCTCGGTGGGGAATGGGCGGCGTTCATCGAAGCCTCGAAAGAGCTTGCAGAGCTTGTTATCGACGGAAAGCCGGATGGAACGGATTTCGGTATGGACGAAGAGACGGAACGCCTCGAATCGCTTCGTAAACCCTTTCTATCGCTTTTAGCGAAGGCGCAGGAAGAAAGTTGAACAGGGATTCGCAGACAAAGATTGTATAACCACGGGTAATTTGCCCCGGTTCCGGTCCAAATATCCTTCCAGTTATAGCAGGCATCCGGGCTTGCCCGTCTGCCACTGAACAAAGGGAAGGGGGAGCCTAATTTCCGATGTCTATAAACCATGAGAATTAAAGAGAAGATATTTTCACTTATTATCCTTATTTGCAGTTGTTTGCATTTTCTGTCACGATTCTCTTCAATTCCGAAAAAATCTCATTTCAGACGGATTTTTGTTACCCGTTTTTGTTTCTTTTTCGACTAAAGAGAGTATATTTGCAGTATGATTTCAAGATGCGAACGCACTCATGACGGACAGGAGTAACAAAGATAGCAAAAAATCGCCAGTCAAGATAAGGTTCAAGGCGATGAAAGACGGCCGCAGATCCATTTATCTGGACTGCTACCGTAACGGCCATCGCAGCTACGAATACCTCAAATTGTATCTCGTGCCGGAGACCGATGACACATCATTGCGCCTGAATGAAGCCACGATGCGGAAAGCCGAGACCGCCTGCAGAAAGAAATTGCGGGAATTGAAAAAGTTACCGGTCGAGAACAGACGGATTATGGAGACGCAAGGTTATATCTCTAATAAGGACATATCCATACTGGAGTGGCTTTCCCGTTTTAAGGAGATACAGCGTAGCCGTGGTGTACATGATATCCATGCTATAGACCGGTTGTGCGCCATCCTGTCCGAAATGAACTGCGGTGACACAAAGGTAAATGAAATCGGCAAGGACTTTTGCATTGCCTTTGTGGAATATCTGAAGACCGGATATAAAACAGCCAAAGGAGAAAACCTTAAGCCAAAGACTGCATTTAACCGCCAGTGCACATTCGTGACAGCTCTTAATGTTGCCGTGCGGGAAGGAATCATCCCCACCAATCCCATGAACCTACTCTCACATCACGAAAGGGCAAAAGCGAGCAAAGGGAAAAGAGACTATCTGACCATAGACGAAGTGAAGCGACTGATTGCGACACCTTGTAAAAACAATACGGTCAAGAACGCATATCTCTTTGCCTGCAACTGTGGTTTGCGGCTCGGCGATGTCCGTAAATTGAAATGGGGTGACATAACGCAGGACAACGGCAGATGGATACTTTCCGTCATCATGAACAAGAGCGAAAAGCCAATACATATACCGCTCGGCGTGCAGGCAAGAAGATGGATACCCGGATGTGAAGACAGCGGGAAACACGATACTGGCAGCCTTGTCTTCGAGCATCTGCCCGGAGACTCCCACATCAATGACACCCTGAAAATATGGGCTGCCGATGCCGGAATAACCAAATCGGTGACCTATCACACAAGCCGACACACCTTCGCCACGATGCTGCTCACGCTCGGTGCAGACCTTTATACCGTTTCCAAACTTTTGGGCCATTCCCAGATAAAGAACACGCAGATTTATGCTGAAATCATCAACCGAAGGAAAGACGAGGCAGTCAATCTCATAGACAAAGTGTTTGATTAAGAACAAATCTTTTATAAATGACACCACTATGGCAAAAGCAATAAAGACACCCAAACAGCCCAAGGAACCTGTCAGAGTCCGTTATAAGACACTCAGTGACGGGAGCCAGTCCGTCTATCTCGACATCTACCGTGACGGAAAAAGGCAGTATGAGTTCCTGAAACTGTATCTCATCCCGGAGACGAATGCGGCAGCCAAGGCGCAGAATAAAGCCACACTTGCTGCGGTTAACACCATAAAGTCGCAGCGCATCATCGAGCTGACCAATGGAGTGGCAGGGCTGAAGAATACCTCCCTGCGCTCGAAGATGCTGCTTCTCGACTGGATGCAGGCATACAAGGAGAGTCAGGAGAAAAAAGGAGTGCGAGGAAGTGGCAAACTGATATCCAACACGATGAATGTGCTGCGTGCCTTCAATGCAAAGGCGACCATGCGGGACATAAACCGCGACTTCTGCCTTGCCTTTATAAACTTCCTGCGTAACATCTATGTAAGCCCGAGCGGTAAGAAGCTGTCGCAGTTCACTTGCGTTTCCTACTTCGGATGCTTCCGGGGAGCGTTGAATGCGGCAGTTCGAGAGGAAATCATTGCCGAAAATCCGGTAAACCGGCTTAATACGGACGAGAAAATCAAGATGCCGGAGAGCAAGCGGGAGTTCCTGACCATAGACGAGGTCAAGATTCTCATAGACACTCCTTGCAGACGGGAGGATGTCAAAGGAGCGTTCCTGTTTTCCTGCTACTGCGGCTTGCGAATCAGCGATGTACTGGTCCTGAAATGGAAAAATGTGGATAGTTCCGCTGAGCAGTGGCGCATCAATATCATCATGCAGAAAACCCGTCAGCCTCTTTATCTTCCCCTTTCCATGAATGCAAGGAAATGGATGCCGGAACGGAACGGAGCCGGAGATGAAGACCTTGTATTTCCCACATTGCCATGTGAGGACACCTGTAATATGCAGCTCAAACCGTGGGTTAAGGCGGCGGGCATAACCAAGCATGTAACCTATCATGTCAGCCGCCACACCTTTGCCACAATGTTACTGACACTCGGTGCTGACCTTTATACTGTATGCAAGCTACTCGGCCATTCGGATGTGAAGACCACCCAGATATACGCCAAAATCATCAACAAGAAAAAGGAAGATGCCATCAGCCTTATCGACATGGAGTTTGCCAATACCTGAACGAATATAATAATATAGAGTATGAGAAGATTGCCAGATGATTTCAATGTGAACATCCTGCTGCCGGGAGCAGTGTGGCTACTTATATCTGTCCTTGCCGGACGGGTAGCGGTCGCACGGCTTGAGACGGATGCTATTACCGTCGTCATGTTCGTGGTAATCTCGCTCGTTATCTTCATTGTTCCGATGGCTGTCTATATGGAGTATCGCAAGAAAATCGAGCAATTGTCGGAGCGCAAATCTAAAAAGGCTTCTTCACCGTCCGATAGCGGTTCCTCTGGCAAGTCTCAATCGGCCACAGAACCAGAGACAGCATGTCGGTTTTCCTTTCCACCGGATTTCCCGGATGCCCTGAAAGGAGACAGAACTATGATATTTATGGAAGCCTTGCGTCATGAAGGCTTTCTTGATGCGGAATACCGTCCGCATGATGGATGCAATGCCACACAGATGGCTTTCATCGCGGACAGCATAGCAGCAATCTGCAACATCAGCCGTCAGTGGAAAATTTTTGGCGACTATTGGCATCTGAACAATATGCGCCAGTTGTTGGATGTGAAGAACCGCAGGGGTTCCAAAGCCGACAAAGAGGATGTTATAATCTCCATTTTTAAGAAAGTGGCGGAAGCCGACGATAATATCCGCGACACCGATGCATATCGTAGTTGGGAGAGAAACATCAAAATTTAACCGCCTTATCGTTTCAGGCAACCCATCTCGCTTAACATCTGTTTTTTTCTATTCCCTGTTTTCGTCTGTTTGCGGTTGTTTTACAGCCGTGCTTTTAAAATTTTCCACTTGGCTTTCCATCTGTTTTACAGTCTGTTAATAGCCTTTGTCGTGTGATTTCCGATGGCTTACTTTGCACCGTCTTCCTTATCGGAACGACGGCTTTCACAGCCTAAGAAATCACATTAAAAACGACAGAAATATGGAACAGACGAACCAACTGATCTCGACAGCCGAGGCCGCGAAATTTCTCGGAATCAAAGTGAGCTATCTTCACAAGCTGATGATGCGACGCGTCATCCCTTACTACAAACCCAACGGCAAATTGTGCTTCTTTGACAAAGCCGAACTGGAGGCATGGATGAAGAATGTACGCGTAGCATCGCAGGCGGAACTCGACCAACAGGCACAAAAGTACATCATCAACCGTTCGAAGCGGTAAGTCATGGCAGGCATATACGACTACATTAACCGGTTTTGGGCAGAAGCGGAGCGCAACCCTTTCAATCCTACGGAGGTAGCACTTTATCATTACCTTCTGTATGAGGCAAACCGCCTACGCTGGAACATGCCGTTTGCCTGCCATACAGCCATCCTTTGTGTACGGCTCTCGACCACCAAACAGAATATCAGCAAGGCACGGCAGCATCTCAAAGAACGTGGGCTGATAGATTGTCAGGTTGGTACAGGAATCCACACCCCTGCGCTATATTCCTTGACCATACAGCCGTTCCGGCAGTTGCCGCATCAGGTTACCCAACAGTTGACCCATGAGTTGACCGTACAGTTGCCCCATTCTAATATAAAAGATAAAGACGAAGATATTATCAACTCCCAACATGCGCGGGAAGACGGACATAAACCGCTGGATGAGCTTGAGTCACTCCTGCTTGCCGATACGGCTTGGCAGGACAAGATTATCGAAGTGCTGGCGAAAAGAGAAAACTGGATTATTGACAGAAGCAGGCTACACGGGCATATCCGTGACTTTTTCGACGAGCAAAGAATCGGCGGAAACGCGCAGCGGGACGAGAGCGATTGCCGAAGCCATTTTTACCATTGGATTATCAAACATCTGAATACAACCCGATATGGAACAAAACGGAAATCCCCAACTTATAGAGACTCTGATGTCACGGCTGTGTCAGCCGAGGACTACGAAGGAGCGTTTTAGACTGCCTTTCGACGAAGAAACGGCTGCGAAACTGCTCAAATGTGCCATCGCAGGCGAAGTGAGCCGTTTCGGAGGCACATTTCTTTATCCTGACGCAGTAGACTCACAAGTCAGGAGCCTTGCTGCGAGCCTTACCTCCGGCAGACGGTGCGGAGTGATGCTGTGCGGCTTGTGCGGCAACGGCAAGACCACCGTGATGAGGGCGTTCCAGAACCTGCTCAATGTAGTCAGGATACCGAACAGCTACCACAGGAATGTGTACGGTATGCCCATCGTCAATGCGGTTCATATTGCCCATCTGTGTCGGAACAGCTATACCGAGTTCCTGCGGCTGTGTGATATGGAGATGCTCGGCATCGACGACATGGGCATAGAGCCTGTGGAGGTGCAGGAGTTCGGCAACATGCACAGGCCGCTGACTGACCTGCTTGCAAGAAGATACGAGAACCGTGGCTTCTCGTTCATAACCACCAACCTCGTACCGCAGCAGATACGCAAGTTATACGGCGACAGGATTGCTGATAGGCTGAACGAGATGGTGGACAAGATTGTATTCGACAACCCTTCATTCAGAAAATAGAGGGAAGAATAAAAGCTGACAGAAACAGGATGCAAAAAACATTTTCCGTTGTTCAATTATCCGGCACTCCACTGGCACCAGTCTGTTTTGGCTGTGGCAAGCGGACGGATGGATTGACATGGAGCGGTAGCGTTCAGTTGCGAGGTATGCCGAGGTATTACCGTCTTCGGACAGTAATACCACGACGCCCTCGCAACAGTCCGGCAGACTGTTGTCCTTGCCGCTCGCAGGCTCGCATCATCCCTCTTTTAGAAACCGTTTCACGACTTTTCAAAGACATCTGTTATATATGGAATACGAAGATACCTCCAGTCAGGAGCACGAGCAAAAGAAGCTCGTTATAAGGCGCGACAAGGTGGTTGTCACCAAGGTCACGGAACAGGAGCTTTCGCAAATCAAAGAGACCGCTAGCCGGTGCGGCATGACACGCAGTGATTTCATCCGGGCAAGGGTACTCGGCTACAAGCCACGGCAAAGGCTTTCCGACAGGGAACTGGACGGTTTGCGTCAGCTTGCGGCCTGCCGCACGGACATGGTGAACTTCGCCAACGCCCTGCACGGACTGACCGACAACGAGAAGCTACGCCTTTTCCGGCACGAAGAGACCATGCTTGAATGGTACGAGAAAGTGGCCCATGTCACGAACCATGTCGTCGACTTCCTGCAGTCCACGCAGACGGCGAACAGCTATCCGGCAGGGACAACAAACCAAGAAGCTAAGGAGGACGGCGCATGATAGCCAACGCAAAGGCGGTAGCCCACGGCATAAGGGCGATGCTCTATGTATCGGGCGAATCGAAGAACAAGAAACATCCCGAAAAGATAACGCGCATCTGCGACAACTTCATGCCGCAGGGCATGGACGCTACGGGAATATGGACGGAAATGAAGTTCGCTACCATGAACCACGCAAACATCAAGAACAATGTCATCCGCATGGAGATTAGCCCGGCGATGGAACATACCGAAGACTTCACCTTGGATGACTGGCGGCAACTGTGGTACGACTTCGCGGCGGCTTTCGACGAGCAGGAAATCCGGGACAAGGACGGCAATGTTGTTTCCCCACGCACCAACGTATCGGGCAGCAAGTCCAGCGTCTGGTTGCACGAGGAATCCAAGAGCGGCATACCGCACCTCCATGCCATTGTCTGCCGGGTGGACGAGGACGGGAACATCAACAACGACCACGCCATCCACTTACGGGCACAACGGGCAGCTGAAAAGGTCGCACGGCAAAGGGGCTGGACTACCGCCATGCACATACACGAGGCGAACATCCCACAAGTCAGTGCCGACTGCATGGAAGCCCTGCGTGAACTGGACGAATGGTCATGGGACGGTTACAAGGAACTGCTTGCCGCCAAAGGGTACGGACTGCATCTGCGCAAGGACAAGAAGGATGTAATACGCGGCTATGTGCTTTGCAAGGGCAACACAAGGTTTAAGGCTTCCGAACTTGGTAAGGGGCGCAACCTGACCGCATCACGCATCAGGCAGACATGGGAGAAGCTGCATCCGGAACAGGACAAACAGAAAGCCAAACAAGCAAGCCCGACACCCAAACCGACCGCCACAGCGACACCGAAGCCATCCGTTCCTAATGAAGCCCGACAAAAGCCACAGCCATTGGTACTGCGAAACAACTCGGTTTACGAGGACTACACGGACTATAAGCCGAACCGCCAGCCCACGGAGTTTGAACATGACGGAAAAACCTACAAACGCTATCTGCCCGACAAGGTGCTTGACTTCTTCAACAACGAGTTCGACTACCAAGAACTTACCAACTGGCAGGACTTGCAGAACTTGGCGATGGCTTACTTCACCCTTATAGCGTCACCCTACGAGATGACATCCGGCGGCGGTGGAGGCGGCTCGCAGTCCGACCTCAAATGGGGACGCGACCCGGAGGAGGACGAGATAGAGTTTGCCCGCCGTTGTGCGCGTGAGGCTTCGCACAGGCTCGGCACACAGAAGAAATCAGGAATGAAACGCAAATGACAAACCCAATAAACAACAGAGGATATGAAACAACCCGATACCGCCGCCCTGCGTGAGCGGCTTGCCAATTATACACCCGAAGAGGAGTTGAAACAGGATATGCAGGAGCTTGACGGACTGTTGCAAGAAGTCAACTATCAAACGGTTGAACTTCGCAATCTGCTGAACGAAATCCAAGCCCTGAAAGAAGAACTACACGGCATACACGGCAGCCTAAAGCACACCGTCCAACGGGAACGGGCGGCTTTCAAGGCTCTGGAAGCAGCCAAGGAAAGTGCCGACAACATAGTGGACGACATCAGCAATGCCATTGTCAAAGTGGAAAAGAATACCGTCATCCATGCTAAGGTTGATGACCGTGAACTGGCAAAGGTAAACCAATGTTCTGCCGACCACATCAAGACAGAGAAAAAACTTTTGGAGGAACATAGTAAAAAATTAGCCAAACGCCTTCAAAAGAATGAAGGTATTTGGCTATCAAGTTTTTGGACGAAAATTATGATGTCCTTTTTTATATTTTACACTATTCTACTTCTTATTTATGCTTACATAAAATAAAGTCCAAAGTATATATTGGATATTGTAAAATCCCTAAAAATAGGTATTGCCGGATAAATTTAAGCCCCGTGCATTTGCAGAAACAAAATCAGAAACATTGTTCATTATAAATGCAAGTGCTGAAAGAGGACATACGGGGTCGGATATTGACGATTGCCAGGCAGCAATTCGAGAAGAAAGGCTATTCCAAAACTTCCATGCGCGAAATAGCGGAGTTAGCTGGGGTTGGTGTTGGGAATATCTATAACTACTTCACAAGCAAAGATGAATTATTCCATGAAGTGGTCCGTCCTGTTTTGTGCGCTTTGGAAGCCATGCTGCAAGAACACCACGGCATACGGGGCGAAGATATTATGATGATGCGGTCGGAAAAATACCTGAAATCCTGCATTGACGAATATGTTTCGCTTATAGACAAACACCGTTCGCTAATGGAAATACTGTTGTTCCGTGCGCAAGGTTCTTCATTGGAACGCTTCCGTGAGAATTATACCGACCGTTCCACGGAATTGGTTAAGGCGTGGTTCGCGTCCATGCAGCGGAAACATCCCGAAATCAATACGGCTGTGTCCGATTTTATCATTCATTTGCATACGGTATGGATGTTCACGATGTTCGAGAAACTATTGATGCATTCCGTACCCCGGCAAGAAATGGAGGCTATTTTGCACGATTATATCCTGTTTGAAATCCAAGGTTGGAGGGCTATTATTAAGATATGAACAGACAACGTACATACGAACATTCAACCGCATCAGAACGGTTGGCAAGGAGGAAATCTTCACGGAGGTTTCCTCCTTTTTTTATGAACAATTCTGAATATCGTTCACTATTAAATATCCCAAAATATGAAACAGAAATACGAGTTTAAGAGCATTGTAGCGGAAACATTGCTTATTCCGCTATACATGAGAGCCAAAGAAAGCAGCCGGAATAATCCCATCCTATATGACAAGACTGCGGAATGGTTGGCGGACAGTTTGGAATACGATTATTCCCAGTTCGACGGGGCAAAGTTGAGCGAAGTGGGATGTGTGGTGCGTGGATGGTATTTTGACCGCGCCGTGCGCCGATTTATTAAGACACATTCGCATCCGGTCGTGGTCAATGTGGGATGTGGACTGGATACCCGTTTCCAGCGTATCGGAAGTCAGAAAGCAGTCTTTTATGATTTGGATTTGCCTGAGGTCATTGCTCTACGCCGAGAATTGATACCCGAACAGCCGGACAATGTCTATATTGAAGCGTCTTTGTTGGAGACCGACTGGATGGATGACTTGCGTCGGAAACATCCCGATGCAGAATTTATCTTCATCGTGGAGGGGGTACTGATGTACTTCTACGAGAAGCAAGTAAAAGCCTTCCTGCATCACGTGGCAAGCCGTTTCGGGGGAGGTGAATTGTGGTTTGACGTGTGCGGCACGATAATGAGCCGACATGGTGTGAAGCCCGATTCGCTCCGCAAACACGAGGCTCAAATCCGTTCCGGCATAAGCAACGGGTATGTGGTGGAACAATGGGAACCGTCTTTAAAGCTCATTGAACAGGCTAACTACATGAAGTTCTTCCGTTCACGCTGGGGATTCTTCTTCGGGCAGATATTGGGGCGCATCCCTTGGCTTTGCTACAAATTCAGTTCATTGCTCGGATATAAAATCACATCAAAATAGCGTAATAATAATGGAAAAGTCAAAAAAGAAAAAAGGTTTGTCCCGTCTGTTCGAGATAGCGGGACAAAGGAAAGGCCTGCTTATATTGGCAGGTCTGCTGTCGGCTGGCAGCGCGGTGTGTATGCTTGTGCCTTATTGGGCTGTTTATGAAATTTTGAAAGAGTTGCTGTCGAATGGCTCCAATCTTTCCGCTTTGGACGGAACGGACATGATGCGTTGGGGATGGATTGCATTTGGAGGGCTTGTTGGCGGATTGATATTGCTCTATGCCGCCCTGATGTCCTCACATGTGGCTGCATTCCGTATCTTGTATGGGTTGCGTGTCCGTTTGTCCGAGCATATCGGCAAGCTCCCGTTGGGGTATCTGAACAACACCTCTACGGGAGCCATCAAGAAAACAATGGACCAGAATATCGAGAAAATAGAGGGATTCATCGCCCATACCATTCCGGATTTGGTCAATGTAGTGGCTACGGTGGCGGTCATGCTGGTCATCTTTTTCTCATTGGATGTATGGCTGACGGTGGTCTGCCTGGCGGTCGTGGTGCTCAGCCTTTTCCTCCAATTCTCCAACTTCATGGGAAAAAGGGCAAGAGAGTTCATGTCCATCTATTACGATGCGCAGGAAAAGATGAGCGCGTCTGCCGTGCAGTATGTACGGGGAATGCCCGTAGTCAAGATTTTCGGGCAGAGCGTCCGCTCATTCCGCCAGTTCAATACCGAAATTCAGGCATACAAGACATTCGCCTTGAAATGTTGTGACACATATCAGAACGGTATGATAGCATTTACCGTCTTGCTTAATTCGATGGTTACGTTTATTCTTCCTATGGGTATTCTGCTGTTGCAAGCCAGTCCGCAATCACTCTCATTGGCTGTGGTGTGGCTGTTTTTTATCATCATGGGACCGGGTATGGCTTCGCCCGTTTACAAACTGACTTTTTTAGGAGGGAATACGCGCGACATCAACGAAGGAGTAAACCGCATTGACCGCATACTGGAAAAGAAACCTGTGCCGGAGCCGGGACATCCGCAAGTGCCTGCTGCTTACGATGTAGAGTTCCGTCATGTATCATTCTTCTACGAAAACACGGAACAGGGAACACGAACGGAAGCCTTGCGTGATGTCAGCTTCAAAGCTCCACAAGGAAAGATAACCGCCCTTGTCGGTCCTTCAGGAAGCGGAAAATCAACGGTTGCCAACCTAATACCCCGGTTCTGGGATGTGGAGCAAGGGGAAATTTGTATAGGAGGTATTGACATTCGTCAGATAGATACGGCCAAACTGATGGACATGGTTTCATTTGTATTTCAAGACAATTTCCTTTTTTACGACACATTATATGAGAACATTGCCGTAGGTTCTCCAGATGCTACAAAAGAAAAGGTAATAGCCGCTGCGAAAGCTGCCCAATGCCACGATTTCATAGAGCGTTTGCCGCAAG
>OGUF01000056.1_pt1 | contig 85600 bp, 106 predicted proteins | sample 1573681 | NCBI WGS metagenome assembly OGUF01 (sample SAMEA2582049, study PRJEB24529) | metagenome | biome: Human gut stool | place: China | collected 2011
GTCTTCCACCATTGAAAACCTCTCCCTTATCATCGCCAAAGTCCCAGTCAAAAATGGATTTGGCCGGGACTTTGGTTAATACTCTAAATGAAACTTCCAGACCTGATGTTACATATGTGAAGTCTAGATTCTTTTTCATTTATATTCGGATTTGTTTATTCTTTGTTTTCTTCGAAATCTTCAAGTAAAACTTCAAGAATATCTTTTACTGTATCTTTCGGATCAGCTTCGATTTCATGTTTCTTAGCAATCAGCTTAGCTTCTTCAAGTGAATAAGCTTTGGCAATCTTACTGATTTCCATACCCTTTGCAAACTGAGCAGCTAGCTTCTTGTCAAGCTTTTCGATATCCTCAGCAGTATACTTGGCAGTTTTGTTCTTATCCGGAACTAAAACCAAGTGGCCAGAAACTAAAGCTTTCTGAATACGTTTTGTTCTGTACTGACGGGCAGTAAGTTCTCTCTCTTCGCCTTTTGCAATTGAAATACCTGTTACCTGGTCGTTAAAACTGTAGGCATTAGTTCCAACTGTTACAATATAAGTAGTAGCCATAATAATCTTTTATTTTAGGTTATAATATAAAACCCCGAACAGAATGGATTGAAACTGTTCGGGGGAGAAATTAGACAAAAATACAATGAAGAAATCCCGGATATTATTCTAAGTTAACCAATAGGTATGGGTCAATGTTCATGAAGCTCGGGAATCCAGCTTCAGAGAATTTCTTGTTAGCTGCCAATAGAAGAACAGCATCCTGGTACATCTTAGAGAAACCTGTAGTCAGAGAAGCATATACAGCTTCAGTCTGATTGGATACGATTCTTTCTGATTCAAGCATCAACTGTTTAGCAGTAAGCTTAATCAAGGCAGCACTGGTATCTACCATCAACAACTGCTGATCGGGAGTTCCCGGGTGAATATAGAAGTCAGCCTTGTTGGGAACCGGAGACTTGATATTCAGTGTAGCTTCTGTAGTTCCTGAGTGACGTTCTTTAAATTCAGGCAAGTTCAACATCTCGATAGCCTGGTCTTCACCACCAATCATAGTAGTAAAGTTACGGCCCATACGAGCAGCACGAACCCAGATATGCAACAAGTCTTTATAAGTAATACCGTTGGTTGTTTCATATACACCAATAACCGGAGCAGATTCAGAACCATCAGCTTTGTTACCGTTCATCAAAACATCCATTGCCAAAGTATCCATAGCATAACCCAACTGAATACCAAAGTCACGGAGATAGATTCCCAATACATCGATTGAAACGTAGTTCTTAACTTCGTCAGTAAGTTTAAATCCTTTACCGATTTTGAACAGAGAAACTGATTTCTGTCCGAAGCTTACATCTCCCAAAGGAATTGTTTCTGCTTCATTTACCTTAGCGGGAGCAGCATCCGACATGTTTACCATCGGCATAGTTACCTGCAAACCATTAATGGATTGGTCTGAAGCAATGATGTTCGGGTAGAAAGGTGCCTGGCGCATACCAGTTGTAATAGCAGCACGGATGATTTCCGGTACAATCCAACGGATATTCTGTTGCGGCATAGTGAAGATATTCTGCATTGTATCAATCTTAGGATTAATACCCAACTTTTCGAAGAAGGCATCCTGTGATACACCATATTTACCCTGTACCAGTTCTTCCAGAGTAACTTCAATAGGCAATGTGTTGTTGGAACCCTGACGGTATGCTTCCAAACTTCTTACCATTTCCGGAAGTTCCTTTCTAAGGTCTTCCATTTTCAATTGTGCAAATTCTGTATTCATTGTTCTTTTAATGTTCAGTTAATGATTAGCGTACCAATACTTGAATAATATCATTAGCTTCATCAGCCGGTACGATGCTAATGAATTTTGTTTCATCGTCTGAAGTTTCAGCAGTGATGAAACGGTCAATCAACAGGGTATCTGTAGGTTTTACATAACCACATTCCATAGCCTCTTTAGCTACCCAGTTTACAACCATGAAAGCTTCTACAGCTACAGTTACTTCTACGGGGAAATTTCTTTGAGCCTGATAAGCAGGGTTAATGTTGTCAGTTATAGCTATACCCAGATAAACCTGGCTGCCATCTCCACCCGGGATATAAGGTTCGATATTACCATCGGTATCCAAAGCTACCGGCATACCCTGATGAATAACTTTGTTTTCTTTTACACAGAAAGCCTGATGTAACTTGTTAGATTCGCTCTTATAGATCACCGCTCTGGGAGTTTTTTCACCAAACAGAGTCATCGGTTGATCCTGATTTACCAGCTTAGTAGTAGGATGTGTATTCATATTCTTCTTATTTTAGAGATTATTTTAATTTGTTTGAATAGATACCTTTCAGAATCTCTTCAGTACTCTTTTCGGAATTCTGAGCAGTAGCTTTGTTATCGGATTTATCCTCTGCCTCAGTTGCAGAAGAAGCACGGCTTACATCGTGAGAACCGCATTTAGCACAGGTCATTGGGAATTTTTCTTCCAATCGAGCTTGGTAATCTTTAGTAAGAGAGATCAAAGTTACCATGCCGGTAGTTTCGGCATTCAACATTGTAACGATAGTTTCATCAGCTTTGTCACCCATAAGTTTTTTATAGGTTGCAACGGCATTTTCACGGAGAGATGTAATGTGGTTTTTACCTACCTGAGCCATTTCTTTCAGATTTGCAACTTCTGCATTCAGATTAGTAACCTGTTCTGTAAGAGAAGTTTTTTCTGTAGTTAAGTTATCCACAGTAGTCTGAAGAGTGTTACGAGAATTAACCAATTCCTGAATGGCTGCAAATGCAGTTTCCTCGTTCATCTCTGTACCTTCGGCAAGAGTAAGGCAATCTTTACCAAAGATTCTTTCTAAAAATTTTTGTAGTTCATTCATATCTTTATTATTAGGATTTTGATTTCCTTGATTATCATCATAAGATTGGGAAGTATCGTTATTTTCACTGAACAAAGCTAGATCAGTTTTCGTATCATAGAAGAAATACTGTTTAGACTTATCATCCCTATATTCTTCGTATGAAGCCCAAGTTCTCTTGGCAAAATTGGGATTAATGATTTTACCATCATCCCCAATCTTCTGAGCAAAAGCATCAGCTCCATGAGATACCAAAGAAGTTTCTAAGTATCTTACTACTTCAGTAACGATTCTTCGTACCATAACTCCCTTAGAATCATAGGTACCCAGTTTCTGGTAGAATTCGTTATCTTCCATATTTGGGTGAGACTTATCCCACTTAAACTGTACTGTTACTGAATTAGAATGGATAGATGGGGGATCCATAAGAATGCCTCTAGCAATTCTCGGATTTGCTTTACCATCAATCTTTAATATACCATTGATACCTGCAGGAATAACAAAAGAACCATCCTTGTATTCATCTTGCCAGATAACTTGTGATACAGCTCCAATAGCATTACCAATATTAGTCTCATGGTCACAGTTTACTGTTTGTCCCAAGAGCATTCTCATAGAAGCTTTTAATACTCCGTTTTGACTAAAATCGGTGGGGTTCCAGTTCTTAGACACAATAGTTGCAGATAATAATCTGAACATTGGTTCTATAAACTCCTCATCTTTGGGAGTAAGTTCTTCTGGCTTCAAGTCAGGATAATAGGTATTATAATCTATTTCTCCTCCCCAAAAACCAAATTGACTGACTGACTCCTTAGAAGTTTGAGCCCATTTATAAAAATTCTCCGAGAAGGTTTGTGGTTCTATGGATGTTGGGATATACCCAGCCATTATAGTATGACCACTACCTATCACTAAAGAATCTAAATGTTCTCTATTCTTTTTAGTAATCGGTTTACTCATCTTGATTTAGTATTTTGATCTCCTCGTGAAGGAGCCGGGTTATTTTTATCTCTTGATCTACGAGCGGATTGATTCTTATCGTCCTGTCTCTGTTTTTTCTTAGTACCCTCTTGTGGGTCTGAATTACCTCCCTTAGCAAATTGGTCTTCCAATGAAACTCTTGGTTCTTCTTCTGAAGGAGAATCATAACCCATTTCCCAAGCATATTGATATTGAGAAATGATACCTGCCTTGTAAAGTAAGTCAAGGTTCTGAATCTTATACTGTCTACCCTGTTGGATTTTAACCTCATCAGAGATAGTGGATGATCCCCAAGTAATGGATATTCCCTTACAATCAAAGCCAGCCAGACGTAGTTCTAGTTCATAAATAAACTTAAGAACATAAGAAACTATCATTTGGATATTCTTCAGCTGACTTATAAGCTTAGAAAGCATAATACCAGTTGCTCCTTCTCCAATGGAAGCTTGTACTCCAATTAGGTTGCCATTTACTCCCAAACCATTAGCAACTGATTGCTGGTTCATATTCCAGGGTTTATCAATATTGCTCATCTCTTTTGAAGTAGAGTTAAGTTTAAACTGGTGGTCATCAATGTAACCAGTTACTACTCCATCCTTCATACCTTCCCTTACATTCTGTTTCAAACGTATTAGCTCCCTATTTAATCTTCTAGTGTAAGCTTCTACATTTTCATTAGGTTTCTGTTGTGGTTTTTCCATCAAAGCCTCTAGAAAACCAACCATACCACAGATTTCCATGATATGTTTAAAGTTAGTTTTCATATCATGCTGACCCTTTAATGAATCCAAAGATGCCATAAAAGGAGGTATTCCGTAAGGTTCATCAGTATCATTATACATACCAACATAACAGTAGGTCTCTGTATTAAGTTTGATATAATCTTGCTTATTCGAGCCATTCCAAAGAGTGTTCCTCTGATATGGACTGTATACACCATTATTCTCTCTTTTGAATACTATCCTATCTGGTTTGAGGAATAATACAGTAGCTAGACCCTCTAACTTTTCATTTGGTACAGCTTCTACTGAGATAGCTCCACTAATCATCAATTGAACTATCATCTTGTTTACCAAACCATCCATACCAGCAGTATAGTTAGACCATTTAGAGGATACCTTAGAAAGATGATCTCTCATCTTATCAGCCTCTTTATCGGTATTATTAGGGAAGGTTATGTTGTGACCAGTATTAGCAAGCTTAAACATGTCCTGTAAAGCTATGTTAACATCTGGATTCACTTTATATAAATCCCTTAAAAGCTGAATCACTTCAACACGAAAAGAAGGCGTAACCATCTGAGTTAAGCCTTTCAATGTATGAATGAAGTTACCTGGGTCATCATCCGGTTCCGATACTCTACCGGGTGAAATAGGTACCTCCTCTTTTTTACTTGGAGGATTAGCCTTGTTTTCTTGTATTGGAGATCGATTCCTTCTATCGAATCCAAAAAACTTAAGAATTTTCATTTCGGTTGTATTATTACATTAGTTTTTCCTTTTCGTATGTGATTACAAATTGCTTTACCAAATATATCATCATCAGAATAAACATCTCCTTCCAAATCCACATCTACAGCAGAAGTATTATTTCTGTGTTTACCCATGGCTACGGGTCTACCCAAACCATCATATATAAAGGTAGGAGCTTCTTGAACAAAGAAAGGATCCTTCACAATGATATTCTCTTCTCGAATATCTTGTTCTAGACCCTCTATAATTACTGAACGATTCTTTTGGGTAGTTAACCAACCTGGAGATTTATCAACCTCGGGTCTGGACTTACCTTTCTTTTTCAGAAGCTTTTGATAGTAGTATAGATTAGGGTAACCTTCTGACTGAAGAGCAGAAGTTACTGCTAACCCAACGTCGTTAGATTCTGGAGCTACAACAGCAAAATTAAATAATTGCCCAGTATCTCCCAGTAACCTAGCATATTTATCTACTGCCATTCTTCCCTTATACACAACTTGTTCTTCTCCCAGCTTGTCCATACAAGTGAAAGAAGAATAGTCTGAGCCTCTACCTGTTGCAACGTCTGCACCGATAAAGTACTGTTTATTTGGATCTGGTTCGTTGAATTGTCTATACTGACGATTGAAACGATATTTTAAAACTGGATAATCACTTAAGCAATCTTCGATAGCCTTGATATCTGCCATATCAAATACTGTATTACCTGAAGAAAGAAAGTCTCCATCGATTTCTTGTGCAGTTCTTTTTGGACCCAATGCAGAAGCCATCTGGTCATACCAAGATTGATCCCGTTCTGGGTGCATCTGCCAATATAATCGAATAGCATTGAAAGGATTACCTCCAGCTATAGCATCTACCCATGTTGAATGGTAAAAATTACCCATACCGTATGGAGTAGAATTGATGATGGCTGAACCTCCGGTGGAAAGCGTAGGGAAGGCAGCTGCCCAAATAGCTGAAGCCCACCGAACGATTGCAGCCTCATCAATTACCAGGAGAGAAAGAGATTCTGAACGACCGGCTTCGGAAGATGTTGGAATGGATTCTATGAATGAACCATTATCAAATTCAATCATAGAGGCAGAACCAAATTCCCCAGTTCTTCCGTTGATGATCGGTGTTTGCATATACCATGGAAGATTCTTATACATGAACTTAATCTTCTTAAGTACCTTCTTAGCTGTTGTGTCCTTAATAGAGATAATGTTTATCTTCTTATTCGGATGATATGATGCTAGCCATAAGCAGTACATAGATATAAGTTCTGTAATACCGGCTTGTCTAAATTTTAGCAATATATTGAATCTCTGGAGTATAAATTGGTATAGTACGGCTTTTTGATACGGATATAATTCAAATCGAACCTTTCCTCTCACTGGATGTATCACATAACAAAAAAGACTGAAAAAGAAAACATCCGTTGTAACCCTAGATAGATTAGATAATTCTTCTCTTGTAAGGTTAGTGGGTGTTTCCTGTATCTTCTTTGCCATAAAATCTAAAATTTATAAGTTACTACCAGTTCTAAATCAGTTTTGATACCTGAGAAATATCTTGGGTAATAAAAACTGTTTATCCCCAGTTTGTAATTAAATCTCTTAGTCTCGATTGAAATTCCTGTTCCCAAATCCCATAGATTGTTAAAGGGTCGGTACTTACCATAAACATAAGGAACTAATCTTATTCTAGATTTAATTTCTTGTGTGGTAAGTTTTCCGTTATACCAAGAATACTTGTAGTTATTAGTGTCGATATTGAATAACCTACTAGAATAAATTCCCGAGTTTTGATTAAGGAAACTCAATGTAAGTTGATTCTTATCGATTACTAATTGAACAAGAGAATCCTTCTCTGATATCTCGGCTGAATCGGTACTGCATAAACCCTGGCTAACCGAAGAATGCGGAGAATTGTAGAGAAGGATTCTACTTGGGTTAAGTAAATTATCGTAGGAAATTGGCAGGAAATCTTTCCTCAAATAAATTGTATCAGTATGTTGAATGATCTCTTTATCAGGTAACATACTGAGTTGTTGATTCAGTTTGTAATTCCTGAAGCAAAGGTAAATAGTAAATCCTAGTAAAAGGACTACCATGGCAATCTTAAGCTTCTTCATCTTTTGATCTGAGATAGGCATCTTTTGTTTTGTATCTATCGATTATTACTCCCAAAATTACTTTGAAATTATTACTGAAGTCAGTAGTCGGAATTCTAAATCGAATATCAATTCCTTTAGAATCTTGAGTAATACTCATTCGGATTTTCCCCTTATGACTCTTTACGATTCGATTGTAAAAGGTTGCTAAGAGATTAAACATACTCTTCAGATTTTTCGGTAATATCTCCGTTCTGTATAAAATTTCTTTGTTCATTGTTACTTGAGTTTTTCGGTTTCAATTCATAATAGTCAACTCACTCTATATCAGGTGCTTGGCATTCATTTGCCAAGTCTGGCATAAGTCAACTAATTCAAATTCAATCAGTTACGAAACTGGCTTTGTTTTTCCCTTAACAATCCCTTTTCCTGATTGATCTTTTATCAGTATTCCTTATTCCAATATTCCTTATTCCAATACCCTTTAAAAGCCTATTAGATTATATAGGGGGGATTCACTTGAAATTAAGGCATTTCTTAAACCATAATCCTACTTCATATACCGACCCTTTGCTCAAGGTATACCTAGCTTTATTTAACCAGTAGTGATAAGTCTTAGGATCCCAAGTTGCAAATCCTCGAATAAATACTCGGTAATTTTCAGGGAATCCCATAATTGCCTTGAAATCCTTTATTCCCAAAGGATAACCATCGGGTCTGAATTGCCTATCTGATGGTCTCAAAGTTAAAGGAGGTTTATCATTTTCTAATCGATATACTCCTGGTAAAGTACTCATCTTAGCAGTTTTAATAGGCCATTTCTTTTCATCCTTGAAATCATGAGTCCAAAGTTGTCTTACTTGTCTGACTGTAAGATTTTTCTTTTCAGGTAATTTCCGATAATCATACATGGCTAAAACTTTATCAGTGAAAGGGATAAAAGCTTCCTCTGGAGCTGGTACTAGTAAATCTCTAGTAAGTTTTGGAGTATTTACTTGAAACACTTCATTAAATGAATTCAAATACTTCTTACCCTTGTCTAAATGAACCCCGACAATAACTAATCTCTTTCTTGATACTTGGGAGTTTCCGAAGTCAGAAACGCTTCTTTCGTGAAAAATAAGTTTATAGTTCTTAAAGAAGTCCATTAACATTTCTTTAGAAATGAGAGATAGCAATCTTGGTAGGTTTTCTATAAGAAAGAGAGCGGGTTCGTAATATTGAATTGCTTGGAATACTAGTTGTATACTTTTATTACTTTTAGGGTCTCCAAGAGCCTTAGATTTAGATAATCTCATTACTGAGCAACTACCACAATCAGGGCTAGATAATATGATATCTGGATGCCAATCTTCGGGTAATTCATAACCTTTTAAGAAAGGTATACCCTTGAAATTAGCTTTCCACTGGCTTTCAGATTTTGTGTGAAAAACCGATCTTGGTTCAATATTCCCAATAAGTTTATCTTTAAAAGGGAATAGGAGGGCTCCTTGCCCTCCACATACTCCCAGTACTCTTAAGTCTTCTTTCATTTCTTATAACTTCTCAATTTTATGTATTTGAACCAAGCATAATGCTTTCTAGTTGAAAGATAATCCAGATTTGAATCATTATTATGAGCCTCTTCCTCAAAACTTACATCATGATACCTTTCATTCTGCTTGTTCCATTTAGCAAAACAAAGGATGATTAAGTACTCGATTCCATACCAAAGGTAGAAAAATACCCATAACATCTCAGCCATTTGCTTTGAATGTATATGTTCATGGTTATAATCCACCTCAGTAAACTTAGCCCCCTTTCTTACAAACACTAAACCAAAGATGTTGATAGCTTTGTATCCCTTGAAAGGTATAAGGTTGTTGTAGATTACTTTCATAGCTTGTCTTTAAAGTTTTCATAGGTATTTCTTAGCTTTTGGTCGTAGTTATTCTCTTTGTAGGCAGGACCATTATATCCTTTTGCAAAGGCATCCCAGTCTTTTGCCTTCAAATGTTTCACCAAACCTGAGTTATAGAGGAAATGATACATCATTTCTAGCTGCATTTCATGAGATTCTGACATCTTTTGAATCATTTCATCTACTGATTGACACCCACAAAGTGAGTAATTGAAGCCCATAATTTGTCCCAATCCCCAAGAAGTTGACAAATTAGCACATTTCTCATCAATTTTACGGGCTGCTTCGAGTCTTTTCCACTCTCCTTCACCTCCTAAGTAGAATTCTTTGGTCCATTTTTGATAAACCAGAGAGGGATTTCTCTTTGCTAAGTCATACAAGTAGGTTCTTTTGCCCTCTTTATCCAACTTTTCCTTCAATTGTTTCCACATAATGTGGCCTTCAAAGAGAATTTGAGGCCTACCTGAAGGTAAAAACCCATCACGATTACCACATTCAACTACAGTTACGGTCTTTAACAGAGCAGGTTCAAGGTTTAATTTGTTTGCAACCTTGGCAATTAATTCGTTAGTAAGTTTATCCATAGCTTTAAATATTAATAAATTCATTAAAGACTGGAAAGTATTGCTTATAACACAATCTAGGTAGGTCTAGGGAGTTCTATTATAATTATGATTAATATTAAATATAAAATAAGTATGGATAAAGAAGGTTTTATGGTTAAATGGTTCGATGAATCAATACAAACTCTACAGAAAGAGTACAATAAAGTAATCTTAATTACGGATAGATATCATGTATATTTTGCTTGTAGAGATATAATGTTAACCGGATCTGGCTTTAATAAAATGATAGTGGCTTCAAATATGAAGTATTTTTTAGTTGATAACGTTCCTAGATGTTATAACAACCTACAGTTCATTGGTTACTTACCATTATCACTCAGAGATAAGTATAAACCTAATGCTAGGATGATAAACATCTGGGAATATCACTACTACCAGAGATATCCTCAGCAATTAGAAAAAGATAATATATAATTCAATTTTTATTCTTATATTTGTATAACAAAAATAAATACATTATTTATATGAAAAAAGAAATAGTAAAACTCAAAGAGGGTAACTCGGTAATTTACCAAGACAAAACCCTAATGGAAAAGGCAAACGTAGTATCTATCGATAAAAAGAATGGTACTGCAATATTATCTAATAAGGTAATAATTACTAGAACAACAAATCTAGAGGGTCAATTTACTCGATTAGATGGAAAAGGTAATGCAATAATTCTACCCTGTACTCCCGAGAATGAACAGAAGTACAATGCCTTTGTTGCATATCACCAATCCAAGAAATCTCTAGAGGCAATCAAAAAATGGTTGGATGATAATGGGAAACATAAGGATGATGAAACCCTTGAGAAAGTGATAACCTTAGATAAGAAACTTAAAAAACTAATTGAAAAGCTCAATGAATAGTACTTGGATAATATTAGGCATAATCTATGGGATATGCCTAATCCCCTCTATAATCTTAACTAAGATGTTATGTCAAGAAATTAGGATGATCAGACCCAACCTATTATTTCTTACCATCTGGTTAGTATTACCTTTATTCCCTATTTACCTAATATTCTTTAAAAAGAAAAACAATGCCAAAGATTAAGGATTACGACGAAGATTTATCTGTTCCCAAGATATTAAAGAGAAGAGATAGCAAAGGTAGGTTCATTAAAAAGGACCTACCACCCTACCTAGGATCTGAGCAAGTATTAAAACCTAAGAACTACTATCACTTCGATAGTCACGGTAATTATAAGGGTAGCTCAATGAATTTTGATGCTATGGTATGCCTTGGCTTTACTTGGTTTAAGTTACTGGGAGTAGCATTAATGATGTTGCTATGGCCAATAGTATTTATATATGCTCTCAATGATGGGATAGAGGGATACCCATTTAAGAAGTATGCAATCCCTTATACCTTTATCCTAGTGGCTTGGTTTATAATATTCTTATATGGATTAGTATCATGAGTAATATCAATTGAATGCCAGGGATGTTTTTATTCTCTGGCTTCTTTGTGTGTTGTGTCTTGGTATGCCCTTAACGTGTGTGTAGGAAAAAATTTTAGTGTGTGTTCAAGGCTTTTCTAGGCAATGCCCTTAATACGAGGAGGTAAAAAGTTGTGGTAGTAAATTCGTGGTTTGTGTTCAAGGTACCTCTTAATACGAAAGCTTAAAAATACCATGTACTAAAAACGGGGTACGGTAGCCCTTATTTAGAATAAATAAAATAAAAAGTAAGGGACAAGAATCCCTTACTAGTAAAAGTTATTTATTAAAAATTTTTATTTTAGCTTTGTCCCTTTCTTGTTGCTTTTTGAAAATTTTTAATAAATCTTTTATTTCAGTTTCATTCTCAAATTGATACATTAAGTAATGAAAGTACGATTTTAAAGTAAAGCAAAATAAAGAAGTTTTTTTGTATGCTTCGAGTTCAAAAAAATTTAAAGCGTTTAGATGAATTAAAAGCACTTTAAATTGATTTTTTTCATCTCGATAAACTATAAATCCATGTCTTTTTTTTAATGCTCCATAGCTCAAAATTAGACCGTATAGAATCAAACTTAAACCTATAATGAATAACACTACTAACATAATATCTTTTGATTTATGGATAGGGAATTAATTCCCTATCCTAATTAAACAATTTATTTTTTTACAATCTGTAAAGCTTTTTTCAAAATTTCTTTGTTTGTTTCTTTCATATTTTCAGAACAAACGGAACTTAACGAAAAATCATTGACTTTATAAACTTGCTTGTAAAAATCTAAAAACGCTTTTTTTAGTTTTTCTAACCGTGTTTTGTCCTTTTCTTGTGTTAAACTTTCAGACAAAGAAAGAAGTGTATTTCTAAACTTTTTTCGAGCAACTTTTTTTTCTTTATCAGAAAGTTCTAAAAAAATTTCTTCTTTGTAAATATCTGATTTTTTTACACCGAAAGAAGTTTTTAAAAGTCCCTCAGTATTTTTGTTTAAATTTGCTAAAATATCTTTATAAAGAATATTATTAGCTTTGCTTTGTGCTTTTGCTTTTTTTGCACTCACTTTGTTTACTTTTTCTTTTGAAGAATTTTCAACAACTTTGTTTTCAACTACTGAAATTAAATTTTCTTGTGTCATAAAAATTGCGCGCTCTTTAATTTTTTATGTCCTTGATTTAAAGAGTTGAAACGACTTTATCGGCTCGAACAAGGATTGATTAATATTTGTTTTTGATTACATTGCAAAGATAAGAACTTTATTTTAATCTACAAAATTTTCAAAGATTTTTTTTTGAAAATTTTTCTTATTAAATTTTAGACCTCTCTTTGTTTCTGTATTGCAAATATAAGGACTTTATTTTAATCTACAAAATATTTCGAGAAAAATTTTTGTTAAAAATGAATTTTATTATTTTAAGAATAATTTTCAGAAAATATTTGCATATCTCAAAAATTTTATTATTTGCGTGTACATTATTTATTATCAAAAATTTTTATCAAATTTCCACCCATTAACCTCCGGGCGGCCTAAATTGCCCGTGCGTTGTCCGCTATATAATACCTGTATGATTACAGATTAGGGCCATCTATGGTTCCCTTACTATATCCTCTTGGTAATCCTCGTACTAAATCCCCATGGCCAGAAGATTCTAGGGGATTTTCGGAGGGCCTTTTAAGTGGCTATAGAATATCTGTATATTATATGCCTATACCTGAAGGCCATATATGGTCGATAGTTAGCGTACTTGGGTAAGCCTTATAAGATCTATAGATAGGCCTAGTGGGTTCTTATATAAGGCTAGTAAGTATATGTGTAGTAAAGCTCTAGTACCTCTTAGATGATTATATGAAGTCTATAGATGGCCTCTTAGGTATGTACATAGAAAAGCCCAGGTACCTTAGTTAGGCCTAGGCAATATTCTTATTCTTGGCAACCTATGGTACTATCTGAGTCTAGGATTATTATATGTTCTGATTCATATATGGGTTCTTGGTTTGTGGGTTTATTCGTTTGGTAATGGGATATAATACCGGTATAGATATCGTATAAGAAAATATGTAGGCCTTGGGTTAGGTCTAGTTTATTTATTTCTTCTTGTTCTCTTAGAGTCCAGGTGTCAAGGGCATCATCCTTAAGAATCTTGGTTAGGTATTCGAAATTGGTTTCCATTGTGATATATGTATTATAGGGTTAGTATTCGCAATATTCTCGTTCAAGGTATATGTTGAAGTCTTTGAAAAGTTTTATACCAGGTATAGGACCATCCTCGTCTTCGTCCCAGGCATAGTATTCGATAAAGGTAGGAGTATAGCCTTCTACGTCTGTGACTGAGATTTCGTAATAGTAGTCTGGTTTGAAGTCTTCGATAAAGTTTTGGACAAAGCCTTGAATAATGTTAGGATTAGGCTCTCCACTGGTAATACCTGTAAGGATTTGTGTTAATCGGTTTGATAATTCTTCTGTGTTCATAGGTAATGGGTTTTAATAATTAATACTTTATATTTATTATGCTGCAAATATAAGAACAATATTTTAAATATGCAATATCCCAGTTTACCTTTCGAAGGCCCCTAATGTCCTAGAATTATCTAAAATAACCATAATATAAATACTTATGCAATTAACAACAATATTACTAGGATGGCAATTAAAATTGGCTCCTTGATTGCCTAGAAATTTATTAAATCCGAGGCCATTTATGGCATAAATTGTGTACCCAGTTTTATAAAATCCGAGCCTCTTGGCAATTAAAATCCGAGTCTAGGTACACAAAATCACAACCTAAATCCTAGATTACACAAACTAGCCAAACAGAACACTTTTCAATTACACGTGTGAAGCTAAAATACATACGTATCTAAATCCCACCCATATTAGTATATTATATATAGGCGTTACTAAAATAGCTACGTGTCAAAAAGGCTCATATACGTATCTCAAAAACTACTGCCAGAGTGTACTTTTTGCTTTTCTGTGATTTGAGGGGCCATGTATGGTGATTTTATTGCCTAAAATGGCCTTTGGGGCCTCAAGGATTTAGTACTTTAAATTTTGAGAGCTATAGTGTTTGGTATAGTAGCCCCAGCCAAATGGGTATGTTCCTGACATTTTCGAAAAACCCCCGTTGGTACACAGAAAAGGAATAAACCAAGAGCCTAAGAAAGGTAAGTTAGTATTAGTTATATGTATTATATATTGATTGTGATATAGGAGATTTGTATCTTAGTTAGTGATATCTCAGATTAGGTGTATATGAGGTTAATTGTGTACCTTGTTATATATTATTTGTATATTTCTTTGTTGGGAGTGGGGTAGGTGGGTTGTGTACCTAGTATCTGTATACTTGGTTTTATTTTGTTTGGGAGGTAATTGATTATTACTTGGTTTGTGTACACAGAAATACCTAGAGTTTTCTAGGCTCTAGGTATTCTTTTTATTTATCTTTTGTGGTGTTGGGAGAGGGATACTAGATCTTCTGGGTTCTGAAGTATATCCTGTAGGTATGGGTTTATCTCTTGGATGTTATACTGGGCTTGGAACCTAGAGATGGTATCCTTTAGTTCATCTATTAGAGTATCATAGAGGTTATTGTATATTATCTCTTTGATTTTGGTTTGGACTTCTTTGTTTTGTTCTAAGGGTATTTGTCGGGTGGTTGAGACTTGGATTTCTATTGGTTTCCCTAGGTCTGGTACCGTTGGTAGGTTACCTATATAGTCTAGTCCAGAGATGAATTCTAATATTTCTTCATTGGACATAGATAATATATAGTTGGGCTCTTTGTATACTTTGCAGGATAATATTTGATTACCATTCTGACTGATTGTGATTCTTGATGAAGGATTTGTTGTTTTCATTGTTTTAGTTATTTTTTAATTGTTCGAGTAGGTTTGATATCTCAAGTTGATGAAGGATTTCTGTTTCCTTGTGATTGGATTCCCATCTCTTGATGGCATTGTAATAACAGGTATATTGGGTTATCATCTCTTCCGCTTGGTCTTTGTCTTGAATAAAGGGTTTTAGGTGTTTTTTAAGATCAATTACGATTATATCTTGGTGTTCTGGAGTTAATTGAAGGATTCCGAATAGGATAGCCTCTACCTGAGAAGGAGAATAATCATAGTATTGGTCATCAGCACCTTTGGTTAAATCCATGCGAATAAGATTTTCTCTCAAGTTTTCGAATAAGTCATTCTCTGAAGCATAGGTAATAATATTACCAAGGAACTCGTCAAAGGGTTCGTCTTCTATCTCGATTTCGTAAATCTCGATGTAGTCGATAGTGTCATTAATAATGAATCCACCAGCATAGTCATAAGTATAAATGGTATAGGGATTAAGAAGTAATTTCTTAAGGTCTTGAATATTTTCTAATGTTTTCATAAGTTCTTTGTTTTAGATGGTTATTTCTTCTCTTGGCATTGTTAGGACTTCGTAGATAGCATCATCTACGTTGAAATTGAAATAGGATGTATTGGAAATGATTTCCTCTAGGTCTTCCTCTTTTGGTTCCCATCCATAGTATCTGGCAATGATATAGGATTTGAGTACATCCCTGATATCTAAGTCATAAGTACCTATATGATAGGTACTCATTATGTAGGCAATTGTTTTCATGGTAAAAATGTTTGGAATCCATTAGTCAATTGTTCGTTGAATTCTTCTTGGTTATCGGGATCAGGCCAGTTCATGGATTCTTCCATGAATTCTGTAGTAAGATCTATGAAATAGGATCTTGTTTGAGGATCCAAGTTCTGAACTTCTGATTTAATTTCTCGTTGGATTTGATCGTAGTGATAGGCAAATATTCTACGGATTCTGTGGGCAATTCCGGAATTGGCATACTGTTGGAGGATTTCATTATTTTTCATAAGTCTAAAATTTTAAAATGTTATTAATACACTGCAAAAATAATATTTTTATTTTATATATGCAAACCCTGGTTATCATGGCTGAGGAATAGGTATGATATCTGTTATGATTACCTTTTCTGAAGTAAGGTTCCAATAGTTCTGGATTTCCTTCATGGCATTAATCATATGTAGATGTTCGGATATAAGTTCCTCTCCAGGATATTTAAGGTAATCTCTTATCTGTTCTGTTCGATAACTGAAGGTAAAGGCCTGAGTATCCTTTAGTATTTCACGTACATGCGTTTGTCCGTTATTATTTACCGGTATATTATCGAATACCTGATATGAAATTAGAAATCTACCTTGGGTTAGCATATATCTCCATTATTTGTTCATATTTATCCGTGCTAGTAAAAGTATCAAGGAAATAGTTATATTCCTTTTCATTAGTATGGAACGGATGCTTGTGCAATTCATATTTGCAATAATGTTCCCATGAGTTGCCTGGTATGAATGTATCTAAGTTAGGCCCCGAGGAATTAAGGAATAGGACTAAGATAAGCCCTATTCCTATGTAGTATAATGCTGTTCTCATAATTCGTTACAGATTAGTTCTATGTCCGTTAATTGATTCATGTATTCCTCTTCTGAAGATATATCTAGGGATTTACATGCTATGTAATGACCGTACATTGATATACCTGGTTCATAGCCTTGATCATCGTTCATGAAGTAGGCTAATCCTTTTCTATCGATTTCGATTACTGGATAGGGAGGTTCTCCATTAGTTGCTTCCTTATCGAAAGTAGCAAAGTCATAAGTATCGGTGTTATCAGTTATGGTAGAGAATATTTCTATAAGCCAAGTAAAGTCTTCTAGAGGTACTTTGTTTAGCCATTCCCATCCGATAGGATATTCGTTTACTGTTATGATTGGTTCCATATTATATGTCTTTTATTGTGTTAATGAAGGTTATCTCTTGAGATTCAAGATGAGCGTATTCAAAATATTCTTGGATTTCTTCCAGGGAATTGAATACTATGCTTGGAGCATATACTGAGTTTACTTCAGAAATAAGCTCTGATTTAGCCTCTTCTGGATCTTCTTTAAAGGAATGATAGCAAACGGTCATATCTTCATCGAAAGGGTCATGAATATCTTCGACGATTACTAGGGTTGTTATTGTTAGTTTCATGGCATTAGAATTCTAAGTTAAATAATTGAATGGTAAGCATACTTGGGAAGTTCCCACCTTCGTAATGAATGTTAGAAGTATTGGAATAATTATAGTAAGCATCCTTTAGTGATATCTTGAGAATATCTAGTAGCAATGGATATAATTTGTACTGGTTAGCCCTTAACCATTCGTTGTATTCTTGAATATCGAATTCTGAAGTAAAAGTAGCAGAGAGTTGGATAAATGGTTTATCCAATGAATCCGGGTTATGGATATTTGTCTTAAGCCAAACCTTGGAAAGCATATGAGATTCCTTTTGCATTAGGTTGACTGAACCAGTATTTTGCCATTGTTCGTATTGGTAAATTGTGATACCGGTTTTAAGGGCTGTTGTAATGTTGTTCAAGTTCATGACTGCCTAAATTTTAAATGAATAATATATTTCTTTTCTCTGATGCAAATTTAATACTTTATTTTTAAATATGCAATATCCCAGAATACTTAGCTGAGGCTTCTATTGGGTATCTGATAGAGCCTTTTCTGAATAAGGAAGAGGCCATTTATGGATTTTACATATTTCGCATCCTTACGAAAAGCATCTGGGTTCTTTTTCTTGAATTGATGCCACCAATCATCATATTCTTCAAGGGTTTTGAATACCTTGTTTAAATCCTTAGTGGGACCTGTTAATTGAATGGTCTTAGGCCATACTTTAACATCTATTCTCTTACCTTCATCGAAATATATACGAGATGGTATAATTACTTCATCTGGACCTGGGTATGGAGTTGTGCTCATAATTTCGTTATTGTAAAAGTTATGTAATTGTCTTTAGTTATCACAAATGTAATGATAGCATTACCTTGTATTGAAATAGATAGAGATTCAGGAGTATCTGCTAATATGTAGTAACTTAAGAAGTTAGCTCTAAGCAAATTAGTAAGTACTCCCCTTAGTCTGAACAAGGTACAATTATCAGGATTACCGTAGATTACTGATTGAAGGTATTGGTCCTGATGATTAAGATGGTACCATCTTAATCTAGCCAAGTTTAGTTTCTCGGCTAGATCAAATTGTACGATATTTAAAAGTCTTCTTATGGGTGTCATACTGTAAATGTGATTTGCATTATGTTTGAAGATATTCTGTTGATAGATTTGATATTAGCTTCTCCATCAGTAAAGTTCATGGCAAAGTTTACCAGAGCATCTGCAGCACCATTAGAAGTATCGGGAGTTTGAAATAAGAAAGAGTATATTGCAAATCCGTCCTGTTTAGATATCATTGCAGATAATGCTAAGCATTGGTTTTCAACGTAGGCATTAACTAATAGATTCATTAGATTGTTGCTGTAATCTAGGATTTCCTCTAAGTCTAAGGAAAATAATTCTTGGATTTGAAGACCTAGGTTAGTAACTAACTTGTCTAGATGTTGTGTGGTTTGGAAGGTTTCATTATTTTTCATAAGTCTAAAATTTTAAAATGTTATTAATTATTTTTCTTATGCAAATATAAGCACTTTAAATTATATATGCAAATTCTGGAATACTAAGCTGAGGATAGGTGTAAACGCTATGAAAGGCAGATGGTTAGTCTGCCTTTCGAATTTATACTCTGTATCGAATTAAATTCCATTTATCGTTTACTAGCCTGAATATCCAGAGATAATGGTTAGTGAACTCTAATAGCTTACTGTATTCAGAGGTTTCAAATACCAAGAGATCTGAGTTCTTTTCTAGGATATTGAAATGGATAGTTTTATTAGTACCCTTTCGAAGGATTTCTCTAAGATCATTCTTTAGAGTATCATCCGAAATGAACATATTATATCGTTCTCCCATATAATCCAGATATTTATCCCTGATATCTGGATATATTCTAGACTGACTTACGTTAAACTGTTTCGTTTTCATCTTGATTTTCTTGATTTATGTTACGTTCGATAATGTTTTGAATACATATTCTTCGGCCCTCTTCTTCTGTCTGGTCCAAGATATAGGTAAGAGAATGATTAAGGAATATCATATCTGTATCATAAGTTCTCTTAAATACAAATACCTCAAATTCCTTTAGCCAGTTATGCTGCATCAAACTTAGGATATCCTCTAGATCTGTATGATCTGTGTCCATATAACCTTGGCATTTATACCAGATATCTGTAAAGACTCCAGTAATATATTCTGGTATCTTGAATCTATCAGATACTTCATGGGCTGGAACTAAATCCTTAGCAGCTTGGTATTTTTCTTTGGTTATTACCATGTCTGATTTACCTGATAGCTTTCTACTGAGGTTAACTATGAGTGGTACCTTGTAGTATAATAGGTAAGGTTCTTTGTCATATACCCAGTATCTGCTTTTGTATTCCTGATAGATTAGTACATAAGGCTTATCTGAATACATGCCAAATAGTCTCATATAGGCAGATAGGTAATTCTCTAGGTCTTTAGCACATTGTATATTCTGGTTGAATACTACCTTAGTATCTTCTAGGTAGATTAGATTCAGGGAATAACTTAACTCTGGTTCCCGTTTACGAAATCTGTTGAATAGGTTTTTGATGTTCATAATGTCTAATATGTAAAATTAATGAATACTGTTCTGGTTCCTTTGAAGAAAGCTTCATGGTTGTAGTCTTCGTATTTATGGCAAGCATAAGTTTTAGAAGACCTATCATAATGATCTCTTACCCATACTGGACTGGATTCAGAATCTTTTAATCTGAATAGTGTACCTGGTTTAAGCTGTTTTAATGTGGTTTTATCCATAATCTTATTATTTATTTTGATGCAAATTTAAGAATAATAAATTAATTATGCAATAAACCTCGATTACCTGTTGAGGAATTGTTCAGCTATTGAGGTAGGCTCTTTTTCTTCATATTGCTCCTCATCTAAATAGATATCCATTTCTGGGTCTGGATCCTCGGGATCTATGTTAGCCTCTATCTCTCTTCTTAATTCATGGTGTTCTCTTGAAGAGAGTTCCATAGCTCCCTTATAATCATCAGTAATTTGCCTCATCTCTGCAGTATTCAAAGTAAGGCCCTCTTTGGTAGTATCAATTCCTTCTTGCTTAGTAGCAACTACCTCGGGTAAAGAAGATAAATCATAGTGATCTGCCAATAATTTGGCTTCCTGTGGCTTGTCCATTATCTTTTGAGATTCTAGGATAATCTTTCTAGCTTCATCTATTGATATGCCTTGGTTCTGATTTAATTGATTATTCTGGGTATCTCCAAATTGATTAAAGATATTGGTAGTTCCTCCACCCATAAATGTACGTATGATAGACTGTAATGAAGTAGAAGAATCCAGTTTCATCTTAAGAGCTTTATTCAATTCAGCCGATATGAATGGAGTGTAATGCCCTCCCTGAGATTCCCTTAGGATGTTTACCTGATGGGATATCTCCATTCTATCTTCTAAAGCCCATGCTACTTGTTCTCCCAATAAAGCCTGTAGCATTTCTTCCTGTCTTTCTTTATCCCAGAGCTTAGATTGCAATAATCTATCTCTCATAAATACTCGTATATAATTGATATCTATACCTGTCTTTGTTGAGAAGGTATTAATATCATACATAATCCCACATAACATACCATTACCCATCAACCAGTGATTGATAATGTAGTTGTATACCTTTTGTAAATCTTCAAGATTCTGACTCTTTTGGTATTCTGCTGCCATTGCAGTAGTTCCCATAGGTCTAGGAAATCTTTTTATGTTGTCTTTTGCCATTATACAAATATTCTTTTCTTATATCCTTAGATTCATCGTATCCAATCCTTTTAAGAGGACGAGCTACGTATAGTTGATAAATATTAGAATACCAATAACCAACTGCTATATTGAGTTCTTCATTTAAAGCCAAAATGAATTGAGTATCGGTAATCCTATCCCTAGTAAATATCCAGGTATAATTTCCTTCAAGGTTGGGAACCTTGTTATAAAATTCCCAACCTTTAATTACCTTAAAAATATTGCCATGAAGGTCAACGATTTCCTTTGCCATAATTGCCTTTTTTACCTCTCGAGGATTTTTTGTCTTGTTCACTAGAGTTATTTTTCATTTCCTCTATCCTTTTTTGTGTTTCTGGGTACCAGAGTTTTCTTAGGGGCACTACCTGAGTTGCAAAGAATGCCTTCCATAAATTCTGGGATAGAGGTCTTATACTTTGCCGACTGATTTCATTAAATTTATCCTCGAAGTGTTTTACTACCTTTTTAAAATCTGAATAATATATGTGACCAGTTGCTGGGTTTATCTTTTGTTGCCTTTGGCATACTTCTAGTAAATCTTCTCCCATTTTATTCATAAACTCTCCTCTATTAAATTGGAAGTTCTCTTGATCTAGTCTAAATATCTTTACGTAATCTTTTGTTTCCATTATATTATATCTCTGTTTCTAAGTGTTTAACATCATAAGGTAATACCTGAAATAAGTATCCCCTTTTATCATCCTCGTAATAGGATGACCATAATCTCCCTTTTAATCGGTATAAATCCAAGTCATAAGTTTTCTTGGGTATACCTGTGATAAATAATTTGTGATTGCCTCCTGGGTTAACTTCGAATTCCCACTGGGTAAAATTTCCTATGGTACCATAATCTGGCAATTTATTTCCCAGTAAGGTTGGTAAGGCAATATCCTTTACCAGAGTTTCTTTGGGGACCCTTTTCCCATTTACCCAGATCCCCAGTTGTGATTTACCGATATATACATCTTTTACTATTTCTCGAAACATAATTCAATGATTATAAATTTAACACCTTGACCTAATTCTAAGTCATTTATTGCATTAATATCCCTAGTATTATGTTGAAGGTTTCTTAAAGAAATTCTAGATTCTTTCGATATCCTATAAGATCTTCTTACCAAGAGTAAAGCATTTCTCCAACAAGCAACCATAGAAGATACTGGTCCAGAGAATAAAACCTTGCTGGTCTTATTTATCTCTACCATTTTTTCTTCGTATAGTTTTTGACTCTGAAGATACCATACTTTTATTTCTCTTATGTTTTCTTTTCTTCTTTCTAGAATCAGCTTTGACATAATCTTCTATTTCTTCAAGTTTACCCAACAATAAGAATCTTACGAACATATCTATAGGCCTGAAAAAGTAATTTCTTATATTCTCAGTGCCTAGATAATAATCATATACGATAAAGAATTTTTTAATCTTTCCGTGTTTGAGAGATCTTTGAACAAGGTAATTCTTTACACATCTCTTGTGAAGTTCTACCATGTCCTTTTCCTGTTTTTCCATCTCCTTATCGGAGAATATTCGATAGTCCATAACCAAAATAAATATGGGACTGGGAATTTGAAAATAGCAAACTAATGTGTTCCCAGTCCCGGGTTAACAAAGGATTAATTATACTGCTTCATCTACCTTCAGTACTTTTTTCTGGAAGGTAATATATTTATTTTGGGCAGACTTGTATTCTTTAGAGTTATGATCTTGGATTCGGAGCATTTCCCTTTCTAATTTACGAAGTTCATTACGGGTTTGTTGTCTCCATTTCTTTCTTGAAAGAGTATCAGTAACATCATCTGGGTAAATGTATTTCACTTCCCGATTGGAGATTACTTGTTCGATGATATTAGGTTTCTGTTGTTTGGCAACTTCCTTGACAACTTCTTCCTTTTTAGTAGAAGCTTTCTTGGTAGTAGTTTTTACCAATTTTGCTTTGGGTTCTTCCTTAGCCTTAGATTCTTTAGTTTCTTTTGGCTTTTGTGTTTTAGAAGCCTTGACTTCCTTCAATGAGTTAGATACTTGGTTGTTAATTAACTCGGTTACCTTGTTCAAATTTACTTTTTTCATAATTGACTAATTTAAAATGTTATTAATTATTTTCTCTATGCAAATATAAGAACAATATTTTAAATAAAAAAATAATTCTACTTTATTTTATCAATAGCTGAGGATCCCTAGTCGAGTAGGAAATCAAAGATTTCATCTGGGTTCTCATCTAGGTTTTCGGGATCATCATAGTAGGAATCTAGGCCTTCAGTAAAGATATCATATTCTGAAATAGATGATGATTTACCATATCTCTGATTATACTGTTCTACGGTTAATATAGTTACCTTACTGGGATCATGTTCATATTTCTCGGCATAAGCAGAAGCTTCCTCCGGTGATAAAGGTTTATCGGAAGTGAATACTTGGTAATATACTCTGGGTTTAGTATAATGAGCATCTAAAGTTACTTGTTGATAACCAGATTTCCTTGCGGTAAATATTATATTATCTGGAGTAACTCTTACTAGGAAAGCATATTGGTATAATCTCCGATTACTAAGAGAATCCTTTAGTTTCTTTATAGAATCTACTTTAGCAAAGAATATAGAATCTCTTCTTTTGCTTTCCTCATACCGTTTTACATTTCTAATAGAATCTTCTCTACTCTCCTTTACATAAGGAGGAGTTACCCTCCGGGTACTATTGGTGTTGGCAATAGTGAATCCCAAAAGAGTAACTCCCAGAATGGAAAACGGAAAAATAATATGTTTAGTTTTTGAGTTCATATCCTGTAGCTTCATATTGTCCTTTGATATGAGAATTAAGATATCTCCCTTTAGATTCGGCATTCATTAGTTCTTCGAAAGTTTTTCTGGGAACTAAATCATACCGGTAAACTTTGTTGCCCTTAAAAGCAACCCATAAGTGTTTGTTTTTGTTGTCATACCCAATACCTTCTATATTAGAAGATTCTACTGGATTCATTTTAATACCAGTATTCATGGTAACTGATTCAAGATATTCTTCTCTGTCCATAATTTAAAGTTTTAAAAGTGTTAACTCCGGATGTAATACATTGGTATATTTTTGAATGATTGCCCATGCTCCCAAAACTCCTTGAGAATTATCTGTTATCCATTCTTCCTCCATTTTCCATAGGATATGAGAGCAGACGTATAATTGATACTCTGTAAGAGTTTTTATAAGTTGAGGATATTCTATCATATCTGAATAGAGTTTTATCATATTATCTAATACTCCTCTTATTTCTCCTTCTTCAATCTGAAGAAGTTTTTTAAGAAGGTAATGATCGGTATCCTCTAAATTTTTAGAGATATGAGTTAGTGCCTCAACTTGGATTTGGGCAATGTTCTTAATAACCGTTTTGGTTTCTGCATCCATTTTTTCTTATTATTTATTTCGTTATACAAATATATAAATTTTATATATAATATGCAAATATTGCTGAGGTAGGTAGTGGATTATCTCTTCAAGATCTCAGCCATCTTTTCCTTGATTGAATCAGGGAATATGGCATCTGATGCCCATCTTAAGAAGAACTTAGAGGGTTTCTTATCCGGAGTCATAAGCAATTGCCTTTGTTCTGTAGAGAATTTAATTCGTTCTGCCTCTAACATATACTTAGGTAACTTAGTGAATTCTGCCTGAGAGAATGAGATAGTATTTTTACCAGTCTGAGCCCTAAAGGGTTTCTTCCTTTCCTTATACAGATAGGGAACGATCTTCTTTGATGGACCTTGCAGAATACTGAACCCAAATAGAATCATAGGGTCAAATTTATCTGTCTTAGGATCTTTTGCTCTCTTTATACATCTTGCCATCCATGAGTAAGAATCGAGATATTGGCCATTGTTGGTGGGTTCTCCCACATCTTTCTTATCGAATTTAAATTCCGGGAAATGATAAAGGAAATCCTCTGTAAGGATGAATACAAATCCAAGATCTCTAAGATACTTAATAATATCCTGTTGGCTTTTGCCTTCATTTACCATCTTTTCTACATCAGCAAGGATATCTTCTCTTGGGGATTCCAATTCTTTAGATTGAGTATTAGAGGGTCTTCCTCTACCTGCAGATTCTTTGATTGGTAAGTTACCAGATAATTTATCTAAGTATTCTTTGAATTGAGAAATATCTTGTTGATTAACAAGGGTTACTTCTATTCTTATAGGACCTTTATGTTGTACCTTTGGACCGGCATACATCTCAGTGCAAGCATCTACTAATCTATCAGATAAAGGATTACCATTTTCTGAAAGTGTAGTGATACGCAGTTTGGGTTTGAATATTTCTTTTTCTTCTTTCATAACTTTAGAGATAAAAAGGGCCTGGACAAAAATTATTGCCAGGCCCAAAACTACTAATAACTAACAAAACAAATATAAGAATGGAAATTAATCCTCGTCTTTGGCCTTTTTCTTCTTAGAATCTTTGGCCTTTTTATCTTTCTTAGAAGGCTTATCCTTTTTGGATTCCTTCTTAGGTTCTTCCTTCGGCTTAGATTCTTTTGGAGTCTTACCTGCAGCCAATTTTCTCTGAGCCATCCGATATTTCTTCTTTTCTTCGGAAGTCATTTCTCTTCCGTCTACCAAAGGATAATCGTATTTAGTTGCTGTTCTACCTGAACTAGCTTTTTCCTTTTTCTCTTTTGCTTTAGCTTCCTTCTTAGCTTTCTTTTCATCTTCAGAAGCCTTTTTCATTTTTACCAGCTTCTTCTGATTAGCAGTGTCTTTCTCAGGATATTGGGCAGCAACTTTATCTCTTTCCTTGTTAAGTTTTGCCATAAGTTCTTTTACTGCCTTACCGTGAGTTTTGTCCTTTGACCAATCCTTTGCAGGATCCAGGTTATTTTCTTTCAGGTAGTTTTCCAAAGCCTTTGCAGCTTTTGTGATTTCCGGAGTCTTATCAGCCGGTTTCTTTGCTTTTTTAGCAGGTTTTACTTTCTTTGTCATATCCTTATTAATTTATGAGTTTATATTTACCTATAGAAGTGAATCCGAATTAAAGGTAGGGATTTCCTTGATTTCTAGGATTTTTAATTCAATCCCTTTTACCATTGCACAAGTATGAAGATAATCAGATATCTCTCTTTGAGTTAATCCTGAGAAAATACTGGTTTTAGTTTCATTTCCCCATATATATTTCACTTCTAGAACTGGATTGTTAAGAATATCTTTTACTCTTTGTGATAAAGAATAAAGTTTTCTTTTCTGATACATAATATGGGCTTGGTGTTTCCTATATTCACCCATCTTATTCTGCTGCAAGGATATATGAGCTTGATATTTATAGTATTTGATATCCTTGTATATTTCAGCAATCTGTGAAATTAAGGATGAGAAGGATCTTTTTTCCATTGTGGCCTTTTTATTTGGGATTGATATTCTAAAATCATTTCCTTAGCTTCTGATATTATGTTTTCTGTTAATTCCCTTTCTGAGGGATTTTTGCATACTTCTAGAAATGAAGTATAATCTTCTATCAGATTATTAAGTGCAATGATTTGTATATTCTTTCTTATCTCTTCTTTGGTTACCATAGGTTATGAAAATAAAAAAGCCCATCACCTTTATGGGCAATGGGCTTTGGATAATTGATATAATGTATAATCTTTATGGAGTTTAATCTTCGTTTTCTTCAGAAGTTTCTTCTTCATCTACTTCCTCGTCAGTGTCTTTTTCTTTCTTTGACTTCGGAGTAGTGATGATACCATGTCCTTTCTTTGACTTAATTGCCAATTCTCCGGGAACAAAAGCAACCGATGTGTTTACTGGAGCACCATCTACTACCAATACTGAAGTTACCAATACTCCCTGAGCACCTTTCTTTGTTTTGATTGCATAACCGAAGTTCTGAACTTCTGAGTTATCAGAAATCTTGATAACATCGATTTGTTTACCGTTCGGTCTCTGACCTGCAGGACGGTTTTTGATAGCTTCCATACGAGCTTTGCGTTTAGCTTCTTTTTCAGGATCTTTTTCCTTAGCACCCTTTTTCTTGGTGTCTTCTTTTTTCTTTGCCATAATCTTAATAAGTTTTTAAAAGTTGTGTTATAAATAAGTTGTGACTTCTACATAACCTAATAGTAGTTAATTTTTAGGGTAGGAGATGATCCCTACCCTTTATGCTAGGTAAATGGGTTATTTTTTACCCTTTTTACCTTTACCCTTAGCTTCTTTTTTAGCGGGCAATTTGATACCTAATTCCTTGGCAATTGCTTTACGGAGTTTCTCGATGTCTTCTTCATCGAAATCGTCTGGATCAGTATCAAGGTCTTTGTCATCGCAAACATCTTCCAATTCTTCGAAGTCCATTTCAGCAAGAGCTTCTCCAGTCAGTTCTTCCTCTTCTTCCTCCTCGTCTTCTTCATCTTCATCGGAATCATCCTCGTCCTCATCTTCTTCCTCTTCCTCATCTTCAGAATCATCTTCATCTTCGTCATCTTCCGATTCTTCCTCCTCTTCTTCGTCTTCATCTTCTTCTGAACCGAAGATTTCAGATGCCTGGTCAGCAGTCAACATAATAGGAGCCGGGATAATTTTTACAGAGCCATCTTCGTAAGTAATAATGATGTTACCATTGATTTCTACTCTAGATACTTCTTTAAGTTCAACTTTCTTAGTTTCTTTTTTCTTAGCCATAATTGTTTAATTTTAATGGTTTGTTAATGAATATAGTTAATCACTCAGTTATAAGCTTTTTATACTTCTTTAGGAAGGGTCCCAAAGATTCATGTGCATTATTAAATTGTTTTATGTTTTCTAGAACGGTATTAAACTGTTCCTGTGAAGTTATTTCAACTACTTCAGAGTTTATAACTTGATCCACTTGATTATAGGTCATAATCTTAAAGGATTTGCCCTCAAATGGATTATATGGTCCATGTTGTTCTAATTTAGTGTTCATCGCTATATGATATTTTAGTTAAACCTGGAAAACCCAATTTACCCATCATTTCTGTGTATGATTGATATTTCCCTTTTTTCGAAATTTCATAGTTATCAGAAAATCTTATTGGGTAGACCCAAATTTCTGAATCTAGTTTCCTATTGGTCATGAAGTAAGCATACTTATTCCTTATTTTATAATCAGATAGAGGTTTCCATAGTTCCCATTGTAATTCTCTTATGAGATATTTATCTGGGATAATAACCTGATTCTGAAATTTCAGAGAAGCTTCTCCAAAGTCATCTAAGAAATCGTAGGCCTTTTTGAATAAGATACGATTAAACTTAATATGATATACCTTGGTAAGGAACAGGGCTATTTGCCAAATCCTAGGAGGATGATTCAAGCAATCAAGGTTGAATTGGTTCTTTTCCCCTTGACTCAGCTTGTTGTATCTCCTGTAGGATAGCAGAATGGACCTGTAATCTCTTTTGCTTTCGATATTCAGGTGAGAATTCATCCCTATACCCGTATAATGCAATTTGGTATGCCCTGTTGAATGCCCTTCTTCCATGTTTCTTATAAATTTTATTCATTCTTACTACAAAATGCCTTCTCCTATGTTTATCCATTCTTGCTTCAGCAGGAAAGATAAATCTTCGTATTTTAGTTGGCTTACCCTTAAAGAATATCGATTGATGACCTTTCTTGGGTAAATCAGTTATGCCTTGTTTTATAAGATTCTTACCTTTGATAGTATGAATGTATAAATTGGCATCTACTCCTAATAAAAGAGTTATGGTTCTTCTAGCATGGTATCTTGAAAAGAATCCTAAACCACATATATGTTTTTTATATAACAACTTCTCGGTTCGGTATTTACTTTCTGTTGCATATTGATATTTGGTCCATCCCCAATATTCATCAGGCCTCCAAGTCCATACATATATTAAGTCTGGGTATATTTTCCGATTATCCCTTGCTAGTTTTACCATTTAATTTCCTTTTTGCAGCCCTGTACCAGAGTTGAATGGATTTCTCATTAGCATCAGGGAATTTCTTTTTCATTCTCCTTACTACTCTCTCTTGGTCAAATCCCTTTTCGGTTAATTCATAACAGTAGGATTTCTTAGTACCCTTGATTAGATTAAAAGAATCTCTTTCTCTTGGAGGTTTCTTTTCTTTGGGTTTCTTTATACCTGGTACTCTTTTTAATTTTCGAATGCCATCTTCTCCTTCTTCTCCTAAGAATCCTAATCTTAATCTTGAATTACGGATTGGGTCAGTTTTATCATAACCAATTGCTTCCAATTGTTTATCTGCCCATTCATCATACTGGTCAATTAAGGATTTATCGGGTTTGTTAGTAGAGTTACTGATATACTTGATTAAATCAAATACTCCTGCAGCACAAGCATCTGGAAATGGCATACCAAGGATTACTGCCTTTCTTTTGAGATCCTTGTATTTCATGTTTCTTCCTGCAGCACCTAGGAAATTCTGTTTTTCCCTAGAAGGAGCTGGTTTATCTTTTTTCTTTTTTGCCATAGTTTTAAAATCTTTGATTGTAATAGGTTTGAGTTAATTCTTCATGAGTTACATGCCCATAGGGAACTAATCCCATATTATCTATTTTGTAGAAGAGATCATAAGGTAAATCATAAGTGATTAACCATAAGTAATTCTCTTGAGTAATGTGGTTTGATACCATATCCTTAATTTTTGGGAAATTGGGTAATAGGATCAATTTGTCATCATCCCAGCTATCACTGAATTGGCTGATGATATTATTTGCTTTGTTAAAGCGGATGTCTAAGTTGGTATTCTTCATATTGTCTATATTTAAAATTGTCTAATTTTCTTGTGCAAATATAATACTTATATATTATATAGAAAAATATTCTATCTATTATTTTAATATTAGCTGAGGATCAATAGAAGGAGTCTTCTTTCACTCTAGCAGCTCCTGGTTGAGGTTTCTTCTTTGGTTTTCGTTTTATGTGAGTGTTATAGGCCATATCCAATTGCTTCACATTGAAATCCATGTTATTTACCTGATTGTAATTCAAAGCCTTTTCGATACATAATCTATATTCTGGCCAAAACTTCTGACCTAGTTTTACAGTAGTAGTCTTGGCATTGAATTTAGATACCATGAATCCAAATGTATCTGCATCATCCTTATCCTCGAATATATACATGTAGAATTTACTGAATTCCCTCATTACCTCATCTGTAGGTCTTACGGGAAGTAATAAATACCCATCAGTATATAAATCTTCAGAGATTAAACATACCCACCATTTCTTGATACTTGGTTTTACCTTATATTTAAACCTTTCTCTTAACTTGGTATGAACCCATTCTGGTACTTTCTCTAATAAGTAGTTGATATAAATCTTTTCTTTCTTATTGGCTCTTCTTTTGAAAGCAGAGGGTTGCTGTACTTGCCTGGGTAATATCCTAAAGTTATTCCATCTATCGAATTCTAATATCAAACCTAGAGAATGTTTATCCCATTCATTATCTGAACCTTGTAGTCTTCTTATATTTCTTTCTAGATTACGAGTATTTACCTTAGGAACTAATTGGGAGGCATCTCCAGTATTTAGTAGAGCCTCTTTCCTTTTCATCCTTTTTTCTATGCAAGCCTCGATATAATCCTGGAAGTTTCTTTCACATGGGCAATCTGGTCTAAATATTGACTCATGTATTTCGAAGAAATCCGAAAATAATCGGAAGAACTTTTCAGACCTTTCTTTTATTTCTAGGTACTTATAATGAGATAATTTTAATATCTCTCCAGCTTCCCAAGAGGATTTACTCTCTGATAACTGAAGAAAAAGGGACTGCTGCTCGGTTGGAGTCAAACAGTCCCATGCTTTCTTTTGGTATTCATTCATATTAACGCCTCCTTTTATTAATGTTCTCTTCTATCTTTTCAGAAGTAATAGAATTTGGGTCATAGTCAAAGTTATTACAATGTAATTTATCTGGATCTGAATCCTGATATACACTGTAAAGAACACTATCAAAATCAAGAGTTACTTCCATTTTACCATGTTCTGGGTAAATGAGTACTTTTACTGTTCTATTAGTGTAATTTACATCTAATACTGTAGCATCTATACCTTCATAGGGATAACCCTTTAAAATGATATAATCTCCAGGTTTTACATTCATAAGATCATCAATAGAGTATTTCTTATTTGCTTTTGCTAATCTTATAAACCTTCTTACATCTTTTCTGGAACAAGTGGCAACTAATGAAAAATCATCGAAGTCTTCAGCATTATCTATACGTACCTTCTTTTTTCTTTCGTGCATTGTTTCAGTAGATTTAAGAAAGGTTCTTATACCTGAGATATTTCGTTTTAGTTTATTTAAAAAAGGCCTTGAGAAAGCATTCTCTGTAGGCATTCTCATAAAACCATAATTGAAAAGTATAGGAACAGATTCAAATACCATCTTACCCTTTACGGTTCTCTTAAGTATATCCAGAGTTGGGATAATAACCTTGATATTTTCGTATCCCTTTTCTTTTAACTCTTTCTCGATAAGGTGATAATACTTTCTTTCTAGGTAGAAGATTACATAGGAGTATGGGATACGTTTTTTCATATTACTGATTTTTTACGATTAACTTAGCTTGTTTATGGATTGATTTGTAATCAATATTTTCCAATATATCACTTGCTAAGAATATATACAAGTTTACTGAAGTAAATATTGACATACTGGCCTTTTTAGATTGTCTCCATATATAATCTCCAATAGTACCTTGACCTCCCTCTACTACAAAGAAAAACTCATTTGCAGGCATTGAATTATACCTCATACATAGGATTGGGACCTTCTTTGCCCTTTTAGCATCTTTACTGGCTTGTTCCCAGAATTTTAATATATCACAGGACTTATTACCTAGTAATACATGTTCAAATTTGATGTCCTTGTAGTTTTTACACTCTACTGAAATTTTACATCTATGTGCATGTCTTTCATCCTGACACATAATATCAGAAGACAAATCCCTACTCTGGTGATTTGCACCAGAGTATGGTGTTCTGCCGAATTTAAAACCCGTCCATTGAGTAAACCATTTCGAGGTTTTGAGTTCAAATCTAGATCCTTTCTTTTTACTATTTGCCATAATTTCATTGTATTGTTTATGGATCATAGTGGTTTATAATAACTAAGGCCCTTGATTTTCTCTACTTGCAGGATCTTAGTATTTGATAAAGGTAATGAATCATGATGAGTTATTAAAAATAGGGATTTTCCATTGAATATATGTTTTATGAGATTTATTACCAATTCTATGTTATCAGAACTTAATGATTCGAATACTTCATCCAAGAAGGCAAGGTTAATACCTTTGCTTGCAGTCAAAGCCTCATGCATTGCGAATGCCATACATAGATTACATACTTGTTTTTCTCCTCCTGATAGCTCGTCATAATCAATTATGTGATTATCCCTTTCTATAAGAGTAACGAAGTCCTTTCTAGTAGAATTAAGGTCAATATTAAACTCAATTCTAAATCCAAGAACCTCTGAATAACTTGAAAGAGTACGATTTAATAAATCCAGAGATGAATCAAATAGGTAGGCCTTGATCCCATTATTACCCAATGGGTCATTTATCAACCAGTTGTAGTTCTCTAACTCTAGTTCTCGGTTATGGTAATCTTCATCTACCTTTCTTAAATCCTTACGAATCTTTTTTAGTCTTTCTTTGTATTTAGTAGACATTACCTTTAGTTTCTGATTCTTAAGGTCTTTTATTTCCTGGTCTATATCTGCCAAATCTGAAGCAATATCGGAACATTCTTTAACTAGAGTCTTATACTTACTGCAGTTAAATTCTAGTTCATCTAATCTCTCTACGGATTCTTCATATAAGCTTTGAAGTTCTTCCCTTTCTTTAAATGCTTTACTGATGGGAGTAAGCATTTTCAAGGCTTTCTTATATTGTTTATTCTTTATTAATTCTATGGACTCATCCACCAGTTCATTTAAGGGAGTACTTAGAGTTTCCTTGTTTATCTTAATTCGATTCTTTATCTCTTGTACTGCTTTGGTTTGATTTCTTACCTTTTGTTCTATTGCTACATCTACCTCATCTGAAATATGTTTTTGTTTTGCAATAAGTAACGCAGTTAGGTCTTTCCGTTCTTCCTTTAGTTTCCTAGATTTTTCTCTGAGATCTTTCTTAAAGGATTTCTCCCTTGACCTCAAATCGAAGTAAGCTTCTTTATTGGCCTCTAATTCTTTCTTTAGTGAAAGGGATTCGGATTCTAATTGATTAATCTCATTTAAGATAACTGCCTTATCTTGATTAGCTATACCCTTTGCTAAATTTAGGTATTCTAAATCGAATACTTCCTCAAAAAGCTTTTTCTTATCCGAATTAGATTCTTGGATTAATCTCTTAATACCCTGACCGAACATAATTGAGTTCATGAATAACAGATAGGATAATCCTAGTTTTTTATTGATGGCATTCTGTAATTCATTCTTACCCTTGATATTAATAATCTCGGCATTTTTAATGATTATGAGTCTATCATTTCCCTTAGCACCATCCTCTAGGTAATCTTTGAATTTTTGACATCTGATTACCTTATAGGAATCTTGGTTTTTCTGAAAAAATACTTCTACCATGGTTCCCTTATAATCTTTGGGTTGGTATTCTTTCCAAGTATTTACCTCAGATACTCCCTTTATATTTTTCCCATATAATGCCCATACCAAGGCATTCAGTAAAGTTGATTTCCCAAAACCATTAGGAGCTTTGATAAGAACCGTACAATCTTGGTTTAATTGTAAACTGAAGGAATCTATAGAACAGAATCCCTGTATATTTAACCTTGTAAATGTCAACATGATTCAGCTTTGTTTAAAGTATCAATTAAAAGTTGTTTCTTAGCATCATCTTTTATACCTTTTTCCCTTAAGTATCTTTTTGCTAGAGTTTTCTTAGAAACTTGCTTAGTAATCTTATGGTTTGTATTTACTTGAATACTAGTTTTCTTGGGTAAAATGGTATAATAATTGCCATCATCCTTAATTTCATCCTCGGATTCGACATCTATGAATTTAGGAAATCCTTTCAATTCTACAAATTCCATAGATAGGTCTGAATAAAGTTTCCAATATCCAAGTTTACAATCTTTATCTGTTCTCCTTTGTTGTAAGGGAGCTCCAATCATATAAACCTTCTTTGATAATCTTTGTGGTTTGTGTATATGACCACAAATAATTAAATCAAACCTATTCAGTACATTCAGATTTAGATTTTCTACTGAATCAATTTCTCTGCCATCCGTATCTTTTGCTCCAGGATAATCAGTATGAAGCATAAGGATATTATCAGCATTCTTATCAAGCTTTATATTTTTCAGATATTCAGATAAACCTACATTGTGATCTATGTAGGGTATACCGTATACTACTGCATTCATACCCAGACATCTTTTACCATAATCTAGGTTCACTATCCCAAATTGTTCTAAGAACTTAACCCATGAAAAAGGTTTATTACCTATAAAGCTAACTTTCTTTAAGTCGTGGTTTCCTGATATAGAGAATATCTCTACCTGGTTTTCTCTTAACTCTAATTCCTTAAATTTCTCATAGGTCAATTCCATAAGATCTTGGTCCATGGTTTCTGGCTTATGAAAGAAATCCCCACAGAATAATGCCGGACAATTATACTTTTTACATTGCTCTTGTATAATCGACAAAACCCTGAAATGATTCAGGGTTCTTTTATTGTCTTCATTGAACTTCGCCCATAAATTCAGGTGCAAATCCGAGAAGACTATTGCTATTACTTGTTTCTTCATATCAATCCAATCTTGACATTATCGACATTATCATGTGTATTCTATCATAGAATCCTAATTGTGGTACTACCAATATATCTATTTCATTTGAAATATCCCACTGGGTTAATAAATTACCCATTATGTCTGACATCTGTGTTTGATAATACCTATTTTGGATTCTTTTACCATTGTCCTCCATTTTCCATTCCTTCATATTATACATACTCAATGGAAGGTATATCAATAAATCACCCTGCTTGATAGTAAGATCTTTGCATATATCTAAGAAAGCATCTACTTCACATTCGGGGATATTAGTAGATTGTTTATATATGAAATAAGCTGCTAAATCTACATAACTACGGTCTGTTACAAAAGTCTCTTTATCCTTGAAAAGCTTATTTCTCAGATTCAACAATTGATAATCCTTGTTTATTAGTTCTCCACATTCTTGGTGTAAAAACTCAGCATGGTGCATCTCTTTTGTATCTGGCATTAAATCTGACATACTACCAGATATAAAGGGTATACCATATTTGGTTTCTATGAACTTTGCCAAAGTGGTTTTTCCTATTCCACTTGGCCCTACAAACATAATTCTTTTCATGATAACAAATCTTTAAATGGTTTCATAAATTCATTTGTCATAAAGGATGCTAAAGAGTATTCGATACAGATTTCTTTGAATTTCTTGTATTTTATCTCCCTATTAGCAAACTTTTTCATAGGTAACTTGGATAATGGTACTTCTTTTTGAAATAATCTTAAATCTATAAGCTTCTTATTCCTTTCTGCAATCTCTACATGAGAAGTTTGATGATGATGCTCTAGAAATTTATCCAAAGTACCATATTCGTCCAATATTTTCCTAGCTTTTACAGGACCAATACCTGGTATACCTTTAATATCATCCGAAGTATCTCCCACCATTGAAAGGTAATCTACTGTTTCTTCAGGGGAGTATCCGAATAACTCCTTACAATTACCCTGATGAATCATCTCATCTTTTCTTGGATTGTTTATTTTTACGTCTTTACCGATAAGTTGATTAAAGTCCTTATCGGATGATATTATGATTACCTTCTCAGTGGGTTTTTTATTTAAAACTAGGTATGCTAAGAAATCATCTCCTTCATATTTAGTAGAATTATGCTTATCAAAAACATATTTAATTCTTAGGAGCTTGAGCATACCTATAATAACACGTTTTTGAGATTGCAAAGATTCATAATCTACTGAAATATTTTTCCTATGTCCCTTATAATCGGGTAACAAAGCATTCCTATAAGGAGAGTGACCATTATCGAATGTTATGATTACATCATCTGGGCCCCATCTATGTAGGAACCCATGTAATGATCTAAAAAATCCAAATATTGCTCCACTTGGTTTTCCATCCGTAGATTTAAGCTTTTCAAACTTGTGAAAACTTTGGTGAAGTAGGTTACATCCGTCTATGATTAATACTAGTTTTTTAGCCATATGTTTCTTTATATTTATTATAATAATCAGATACTAATTGAACTCCTAGATTCATAATTTCCGAGATTTCTTTTCTAGTAAACCCAAGGTTAATTAACCTTGGTATATAAGATCTTTGTATCTCGGTACCTTTATAATGTACACTATCTTTACCTTTTGCTTGAATCATTCTTCCCTCCTTAGAAGCTTGTGACATATTGTCTTTTTGAGTTCCCCAATAAAGATTACTTACTGAATTATTTGTTGGTACGTTATCCTTATGACATACATATGGTAAACCTTCTGGATTGGGCAAATATACTAAAGCTACTAATCTATGTAATAACCACTTTGTAGTTCCTATACCGGGTTGTGATAAACCAACTATATACCTACCATTTTTATTTAAATGAGGTTGTTTTATATGGTACCTTTTACATAGAATACCCTTTCCATTTATGTCCCATCTTGAATATACCTTTCCTCTTCTGGATATATGGTAACCGGGATATCCGGGTATATTATCTTCTAGGATTTTATTTTGATACTTACCTTTCCCATGTTGATATATAGGAGAAGTCCAAGATAGACTCCTAATCTTATTCTTGGACCCTGTAAATTGTGTTTTCTTACTCATCTTCTTCTCCTTTCAAATTGGGCTTCGGATTGTTGTTCTAACTCTGATATTCTTTCTTCTATTTCTTCTACCTTAGAGGTTAGTAAAGTAATCTGTTCTTGTAACTTTTGACTGATTAATCGTAAATCATCAATATTATCCCATAACATTTTCTTACTCATCGTCTTCCTCCTCTTCGTCTTCTGATTCATTATAGGATTCGTATTCTACTCCATCTATGGGATAACAGTTTTCTGTAAGAGCTTCTAGTTTCTTACGAGTAGTACCAATGGTATTTATATCTGCTTTCCTTAAAAGCTTTCTTCTTAGATCATCATCTTCTTCCAAAAGCTTTTGAAATTTCTCTTCTCCTCTTGCAAGAGTTTTATCCTTGAGTTTATATACTCCACCAGAGGATTTAATGATTATATCATTTTCTACCAATACATCTTCTAATCCAAAGCATCTATCAAATCCAACCTCATGGAACTTAGGATTGAAGTATACTGGGCATTTGCTGATTGTAGGTCTTGGAGGAGCAACTTTATTTTTAATAAGTCGAACCGTGACGAGTTTCCCAGCTTTGCGTTCTTTACCCTTTTGCTTAACAGTGATAGATCTTCCTGAATAGAAAGCAGCTCTGATTGAAGCGTAGAACTTAAGTGCTGCGCCTCCTGTAGTTGTTGTATTATCTTTTCCGAATCCAACATTCAATGCAGTTCTTAATTGATTAATATAAATCTGTGTAACTCCCAGTCGATAAAATAATTCGCTTCTGATACGGAAGTATTTATACAAAGCCTTTGCTCTACCTCCCATCTCTGCCTTAGCATCAGTCATTTTAGAATCTATGTTATCTGCACAATCCATAGCAGCAACTGAATCTATTACCAGAAGAATAGGTTCGTTATGAGTTAATTGAGACCTGAAATATAAGGCTAAGTCTGCTACTGCATCAGCCACATTTTCAATACGAGTATCATTTACTACTGTAACTCTTTCTGGATCAACTCCATTAGTTTGAGCCCAGGAATTCATCCATGATTGTTCAGCATCTACCCATATTACATGCCCTCCCAGTTGTTGACATGAATAAGCAAAGTTGTAAGCTATAAGTGATTTACCAGAGGATTCTTCTCCTGCTACTTCTAGGATTTTACCAAATGGGATTCCTCCACCAAAGGTATAATTCAATGCAAAGAAAGTACTTGGTAACCATAGACCTGTTTCTTTTGTTTCAGAAGCAAGTACTATTGATGACCCATATTTCTTTAGTAATTCGTTTTTAGAGGGAACTTTTAAACCCACTTTTCCTTTTGCCATACTGTAATGTATTAACATAAATAAAGGAGATAACCAATTTCTTGAATTACCTCCTCTACCAACCATTTATAAAACCAATTTATCAAATATCTGACTTATACTTTCTCTTTTTCTTCTTAGGCTCATCATCATCCATGTAATGATCCTTATGAATACCTTTCTTTTTTCTTCTTTGGTTTTTCATCTTCCTCATCAGAATCTCTGCCTTCTTTTAAGAATGATGCCAAAGTCTCTTCTAATTCATCATAATCCTTAATTTGAGATCTTACGATAGATTCAAGGTCTACGTTACCAGAATATTTCTTATCTAGTTTAGTAGGTTTACATGCACGAGCAGAATATGTAGTATCATTCTTACCTGAACCAGAACGGATAATCTTTATATCATATCCCATTCTTGGGTCTGTCATATCTCCAGCTTCGTCTTCATCCAAGTAAAGGTCGATAATATCCTGGTATACTGATCTTGGGATTAATACTCCCTTATCTTTTCCTTCATAATCTACCTTAGTACCTTTCTCATCTGAATATACTATTCCACCCACTACGTATTTTCTTCTTGGTACCAGCATCTTTGCAAGTTCCTGGTCATCTGGGTCTTTTGAGTTTTTCAGTTCTTGGTACTTTTCCATAAATGGGCATGGTTCATCAAAAGTAGCCGGAGAAATAACTCCTCCCAAATCTTTATTCAGATAGAACTGAATCAATTCAATACCCAATTCTTGATCATCGCCTGGAGATTTGATTCTCATTCTTAAGGTTCCCTCTTTAGGGAATACCAATCCACTACCATTACCCTTGGATTCTAATTGTTTTTTCCGGGCTAACATCTTATCTTTAGTAGTCATGCCACTAGAAGATAATTTCTTTTTCTTTTTGTCCTTATCTTTAATCATATCAATCTAAGTTATTGGGTTCTGAGTATGAAATCTCATTTAAAGCTAATACGGTGAACAGGCCCTTTTCATAAAAGGGTTGTAATTCCTGAGGTAAACAGTTTTTATCGAATTGATGTTCTTTACCAGCATACAATCCATATTCGATTATACGACCGATTTCCACGTGGTCCTTGTAAGTTTGATATTCTTCTGTGATTACACCAGATTTAATAACAACACCCTTACGAGGAACTCCTTCCTTTACCATATCCGGAATAATAATACCAGAAGCAGTGGTATTAATCTCTTTGGGAGAATATACCAAGATTTTATTTTCTACGGGTAAACCTGGAATACTATTACCAAGCTTCTTAGCTACTAGAGTTGATATAAGTTGTAAATTATACATATTTATAAAATTTAGTTAGTAATCTTTTATAGTTCCTACTGTAACTTACGGATATTGGCATTAAGAGTTCTTAAGATGCCCTCTCTACTCTCATAAGCTTTACAGATAGCTATAAATTTATTAGCTTTAGCTGCAGCCTTTAGATACCTTTTGCAAATAGATTTATATTTGGGGTTTATATTAGCTTTATGAGATACGTAGTCATTATTGAACCTCTCATTGGAATCTTTTATAAATACCCATGCAGCAGAATATGCTTCCTCTTTTTCTCTTGCTAAAGCATCTCTTTGTTTTATATACTTATCTCTTAATGAAGCAAGTATATAATAACTAGAGGGAGAATCCTTTAGCTGAGAATTTAATAAGTTCTCATTGATAGATAATTCCTTTTGAATATCTATTTCTAAAGTTCTACCCTCAAATACTACCTTAAGTTTATTTATCTCGGTTTTCATCTTTCAACTTAAAAACTTTTTTCATATCTTCAGCAGAATACATGCCATTCTCAATATCTCTCTTTACTTGTAAGAAAGCAATATTAGCTTGGTGATACAACCTTGGGTATTCAGTAAGAGATTGATACTTATCAAGTAGTTTGTATATTGAATACAATCGTAAATCACAAAGATAATCTATACCAGCTATCTCAAGTAATTTCATGAAGATTACATAGAATCTAAGAGTAGTATCATCAAAGCATTCTACAGTTTCCTCATCCATCTTAGAAAGTGAATGAGTTCTAAGAGATTCAATATTTGAATTAAGGAACTTAATATGTTTTCGGATAGAAGTAATTAATCTCCTATCCTCATGATGTAATCTCTTATGTAATCTTTCCAGTATGTCATCCATTTCTTGGAAAGATTGTTCTAATACTCCAGATAACATGTAAGTTACGTTAATTACCTTATCGGCTCCCTTTCTTAATTCGTCCTGTTCCATAATCTAAAATTTTAATTAGTTATGTTGTCATAGTATCCTCTCTTTTCGTTTCTGTAGTAGATTTAGTACTGTCTTCATGATGAAGGTACCTATTACAACCTGGGCATTTAACCACTTTACAATCGGCAAAAGTATGTGAATCCACTTCTGAACAATCATATTCGAATTCACAATCACAATAAAGGCATTTAGCTCTCCACACCGTGGGACCGTTCAAAATCTTTTTCATATTGTTTCTTTTTTAGTTTACCTACATAATAAAATTTACCTTCTCGAATACATTGTTGGATATTTTCCTTTTGTGTACCCCAATATAGGTTTGTCACTCGATTATTCTTAGGATTACTATCCTTATGACATACTACTAAATCTGAACCTCGAGGTTTGGGTAAATAAACTTCTGCCACTAATCTATGTCGATAAAAGTTAACTCTTTTACCAGAATCAGATATCAAATTATTAGATATATACCCAGTATTCTTTGGTACTGGTTTTATCAATCTCCAAGTACCACTATGAATGGAATATAATCTACCATTCTTACAAATGTGATATTTAGAAAATCCTTCAATAGGCATATTACTAGTGTATTTTCTTTTCATACTCCTCCTTATATCTCTTTATTTCTTTAGAAAACACCTTAGGATAATCTTGAATTTGGATATGTTTATACTTCTTATGCTCTTCCATATATTCTTCTACTGAAAAATCAGGCTCAAGCATTTTCCTATAATCATACCCGGGAATAAAGGGTAATTCTTCTGCCATAGATCTACCTATGACAAAGTCCATCGCCATAATAACGTCATCTATCTGAAAACCAAAATACGGTTTAGTTAATGGATTCTTATAAATATTCCACATTTCATAAATACTCCATGTGTTTATATTTTCTGGTTTAGTGATTTGATAATTAGCATCATGGACTAAGCATACTGATTTTGTAGAAGGTAATTTACCTTGTCTCATTAGATAATATATTAAAATACTACCAAATAAGCACATATCAGAAGCTGCAGATTGACAAGGGAAATTTAATGCTAATCGTAAAGCATAAGCTTCTTCTCCTCTATCTGAAGAATATATTTGGGGTAATCTTCGTTTTCTACCAAATAAAGAAACTAAGTAGCCATTCTTTCTAAGGAATTTCTCTTGTTTCTTTAAGAAGGTTTTTAGCTTAGGATGTTGACCAAAGAATATATCCATTTCCTTTTGTGCTTCTTCTGGTGTAACTATGATACCAGATTTTGGGTCAGATAATTTTACTGCTAGTAATTTAGCACCAATTCCATAAATAAGTCCAAATGCAATCTGTTTAGCTTGCTTTCTCCTTACCTTCCATATCTTATGATCTGGGTGATTTTCATCCTCATATATTTTTAAAGCTTCTTCATAAGGAACATGATATTTGGTAGCAGCAATTGCCAAGTGAGGGTCCTGACCAGAGTTAAAAGCATTCAGATAAGTTTCATCTCCAGATAAGTGAGCCATGATTCTTAACTCTGCTTGACTAAAGTCACTAGCAATATATAGAGTTCCTTTTGGAGCAACCAATTGTTTCTTTATATTTGGGTCTACTGAAGTCTTAGGTATTTGTTGAGCATTTGGTTCTGCTGAAGATAACCTTCCTGAAGTAGTTCCATGAATAAGGAATCTTCCATGTAATCTATCATCATCTTGGGTTTTCTCATGCCAACCTTCAATATAGGTTTTATACATTTTCTCTAAACCTCTCAACTCTAATAAACTATCCAAGAATACTGCCTTTGGTGAATCAGGTTTTTTGACAGTTAATCTTAAGTTAGTAAGAGTTTCTTCATCAGTACTTGGTTTACCAGAATCATTCTTTTTGATTACCTCAAAATTAAATCCTTCCTCTGAATACATTAATTGAGGTAAATCTACTGAACTACCTAAACTTACAGGTCTAATTAACTCTAATTCCTTTTTCGTAGTAAAAACTCCTGCTCGTATATTAGCAATCTTTTGTTCCCTAGATTGTATCTTTCTCTTATCTACTCTAGGGTCTAAATTTTCTATCTCTTCCTCTAATTTAGCAATGTATTTTTCAATCTTGGATTGATTATATAGTTTAGTAAACTTCTTTACTTTAGGCAAATTATATATTGCTTCCTTAGCTGCTTCTATCTTTGGTAAGTAGGAATCTAACAATTCTTGGTTGAATGCCCTATCTACATATAAACCATTCTTTTCTACAGAAGTTAATACCCTAGAAGCAGTCATGATTAAATTACGGTAAGTATTATATAATCCCAAGTCAATTAGCTTCTTTTCGAAGAAAAGCATTAATCTAAGAGTATAATCAGTATCTTGACATCCATAGTGGCAAAGAGGTTCCATTTCTTTTTTATCCCATGGAATCTTATCGAATTTATCTTGCTTTTCATAATCTCCGTATTCTGGTAAATACCTTCTTACCATAGACTTCAAGTCATTGGGTTTTTCTTCATTCAAGAGATATTTAGCAAGCATACCATCCAAACATACTCCTCGATAATAGATATTATACTTCTGAAATATCTGATCATCAAATTTATAATTCCAAGCAACCTTAACTACATTTGGATTTTCAATTACTTCTTCACCAAATTTACGAAGCATCTTTTTCCAGTTCCATCCCTTAGAAGTATACTTTTTAGTTTCAAAATGATCTAATGGTATAGAACATCCAAAACCTGGTTGAAAAGTAACTGATAGTATGGTAGGTTTAAAGCTTTTGTTATAAAGAGGTTCTGCATTTGTTTCGAAGTCTACAGAAGCATAACCTGTTTGCTTACAGCATTGGATAAGTTTCTTTAGCTCTTGTTTATTGGTTATAATCTTATATTTCGTTTCCATACTAGAAGTTTTTTAAATAAAATAAGGAAGTATATCTTCCCAGACCTACTTCCTTAAACCTGATATGAGTTACTTTAAATCATTTTGCGAAAATGACATCAAAACAAAATAGAAATAAAGCATGTATTATATGATAGTATCCTCAAATACTCTTAGAGAACTGGCTAACTTATCCCAGTCTTTTTGATAAGTATGTAATGAGTCTATGGTGTGATACAAATAACCTGGTTTTACTCCAACCTCTTTAGCTACATATTCCATTAGTCTCCATGCAAGGTATACATCATTACCAAAGTGAGTAACAAAGTCCGAACTTCTTTGGTGATAGCAAATGTGTAATACCTTTTCTCCTTTACCATTCTGACGGATAAGGAAGTCATAATACATAGAGCAGGGTATACGTCTACTACCATCATACCAATCGGTATCTAATCCGTCCATATCACCATTGAATATTGGTAATACTGCTTTACGAGTGTCATTATCGTCCTTCAGTAATCTTATCAATGGTTTAATAACATGGATGATTCTCTCATTATAGGTATAATCAAATTTACCATTTACCAAGAACTGTTCCCATAAATCTTTTCTTAATTCCCAAGCTTTACCTGGATTAATTATATCAGAGGTATCAATCCTTTCTTGGAACTCAGCATCTGCCCATTCCCTAGACCTTGAATAGAAGAATAACCACGTTGGATCTTGCAAAGAAGTTAAGCAATATTGTTGGCAAATGATCTCTTTAGTTACAAAATCTTCATTACCTTCAATATTCTTATTCTGGTAAGTCTTTGGTTTTACAGTTTGACCATAACTGTTGAGTTCTCTGCCCATTTCAGACATTAACTCATAACTACTGCTATAAATTCTCATTTCTTCTGTTTTAAAAGTTTCTTCTTATATGCTTTACGTTGAGAGTAAGAGATTACATTCTCGGGATATTCGATATCTTCATATTCAAGAAGTAATTCCTTTGCTTTCATAGATTTATATGTTTCCTTATATAAATCTGGTCGAAGCACTTTAAAACTTCTAAAGAATACCTTAAAACTAGAGAAATCTTTCTCTTTACCGTTTTGAAATTTATCAAATACCTCATTCAACCTCTTTATCCAAGAATTTTCCTTATCAGTTCCCTTTAATACCTTCTTCAAAGGTTTATGAGTATGATACATCAGAAGTGTTTCTACATTCCCATACATTTGAGTGGCAAATAAATTGATTTGTACTGATTGTTCTGGTCCGTACACATATTCCGCCATTCGTTGTATTAGTAAGAAGTCGAAGATTAACCTTTTTGTTATCTCGGATGCCCTGATTACCATTGTAATAACAGGTATGTCTTCCCCAAATCGTTTGGAGAATGTAGCAGCAATTAAACATTGTTTACCGTTATCGTGATGATTATTAAACATATAAGTAACGTTGTAATTCTGATTATACTTGGTTTTTAGTACTCTCAGCTTACTACGCAATAAATCAAGCTTATTGAAATCAATGTAATTGTTCAGTAAGCTTGTCCACTTAGTCTCTTTATAATTGAAACATCTACCATAATCAAAGTCTGGGTCTACCCAAGCTTTACGTATTTTTATAAATACGTTATATACCACAGCTACTCCACTGTTTGCGGTAGCACCTTTTGCAAATAAAGATGGTTCTAGTCTTAGAAATCCTTCATTTAACTTTTCCCATGCTTCTTGTGAAGTAGCAAATTCTAATGAATGGATTTGCTCTTCTGTATTAAGCTCTAAGCCATTTAATTGTTTATTCCAACCTGACACAAATACCTCCTTTCATTAATATTGTGTAGTGATTCTCCATTCATTCAACCGTTCTTTCTTGAAATACAGCTCGTATATACCCAATGGAGTAAATCCCATTATTGATAGGAATCCCATATAATAATAGAATGCCTCTACCAGCCTATCCTGGAATTCTAGTTCTTTAGTTATTACTGGTGACTGTTTCCATGTACGATTCTTAAGAGTATTTCTAGCAAGATTCAAAACATACACTATCTGAAACAAAATATTTTTCTCATCAGTATGCAAATTTGGACTCATTTCCTTGAATCCCTTTATATACTCGGAAGTTTTATCCTCAATTGTTTCGGATATTAGCTTGAAATTTTTGAATATACTACTAATGGCATCTATCTCTAAAATCATATGAATGCCGAATGCCATTACATCTTCTAAGTTTTCTACTGCCTTTTGCCCTTTAGTCAGTTCTTTGTTTGCCCAACTATAGATATCCTCTGGCAATATATTAGCATATATCAGAGCTGATAAGAAGAATCCTATTGCATCTGCTTGTTCTTCATTAGCATTCTGTAGATTGTTGATTATCTGAATCTCTTCTATGTCGGTATATAAATTGGTATTCCATCCCTTGTTTTCTAGAATATCATTTATATTAGAAGTAGATTCATAACCCTCCATTAACTCCTCTACTACTTGAGATATAAGGGTTTTCATAAGAGATTGATTTTTAGTACTGTTAATATCCATGGGATATTCTGGTAACCTTTCTAAGGGTTTATAACAGTCTAATTGACGATAGCCAATCTCATACATATTCTCAAGTTCAAGCCCCTGTTTGATTTCAGGGGCTTTTTCTTTCAGATTAGAAATATCCATAGTAACTATTCTTTTTCTGGTACTGTATGATAAGAGAATAAATGTAATACTTGAACTAATACACTTCCAGCTTCGATTCCAATAATCTCAGAAGTTGGGTTGAATACACTTACCACTACTTCATCTCCTGGAACTTGACCAAGTACTTCTATACCGTATACTAACCCACTGTTGATGGAATTAGTTTCTTCATTTGCAGCTTTCAGTACGGATTTAACTGGAGTGAATTCTTCAATATGAATACCAGTTGGGATTAATAACCTTGTGTTCTGACCAAGAACGATGGTTTTAATATGACCCTCACTGTTTCTATCTAAGTCGAAAGATACTTTACCGAATCCTTGTGGATTGAAGATTCTATTCAACCAGTTCCATTTCTGTTTGATTACTCCGTTATTGTATTCCATGAGAATATCAATCGTAAGGTCTTCAGGAAGATACAAATAGAATCCCTGATCTGCTTTCTTGGGATATTTTACCTTTCTTGATACTGTATACTTTATATGAGAATTCTCTATCAGTTGTAGTCTTCTTTCGTGATCTTCTACTTTAACTTCTAGAGTTTTAAGCCGTTCCTCATGATTATTCAATTTAGATTCTGCAGTATCTAATCTAGTATCAAGATTATGTATCTCGGTAGTATGTCCGTTCACTACACTGTTTAAAGTTGAATATCGATTCTCTAATACCGATATCCTATTCGCTAGTTCATCTAAAGTTGCCATATATTATTATTAATTGGTTGATCCGAATCCGTTATTACCTCTTGTTCCCCAATACTGAGCATCTTCATCAAATTCTTCCTTGATTACTTCTTCTGGTTCTGTAAGATAAATGGGTACATGAATAAACTGTACTAACTTGGTTCCAGCTTCTATTACTTGAAACTCATGAGAAGTATTATATATACCGATATGAATCTCTCCAGTATAGGGAGAATCTACTATCTCGGCAGTATAGATAAGCCCTTTCTTAGTTGATATACCAGATTTGTTTGCTGCCATCAGCATAGAAGACCTTGGTTCTAATAAACCTTTGATACCCGATGGGATAAGTATTCTGGTAAATGGAGAAATATAAATTACTTGTACCTGGTTATTTGAATTATATTCAAGTGTTACTTTACCAGGTTCAGGTATTTCACAATGGAATATTAACTGTGGATTAGCTTTTACTAAATCCTGTAGAGTTAAATCTTCAGGGATATAGAAATCTAAACCGGCATCTCCTTCGTTTCCTCTTGATGGAGATTTTACGTCTCTTACTTTGATAAATCTGAATTTGTTCATATTATATTACATTGTTTTAAAAGTTGGCCATAAGTTAATTTTGAGGGATTTCCCTTGTGAATACCAAGAGAGTTCATCATCTTCCTTACATCCCTGCTTCCATTGCCGCATACATTAGCAAGTATATCCTCTTGTTTCACATAGTAATTTGGGTTGTTAAGGTATACCTTGAACATAGCCCATATCATTTCTATTTTTTGCATTCTTTATAAAGTTCTCTAATACGTTTTCTTGGTACTTCGAATTTCTCAACGGTTTTGGTAATAACTTCTTTTCTTTCTTTCCCTTTCCGAATCAAGCCTCGGATGTATTTCTTGATACCAACCGTATCTTCTAATACATCCAAATCCTTGTATTGATTCTTCTGTTCTAGCTCTTTCCTTGTGATATTCATATTCTGTGACATCTTGAATGCACATAATTCTGAGTCTCCGCATAGTTTACATTCTTTAGTTGATAAGTCATAACCAATACCAAAACAGGGGTCTCCATTAGAACCCAGTTCTGCAATATTAATAGGTTCTAAGGGATCTTGATTCTTGATATCAGGTAAAGTTTGTTTCTTCTTTGCCATAATTCCCAATTTAAAATTCTTTATGATAATATCTTATGATTTGAACATCCATCATCTCATCTTGATACAGAGTAATATATGAATGTCCTATACCATTTATAAATAGTTCCCTGATAGACAGAAGAATGGGTGGTACTTCTATTTCAGAAGTATATATCTGAACTTTGATTACTAACCCAGATTGAAAATGAATCATAAAATAATATCGAACTTCATCAGGCTTATCCCTGGATTGTTTGATAGGAGTTATATATTCTATTCCTATACCATTGAATATATGTTCTGGAGGTATTACAGAACAATTGAATAATGATTTGATTTTTTGTAGAATCTTCATTGTTTATGATTATTAATGGTTAATGCCTCTTAACGTAACATGTAATATACCTTTCCTCCTACGGAGAAAAGGTATATACTCATAGTCAGAAATTATTATCCTTGAAAAGGCTTATGTCTAGGGTACTTATCCCAGAGCTTACTTAACCGGATAACTTTAAGTCCTTGATCTTGATAATACTTTCTTCTATGATTCCCATGCCTACTTAAATAATTCCCAGGATAATGTAAATCATCTAGGTAAACTTTGGATTTGGATTCATCCTTTCTTACCAATCGTCCTAAGAACTGAATTGATTTTTCTTGAGAATCCATACTGGCAGTATTCAACAAATATCTGAGCTTAGGGAAGTTTTTACCTCGAGCAATAATTGTAGTTGATACCAGGATATCTATTTTACCTTCCCTAAAATCTTTCATTATCTGTTGTCTTAATTTAGTAGGAGTATTAACATGCACATAAGCAATATTATGGATATTATCTAGTCTTTCTTTAAAGAATTCATATAGATTTTCACAATGTGCAATATGCTTACATACTACGAGAGCAGGATATCTACCTTGATTAAGGTTCCATTTCAACCTATCTAATGCCATGGTCCAGGCAATCTTATTATTGGTAATGGAATCATCATATATTTCATTATAGGACATACAATCTGATTCCCAATTACCAAACCAAGGTTTACCTTCTACTGTTTTTACAATTGTCTTTGTTGAATACCCTTTTTTAATCGAGTCCTTAAGTTTAAACTCTGCTATTACATCGCCAAAGAAACAACGTAAATTCATATTCTTAACTTTATCCTTGGCAAGCTTACTCATATAAATGGTACCAGATAATCCGATTCTAACTCGGGTATTAAATAACCTAGTGATCACATTCTGATATTGCTTACTACCTCCTTGGTCAGCTTCATCGATTAATACCATATCAATCTTAGCAAGTTCATTCTGATAATATTTCATATTCCGAGAAATAGATTGAACCATACCAATGGTAAAATTACTCCAGTTTAAAACTTTACCCTGAACAAAGGTAATGTCTTCTCCTGGTAGATATTGCTTAAATTCATCTCTAGCTTGATTTAACCAGTCAGAGTCATTGGTTATAAGCAAAGTCTTTAATTGCTTCTTATAGGATAAATATAAAGCAGACATAATGAGGGTTTTACCTGCATTTACTGTATAATCTAATACCCCAATCTGAAAAGGTGTTTCACCTAGTTTATTAGATAAGATTGCCTTAACAGCTTTCTCTTGTTCGGGTCTTAATTTATACTTACCTATCCGAGTTACAACTTTACTGACTTTAGGTAAAGGTTGTCTCATATCTACTATGATAGGCTTAATTCCAAGTTCAATACATCTTTTATATACTGAAGGAAGTAAGCCTATCTTAAATTGACCAGTCTTGGTTATATACTTTATTTTGCCATCCCAGTTTTGCATACCCCGTTGCCTAGTACGAAGGTAAAAGGCATTGGGGTGTCTGATAGCAAATTCGTTATATAACTTCATTGCATATTTTAGGGGTATATCTAATTCTGCAACGTTACAATTACGAATTATGATTTTCATATGATTACTGTTACTGATTTACATTTCTTAGGTTCGTCATCGGAATCCTCGTATTCTTTCAGAGCTTTCTTTAAAAGAGAAATGTGATATTCTTCATCAGCAATGAATTTCTGGATAAGATAGGTAACTGGAATATAATCACTTCTCTTTATATACTCTTCTTTTTTATTCAGAGAATCGAATACTTTATAATATTCTTCTAGAGTTTCTTTTTCTGCTTGTAATGATAATTTTAAAGCAGATTCTGCCGAAGTACCAAGATCTATTAGGGGATGTACAGTTAACTGATTATTTCCTGGTATATCGGTGTCCATTACATCAGAAGCTTTTAATAAGAAGTCTCCCAGCTTATCATAATGTACCATCTCTACTAATCCGATACCAAGCATCAATTCTCCTATTTCTTCAAACCTAGCCTGATGCTGAGTATACATAAGAATTGAAGTTAATTCTGAATACCTAGTATTCTTGTATAAATCATACAAGGGTAATATTATTTCCTTAGGCCATTTCTGAACTATAGAAATATCGGGGTATTCTACTTTGCTATCGGAATAATCCAAAGCATTTACAGTGGCTTCTGCCATCTCCTCTAAACGATTTTTAAAAGCTTTCATAATTTATTAATTTTTGACCAGAGGCTTCCCTCTACTTTAGGTTCCTCTGATTGTGAATGATTCTTATGTTTAAATAGGTATTTATTATACCTTTCGATAGCCTTGTCATTATACATCTGACTGGGTTCGGGTAAACCATTACACCAAGCAAGAGATTCGAATTGAGCATCGATAAATTGGGTGGGATCCCATCCTTTCTCAGATAAGAATTTATCTAGCCTTACAAAGTGTATATACTTATCTGGTTGATTAACAAATGATTCGTATATACCAGTAACATCTGCTACCCTTTTTATGAAGTAATCATGGATAGCTTTAGCATTACCAGAATCATCTTCCATTTCCAATGTAGCAGAATATAAATCTGAAATCTTTTCTGACATAGAAGATAATCTGTTTAGGAGGTTATTATAATTACCGTCCATCTTCTTGATACCTAGTTCGATATATTTAATAAAACCTTCCCGGGTATCCAATTGAAAATCTTCACAGAATTGATTACAGAGCTCAGCTATCTTTTTACATACCGCCCAATTTCTTGGTTCTGTTTCTCTTATTTTTCTAACTCCTCTATGCTTTAGTTTTATACGAGTTGCATATATAATATCAGCAACTAAAGCAGCATCTCCCTTAGATGCTAGTAAAATGTTAGAAACTTTCTTAGTTGTCTTATTGTTTGTAACAACTACAACTCTAGTATTTATTGCTTCCTTACGAGCAATAACAAAGAAAGCATCAATCGGAAAATTATATACCTCTAACTGAGATAGGATCTTTTCGAATTGATGCTTAGTTATATGAATAGATGGGTCTCTCATACTCTTCTCTTTCTAAGTTTACCGCACTTCTTACACTTTAATAAGATTTTCCAACAATCAGTATAATCAGTTTTACTTACCACCTCCCAATCATGAAGGCATAAATATTTGGCTCTTATAGCTTCTAATAATTGTTTCATATCTTTTAATTTAAGTTTGTATATTATAATATGAAATCCTCAATCCAAGGAGTTTCTGAGTCTGATAAATCTAGATACTACTTTAGGTGATAATCTAACTTTTCTACCAATCTCTTTATAGGTATAACCTAAAGAAAATAATCTATGTATTCTCCTTTGTTTTCTAGGATTATTACTTAGTAATGATCTTGGGCTATTTAAACCTGAACCATAGGGTGGCATACTATGTTTACCATTAATAATGGAATCATTCACATTATCTTTTTGAGTACCCCATCTAAGATTATTTACAGTATTATGGGTACCTATATCATCTAGATGTCTTACTATAGGATAACTATTAGGATTAGGTATATAGGCTAAAGCTACTAATCGATGAACTCCCTTACTACGAAAACCAGTAGGAGTTCTTAATCTTATTTGCTCATGACCAGTTTTAGTAATAGCGGTATATCTTAACTTCCAAGGTCCCCTTTTAGAAGAGCCACCCTGAATTAAACAACTATACACCTTACCATCTCGTGTAACATGATATCCTGGGTATCCTGGAATATTCTCTTTCATAAGTTATTTTTTAGTTTTACTAAATCTTGATAGGATTGGTACCGAGTATTATATATTAACTTAAGTACTTCCTTACGACCTAAATCGTTACAATCTTTATTTTCGGGCAATTGTATAACCTTGACCTTTTTATAAGCGACCAATTTGAAAGCCAGGTTGATTGAATATTTGATGGCATCGGGATCCAGGAGTAATATAAATCTATTAACTGGAGATTTGATAAGCTGGTTAACTTGGTAAGCACTGATTGCCTTACCCATGGTGGCAATAGCCCTGTCTCCCATAGTAAGTGCATTGATTGCTCCTTCACAGATAAATATCGAACTATACATGTCGAGGGCATCTTGATTGAAGATAATGAATTCCTTTCCAAGTCCCGTAATATCTTTATTTGGATTATTGTATCTTGGGCCCTGTCCAATAACATTTCTCGCATTGTAATACCTGAGCGTGCCCTTATAATAATAGGGTATGATGAGGTACCCAAAAAAAGGTCCCTCAGTGGCAACATATCCGATACCGTGTTTTGATAATTCTTCGATAGTGAACCCACGGCTCGACATGTAACTTCTAATGCTTCTTGCAACTTGTGATGTTCCTTGATTAATGAGTTTAAACCCATCTGGAAGATAGACGGGCTTAGCATCGGATAATTCAATCTTCTCTTCTGAGAAAGCTTTGTCTGTAAAGTTTCCATTATCTAGAAATTTTAAAAGTTCGGCATAAGTATCAAATCCTTCAACATCCATTACTAGTTGAGCAGGATTCATATGATAATTGCATCTAAAACAATTAGTACGGTACATAGAAAGATTAATTCCCATCTTATGTTCCCTATGACAGAATGGGCATACGGGTAATTTCATCCAACCATGTTTATATTTGTAAGCGCCCAAGCTCTTAATAAAATAATTGTAGAGCTTGGTTTTAAATTCATTAGTGATCTTACTCATGGTTAAAATGGTAATGGGTCATCATATGGTGCATATCTTTTCTTTAGCCTACGTAATTTATCTAGGTCTTCGCATTTCAGTACCATTTGCTCAAATAAAGTAACTACCTGTGACCTAAGTGAAAGTAATTCTTTGTGTTCTTCATAGGATTCCTTTGAAAGGAAAAGTTCCCATCCTCCCCATTTAGCAGATCTTCCATCTTCAGAGAAGAACTCCCTTAAATCTGGGTTAACTCCAGTTAACCTGATATACTTGGGACCAACTGAATATACTTCTGCATATTGTGGAGTACATCTTGAATCTGAAGGTACTAAGTAAACCTCCTGTCCTTTTTGAATTCCTTCTAATCTCTTAATCATAATCTTAATGTTTTAGGTTTATATATCTCCTTGTTTCTTATTATACTTTTCTTCGTTAGCATCAGGATTTCCCTTTTGCCCTTTCATTATTTTATCTAGAGTATCAGAATAAAGTTCATCGTACTGTTTACGTTGTTCTTTAGTAAACTCTACACATCTTTGCCTTTCAACATCACATTTGAATAATGCTCTACCACTAGGTAAACCATCTCTTTGTACTACTAATTCACAACGAAGTATATCATCTTTTTCTTCTTGTTCAGTAGAATTAAGACCAACTATTGTATGGGCATTACGAACAATTGCAATAGAACCGGAAATATCATTCTCATCATATCTAGTAGTTCTATGTTTCTTACCCTCTCTGGTAATATGATGAGCAGTCCATACAATATCTAAATCCATTTCTTCTGCTAGATTCTGAATATCTATATATACATTCGATATACGGTCAAAGTCCTCTTTATCCCTAGCAATTGAAGCAAGCTTTCCTGCATAATCCACCATCAGTACTTTAATATTGATGCCCTGGTTTCTTAGCTTAATTATAAGTTCCCTTATATAATTACAATCCGTAATCATGGCAGGAACTCTTTCAACTACTAGTTCAACTCCAAACCTTGCAAGTTTACGAAGATGTTTAGCTTCGAGTTTATCATATTCACCTGAATATAATTCCTTCTTAGTTTTATTGATAGAGGATTGAATAAATCGGTCCATGATTTGTTCTTTACCATTTTCGGTATCTATGTATAAAACTGATTTCTTCATTCTTAAGTATCCTCTTGCCAAGTTTACCATGAAGAAAGTTTTCTTAGCTTTAGGTTTATCGAGAATAACATTTACCGAATGTTCTGGGTAACCTCCAGCATTGGTAATATCATTAAGTTGTCTAAATGGACAAGGTATTACAGATGGTTCTGCTTGACGTTTGAATTGTCTTTCTGTAATATCCCTTATCATAAAGATAGGTTCATCATCTTTCTTAGGTTTTGAGTTTTGAAGTATCTTTTCTATTTTCCTTGAATAGGTTTCGTATTGTTCGAAGTTATCCAAATCAAAAGAATCATTCAAGTTCTTCATCTCTACATAGGTAGAGAATTGATATATTTTTTCTCGAATGTATTCGGAATCATTCAAGGGATTTGAATATAGGTCATCGATTATTTTATGGATATTGGGTATATCATCCTTAGTAACCAGGTCAACGTAATTTTTAGATTCAAGCAATTCTTTTATAACTTCTTTAAGGATATTCTTAGAAGGCATCTTGTTTTTCTTTTTGAAGAACTTAAATATGCCCTCGGCAATTAAAGAATGCTCAATCAGAACTAGGTAACTTGGTTTAATCTTTTTGATTATTAGACCTCCCTCTTTATCCTTTAAGAGATACCTTAGGATTTCTAATTGAAAGCTGGTGTCAAATTCAAACTTGGTATTATCTTTTTTCATATTGCAATATAATTAAGTATAATCATATAGATTTCTATAGTCTCGGTTAGAGTTGTACATATAGACTCTCATCCTAGTACTCACTAATCCTCAGCTTCTAGGTGAACTTTATTAATATATTATTTTATATTTGATTTATTATACTTATATTTGCATATCATTTTAAAACATAGACTTATGAAGATAAAGGAAAATGGCAACAACGGATCAGAGATACATAGGTTGAAGCCTATGCAAGAAAATTATGATAAGGAAACTTTTGATAGGATGTATAAAATCTGTAAACCAGTTATCAGACGTCTTACTAAGCAAATTGATAATAGGAGGTTTAATGTTACACCAGATATCATAAGTTCTTATTTCTGGGATAAGATGTTATTTGTCTTTAATAAATATTACGGTACTTGTGAAGAAGAACATTTAAAAGCAAGGATACTAGCTTCTCTCAGTACCTTTAAGAATCATTTATTAAGAACTGCTTATGGAGAGGGAGCAGAATATCATCAGAATCTTTACCAATTAGAAGATTTATTCGATAATGATAAAGAACTAGAAGATGATACAGAAGAAGAGAAAGCTAAAGGAGAAATGCTTGATATGTTATATAAATATATGAAGAAGAACCTATCTCCCGATGCTTATTTGATCTTCGAGATATTGCTTAGTCCTCCTCCCTATATTAAAGAGAGAATCAAGGATGGTTCTCGTATCACTAACATTTTATTAGTAGAGTTTTTTGATATGCCTAGAACTAAATCTTCGGTAAGATATATCTCAGAACTTAAAGAAGATATAAGATATTGGGAAGAGAAAGCTAAAGAAGACTTACATTACTAACATAAAAAAAGGGAACCCAGTGCATGAGGTTCCCTTTCCAGTGTAACTTATTTCCCAATAAGAATTCCACTTGTGTGTTGGACGAAAGCGATTAGCTGTTCTTTAAATATAAAAGCCCTAATAATTTTAAAAGTTTATATAGAATTATAGTTTAATGATATAAGCTAGTACGAAATAAGGAGGTCTATTCTCATGAGGACTACCTCCTCCGGTTACTTGAGTATCTGCTGAATAATCCGAATCTGGTATTTTATGATTAGGGAATGGTCGATTCTTAGCATTGTCTCCCCATTTTTCTTCTTTAAATGTAATCTTATGACTATGAGGAGGTATTTGGTCTAAAGTAAGAGTTACTAAGGCTTCTCCTCCCATGTTACCAATGGTATTATAATCCTGATTACTTGGATCATACCCTACTACAAATCTACCCAATAGATTAGGTCTACCAGACATACCATCACAGAATGCCCAACCATCTGGAGGAGTAGTACCTGAAAACATAGCGATTAATCCAGTGGGAACTGAAGAAGCCGAGTTTTTAATCATTTCTATAAGCTCATTCTTCAGATTAGTAAGATATTCTTGTAGATTAGTTATACCATTAGTCTGGTCATCTTTACCTCCGAATCCTTCCAGTACATGTTCTACTCTTTGAATAGAATGGGTCATGATCCCATTGTAGGCTGAGTTAAAGGGTAGTGGTTGAGGGAAACAACCTCCATAAGGGATGATTGCATAGTTTTCTGACTCCTTCGTATTAGCATCAGTACCAGAACCATATACTCCAATCAGTACCATGGTATTCTTACTATTTCTGTAGGGTTCACAAGCACCCTCTACCTGAGAATTAAGATAGGTATAATTTAATTTCTCATGTGAAGCAGGATTATTCTTTACTATATCCCAAGAGATTTTGTCTTCTGCTAAGGGATAGTAAGGATTCTGTGATTGTTTATACAGAGTATATAAGCTTTCATAAGATGAAGACCAATATGCTACGAAAGTAATAGGGTTTTCAATTGGTTCTGATACTTCTTGATGAACTGCGAATAAGAAGATATCTGAATTAGCCCCTTGAGCACCTTGGATATTATCTACTACTATCTCTTCATCATCAGAGATGAATATATAACCATCCCTAGAAATACATCCGAAGTTTATCTGAGGTGATTCTCCATCTTCAGAATTCTTTACCATATATCTAGCAGTAATTCTATCTGCTACATCATTCTTGAATACCTTACCATTTTCTGCTTTAGCTTGAACTGATAGCTTATTACCAGATACCTTAACTGAGCCGAATCCACAGAATGGGCCAAGAGCAACAGGGGCAGCAATTGCTTCTGCTGCCTCCTTAGATTTAATCAAACCCTCATATTTAAAGTACGTTTTCATTGTTACTATTGTTTTTAGATTGTTTATAATTCCTAGATTGTTCTGACATATCCTTGAAAGCTTCAGATAAGTTATTGAACTTCAAGGTTACTATAGACCAAAGTATCTTCCAGATACTGTATCTCTTTTCTACTCCGTGTAATGTACATATATGACCATAAATAGAATCCACTTCGAATCCATAACATACTACCAATACGGTTATAGATACTACTAGGGGATCTAACCCATATGGTTCTCCAATAGCCTTACCAAGAACTGCTCCCATTAATAAGTAACATATATAATCTATTATCTTATTAAAAGTTCTTCTTCCAGCTCTGGATTTTCTAATGGGTATGCCCTTTAACTTACTAGCATTCATTCCAAACCAGAAGTCGGCAATTATCAATATGAATGCTAATAGGATCATCCATCGAAGATCATATAAGAATTGAAGACACTCTGTAGCAAAAGCTACCGTAAATCCTTTAGATACTATAGATGTAGTGGATGTTTCAGTATACATGTCGTAATATTGATTTATTCCTGAGGTTTCGGGGTTATTCTCCATGCTGTATTTTCGGGTATATCTATTTCGAAAGTTTTACTGTTAATATCATCAGAGTTCCAAACCAATTCATTTGGTTGTACATCAAAAGCTAAAGTAACTTCAAATGTACACCTTACATCGGTTTTGTTAACAGCTTCAAATATATAAGTACCAGGATTAGAAGTTCTAAATTCATAAGGTACTGGATGTGAATCGGCTTGACCCACTAATCTTACATCAGTTATAAAATCCTTATGATTAGAAGAACATACCACAGTGGTATATACTTCTCCTTCTCCTTGCCCACTTAGAGTAGCTCTTTCAGGACTACAACTTATCTTAACTTCAAGATTATAGTCTTTGATTACTAATGTAGCCTTCTTGTCTTTATTACCCTTACCAACAAAGGTATAGGTACCCGCTTTATCTAAAGTAATAACTTCTTCGAATTTATACTCTGCTCCGGTTTCCATAAGTAATACTGAATCATATTCCTCTATTTCGAAAGGCATTACTCGGATAGTAACCGACTTACCTTCAGCAAGTTGATATGATACATTTACCTTCTGGTTATTTGGAGTATTAGCCCAATCCTTTGGAGATATCCAATTAGGATCTGAAGGATTTACTGCTTCGATATAAATATAGGGATCTTCTGGTTTGGTATAACTATATACTGACCAAGTAGTATAAACTGAAGGATCTCCCTTACATACAGCTTTATAACTTCCCGGTTTATTGCATGAATAAGTAGCACTAGCTTTACCATTACCAGATTTATTCAAGGTAATATCGGTTAACTTAGTATTATCACAATAAATACTAACTCCATAATCTATAAGATTATCGGGATCATCAGGGGGAGTTACTGATAAGTAAAGTTCTTGATTTACAGATCCACTTCCCATCTCTAAAGATAAAGTTTGATATTCTTTAGATAAATGATAAGTGAATTTAGAGATACTGGTATATACGGTAAATATTCCTATACCATCAAAGTTCTCTAAATTATCCTTAGTACAAGCAAACTTATAAACTCCAGTACCAAATGTTTGGAAAGTATCCCCAGATTTATACCTAGTATCATCTTTACCAATCAAGTAACATTCCAAACCTTCCTCATCATAATCATCTTCTATAGTTAGTAGGGTTTTAGCTAAACTAGTTACATTACTTGATAGCTTGAATTCTTCTGGAGTACATTTAACCTTGTATTTATTAGGTTCTCTAGTAACAACCAGTGAAACTCTTTTTACTGGGTATTCTACAACCTGGAATTCATAAGTACCTGGCTCTTTAAATTTATAAGTTGAACCAGAAGGCTTAACTTCAGTTTCCCCAACCAATTGTATATTAACTGGAGTCTGTTTACCTTCTTGATAAAGAGTAGCTGTAACTGTAGCCGATACCTCCTTATTAGTTGGTGTAATATGCAGTGTAGTTGGATTAACCGATATATTATAGGATTTGACTACTTCCTTTAATTTTACATGAACTTGGGTAACTTTAGTCGGGTCTCCCACACTTCTAAAATAATAAGTCTGATTACCTATAGTGGCATTAAAAATAGTGCCATTTTCATATTTCTTGTAACCCCAAGTATTACCATCTCCAGATACCTGATACCTTAAGTCGGCATTTTGATAATTACTAGAGACTGTAACCTTAATAGGTACAGAGGTTATATACCCAGGCTGAATAGTGTTTATATTTGGGTCTACAAAATCGGCTGTTATCAGATAATTATCATTTATATTAAAACCATAATCAATAGTAGCTCCTACATGATAAGGCTTAAATCTATCGATTATATTTTCTATAGCTTTTCTGAACTCTATAAATTCTCCCGAGTTATTTGAATAGCCATGTCCAGTTATATGGAAGGTTACATTGATACATTGACTACAACCGTAAATGTTATCAAAGTTAGATTTATCATAATACTGATCTTGGTCAAAGTAAGGATGTGTTTTTAACCAACCATCATATCCTGATTTAGCTGGGTCATCTATTGTACAGTTTAACCCATACATTCGGAATAATATCTCAAAGAACTGAGAAGTACCTCGTATCTTTATCAGAGATATAGAATACTTGAGTAAATCTCTTATCTGTTTAGTAGTTAAAGCTAAAGCTCCTTTCTTAGGTAAAATCCATTTAGACTTAAGGCTATTTAATTCAGCTTCACTTAACAGACCATTATAATAAGTTTTAAAAGCCCCTTCATCAATATTATTCCACCTTGCAAAAGGTAATTGCCCAAAGCTTTCCCAAAGGTAATTCAAATAAATCTCTGGGCAGGTATCAAAGTCAGTTATTCCTAGTAAACTCTCAATATCTGCGGATATATTATCTTGAAAATAACTTCCACAAATTTCTAGGAACCTTTCTAAGATACCCTTTCCATCTACCTTATAAGTGTCTTGGTCTTTATATTCAAAAGGTAGGAAATCTATAAGTTTCTTAAGGTCTATCATATTAAACAGTTTCGTGAACAGTTAAAGTTAATTGAGAAGATTTCTGGAATACAGGTAAGTTATATCCAGGATCTTCATAATCCATATTAGGTTCTGAGATAGTAATAGAATAACGATATCCCTGTTGATAGCCATTTGCTTGTATGTCCAAAGAGAAAGTGATACCATTATTTTTATCAGTGATGTTTATAGTACTACCTACAGAACCAGTAGTTTGGAATCCTCCACTTGAAGCTTTTACAGTGTATGAATTGCTTCCAGTAAAGTTTATAAAATAGGTCATGGACCCATTAGCTTTCTCTAATTTAAACTGACCAAGAAGTAATTCCTTGTTACCATATATGGTAACAGGCCAAGGTTTAATATAGAACTTCTTGATATGTAAGTAATCTACCGTAGATAGGTTATCAATCAAAGCATAAATATCTGAGATTCTTACTTTGCCCCCAATCTCGGAGTTCTCAATAGAATAAGCATTGTATAAGGCATTCAGAACTTGAGCTTGGATTTCGTTGGTCTTATAAGATTTCTTACCGGTTACTTCTATCTCTAAGGTTATATCTACTAATCCTGCAGATTTAACTTGAAGCCAAGTAGTTAAGGGGGCTCTCTGTGATAGTTGGGTATAAACCTTGTTTATCATAGCAGAATCAGCTACTCCACCATTATCAGCACTGATATATACTGTAAGCTTTCTTCCACATTCATAATCTACGGCAGCTTTATTTACTCCATCTATTAGCATAGCTAAATCTACGAAGTCCTGTTTGCTTACAGCTACTCCAAGAGTTTTAACACTCAAGGGTATATGTTCTTTTAACATACCAAAGTTCTCATAACTAGAACCTCCTCCTGCAGCATATTGATTACTAGTGGTAGCCTCAGATATAGAAGCTTTTACTATAGCAGGAGTTTGTACAATAGAACCAGCTGGTACATTACCTTGAATACCCGTGGTGATATAGAAGCTTGCTGATGTTACCTTTTGACCTGCAGAAGGTATAGAACCAAAGGTACCATCTCCAAATACTATTACGGCAACTTGGCTAGCATTGACAGTTACCATAAAATGTTTATCTGAAGGTTTAGAATAAGCAAAGGTATCTACTAAAGTCCAAGTAGTTCCATCAATAGATAATTGCATTGTACCATGCTCATAGTATTTACCATCGGGTAATTTACCTATTGTGATTTCGGGTCTACCTTCGGAAGGTATTACTAATCCCGACAATCCAGACTGATTATATTTCTCATGTTGAATCAGAGGTATTTTACAAGTAGTAACATTAGCATACCAAGTTACGTCTCTAGCAGAAAGCCAGGAGTTACCATTAACATCTGTAAAGAGAGTTTCTTTTGGGATAGTCAACCTAGAAGCAATATTACTACCTGTAAGATCACGAGTTAGGATTACATCTACTGAAGCAGCTACTGCTCCTCTTGGGTGATAGTCCACCAATAAGCCATGCTTTACTACACTATCATAACGCCGAGCCGTGGATAAGAAAGATTCCCTACCCACGTTATCAATGTAATAATGAAGTACTTCAGCAATAGCTGCAAACAGAGATAGGATAATTATCAGAATATTACCTTCGGAATAATCCGTGATAAGAGTCTGACCATTCTTATCCTTGATAGTAGTAAGAGATTCAATCAACTTAGCTTTAATCTGTTGAAAGGATCTCTGATAAGGGTTTAGCCATTTATTCGTTATCATATTAGTAAGGTTTTAAAATATTTTCAGACCTATCATAACTAATACCCAATACCTGTTGGCTACCAGTTTGATTAATTACATAATTCATTTCGATGAAAAGCTTGGTACCCTCTAACCTCATATTCAGGCTTTTAAAAGTAATCCTAGTTTCATAGGTAGAGATAGCTTTCTTTAAGAAGTCTTTTACCAAGAAAGCTAAAGCCTGGGTATTGGGTTCTTCTATACATTCCCATAGCCTAGTACCAAAATCTTCTTGCCTGAATCTTTGACCTATATCATACCAAAGGAGAGCAGATAGGTTATTATGAACAAGTTCAATATCCCCATTTACTGGATACCAACCTTTCTCTCCCTTTTCATTCTCAGTAATCCGTATTGGAAACAAAGGGCCAATACCGATAATATTAGTGTATAAGTTATTTGCCATTAATGTACAAATTTAGAATCCTCATAATCTGTTTTATTAAAAGTAGAAAATGGTTTCGTGACTGGAGTAATAACAGGTCCACTAACTGCAGGTCCCGATTGAATACCAGAGTGGGTATGAGAATTATATTGAGCTTTTAATGATTCTATCTCTGAAACTAATTGGTTTAGTTTCTGGGTTAATTCATTGATATTGATTATACCATCATTATTACCTTGGTTCACTATAACCTTTGAGGCATTCACATAGGCTTGAGCTTTAGAATTTATACTTACTGGGCCTTCGGCGTAAATAGTAGCAGACCCATATAAGTACATCTTGAGTGATCCATCTTTATCATTTAACCAGATTCTATTCCCATTAGGTGTAACTATACCCATAGTATCAGGATCATCCAGGATATCGGGTATTTGGTTTTGAGCCCAACCATGATATTCCCATAGAGGTTTACTGGGATCACCATACTCAAAGGTAATATATACTATATCACCATTCTTAGGAGCCATCATTTTAAAACCAGACCCAGTAGATCCATGTTGACCCTTTGAATAAGCCCAGAGTACTATTCCTCCCATTACCTCTGGTATAGCCACTTTTATACGATTCATATGATCTGGGTCTGTGTTATTAACTACCATGGCCCTGTACACTGAATAGTATCTTCCCAAGGATTCTAATCCTTGTTCAGTTATTGTTTTTGCTGATTCATAAGCCATATCATTCGGTTTTAGAAAAGTCTTGGTTCATCTGTTTAATAATGTAATCTATATTGAAATTATACTTTCGATATACATCTTTGGTAGCTTCTACCTTTTTACGTTTAACATTAGTAATGGTAACTACGTCTTCTCCATCTTTACCTGTAGATTGGTATACAGTTCTTTCTACTTCTATGATGCCATCATTACCTTTGGTAGGAGTATTAGCATTCTGTTCCCTATAGATAACCATATCTTGAACAAACTTTCTTTGTTCTTCGGTATTACCATCCAAGGCTTTGAAGGCTTCATATTCTGCCTTAGTAGCATTTATGGTAAAATCAGAAGAATGAGCATCTCCAGCTTTATTTTTACCTACATCAGTAGTTCCTTGACTTCTGGCATTATTAGATACCACATCTTGAGTATTAATATTACCAGCAGCAACTTGAAAGCCAGCTGTTCCATTATTCCTAACTAATTCTAAGTCAGTAATATATCCTGTACCAGCATCCATTCTATGAGTACATTTCTTTATATACCAATACCCTGACCACCTTTTACCAACGTTCAAAAGCTGAAGTACCATAGAGGTTTTTAATGAAGGTCTTCCTACTACTTGCATTTGGCAGACCAGCTTTTTCTCGGTTATCTTTAAACCTCCATTAGCATTTATCCTCATTGCTCTTTCTCTATTACCTACTCCTCCAGTTCTATCATATAAGTTAGTAAGGGTTTTCCAAGCGGGTACTTTCAAAAGCTGTTTTACCTTTTTGAATACCTTTACTCGGCTTCGATAGTACCCATGATTATCTCCAGGACCTCTACCAGCTTGGACTGGATTATAAGTTTGAGGATAATAGGATTCTTCATGAAGAGTTAAAGGATAGACAATGATATTTGGATCTTCTTGCATTTTAGCTAGCCCCTCCTGAGTTTTCCTTTTCTCTGCATTCAGTTCAGTCATACTATTCACACGACTAGAAGACTTTAATTCCCCAGAAGAATATGAACGAGGATCTTCCCAAACTTCAGTCCATACCTCAGTGTATTTATTTTTGAATACAAAATTTAAACCCTGGTATACTTGTTTCATTGCAGAAGTAAGGTCCATTCCTCCTGCTACTAGTGCATCAATAGAAGATTTTATATTAGTTAGTTCTCCTTTAGTATAAGCTTCCTCTAGCATTTGAGAAGTGGCATCTCTTAATTCTGTATCAGACATAGCCTCCAATCCACCGCCGGCATCTAAATAACCAGTACCCTTAGCATCATATTCTTTCTTAGCAGATTCAGTCTTTAGTCTTTGAGCTTGTTTTTTAGAAGCCAATTCTTCATCTAAGGATTTCAATCTATCTTCTTTCCATTTCTCTACCTTACTATCAACATGGGGTTTTAAAACTTCGGGGGATCTATGAAATAATCCTGGGCTTTGCACATCTACTGTAGATAGGGCATCTAACTGTAGTGGGTCATGTAGAATCTCATTCTGTTGGTCATCGATGTAACTTACCTGGATTTGTATTTGCTTATCCTCAGGTTTTATAGTATTACCCACTTGCATCATCTTCTGCTTAGTAGATCTTTGAGTAGTAAAAGATACTCTTAATACTTCTCCGTTTTCAGCTTGGAATATGTAGGTATGATGAGGAGGTTGTTGAAACTTACGGTTATGTATGTAAATTACCCCATCTTTACTATCTATATACCAAGGCCCATTACCATAGGCAGCCATTTTAGCTTCTAGTTGAACTAGAACATTATTACCTATTGTACCTAAGTTAGAATTAAGTACTTCAGCTAAATCGTCTGGCATACCAACTTGACCTATGCCACTAAATTGATTAGCATACAGAATGGTACCCTGTACTTCGGGAGTAACTTCTGTTGGTACCTGTATAGCTTCATAAGCTTGATTACTTATTATATTTGCCATTACTCAAACCTTTCTATTATTACTCCCACATTTAATCCGCATCCTGAATCCAAGAATTTAACCATACTATCATCGGTATCCTCAGTGGGTTTATGAGGTGGCATAAACCTAAGATGATTCGTGCCATCAATACATTTGATAGTTATATGGGTACCTGTAGAATCAAAGATACAATCGAAATCTCTTACTTTGATATTTATAGCTGGGCTTGATACAAATGTACCATCACTAAAAATATATCCCCACTGTAAAAAGATATCTCTATTTTCCTGTAAAGCTTCTACATCTACAGTATCTGGATTACCAGTATCAATAGTTATTGTAGCTAAGTTTTCTTTTTCTTCATCATATACATATGACCAGCTACTTATATACGCTCCTAAAGGTATACCAGTAAGAGGGTTCATAACTGGTATACCTTGATTATCAAAAATGGCTAGGTAAGGAGTACCTGTGCCTTTATATAATATGGGTTTATTTGCTTTAACTTCCATAAGCCGGTATCATTAATACCATTCCACCTTTTAATTCAGTGAACGGATTTATTATGTTATTATACTCAGCAATAATATACCATTTACCAGAATCTCCATAATACCTATAAGCGATATTCTGTAGAGTTTCACCCTCTTTCAAGGTATGCTGAAAGTCATTGGGAGAAGAGGGTATAAGTAATGGGTAGGATTCTAAAGAATAATCTCCATCTCCATAATTCAGAGTAAATCCATTATCGTATGGACTTGCTCCAACTAAATAAGAAGTTATATCCATGGTTACTTGATTTTATCGGTTGTAAAAATACCCACAGTCTTTTCTGCAGCTTTACTTTTAACAATATCCTCATAAGATAAACTATATGAGCTTACTCGTTTGAATATTAATTCTTGAGTAGCAGTAGCAGGATACAGGTTTAAGTCTTCTCTTATATCTACTGAGCCTTTCATACGTTGTCTAGAAGCATTTCTAAAATTAGAAAGAGAATATGTAGCAGAAGTAAGTATATAATAATGACCTTCAAATGTATCAGAATTTCCCCACTGAATCTGTAGGATTGGAGGAGCTGCTTGATAAGCATTGGATTTACTCCAGGATTCTAATAACCTACATTTAGTTAATACTTCAGCAGGATTATCTGGATCATCACAGTACCAAGATACATTGAATTGTACAATATCCTCTGAACCCGTATAATGATACATAGGAGTATTTCTACCCATAGACTTAATGGTGGCCCAAGTTGTTTCTCCTCTAAAGTCAAAGCTCAAAGGTCTATTCTGTAAAACAATATATTGGTATGGGCTAACATTAGTATTATAAATGATTACCTGGTTTAGTTTTCTTATATCTTGGCTTACTCCATAAAGTTTATTGTTTTCTACTACAGTCCTACCTTGAGCAGGATCATCTCTGTCAATCTTAATATTCCCATGCTGAAGTTGTAATCTCCTAATGCTTTGAAGAGAACTGTTAAGTACTGGATTCTTGGAAGATCTTTCTTTTTCTCCCAAAGCCCCATTAGGATTAAACAGTTTACCTCTTGGAGCAGTATCCTTAGGTAAACCCGAAGTTAATCGGTTAAGGTGTATCTTAGCTCTCCATAATTTATTTATGGGACCGGTAAGTACTCCAGCAGTATCTTGGGTAAGATTATTATATTTCTTAACAACCTTACCTGCTAGTTTTCCTAATATTCTTGCCATAATTTAAGGTATTAATCCAATTTGAGTAGCATAATTAACTCCTAAAGTTTCACCTGGAGCTACAGAACCAACAGGAGCTCCATCAATAGTAATGTTAACAGTACCATTAGGTTTATCATTCAGTAAAGCTGCCCTGATAGCTCTTGCCATTTTCTCGGTTAAATATTCATCACTAGTTAGAGTTTCCTTTGATAGATTAGAATCAGTGTTCTTGTTTAAGGAATCTATTAACCTGGGTAAATAATCTGCTACAAGAGGTAATGCTATACCAATGGCCATTCCCCAAGGGCCTCCCAAGAATCCAGCCAATCTACCGAATAAACCTTTCATACCTAACCTAGCTACTGCAGGTCCGGCAGTAGGAGTAGGCGGTTTAGTAGTACCTCCCCCAAGTCCTCCCAATGTTGGCCCGGGTATTCCAAACTTCCTAATACGTTTACCATCTGGCCCATACCAACCTCCTCTAGGTCCAGCAGTCCAACCGAAAGCCATTGCCTTTTGAAGGTAATATTGTTCCCTCATAATCTGAGTGATATGTATTAATCGGGTCTCCAATACTGCAGCTGCAGCTGCAGACTTACTAACTCCACTTGCTGTAGCCTGAGATTGGGTATTAGTTTGTTGCATATAAGTAGAAAGCATTCTACCAGTAGCAGCTAAGTACCTATAGCCATTTACTACTAAAGCTGTAATTGAACCCCAAGCTAATGCTTTAACTACTATCTGACCTCCTATAGTACCAGCTATTCCTTGTACCCATTGGGATATCTTAGTGAATACAGTTAATATGGGATTAAATACATCGGCTAAAGTTGAACCTATATTCACTACTAAGTTTTCAAAGTTAGATTTGAAAGCTTCAATGATACCCTGTGGAGTCTTCAATCTTTCCTCAGTAACCTGTTCTACTATGCCGGAGTTCTTATCATATTGTTCTAAGATCTTAGTCATCTTATCAGAACCCGCCATCATGTTTCGAATCTGATTAGAGATATCACGAGTACCTCGAACTCCGAAGATATTATAGAAAGCTTTAGTTCTTTCCAGAAGCGGTTTATTCATAAGAGCTTCTCCAAACTTACGATATACCTTATCTAATCGAATAAGATTACCTTCAGCATCAAAGAAATCTTGTGGACTTAAACCTAAACTAGTTAATGCACTAAACCCTTTCTTTTTCTGGTCGGCTAAAGAAAGTTGCAAATAACGAATCATATTTGCTAATGCAGTACCAGCTGATGAACCCTGAATACCCATATCTCCCAATACACCAATAGCTGCAGCAGTCTGTCTTAAGTCATATCCTGCATTAGCCATATCAGCTCCAGCATAAGTAATAGCTTGAGCCAAATCGGTAAGAGACATATTAGCGTTAGTTACAGCCGTATATAAATCATCTGTAACCTTAGTAGCTTGTTGAGAAGGTATAACATACATTGACATGATATTAGTCATCAAGTCAGCTACACCTCCTTTACCTCCAAAGGGTTGACCAAGGATAGATGCTAACTTAGCAGCAGGCCCAGTCATATCCTTTATCTGTTCTACTGTATTACCCGCCATTGCTAAGTACCTCTGACCAGAAGCGATATCGGCAGCAGTCAAGGGAGTAACAGCATTGACTGCTTGAGCTAATTGCATCATTTCAGTTTGTTGCTCAGCTGTAGCTCCTGCAATCTTTGAGGCCATGAATATAGTATCTTGTACCTTGGCCGAATACTGATAAGCTTCTGCCATGCCTCCAAGGAATCTCATATTGTTTTGTACAGCATTACCTGCACTCATCTGAATAGCCCTGTTCCAGTCATTCATATCATTCATCATATTGTTGAATGATTGTGAAATTTTACCGGTTTCAGAGCTAAACTTATCTCGGAGTACCATTGATACCCCGACTTCTACTAAACTTTTTGTATCTCCTATCATGTTGACATTTTCTTCTTCATTTGTTTATAATAATTCTCAGCTATGAGTAGGAATTTCTTTCTTTTACGAACGGGTAGACACAAAAAGGTGAGATAGTCTAAGACTATCTCAGCCCGAGTAATGTATATGTAATCTTCCTCTAAATTATATCTCCCGTCAAGTAGAAAAAATCGGGAGCAGCCATAATTGGGTAATCCATCATGTTCCCAGTTTCTGGATTTTCGATTTGAGTATATCCATGGAAGATTGGGTCTACTGTATTTACCAACCGATGGATTTCTGCCATATCCCTTGATGAGAATAGAGAGAAGTTTTCTACTTTCTCAAATTTATCATCCACCTTTAACTTAAGGTTACGAAGAAGAAGAGTAGAGTGTCGAGTAAGTTTACTTGGTGAAAGCTGAACCATCTGAGACTCTTTTTCTCCATCCATCAATTCGAATTGGATTACCTTACCTGAGTTCAATTCCTCTGTATATTGCATAAGAGTAAATCCATCTTCTCCTTTTCTTCCCGGGTAGTAAGGAATGGCATTGGGTTTTTCTTCCATTTCTTGTTCTGTAGGAAGTACTGCATAATCGAAAAGAAATTCTCCCAAGTCCTGAGAGTAAGTTACAGAATCCTTGTTATCCCATTTATAAGTAAATTCTACTTCCTCTCCCAAAGAGAAGATTCGAGAATTAAATAGGATACAGTATCTATCCAGCAAAGGTAACTTAAGAGCATCCTCTATGGTTAATCTACCTGACTTAGTAGCATTCGTTTTAATTACTATTGCTGAAATATACTTGGTAAGATTCATAAGATTCTTTGAATCTACCGGGTTGGTGATAATTTCTTCATCTTCACCATTCTGCTCTCTGATTTCAAAAAGTCTACCAGAAGGAGCAGTGAATACTAAGGTTCTTAGTGTCATATCCATTTTATCTAATTTTTAAAAGTTCATAATTTCATAGTAGCGGTAAGTATCAACAAGAAAGGGGTGAAACTCCTTATCTAGGAATCCCACCCCTCCACCTAAAACTCTAGTAAGAAAATGACTAAGAGAGTTAATACTTATCGCAAGTACCGACAGAAAATTCTATATTTTCTATTGTGTTTTCTGAAGCCATACGATCTAAGTCAAGGCCAGTTACTTTACAAGGCCAAACTTCTTCAAGCAGCCAAGTATTTAGGACAGATACTCCATCTTCTGCAAGTTCATTTACAATGGCAGTTTCCCAATATTCACTAGGAACTAACCCACCTCCAGCTATCATATCTTGGCAAGAATATAACCAATCTTGAAGCCAGGTATCTGAACCAGCAGTAGTTAAAAGTTTCTCTACTACCAGATTACCTACGGTAACTCTACCAGCAGTTTTTACATCCCTGTTTACATCTCCATGAGCAACCTGGTCAATCTCAATATCCGGAAGTTGGCAAGTCTGGAATAGATACGTATTGATAGGATGTTTTGGGAAAGAGATGCTCCATAGGAATTTCTTTCTAGGATTCTTTACTTTTGCTCCCATGTTTTATGATTTTAATGTTATTCGTTTTCTGAAATGTTAACTGAATTAGAAGCTGCATCAATTACAATGTTAATTGTAATTTCTTGCATAGGAACAATATCTTTATACTTCAGGATTACTTTATATTTACCCTGACGGACATCAGCTTCGTTATTTACAGAGAGTTCTGAATAAGAGCCAGCATCCTGGTCACCCATCCATGTATACTCCGACATAGCATTTTCATCTACCAGATTATCCAGGATTGGTTTTACCTCAAGATAAATATTCTTCCAAGTACCCCAGATATTGGGTTCTTCCAAATACTTATTCAATATAGGACGAAGAGTCTTCTTCAAGTACAGATTCAATCTTACGATTGAAAGGAATCTTTCTGAATCCTGTTTTACTTGAGAAGAGAAGCAATGCCATAACATGGTTTGTTTACCAGAGGATGGAGTATCCTTGATTACAATCATATTGGCATACATCTGAGCCAATTCGTTTAGTTCATTATAACGAGAATCACTACCATAGTTAGGACTTACTGGGCCCTGACCATCATAGATTACTCCACGGTTCATACCGGCAAATGACTTCCAAGGTCCATAGTTAGAAGCAGAAGTATCACCCAAACCGAAGATAGTACCCAATACATCTGAATTAGTAAGCAATCCGAATTCATTGTAGTACTTGATACCACCTGCAAAATAGGCCGCATACCTAGAGTTACCGATACTACCCAAACAGTTATTAATCCAAGTGATAATGCTCTGCTTATTTCTAGGCTGAGTTCCCTCAGAATAATGGGTAGTATATTTAGGTACTTCGATGTAATAGGTATATTCTTGCAATTCAGCACACATATCTTTAGCAGCCTTATGTACTTTTAAAACATCTTGATCTGTTTTCAGATGTTGATGAATATGAGAACAAGCTAACTGATAAACATCTGTATAATCCTTTACCAAATCCAAAGAAGCAATCCATTCATCTGCAGTAGGATCAGCACCAGCAGTACCCAGTGTACCATTGAACATAGTCTCAGTACTAGTGGCTTCTTTACCTCCAACTTGAATAGTTAGGGGATTCTCGGTTTGGTCAATTGAAGTCTGAAGCCAAGCTACCAGGTTTTCGAAAGACTTAATCTTATCGGTAGTGGTTACCATCTTAGGTTCCAGGTATGCAGAATTACTAGCAAAGTTGCTTAAAGCCAGGTAATCTACAGAAGTTTTATTCTGAGCATCCTTAGTTTTATAAGTAATTACCGGACCTGATTCCAGGATAGAACCATTGGCATCATATATGTTATAAAAGATGGTATTCACTGATTTAGAAAAACCTACTTTAAAGGTTTCTCCAGAACCAATAGGATCACCATACCCTTTAGTTACCAAACCAAAGCTTACATTAGTACCTCCAGAAGTAAATTTCATTACTTCAGAAGCTTGAACTTCTCCAGGTATAGCAGAAGCTAATTCAATCTCATCTTCTTCTAATACTCTAGAGTCTTCTGCTTTAGTAATGGTACCCTTTTTAGCACCTGCTCCCAATACACGAATAATTCTTAGCTTAGAACCTCCTACTAAAGCTTTCTCTATGTTAGATACAGAACCATCAGGTACAATCTCTTTACCAAATATTCTTTGGAATTGAGAGAAAGAAGTGATTAATTCTGAAGGATCATCATAGGGACCTTTTTCAGTTCTAGCCAAGAAACATGATACTCCTAAAAGAGGAGTAGTCTGTTGAACATTGTTGTTCTCGAATTTAAAAACAACGCTTGGTGATTTTGACATATCCTTGTGTTTTATAGGTTATACATTAATTTAATTAATACCAGTAAGTATCGTTACCTTACTGGTATTATTAGAAAATTAATCTTCTTTATTCTTAAATAAACCTCCGATAGCCTTAATCACATCATAGAAACCACATCCTGATAAACCAGCAGCTAATCCATAAATTAATACCTGATAGAATGGGTAGTTTTCCAATAATGATGTAAGTTGTAATCCCCAAGCTATAAGACATACAAGAATACCTACTAAGGCAGATATACCAATCTTAGCAAGTTTGTTGTCTTTGATAGCTGGGATTACCTTTAGTATCTGAGTAACCAAAGATGATACCAAAGTTACTATACCCGTAAAGGTACCCAGATTGATTACGAACTCTGAACCAGCTGAAGGTTCAACTTCTGCAGCAAATAATGACACTGGCAAAATAAAAGCCATGAGTGCCATCAGCATAAACACTAACTTTTTCATTTTAATAAATTTTTGAGTTAAACATGTATATTGAGATTTAGCATCTCCTCGTCCTTTTGGTATTCTGGTCCTAGTAAAAGACTTATATCTTTTATAGGTATTAGATCCCCCATTTCTACCAGTTTTTCTGGTATAATACCATCCTTACATACATATTGGTATACCTTTTCCAATAATCCATGGGATTCATCTGGATGGTCATAGAAATTACCAATCTCTATAAACAGATTCCCAGTAGGAGCTATCCTACCTTTATCCCATTCTTCTAAATCATTGAAGTAAGGTCTTATATATCCCCTAGTGGGTAATGCTTCATGAAGAATAGAGTGAAGTAATCTCATATCATTCTGAGTAGTTGCTACCAGATGAATATCGATAGTGATATCCTTGGTTTCATACGGGAACTCTGACATCTGATAATTGCCTGCCTCTAATTTATCTCCAATGATATATTTCTCTACTCCAATATCTCCAGGATAATAAGCAGTGCTTTCTATAGTTATCCTTGGACAAGTTTTAGGACCTCTTACCTGGTTATTACCTATACCGAATAAGTAAATAAATTTGTCTATTGCTTCCTTATCTTCTTGGAATCTCTTTTCATTTTCTTGTGATAAAGGTAAATAATCCTCAGGATTAAGCCCCATCTTCTTTTCTAAGAGAACATTCAATAAGCATATATAGAAGGTTCTCTCTACTATCTCTTGTGAATTTACCATAATTACCTCCTATCTTATTTTCATTACATAAGCCAATACATAATAGGGTGGTCTATTCTCATGAGGACTACCTCCTCCGGTTACTTGAGTATCTGCTGAATAATCCGAATCTGGTATTTTATGATTAGGGAATGGTCGATTCTTAGCATTGTCCCCCCATTTCTCCTCTTTAAACGTAATCTTATGACTATGAGGAGGTATTTGGTCTAAAGTAAGAGTTACTAGGGCCTGCCCACCAGTATTACCAATACGTTCGTATTCATAATTTCTTGGATCATATCCTACTACAAATCTACCTCTTAAGTCTGGAACACTTATATAACCAGCTTTAGTAGAAGCAGTATTATACTTATCTCCAATAGCTTTATATAATTCTGGGTATTCTGCTATACTTACTTGACTTCCATCACAAAGTACATAACCTTCAGGAACTCCAGAACCAGACCATAATTGGATAAGACCAATATCCCCTCCAGCAGTGTTCTCTTTTTTACCCTGTCTACAAGTTACAACTACAGTTTTACCTGATTCATCCTGTATGAAAATTACTTGGCCAAGTTTATCATTATGAGTATTATCGTTTAAGCTCATGATAAGAGTAGTACCAGAGCCAGATACATCTCCCGAGTTTTCCCTAGTATAATTTACATTAACTGGATCACCAACTTTCTTTCCATTGATTACCATTTGTTTAGTAGATACAATAGTAACCTCTTTACTTTCTCCTGTAGGCTCAAAGTATAATTCAGTGGGTAAAACTCTGAAAGTGTATTCATAATTGCCTTCCCCTTTCTTGTGGATAAGCTTTACTTCTTTAGTTGACCCATCTACAGCTTCTACTGTTAAGATCTGAACTATATCTTTGTCCGTAGCATTCTTTTCTTCTGGTGTTACCGTTATAACAGTCCTACCTGAACCTTGATTCTTGCTTATAGTGAATCCCATTATCTTCTATATTTCCTTATTTCTTTACGAAGTTCTCTTACTATAGTTTCCTTCAGAACCTTCTTACCACCAACTTGTTCGAAAGCTGGTGCCCATAGAGGTCTTGGAGGTAAATTACCACCTCTAGAACCATACTCTAACATGATAGCTACTTGGTTCAATGTTCTTTTACTAGTCCTATCACCCCTTCTGGTTTTCTTAAGGTTAGTAGGTATACCTACGTAAGTTCGATTCTTCTGTTTTACTATTTGTACTGATCTCAAATACTGACCCGTATAATTCAAAAGGGTATGCTCTCCATATCGTTTAATGGTATTAGCCGAGTGAGGATCCCAATGAGTTCCTCTTGGAGGAGTACCCGTTCTTAGGCATTTTTTCACAAGTCTGAGAAGTTGATTGCCGAATTTCTCAGTAGCTATATCATAAGCATTCCTCATGATAGAAGGAGTTTCTGCAATTAACCTCTCAGCTCTAGCCTGTTCTTTTGGGTCAGTATATATCTGTAAGTCTCCCAAGGGAGTACTTATAGTTATGTTTACTGACTTACTTGCCATCTGGATTTTCCTTCGGTTTATTCAAGCCAAGTGAATCCATCATAAGGTTTATGGCTTGCTGTTGTGATTGTAATACTGATACTACATCTTTCCTGAATGAAGCGAATTCTTCATTGAATTGACTACCATTAGTGGGCTCCTTGTTTTCAAACATAGCAAGGATATTATCGCATTCCTTTATTATGTTCTCGTATTTACCTACATTATTAATAATACCAAGAGCCTGTGACCTTTGCAATGATACTTCGTTTACAATATTATTTCCAATTAGAGTGTAGTACACATTGTTATAAATACCCTCATTCCCATCCGAAGGTAAATATACGGTTACTGTACCAATGGAATCTTGAAGAACAATTTCTATAAGATTAGAAAAGCCATCACCATTTTCATTAGCTCTGGGTTTACTTTCTCCTACCTTTACTACTTTAGCTCGGTCAAAGATTGGGTACATTGATCTTCTGTCTCTTTCTAGAGTAAAGACTGAATCTCCTCTTTGTAATGATTTAAATTTCATTTCTTCCATACTGCATTATTTTTATTGATTAGACTTAATCCCATTTGAACCATACTGGGATTCTGTTTCATAAATTCTACTAGGTTCAAGAAATTATAGTATCCATAGATATCTATCAGTCTTTGTGCTTCATCGGCTACTCTCTTTGCTACCTCTAAATTAGGAGCCGGTAGTTGCATTTGGAGAGTAAAGGTTTGTAGTTTATTATCTTCTTCCATTTTCTTACTAGATTAAAACGAAAAAAGGGAAATACCCAGTACAGGTACCTCCCTTTTCCCTAATCAACTTTAAATATAGATTATGCAGTTTTATTACCCAAAGCCTGTACTACTGAGTTAATGATGTTCTGGTCTCTTTGAGCATCAACTACTCGATTCAGTCTAGCAATTTCTTGGTCTTTTGCAGTGTTCTCAATCAGACACTTAATCTCTTGCTGGCCTTTCATTACCTCGCAATGATTACGTTCTGCCTGAAGAGCTAATCTGTTTTCGGATTCTCTAACTAAGCTCTTAATTTCACAGCAGCAATTTGACTGTTGATGTTCCATCTGGCAAAGACGATCCATAACCCGATTGAACCCTGCTCCCATTTGATCACGAGAATCCCGGATATCAGAATTAGTCTTATAACCAAGATCACAAAGGCCACGTTCAGTAGCAAAGCGATTGTTAAGTACTTCTTTACCTACACCCTCTACTTGTCTAGAAACTCCTGCAACTTCAGAAGTAACTCCACGAGCAGCATCAGATATGTCTTTGTAAATACCAGCTTTTGCTTCCTGAACAGTAGATTCCACTTTTTGGATATCAGCTTTTGTGTCATTGATTTTGTCCCACACAGAAACTGCAGCAGCACCAAAACCACCACCTACTAAAGCTCCACCGACAGCACCCCAACCAGAGCCCCATCCATGATTACCATCACATTTATCATTACAACAATTGTTACGGTCGGCAACTACTACAGTGCCTTCACTACTTTTTACTTCCATAGTGTTATTATTTTTAAAGTCAATAATATAATAAATAATTCTCTATTAATAAATGTTCTAGTGTTGTGTTTATTACCAGGATACTGACTGATTACTCTGTCTCAGAGTAAAACTAGTAACAAATCTCCACGTACCGTCATGTCTATAGATATTTACTCTATCACCATTTCCTACTTGAACTCCTAGTCCACCAAGGGCCGAAATATTTACATTCATACTTCCCTGATGTTTTACTATAGTAGGACAGTTAGTTGCAAATTTAGTAGTTGGAGAAATAGCATCATTGGGTTTTAAGCCATTATCCCATAAATAAACTACTCCCGAACCAAGTAACTCTAAGTTATAGAACCTACCTGCTTGTGATACTTTAATGGTTAGAGTTTTACCACTATGAGATTGTACCAGAGTAATAGTAGCTGATCTGTTTGCATGAGTTGGGTTCTCATCCAATCTAACTCCAATTTCAGCTGGTACTGATACACCGTTTTCATGTATTTCACAAGTTATCCACGAAGGTACAACACCCGAGATACTAAAACTTATAGCTCTTCCTACGGAATCCCTAGAATAGATATTTACAAAAGGAAAATCATTTGCTGCAGCATCTGTACTAAGGGATTTTTCAGTAGGACCCTCATTACTATCAAAAGTAAAGAAGTAATCTAATCTGGCTTCCTGAGAGAAATTAGTGTATACCGTAGTAGCACCACCATTAGATCCTGTAATCCTAGTACTTCGTTCAGTATTACGGTTATTAGCTTGATAATGAACCTCAACGGTATATACGTTATCACTATTGGGTCTTGGGTCTATAAAGGTATTTAACCAAAAATCTCCTGGTGCAATATTAGGAGTTACTGGTTCTAAACCTGCCTGGCTTCCATTTACATATTTAGTACGATAGGATTTATAGTATACAGTAAAAGAACCTCCATCCCTATCCCCATTAGTAACATTCAAATCTGAAGTGGTAAATCCACTAGAAGATCTAGATTGACCTAAGTAATATCCCTCGCTAGGGTAACTAACTACTGCTTCATTCTGAGTAATAGTTAATCGAACTGGAGTAGCTGTATCATAAGTAAATTCTACTACATAAGTCCTAGAACTGCCCTCATTAGGATTTGGTGCTACTCTAATACTACAGCCAGCACTAGTTCTAGTGATAGTTATATCACTACTACTACCTTCTACTACTCGAGCATTAGTATATTGAGCAGAGTTATTCCCTTGATATACTCCATTCAAATACTTGTCATAATTGGCATCTACTACTACGTTAAATGTTTGACCACTTCCAGATACGTTCTTAGAAGTAGGACTTATGGATAGATGATCCACATAAGTTACCTGACCTCCTTCTTGGGTAATGGTTATATATTGATCCGTATAAGAGGGGAAATTAAATCTAACAGTAAAATCTCTAGCAGATCCACTGTTACTAGGTATAGTAATTGAATTACCACTAATGGAAGCTGGGCTAGAAACAGATACAATAGCGGTTTCTGATTCAGTATATGAATCACCTATACCATTCCAAGTATAAGTTCTACTTGCTGACTTTGCAGTTACATTAGATTGACCTCCACTATAACTGAAAGAAGTTTTATCTATTTTACAGTTATAACTAATCTCAGAAGAATATACTTTACTACCAGCTGCCCAAGTAAAGGTTGCTTGTATAGTTTTACCCGAATGCCTCTGGGTCCATACTACTGTAGTAGAAGCATTTTGTAAAGAAGTGTTATTAGGTACAATCCTTTTACAAGTACCATCTACATCTTGTCTAGTATACCAAGAGCCTTCTGCAGATTTGGTAGTTGTTACTTCCTCATTAGTAGTAGCAGAGCCATTTACATATTTAACTCTTCCCGAATTAATAATTCCACAAGGGAATTCTCCACCAGTAGCGGGAGCATCAAAAGAAGGATCATAAATCCATTCTAAATGATAGATCCATTGCTCTGCATTGATGTCTTCTAACTTAACACATTCATTGTTACCATAGCTAGCAGCATTACTAATTACAATAACCTTATCAATATCGGAATTCTTACCATTATTGAGTGCTAACAACTCAGCCTTGGTAGGGCACTCATTAGAGGTCTTACCAAGGCCGGTCTTATTCAGAATAGCACTCCAAGTTGCTATTTCTGCCATATTACTTATTGTTTAATTGTTTCTTAAAGTCTTCGAATTCTTTTCTCAATAACTTAACTCCTTCGAGAGCCATAACACTGAGCATTTCATATTCTACTACTTTTACTTTTACATATTCCTGACCATCTTCTCCGACGAAAGTTTCGAATCTAGATTGGTTAGGTACTTGAGAAGCAGGTATAGTATTCTCTGATACCAACAGAGGTTCAATTTCCTCTAAGCTCTGAGCAATAGTTCCCACTTGGTATTTACCATTCATCTTGAAGTGAACTGTAGGTATATTACAGATTTGGTCCAGAGTATGGTTCAAATTCTCTACTTGAGATTTTAATCTACCATCTGATTCCTTCCAGAAACCAGAAGCTGCAGTAGTTTTAGCAAATACTACTTGGTCTGTAGTAGCCAATCCTAATTGAGCTCTAGTTACATTGTGAGGATTATCTTTTCTGTTTGCATGGGTACTTAAATCGGTTTGAGCTTTTGTACCTGCGGCCTTAGCATCTGCAATAGATGCAGCCTGAGCCGTAGATACTGGCATGTCTGCAGGAGCTAAATTCTGTACATTACCTAAACCTATCTGAGCTTTGGTTACATTGTGAGGGTTACTCTTATTGCCAATATGAGCATCTAAGCTTTCCTTGATTATTTTGTCAGAATCCTGGATTAATTTCTCTAATGCAGTTTTAGCAGCATCAGTATAAGCCTTAGCTTCATTCAAAGCATTGGTAATATCTCCATTCAGGCCAGAGTTAAGTTTGTTGAACATATCTGCGGATATAGTACCGGCTTGTTCTGCACTTGCTGAAGGAAGAGTGATTTCCCAATATACCTTCTTATACTCAGGTAATACTGACTGATTTTCAGTATTATAGAGATTGTAGTTCTCTATTTTTAGTCTAACTACATTCTTATCTTTTAGTGATTCATCATCCTTTGAACTAGTAATATTAGATACAATTCCTCCTGGGATAGAATCAAACAGTTTCTTATCTGCTGCTGTTTGTACACCTGCTAAATCTTTAGTAGCAGCAGGTATAGGTTCGTTATAAGAATTTATACTTACAGGGTCATTGAAGTTTGAACAATCAAAGTTTAATCTAACCTCGTTGGCATTTCTAGTCCAAGCTCCATTATCCTTGATATGAGAATAGAACCTCAAGTTATCTACCAAAGCTTTTCTCCAGTTAGATAAATCTTTACCTTTACCTCCATCATAAGCAGTACCAGTAACTTCTCCAAGTATCAAAGAAGAAGTATTACTATCTACAAACTGAGTACCTGACCAACGGAATTGATAAGAGGGTTCATCCTGGGTAATATTCAAATATATCTTACCTGATTCTCCAGTAATAGGATTAGCATGGTCTGGGTCAGAATATAATTTAATATTGCTCAGCTTTCCAGTTTCACTGATATCATAAGTAGCATAAGCTTCGATAACATCATCAACATAAGAAGGCAATTGACTAGAGGGTACTAATCCATTACCATCCAAAGAAGCAAATCCATTAGCCTTACCCTTAGTTGCTACAAAGTCATCATGTTTCTTTTCTAAGCCATCAATGTTCTTCTGTAGTTTAGTTTCAAGGGCGGTATCAGCTGCTTTTCTATCCTCGATTTCTTCTCCCAATCGGGTATTAAGATTATCATCATACTCAGCCCGAGCATCTGCTTCTTCTCTGATAGCCTGGGTAAACTTAGTGTCCAATGCCTGGTCTGCATCCTTTCTATCTTGGATTTCCTTAGCAAGAGAGGCTTCTGATGAATTCTTCAGAGCTTCAATGGCATCCTTTCTATCTTGGACTTCCTGAGCAATCTGATTGGGTAAAGTCTCATCCAACTTAACCTTATCACCAGCAGTCATAGCTCCTGCAGTAGTTTTAGTAGCAGCATTTATTTCAAAAGCTTTACCTTCAACTGGAGCATAAACCCCTTTAGATTTAGAAGTCTGATTCAGCTGTAGTACTACAGAATTATTATTATGAATCGTAGCTTTAATAGAAGTGATAATAGTGTTCGGTATAGAATTGAATAACTTCTTATCTGCTGCAGTTTGTATACCGGCTTTCTCAGCAGTAGAAGCAGGGATATCTACAGTGAAATCATTAGATTTCTGTATACCTTCATCGGAGTTATATGTACTTCTACTTATATTAGTAGTAACTACATCAGCTTTAGCAGTATAACTAGCTCCAGTGATTATATTGTCAGGCATAGAATCCCATTTCTTCTTATCAGCTGCCGACTGAAGACCGGCTTTAGCATCTGTAGAAGCAGGGATAGCAAACTTACGAGGCATAGCTTCTCCATAGATATTCTCTTCTCCCTTTACAGAACTCTTAAAGTTTACCTCAGCAGAAGTACCATTGATAACTAAGTTCGGATCAATTTCCGTAACCATAGTTAAAGGTAAAGCATCAGAAGTAGCTTCTTCTTTTTGGAGACGTTCATCTAAGCCATTAGTAATACCATTAAACTTATTCTCAAGTGCGGTATCTGCAGCTTTTCTGTCTTCAATTTCTTTATCGATACGTTTACCTAAAGCATCATCAGCAGCTTTTCTTGCAGCTTCTTCTGCATCGATATTATCTTGAAGAACCTTATCAGCAGCAATACGTTCATTGCGTTCTGTAGTAAGATCCTGGGTATTTTTATCTACCTTAGCTTCAATACGAATATCCTCAGCCTTTCTAGCCTCAATTTCCGTATTCAATAGTTCCTTGATTTCAAGATAACCAGTATTTTGATTACTTTGTAAGCCCTGAATCAATTCCAAGTTACGCTGAATATTAGCAGTATTCTTGGCAATCAATTCATCCTGAGATTGAGCTTTTGCCAATAACTCAGAACGAGTTTCTGTTACGAAAGTTCTCAGTTCACTTACTGTAGCATTAAGAGTAGTACTTAATTCAGTAAACTTCTGAGTAACTTGTTCATCAGCAGCAGTTCTATCAGAGATTTCCTTGTCTATAATACCCTTAAGTTCAGTCAACTTATTAGTAATTGTAGTTGCAAAGTTAGGATCATCTCCTAATGCTTTTGCAATCTCTTCTAGAGTATCTAATACTCCAGGAGCAGAACCAATAACCTTTTGGATTGCAGTTTCTACTTGTTCGGCATTCTGATAGTTAGAATCGTTTTCCAACTGAGATACCTTAGTAATGTAGTTAGCAAATTCCTGGATATTATCTAACTTAGCTTTTAATAAGTCGGTAAAGTCATTTGAAGAAAGCTCTTTACCATCTACTTTATCTACCTTTCGGTTATTCAAGTTTTCAACAGCCTGAACTCTATCTGATACTTCCTGAGTAATCTTATTCTCTAACAGAGTGTCTGCCTGAGTACGATTAAGGGTTTCGGTATCAATATTATTCTGAAGCTTGGTATCTTCTTGTAGTCTACTCTGAGCCTCGTCATGGATATCTTTAGATATAGCCACCAAATCATCCTTGTGATTTTCCAGAGCTGTAGTCAGAGAATCCTTAAGAGCTTGTTCAGCAGCCTTAGATCTTTCTACTTCGGTTTGAATAGCAGTAGTGTTATTAGTTACTTTCTCCCTGAGCTCATCTAAAGAACCGGTTACTCCACTATTGAGGCTATCTATTCTGGTGCTTAAAGCATCATCACCTGCCTTACGATCTTTAATCTCCTGGTCGATTCGAGCATTGATTTTCTCATCTTCATTTACCCGGGCAGTAGATTCAGTATTTATCAAGCCAGTGAACTTATTATCTAATAAAGTATCTGCTGAAGTTCTATCAGAGATCTCCTTATCGATATTCTGCTGTAAAACAGTATCACCAGCTTCTCTCTTTGAAACCTCAGTGTTCAAGTCGATATTTACCTTATCTACCTGAGACTTAAGATTAGTATCAGCATTGGCTCTTGCTTCAGCTTCTGCATTAACCATGCCTTTTAATTCAGCATAATCTTCAGCTTCCTTAGTAATCTGGTCATTTAATCTGTCAGTATTACGTTGGATATTTGCCTTGTTAGCATTTACTTCTGTTTGCAAAGCATCTATCTTAGCCTGAAGTTCATTTTTAACGGTATTTACCGCATCCTGAATAGATAAAGCCAATTCTTGTATCTTGGTAGCATTAGCAGTTACTCGAGTATCTAATGCAGCATCAGCAGCCTTACGATCCGTTTCTTCCTTAGTGATAGCAGCTTGTAATGCAGCATCGGCATCTTTTCTATCTTGGATTTCCTTATTCAGACTAGCTTGAATACCGTCAGTGTTACCAGTAATCTTATCTACTTCGTTATCAACGTATTCTTTCAACTTAGCCTCAAGAGCAGTATCAGCTTCCTTACGGTCAGAAACTTCCTTATCTACATTAGCCTGTACCTGGGCATCAGCTTCTGTACGATTAGTAATTTCTTGATTCAACTGTTCGGTAATAGCAGCCAATTTCTTGGTAATTGTAGTTGCAAAGTTTGGATCATTACCCAAAGCATCTGCAATCTCCTTCAAAGTATCAAGAACCTCTGGAGCTTCCCCAATAATCTTTTCAATAGCTGCCTGAAGATCTGCTTCAGTTTGATAACCAGCATCATTGATAAGCTGAGATACTTTTGTGATATAATTAGCATGTTCTTCAATGCCATCCAACTTAGCCTTGAGAATATCGGTAAAGTCGTTTTTAGTAAGAGAATAACCTTCTCTTTTATCTACCTTACGATCATCTAAGTCTTTATCGGCAGCAATACGTTCTTGTTTTTCTTGCTCTAGTTTTTCAAGCAATTCGGTTTTATCTGTACCGGCCTGAGTTTTCAAATCCTCAATCTTATGGTCAAGGATTTCATCTTGAGCAATTCGAGTTTCTTTCTCGTTATCAATATTGTTCTGAAGTACAGTATCTGCATTCTGACGGTTCTGAGCTTCTTGAGTAATGTTCTGCTGTAAACCATTATCTGCATTCTGACGGTCAGAAGTTTCCTTTACAATCTGTTGGTGTAATACTTCATCCTGAGCAGTACGAGCTGCAGCTTCAGCATTAATCTTGGATTCAAGTTCTTGGTCTGCAGTTTTACGATCACTGATTTCGGTGTTCAGTTTAGATTCTAATGCTACATCTGCATTTGCTCTTTCTGAAGCCTCGGTTAGAATCTTATTATTTAAGTCGGCAATATCCCTAGTATGGTCTAACTGTACCTTATGAACAGCCTCGGTCAGTTTCTCATCAGCAGCTCTACGTTCAGCAGCTTCCTTATCTACCAATTCCTTAGCATATTCTTTAGCTTCAGTTAAGTTATTGTCAGTTTCTACTTCCAAATCACCAACCCGGTCTTCTACCTTTTGAATACGAGCATTGATTGCTTCTATCATCCTAGTAATATCTTGTACTACTTTAAGGATAGTTGCATTCAACGTATTAACCGAGTTAACCAAGTTATCGTTCACAATCTTAATCTGAGAAGCTAATTCGTTTTCACGGTTCTTAGCTCTAGTTACCTCAGCTTCTAATTGAGTACGTAATTCAGTTAATCGGTTAGTGATATTGGTAGCAAAGTTCGGGTCATTGTTTAATGCTTCAGCTAATTCCTTTAATGTATCCAAAGCATCATCAGCACCATCTACTAAGTCATGTATATATTTCTCAACTTGTTCTTGAGTCTGATATTTCAAATCGTTTTCTAGTTGAGAAACTTTAGTAACGTAGTTAGCATGTTCCTCAATTCCATTCAGTTTTTCTAGCAATTCATCAGAGAAGTTATTTTCTGACAAATCCCAACCTTCTTTCTTATCTACCTTGTTTGCAATTGATAAGAAGAATGCCCAGAACTCTTTAAGAGTTCCAACAAAACCATGAGCCAAAGAGTCATCATAATAACCCTGTAATAGCCGTTGGTCAATCTCTTCGCAAGTGTAGTATTTACTAACGTACATATGTATATATTTTAAGGTGTTACTTTATTCTTTCCCAATAACAGTTCTGAGTTATTACCACGGAAGTATTCTTTTTCTTTACCAGCAAAAGCATTTGGGATATCATCTGGATTATCTGGGTCAACATCTCCTCCATCCTCTATATCCCCAACTACTACGGCATAATCAGGTAATTTCCTAACTCTGAACTTAATAACTTGGCCAAAGCCTATATGAGGTATATCTTTATCCCATACCTCTCCAAAGTAATCTTGGTAATTTGATACGAACTTCATACCAGTCATAGATTGCATGGTAGTAGCCGAATTACCAGTACCAGGCATTTCTATGTGAACTCCAGAAGGTCCATTCAAGATTATAAGATTACTGTCCCACCAATCGCCCTCTACATTGTTAAGCTTGGTGAAACGTAACATTAACATTTTCATATCTTTATGGATTTTGTTCTACGAATTTGATTTTAGTATCTCTATCCCTTTTGAGGATTACCAAGAATACCAAAGCTTCATCTTTAGCCTGAGATACTTGAGTATCTCCAGAAGGTTTATATACTATCCCATTGATAACAAATCTATCCTCAGACCAGTTAAAGTTCCAATAACCTTCCTGATTGAGATATCCGATTTGTTCTATGTAATTCTTTGAAATAAGTATAGAAAGGTTCTCATCATCTAATTCTCCAGAAACAGTAGCCTTATTAATAGGCCAATTCCTAAAAGCATTGTAATAGCATAAAGCTTCTATGGGAATATTATAATATCTTGGGCTATCATCCTCAGCATGATTTAGATATTGATTAACATGTTTAGCCCAAGTAATTGTTTGTCTTCCAGCATCCCAGTCTAAGAAATCAGTGATAATCTTTTTATACCTATTCCAAGAATGGTTCTTAACCATTCTCCAAGGTTCTTTTGTCATGATTTCTTATCTATTATGGTTAACGAAGGTTTACTTGCTTTATTGAGAGGAGCTGTTGGATTAGGTCCTCCCAAGGGAGTTGGTTTTCGATGATTTACTACTCTTGGTACTACTAACCGTTCGATTTGATCACAGAATGGTAAGTATATCTCCAACCTAGATGCCAGCATACATAGATTCTTTCTTAGTTCATCCATATACCCTCCAGGTTGAATCATCTTTGAATAAGTACTCCATAAGCTAGATATACTTTCAGATATCTTATCATAATACTGTACCTCGGTAGGACCCGTAGTAATTTGCTTTATCCTATCTCCTCTAGCATGTTCTCCAGGTGAATCACCATCTTGGTCTGGTCCATGAGATTCAGTGGAGATAATTTCTCTAAAACTATTTCCTGCAACCAACAGTATATTTTGTATTTGTATATTGAGATAATCCCATACAGCCAATTCCATAATTAATTGGTTTTCTAGTCCCTCATACCATAATTCATCATTATATTTATCTGGTGGTATAACATGGTTTACTAGTGGGAAGATATATAATTGCCATTTAGTTATGTATGCAGTTTTATCTTCTATGGTCATACTCTCATGCAATTCTTTGGGAATATACCTATCTATTAAATTGTAGATGGTATCCTGAAGAGTAGTATGCCCATAATTACATACAACTACGGTTCGAGTACAAGTCAAATCTAATCCATCAGAATTAGTGACATGTAGTGTTACATCATAAAATCCAGACTTCTCATAAGAGTAAGATTGATGTCTTCCACCATTGAAAACCTCTCCCTTATCATCGCCAAAGTCCCAGTCAAAA
>OGUF01000067.1_pt1 | contig 78989 bp, 80 predicted proteins | sample 1573681 | NCBI WGS metagenome assembly OGUF01 (sample SAMEA2582049, study PRJEB24529) | metagenome | biome: Human gut stool | place: China | collected 2011
CTTAGCGCTATTGGCCGCATTAGTTTCGCTTGTCTTTGCTGCTGACGCGCTGGCTACTGCAGCTGTCGCACTGCTTTCTGCTGAGGCAGCAGCATTCTCTGCACGCTCAACATATAGAATATAAGCATCTGCTGGAGGAACAGACATAGGAATAGCACCTTCCAACTCTACATCTAAGCATATTTCATTTCTTGAAATATCACTCATTATGTACCACCTCTTTTATCACCAAATTCGCTGGATAATTCAGTGTTACTTTAACATCACCTGTAATACAAACCAAATCATATACTTTACTTCCAATCGTTAAACTCTCCATTTCTTCGGCACTTATCTGAACTCTTACTTTATTATTAATAAATGTTGTATATATTTTTTTCATAAGAACATTGCTGCTATTAGCCGTATTCTTTATGCTGAATATAACGCTATCGCCGTCTTTCAGTCGATATCCATTAACAGCAAAAGTTACATCAAAAGTATCCCCTTTAGATAAAGATATTTTTTTGCCATCTATTGTCAGCATTAAATTCACCTCAATTTATATCAAATATTCAAATCATTATATTGCTCCTAATTCAACGATATTTCTTATCCCATTTCCGCCTTGGGCGCCGCCACCATTTCCAGATCCACCAGCTCCACCTGCTGCAGTTATCCTATCTGCCCCTATAACACTATATGCGACAATACAAACACGTCCCCCTCCGCCACCACCTCCTCCGCCACCTTCACCAGTAGCATCGAATCCTTTCATTCCATCCACGCTCACCAATCCACCAACTTTAACTGAAGAAGCAATAATTATAATATCACCACCACCATTACCACCATTACCACCATTTCCGCCTCGGCCACCACCACCTCCTCCACCGCTGCCTCTTGCGATACAAAAATAAGAATCAATCATTACATCAGATTTTTCTATTGTTCCCCCCGCGGCGCCTTGTCCGCCACCTCCATAGCCACCAACTCCATGACCACCTACACTACTGTTTCCATCTTGACCATTCGTTCCATCCATTTTTTCGCCACCAATACCACTACCTGAACCGCCAATTCCTCCCACAGATCCCATACCTACGGCGTTTATATTACCGTTAACGATAACCGCACCTAAACAATGTATTCGTGCATATCTGTCAACGGTAACTGTTACACCAGATTTTATAAAAACTCGGCGATATTTCTTTATCCCGCTTATTGTAGTATTATTCTCAGGTGCAAAATCTCCATCGCTACCATCGCCACGATTAAGCCACCATGACGGAAAACGATTATTCTTCACACCTGCAAGCGTTCCCATTCCGGTGTAGCTTACCTGAATGCTTTTGCCTGCATCTGCACTGGAAAACTCAATTAAGCCGGTGTTCCAATCTTCATCACCATCGGCATTAGTAGAATAGTCCGGCCGGAATTCGCCTGCTCCCGGTGTTGCCGCAACTTCAGTCAAAACCGTTGTTGTCGGCGCACCTGTTGTTTCATTCACATAAACAACCTTCATATTGCTAGGGTCTTTCTTCTGCGGGACTTCATTTAGCCGCACTACAAACGGACTAACAGCCGGAATTATATGTACTTCTGTAAAATCTACATAGTTCGTAGTCCCACCGTCACCTATAAACGGATTTATCCGTATATTACTTGGAGCTGCCATATCATCACATCCTTTTCATATTATTTGACAAGCTGCGTATTAGCAGCCTGCTGTAAAAGTTCATTATTGCGGGCATTCCGCTCAATATCCAGCAAATACTTTGCCGTAGGCGGATACGGAGGCTCGCCCAACTCCATAGAAAAATCAATACCCTTTTCACCGCTGATCGTATATTTTAACTTGGTTATTGGATACTTACGTTCTTTACCTTCCTTGTCAGTTATAAGCGCCTGCCCATCTGTAGATAAACGCCGTACCCAAAAAACACCGTCCGGCTTAGGATATTTCAGCTTAACACCTGTTGCTTTAGCAGAAAGAACAGGATTCTTGTATTTTGCCAATTCAGACTGTCCCCAGCGCTCAGCATCAGCAGCAGTATAAGCGGTTGGCAGCGTCCAAACTTCTTCAGATACGCCGTATAAGTCTTGGCTTTCTTTATCCTCTACAGTAGCCAACCAGCTCTCACCCTCACCGTCAATGGCCGCACCTTTGACGCGCGCATAATTTACGATCTTATCAATGCTTTGTGTCGGTTCAAATCCGTCAATATGCTGCCCTACCCAAAAGCGTGCTTCTTCATTGATCTCATCAACACGCGGCCTGAAGAAAAATTCCCGGTATTCATCAACGCCATAAACAAAATCTGTTGCAAACTCTGAAAGCTGTTCCAGCGCTTCCTTAGCACTCACACCGTCAAAAACGATTTTCTTAATGTCATAGTTAACGCCATATATTTTGTTATCGTTGTAAACAATACCAGTCTTAGCTTCAACCTGCCGGCAAATATTGCGCACAATATCAGCGATCTCCTGATTCTCATAAGTTCCAAATATAAGTACCTTTTCCAGCTTATCAAAATAGCCATAACAGGTTATTTTATAATCTGTTCCAGTACCGCCGCTGTCAGGACGCGTTAAAACATGCCCGCTGTACCACGGTCGCTTATCTGCAAACAAATAAATATCAATCCGCTGTCCATAGCTTATTTCTGCAAAACTTGGAAACTGTTTGAAATTGAGCGTTGCGCTGCCGCAGCCTGTTTTAATATTTTCAAACTCGATTTTATTAAATGGATTATTTTCAGTATCCCTTGAAAAAATCGCCGTTTTCGTACCATCTTTGTTATAAAAAATAACCTGAACATAATCATGTATATATTTTACTTCCGAAGGGTCAGGCCCCGGCCCTGGCCCGCTTTGCTTTTTTACAGACGCTGCCCAAATATAACGTCCAAAAAGTTTATTGCCAAAACGTAAATTCATGCCAGCCACCTATCCCGCCAACGAATTTTTATTGTTCCAGCTGCACCAGTAAACTTATATGTATTTTCGCCCGGTTGAGCGGTCAGGAACTGCCCACTGAAAGTATTTATCGCATTATATGCACCGCGCCTGACAGTACCAGCCTTAGTATCTACAATAAGCGTCGCAGGTTTAGTTAAAAGTGTATCTGTAATGCGCATGCTATAACCACTTTCAATATGAGTAATAGTAATGTCATTCATCGTATTCTTCGGAATTAATTCTATTTCCAAAGGTGTTTCTATACTTCCGCTACTATATATAAACATTTCAGCTTCCTTCACAGAATCAGCATAATTAAATTCTGCTTCAGCCTCACTGTTTGCATACCTAAATGGATCAGCTAAAAGCAAAGTTATATCAACCTCACCTTTTCGACCTTTAAATCCCTTGATCCATTTTTCTTTTGTACTATACATACAGGCAATATTGTAATATCCACGATCATATCCAGCATGCAGCTGATAGTCACGCTGATACATGAGCTGATACAGATCGTTCAGTTTCGTATCATGTTCAGCCGGAGTGCTGCCTTCAATGACAAAGCCTAAAGTAATTTTCTTTCCATCAATAAAGCCATCACCTGAAATAGTGCTGCCGTGACTGTAGCCTCGCTTTTCGCTTTTAGCGCGCACAGTAATATCAGCAGCACCGTCAAAGCTGTAGGCATATGGCAGGGCAGTTCCATTGATAATAAGCTGTTCTGTAGGCTTTACCTGCTTACGTACAGGAAAATATTCACGTCTTATGATCGTCACTTTATCACCCCCGCACACCCATAGCCAAAGAATATTGAATGTCCTCCATAAAGGTATCGTAATCAGCACCGGTATTAATATCACCATAATTAATTATTTCAACATTAGCACCATCACCTGAAGTAGCTCCAAAGTCCACGCCATCAAACAAAAAGCTGGTGATCTTTTGCAATACGCTGCTGCGCAGAGGCAGTACCGCTTCAGGATAAGATTTTTCGCCAATTAGCGCATGAGTAGGCGCAGTAACAACGCCACCGGCAGCAAAGTTCTTTGTACCAAGTCCATTTGCACCAAAATCAAACTTACTCATTTCCTGAATTCCGCCGCCAAAACTTGTAAGAGTTTTGCTTGCTGTTCCAATACCAGCGGCAGCACTCAACCCGGATGTTAAAAGACCCGTAGCAATTCCAGACGCGCCCGGTTCAACAACCAGTTTCAGCCACGCCGCAGGCGCAAGTGATGTCGCCATTGCAGCCCCCTGTGCTGCTACAGCAGCAGTTTCCTGTCCCATCATCATTTTGCTAAGGGCAGCAGCAGCCACTCTTTGTGCCTGCCATTGAAGAAACATTTTTACAATTTCTTTGCCCAAATTCTGCAAAGTTTTTCCAAAGTTCTGCCCATCAACAATAGCATTAGCAAATCCTTGTGCCAGCCCATCCTTTAAAGTGTTAGCTGCTTCCAACGCAAAACTTGCATATGACTGTTCCGCCTCAAGTCGCCAGTCATAATACTGCTGCATCAATTCCTGCTTTTCAGCCTGATTTTGTAAAAAGGCAGCCTTTTCTTCATCCAAGTAAGAAATATACCGTTCCAGTTCGCCCTGCTTTTGCATTTCATCCAAATCGGCCTTCAAAGCCTGCAGCAACGTGGCTTGTGACATCAGCTGTTCATTCATGTCTTTGTTGATCTGAATTTGGGATGCAGCAGCTTCCTGCTCTGCAGTAACCTGTGCAGCCTTTCTTTGTTCAAGCATTGCTAACGCATTGGCGATAACGGTATCATCACCGGTTTTCATGGCACGTTCATATAACTGCTGCGCTTCAGTTGCAGCATTAGCAAATTTATTTTTCCATTCCTCAACGGCAGCTATACGCTGATCCCTTTCTTTTACAATATTGGCATATACCTGATCGAATTCACTTAACCCGCCAATTTTAATATCCATTGTGAAGTTATTAAAATCACGCTGCATATCCAGAGTTTTCTCTTTGGCAGTATTAAGCTTCTCATTGATCCTGTCTATTTCACGGCTTATTTTGTCGATACCAGCCGCTTTACTGCCAGTTTTTCCAATACCCGCTGCAGTGTTGCCTCCTATACCCAAGTTGTTTACATCAGCATTTTGAAACACCGGTTTATTATCATTCTTTACAGGCTCTATATCCGGGCGATAACTGAACATCATTTGCTGTGCATCCATTTCGGCAAGTTTTACATCAGAAGCCATTAAAAGACTTTTACCGTGTTCAGTCATTTCAGCACTTATCTCAGGCGTCCCGCCTACAGCCTTTGTTATAGCCGAAGAAGCTACACCAGCATAATAAATGATACCGCCCAAAACTTTCTGTATATATGCTCCCATTCTTCCTGTAGCAAGGCTCATTGCATTACAAAGCATATCCCATTGTTCTGATAACCAATCCCAATTTTCAAACATAGCATAAGCCACACCACCAACGACAGCACCCAATGCAATCACAGGCGCAGAAATTATCCCTGCGCCGACGGCAAGCGTTCCCATAGTACCAACAAGTGCGACTATGGCCGGTATGGCAACACCTAAAGCAGCACCTGCAATCACTGCCATTGAACCAGCAAAACCTGACGGTATTTCACGGATAGCATCAGCAAGTCCTATACTTTTTACTTTTTCAGTGAATTCCCCTAATGCATCCTGCGCACCTTTAAGCTTTGGTTTGATGTCAAAAGCTTCAATGATTTCATCACCAATGACAACCATGCTTTGAGTAACACTGTCCTGAATGTTGCTCATAATACCATTAACAGTTTGCGCCTGCTGTTCCATCATCCCACCAAACTTACTGTTCATGCCGCTGATAACAGCTTGAATACCTTCTGCCGCAGATATTTGCCCTTTGCTGGCTTTATCCATAGCCGTAGGTATATCAGTGCCAATTTTATTAGCCAGCATTTCCCATGCCGGAACACCGGCTTCAGCAAGTTGTAGCATTTCTTCTGCGCTGACTTTGCCTTTGGCCTGCATCTGACCTATTGCCAAAGTCAAACGCTGAATGCCTTCTTCACCTATACCCAATGCCGCTGCGCTGTCACCTACAGCAGTCAATATCGGAATTACCTGTTCCGCACTGAATCCGAAAGCAAGAAGCCTTTTAGAAGCATCCAAAACGCCCGGTAATTCAAATGGCGTACTGGCCGCAAATTTTTCAAGTTCACTTAAAAAGCTTTTTGCCTTCTCACCATCTTTCAAAAGTGTAGTAAAAGCAATCCGTGTCTGCTCCATTTGCCCGGCAGCTTTTACTGAAGCAAGCCCCAAAGCCCCCAAAGCTACACCTACACCGGCAATAACACCTAACGCGCCTTTATTTATGCCTAAGTTATCACTGGCAAAGGTGCGTTTAACGTTTTTCTGCAGCGCACCCATTTCTTTATTAAATTCATTTATCCGTGCGCCAATAACTACTTGTAAACGTGCTACTTCTGCCATCATTTCACCTCCTATTCATATCCAAATTCTTCAAAAAGATCCTGCGCTATTTCAGATTGTTCCTTAGAGGAATTACGCTTTTTCCTGTGTGCAAAAAAGCTTTTCAGTTCCGGACGCTTCTTTTTACCTGAAGCTATGCAAACATTTGGGTATGTGATCCAGCTGATAACAATATCTTCTAAATGGTCATATCTGCGCTGCCATCCGTCCAACATCAAAAAAATATCTGCAAGGCACAACCGTTCTACTTCCCACGGCTTTAAATTCAATTCACCATAACACCACGGCAAAAGTTCATCCAGCAATTCTGTAAAGCTTTTTGTTACTTCCCCACTTCTTCATCATCAGGCGGCGCTTCAATTTCCAGCGTATTATTTTCAGTTTCCAGCACCTTCCTGGCAAACCCAAAAACACCCGCTTTGCTCAAGGCAATGATAACAAGTGTCTGCAAACTTTCACTGCTGTTATCCAGCAGCCACTCATCCATCCAGTTATAAACCTGTTGGATAGTCACTTTTTTGTCATACGCAGCCAAGCCAACATACAGGCATTTTGCCAAATCACCTAAAGCAATAACGCCGCCGTTCACCATTTTGTAAACATTGTGGTCATCCAGCATCCTTTCAAGCTGGCTTACCCCTAAAGCATTAAACTTGATTTTTCTTTCTTTGCCGCCTAAATTGATCGTCACACTTCTGTCCAAGCTCATTTTCATCGCTCCTTTGGTATAGAAAAAGCAGGGCCTTCAAAGCCCTGCTTTAATTATTATTTTGATATTTCTTATTATTCGGCAGCATTCAAGATACTGTCACAGTAGCAATGTTGCTATAACCGTTCTTGTCGCCGCCATTTACCTTTAAACGAAAGTACGCCTTGCCGGCTTTTACCCCGCTTACTTCTGCGCTGGTCGCAGTGTTTTCAATCGCTACATCCGTATCTGTAAATTCAGTTCCATCTTCACTCTGCTGTAAAACAACAGCAGCAGCACCAGTAGGTGCAGCAAAGGTCAGGTTCACTGTCCCTGCACTTTCAGATGTAGCAGCAAGGTCAGAGATCGCATTTGCTGTGTTGCGCGGGTCAGGCTCATTAGTAACAAATTCAGGTTTTCCGATGCCGCTAAGCGTCATGGTAACAGTAGCAACATCATCATGCGGATTGTCGTCACTGAATTCCGTGATATTCGCAAAACCTTTTACAGCATTACCATATTTATCAAGGCGCATGATATGCACTGCAATATCATTGACGAAGGCATATCTCAAAGCATCCAGCATTTCATTATTCACTTTATAAACGCCTTCCTGCTCAATACTCCAGCTTTTAGTCCCTTGCAGGCTTTCACCCCAGCCGCCGCTTGCTTTGTCGCTGCCGTCGATTTCGTCCCCGCTCATGGAAAGCGGCGAATTACGCTGTCCGCCGACTAAACCCCATTTAGGATTTTCAACAGTAGCACCTTCACCATAGTTCAAAAACAACAGCAGGCTTTTACCAGCCAGCGTTTGACTTTTGTTTGGCTGCATAGGGAAATTAGCCGCTTTGATAATTTCATTCATTCTTTTCTACCTCCTACATTTCTTTTTGTTCAACTTTTACTATGACGCGCACCACTCCATGCTGCCAGACAGTCCCATCTTCATATTCTTCCTTGAAGGCTTCCACCATATCAATCTCCAAACCATGAAAATAGTAACCGGCAATCTCAATCTGCTCCAGCTCAGCAGAACCGGTCAAAACCTGTACAATATCGTCAAGCATTTCATCCAGTTCTTTTTTTCCATGATAATTACTGAAAGCATTGATATTCACCGTAACTTCCCAAACAGGGCAATCACGCTTAGCACTTGACGGCTTACCTGTAGTTTCGCCAATAACCAAATACCTGCTGTCTACAAGTTCTCCATCTTCAAAAGGCGTGCTGTCGTCATAGACATTATAGCCGCGTATATTACTGCTCAACGCTTTATATACAGCGGCCTGCACAGCTGTTAAAGGCACATTTCTAATCATTTAGGCATCTCCCTTAACATTTTTTTTATATCATTTTCGATCTTCGGCTTGCCGCTCTGATAAGCAGGTGTCATATAGGGACGTGCAGGCCGTGCCGGAATATGGACTACACCTTTTCCCGGCTTACTGCTTTTATGCACAAAACGCCTGAAACCTCTGCCATCAATCCGCAAAGCCAGTTTAGGTTTTCCGCCTTTTCTTGCTCTGCTGCGCGGCCGTACTGTAGCAGCTGCTGCACCAAATTCTACAAGATGCGCGTATGGCACATTAGTGCGGACAGTAGATGTTATAGCCGTACTGTCGAACCTTGTGCGTATACTTTTACGCAGTTTGCCGCTTCTGCGCGGTACACGGCTGCGTGCTTCTTTACCTATATTTTGTCCGCCAAGCCGGATAGCTTCTGAAATTTTTTCGGTTGACTTTGTATCATACGCTTTCAAGCGCCGCAGGGCTTCGTCCAGTCCCTCGACTTCAACAGACATGCGCATGCTTCTGCTCATAATGGTTTTACCAGCTTTGTTTCAATTTCCAGATAACCGTTATCCAGATCAGAAATATTCAGCAGTTCATATATCAGATTTTTACACCGAATGCGCATGGTTACATCAGGCATTTTCGCGCCGCTGCACCTGCGAACTGTAAAAAACACAGGCACATAATTTACATGCTCTCCCATCAGCTCGCGCCTTGAAGCAGGACGTTCACTTTTAGCTGCCCACAGTTTAAAAGCTTCAGAATACATTGCTGGCATCTTACCGCCCAATTCGTCACGCACTGTTTCGGATTTCTGTAAAAAAGCGATCCTGTGCTTCAACATTCCTGGATTCATAATGTTATGATCCTCCCCGGTTCCAATAATGCTTTCACCGCCAAAGGAACTTCACGCGGTATCGTATTGCCAAAACTTACAGCAGTACGATTTTCAAACCAGTGCGCAACAAGCATCCTGATTGCAAGCTTTACCTGTTCATCCACACCGGCAGCATCTTCTACGCCAGTTACATACCTGACAGTCACATTATTTTTTTCAGCAGTAAAACAAAGTCGTGCCAACAAATCCTGAACAACGGTATATCCAACATTATTCAAAGTTGCATTACTCACGCTTAAAACTTCATGCAGATTTTCACTACGCGGAAGTTCTAAAATATTATTCATTGGCCTGTCAACCAATTCCAGCGTTTGCCTTAAATACGCCCTGTGCTGAAAATCCTCACAATATTGACGGGCAGCTTTTATAAGCTGCCCTATCAAAGATTGTTCTTCATCACAGTCAAGCCGTAAATAGGCACACATCTCCTGAAGGCTTACCGGCTCACTTGCAGGCGGAACAATCACTTTTAACCGCATGATTATTCTTTAGGTGCAGAAGCAGTTTTGTTTGCAGCAGCTGTGCCGGTTACAGTAGCAGTTGCAACATTAGACACACCGGCATTATCGCCACCGGTTACAACTACTTTATAGCCGTAAGTTCCGTTTGCCAAATTAGTGTCCGTGTACTCAGCCGCATCGACCGAAACAGCATTCACATTAATGCGCTGATAAGTTACGCCATCATCACTGCGCATGATATTAACGGAATTAGCATTTTTAGCAGCAGTAAAAGTCAATTTTACATTGCTGCCGGTAGCTGCAGCTGTCAAGTCACTGATCGGCGTAGTTGCCGCAGTAGTACCACCAAGCAATACATAAGGGCTGACCTGTACACCGCTGTCAAGCATATACGGAGCATTTACCCACGGCTTGCCGTCCACATTGCGGAAGGCTTTGATAACCGTTTGATTACTGGTAAATTTGACATGTTCAGACATGCTGATATAAATACCGCTGCCATCTTTAATCAAATATTTTTTCAGATTGACCAGCTGCAAGTCACCTGTATTACCACGAGAAGCGTTCATGCCAGTCAGGAAAAGAGGCATCCCCATTAATGTTGTAGGAATACCCTTAGTCAGATCACCCTGCACAAAAACAAATCTGCCGGAAGCGTCCTGCAATTTAATCAAATCTGCCAAAATGGTGCTGCTGGCAAGAAAAATAGAATCAGGAATATCTTCAGGCGGAAACGCTGCCATCATATTGGCCACATCATTAGTCGTAACTTTACCCGCAGTTTCCCTTTGTACAACCAGCTTGCCACCATTACCGTTAGTAGCAAACCCAAGCGGTTTGCCCATTCCATTACCATTGATAAAAGCTCTGTCTTCTGCACGTACGATAGCATTACTCAAAAGCTGCCCAAAAATAGTAGACGAAGCAGGCGCATTACGCAGTAACGTATCTGTAACAGTAATAAAGCCGGCAACTTCTTTAGGCTTCAGCTCAACATTTCTAAAGCTTGCATTGCTTTCAGGCTTCTCCTCACCTTCTTCGATCCATTTAACAGTCACACCGCCTTCATTGCCAGCAGTATAATCCAATGCAGGCATATTGATCGGTGCGTCCGGATATTCTCCTGCCGGGATTACCAAAGCAAACGGACGGATCAGGCTGCGTTTTTCCCCAACCATTAAAAGCTCATCCGAAAATTGTTCAGGAATCAAATAACCACCGCTTGCGCCATCAGCAGTATTTTGTGCTTTAAGATTTTCCAAGCGGCCTTTTTTATCGCCATATTTAATAGCGTGCAGCACTTCACCCAAACTTTTAAAGCCGCCGTTATCTTTAGCCCCATCCTTGACCGGGTCAATATGTACAGCCGGGCCACCATTTCCAAAAACGCTGCCGCCATAATTTTTCTTTGTATTTTCATCAACCTGTTCCAGCATTTTTATCTGCCTGTCACATTCAGAAATTTCCTGCTGCAAAATTTCAAAATTCTTTTCCATTTCAGCAGTCAAACCACCCGCTGCTTTAGACATGATTTCTTCCTGTGCCTTGATAGCTTTAGCACGTTTTTGTAATAACTCTTGCATGTTCATTAGTTTAGTCCCCCTTTATTTTTGTTCAAATTTAACCGCATCTGCATTGCTTTCATTTTTTCCTGTGCCAGCCGGTCATCATGCAGATCAACCACAGTCATTTTCTTACTGACAGCAGCATAAACACGTTCAGCAATGCTTTTAGCCAGCGCGTCAAAACTGTTCTTGCTTAAAACATTTTCAGCCATCTGTACAGCAGGGCTTACATCAACACCGGCAGCTTTTGCTTTCAGCAAAGCATCAGGATTAGCCGGAATAGTAACGCAGCTGTATTCAAGCAACTCCTGTTTCACAAAGTCAACCCCATAAGGCCGGTTCACGTCCTCTGTCCATTCCCATTCGATACCACGAAAACGGCAGCTGACCGCATGCAAAAAGCCCAACTTATACATTTGCCCAACCATATAACCATAATCATTTTCATCCCTACTTGTAAACTCAGCCCGGCCAATAAGCTCTCCGTCCTCTACTTTTTCCAACAAAGACTTAGCCACAGGCAGCTCCCACATATCGTGCATCCACAATACAACAGGATTTTTACGGAAGTTTTCCAGCTCCCAGCCGTCAGGATTTACGGTGTCAAAATCTCTGTCCACAGCTCCATTAGATAATATAAAATCACAGATAATCCGGCCGTCTTTTTCTTCGATAGCCTTAACCTGCTCCATCGAAAACGCTTTGACGCACAGAAGATCATCCGCAGCAGGTTTATTACCACTTTTCAACGCTTCACGGCAGGCTTTCAATTCCATGCTCATTTTTTATTCGCCCCCTTCTTTTTGGCAGCTTCCTCAACAGGAAGCATATTGCCATTAATAAATACTGTTTTACCTTGCCCGTCAGGAAGCGGATTCATGTTCTCGCGCTCACGCCATTCATCGGCATTGATAATGCCATCCTGCCGCATAAGGTGCAGCATGTTAGCACGGCTTTGATTATCACCACGCAGCATGGAAAGCATATCAAATTCACAGTAATAACCTTCCTGCCGCTGCTGGCGCGTTAAACAACGCATGTTCATAAACTGTTCCCAGCGCACAAACCACGGCAGCATTGTGTTCTGATAAAAGTCAATCGTCTGCTGCTCTATATTGGAATACGTTGACTTTTCCAAATTCTGAATAAGATGCAGCGGAACACGGTAGAAGCGTGCTATTTCTTCAGTTTGATATTTGCGTGTTTCCAAAAATTGCGCTTCTTCAGGATTTACAGAAATACGATTGAATTTCATACCGCCTTCCAAGATCATCGTAGATCCGGCATTACTACTGCCTTCATAACGAGCCTTAAACTGTTCTTTCAAACGCTGCCAGGCATCTTCTTTCAAAGGCTTGTCAGTTTCCAAAACACCAGTTGCCAATGCGCCATTTTCAAAAAATTTATTGCCAAGTTCTTCACTGCTCATGCCTAAACTGATAGCACGCCGCGCCATTGCCAGCGGACTATAACCAATAACACCGTTATAGCCAAGCCCCGGAATATGCAATATTTTTTCCGCGGGCAGCTTATACAGCTTGCCGCGGTCATTGACATTGTAATAAATCTCACCAGTGTTATAGTCCTGTGCCGGCAGCACATTCACAGGTAGCAGCATGTTCAGCTGCGTAACTTCTCCCCTGCTGTCCAATACTTTTTCAGCATAAGCATTACCCCCGCTCAGCACATGATACTGCATAGTTTCACGCAGATAATAAGCCGGCATATTCGGTGCAGCAACATATGTCAGCACATCATACAGCGGATTTTCAACAGCCCTGCGCCTGCTGCCGTCAGGCAGCTTCTGATACAAATAGCATTTACAGCTGGCAAATGTTTCAGCCAGTACATGGATGCAAGCCCATACTGCGCTATACTGCATAGCAGTCACATTATTAAGCTGCACTCCGTTCAGTATCATTCCCGGTGTAAGGCGAAACTGGCTGCTTACAGTTGCACTCTTTGCAGTACCCGGTGCAAAGAGATTTTTGAAAGCACCCACCAGCAGGCCTGCCGGGCTGCGTATCGTATCACCCATCTTTTATTTCACCTCCCTTCAGGTAAAATAAAAACAGCCATTCCCACAAGGAAACAGCCGTTCATTTTTTTGTTTGTTCTACTTTTCGCCTGGCAATATTGGCTGCCACAGCAACCAACAGTACGCCGGCGACAATTAAAGCGGCCGGTATGCTGATCAGTGCAATACCGGTCACGACAAGCAGCATACCCAAAAGCACAAGTATGACAATAGCCTTATCTTCCTTATCCATTCCATCACCTCACAAAAAACGAACGCCGGAACTGCCGCCAGTGCCGCCGTATTCTTCATAAAATGCAGGCAAGCGCGCCATAGCATTTATGCCGGCAGCAACCAAGTCAATACGCTGCGTATCATCTTTATTTTTCTTACTCAATTTGATATTTTCATTGCTGTCAGTGTAGGCATACGCATTACGCAAGCACCAGTCAAACAGTTCATTGCCTTCATGGATAATATTGTCCTCCACTACTTTCAGCCTGAATTCTTTGGTAGGTTCGCTTAAAGTCGGAATGCCCTGCCGCACTTCAATAACTGTTTCCCCTTCTTCTTCCAGCTTCTGCATGAAATAAGAAGCGTTCCAGCCATCGAAGCAATGTTCTACAATATCTAAATCCAGCTCATTGGCAAAAAGCTTTACCCATACCTTCATCACATCATAATCAACAGCTGCGCCCTCTGTTATGGTGCAGTAGCCACGCTGGGCATATTCCCTGTATGGTATGCGGTCAGTCTGTTCATGTCGTTTTACCGCTTCTTCAGGTATAAAGCCATGCGAAACTACTGCTACACGCTTTTCATCAAGCGGAATAATGAAAGTCGCAGCTGTCAGATCAATGCGCTTTGAAAGGTCATAACCAACTATGCAGCGCTTGCCGCTGATAATTTTATATAGTTCATCACGGGTCACCTTCAGTGTCTTCCACTTAGGCATCAGGCCATCCATATATTTCAATTCACTGCTGTCCTGCCACAAATTACAGCGTTTAGTCAGATATTCGCGCAGCTTTTTTGGGTCGTTACTTACAAATGCTTCACGTCCCTCGCTTACGATTTCTTTCAGTAAATGCTTGCTGTATTCAGTTTCATGCTGCAGCACAGGATTCGCTTTAACTAAAGCGTTGATATCATAAGGATCGTCGCCATCCTCCAGTTCGCGTATCATGCAGAAATAATCATCAATAGGCTCATCAGTGTCGCCATCTAAGATTTTGCAACACAGGTCATATTCTGCCTTACAGGGATTGTTTTCTGCATCTTTACCAGCCGTAGAAATGATAAACAGCAAAGACTGCAGCCGTTTGCCGAAGCCGGATTTCAGCACGTCAACGATCTCGGAGGACGGATGCGCATGATATTCGTCAATTATAACCATACACGGCGCACCGGAATCCTTGTTTTTCGTCTGTTTGCTCAAAGCCCGCATCCAGCCTTTACGCGTTTTATGCTCTACCCGCGTACGCTTGATAATAAGCTTCTGACTGATTTCTACAGAAGCTTCACCCATAGAACAGGCATCACCCCAAACACGTCTTGCCTGTTCCCTGTCCACGGCCGCGCATTCAACCTCCGGTGCCATTTCAAAGCGCCGCAGCTCAGGCTTACCCGGCGGATAGATAGCGTCAGCACACATGCCGTATAAAGCAACGCCTGACATTTCAGTGCTTTTGACATTGCCACGGGCGCGGAAATTAAAAGCTTTAGTAAACCGCCGTGCGCCTGTTTCTCTATGTACCCAGCCAAAAACACAGCCCAAGTCGAAATACTGAAAAGGCAGCAGCTGGATATGCTGCCCGGAATATACGCCACGCACGTGCACGCAGTATTTTTCAAACCAGTCAAAAATCCTGTTTGCCCTGCTTTCATCAAAAACATAAGGAAAGCTATCTGTACCCTGCCGCTCCAGATCATCAAGATGTCGCTGACAGGCCTGCCGTTCCCGCTTACACACAAGGCGCAGTCCGTCAACAACCTCGCGCGCATAGCGCTCAGTCACAAATAAATCATCATAACAGGTCATGCCATCATTGAATCCTGTTCATCATCGTCATTTAAAGCATTAGCACGTTTGACAACAAGGCGGGCGCGGGCAGTTGGCGTAAGTCCAAGCTTTTCAGCATAGCTTAAAGCCTGCTTACCATACATATCTAATTTCTTTTTATCAGGGAACATCTTCACAGCTTCATCTTCAAACAAAGCCTGATAGCGGCAGAAGTTCGCCAATATGCGTGCATCAACATTGTCAAACAGCTCTATCTCTTTCCCTTCCTTGATAATTTCCTTCCAAATTTTCAAAGCCGCAGCACACGACTTTTCTTTTAAAAACGCAGGTGTTTTCAATACTACTTCAGCACGCTTGATTTTTTCTTCTGCGTTTTGCCGTTTCTCAATTTCTGTTTTTGTATAATGTTTACCAGTTTTATTGCCACGGTTAAAAAGCATAACCTTAGCACTTTGAGCCGGCGTCGGCATAAATATCACCTCCTTCAATCAATATTTGCAAAAAAATATATGATAGGGGAACTTTTCAAAAGTTCGAGTACGGTGCGGTATGATGTGAAAAGCTGCAGGAAATTGCCCCCCCTACCCCTCGTAAGGGATTACCCTGAGTAAAAATTTTAAGAAAAAATATTTTTTTATTTTTTCAAAATATCATTACCAAAGCCGCCGTCCTCAGTAGCAGTTTTAATATCATGGCAACGTTTACACAAGGCCTGATGATTAGCTTCATCCCAAAATAAATCATAATCGCCTTTATGCGGCTTGATATGATCCACTACACTCGCAGGCGCATTGCGGCAATTTGCACAAATCGGATGTTCCTGCAAAAATATTTTTCTGTATCTTTGCCAACGCGCATTATAGCCACGCTGAGCAGCACTTTTACGATAACGGTCATAGCGCATGAATTTTTCCTGCTGGTGCTTATCACAATAACCGTTTGCATTATCCGTCAGGCTAAGACAGCCAAGCTTACGGCATTCACGCTTTATTCTGTTTGGCAAGCTGTCACCTCATTTCACGCATAAAAAAGCACCTGCAATATAACATTGCAAGTGCCGAATACGTTTTTACATTTCTTATCACTACCATATTACCACAGGTAAAAGCAAAAATCTGTCCTCATTTTGTCCATTCCAAAGCCTTAGCAAATTTAGATAAAGCTTTATTGTACTGGTTATAAATAGCCTGCCTTGAACTGTATCCCAGCTTCTCCGTGATGCGCTCCATACTATAGCCGTCTACATGGCGCATTATCAAAATATCGCTGTAATACTCACAGTTTATTCCTTTATTGATTATTTGCAGCGCATCTTCAATAATTAATATTTCAGCCTGCCTGTCTGCTATTTTCAAAAGTATCCTTTGACATTCTTCAGCAATATTCATCATGCCAGGATGATAAGGTGTTGTGCTGGTAGCTGCCGCATCATAGGATGCAACAGAAGCAACAGCAGGTTTACCGGCGTCTGCCAATCTTTTCAGCTTACTGCGCAGGCCTTTAAGCGCTTCACGGTTCAAAGCATATTCTTCCAGTTTCTGTACAGCCATCCTTTTTTCTTCATCACGCGCCTTTATCACCTGCTTCACATCCTTTTCCGTTCCAGTATACGCAACCACGGCAATACCGTATTCCTTCAGGAAGTTTTTCTTCAAAGTCAACATCCAAGATGTCCAATGTTTTATCACTGCTTTTCACGGCGTAGCTGTCTAAAAACTTTTGCGCTAACTCTTTATGGACGATCGCGCCAATAGCAACCTGATTATCAAAAACTCCCGGAATATTTCTGACTATGTACATATCAGCTGCGCACCGTTCCACTTTTACCAGCAATCCATTAATTTTGTATGCCTGCATTTTTTTCCATCCTTTTCATCGAGCAAATTTCCATCTTTACAATCAAAAAGCCTGTATATTTATCTATTGAGCCAACACGCCTGTAGCCGTTAGTCCTGCACCTTTTCAAGCACATACATTTGCCGCAGATATGTTCCTGCTCAACCAGTTCTTTAAGTTCGTCTTTATTTTTCTTGATCCATTCAGCTTCTGCTTCTGGCCAATGTTCTTTAGCGTAGCAGATTATTTCATCTTCTTCGACAGAAGCTTTGAAATACTGCGCCGCTTCCGCAAACCTGCCTGCTTTTGCCAACTCTATTATTTTTGCAATCCGTTGAGGTTTTTGAACATATTCCGGTACTTTTTTCGGAGCGGGCGGTGTTGGAAGTAAAGCTTCTTCCTCTGCCGGTTCATTATTGCCCAGTTCTGCAGCCTGACTGATGAAATCCCACATTTCAAGTTCATCAGGATATTTTTTACAGGAAGCAAGGGCAAGCTCAGCTGCTTTATCGAATACAACGGCATCAACAGTACGGAACGCAACCAGCCATTCATCACACAGCCTTTTGCGCATGGCAATATCCATGCTGGCAGAAAGTTTACCGTTTATTTCCATGATCGGCATCTTTTTCTTATCAAACTGGTAAAACGCTTTTAAAACATTTTGCTTTGTTATAACATTCACGTTATGCCCTCCTGTCTGTAAAAATCATCCAGCGACTGCTGTGCAGCTTTATTGTCATTTGGCAAACCATCTGTAAGCCAGTTACCAAGTATGCCAAAAAGATAATTCTTCGGATTACGAATCACTTTACCCCTGTTAGCTGCTTTTAGCTCTCTTACAGCCTGCAATACCCATACGGCTTTAGCACTAACAGCAAAAGCTTGCAGCATTTGTATTTCATCGCCATCAAGCCTGTGTTTTGCACTTGTAAAAGCAGCATTGTATTCCTGCAAAGCTGACACAAATTCAGGTTCCGATGCAACACTGCGCAGCTTCTTGTTCGTGTCAGTGTTGTTTAATTTATTTTTTAATAATATATAATTCTTGTTATGTGTCGCCAAAGATGTGCCCAAAGCTGTTCCCTTTGGTGTTTCCGCAGCGGCAATATTTTCACGGGAAGCCCTTGCAGTATCGGCATTCGCAAGTGTCTCCAAATCTGTTCCCAAAAGTGTATCCAAAGGTGTATCCGCCAGCTGATAGCATTCCCAGTTTTTGATACGCACGATCGTACCTTCACGCTTACTTCTGCATTCTAAAAAACCGACTACGGCAAGACGGTTAAATTCACTTGTAAGCTTTTTTAAAGATACGCCACAGCTTTTAGCAAAGCGGCGGTAGCTGATAAACAATTCACCCGGATTCAGCACAGCGTTTTTATCTGTTGTTATCTGCCAGTGCGTGACACTATGGCAGGCAGTTAACAGCAATGTAATCAGTATTACCTTGCCTTCTGCATCCGCACCACACCACGCACGGCTTTTCAGCAATTTACGATGCAATTTTATCCATCCACTCATAGCCTTTAACCTTTCATGGATGCAACTATATAAAAACTATCGCTACCTGTAGCACGCACAAAAATCGGCTTATACTTGCCATTACTGCCAATAGTAACGCTATCACCGCGGCAGTTATATATCAGCCTGTACAGCCTGCCAGCCGAAAAATAATTTGTATCTTCGTCCTGGCCGATAGCGGCATCTAAATCAATACTTTCAATACCAGTCCCAGCGATGCTGACAGCTTCGATATATAGCCGCTCTGCGTCACTGCAAATTTTTATCTTACTGCCTATTTCATCGCCAACAATAACTGAAGCTCTTGAAATAGCTGCCAGCAACTTGCTTTTATTAATAGTTATACACTTAGTCTCGCTGTTGCCCGCAGCCACCTTTTTACAGTCAGGAAAGCTGCCGCTTACGGACTGGCACATATAATCAAAGCGCGGCGCAGTAACAAAAATACCCTGCGCACTGCTGACCAATCGAACTTCACCCAATTCAGCCAGTTCTGCAATGTGCTGGATATTCAAGGGCAACAAGATCAATTTAACAGCCTGATTGCAACATGCAGGCGGCACTACATACTTTGCAACACAGGAATTTTGCGCACTCCAGCAGACGGCACTGCCATCGTCCGCAATATTTATTTCTATCCCGCCCCTTGCACCAACAGCGTCTTTTGCAATAGCAGCACTACAATGCTTCATTGCTTCCTGTAAAAATCCTGTAGAAAGGCACACGCCGCCTTCAGGTATCTTCAAATCAGGCAGGCGGGCTGATAGTATCGTTAAATTATATTGACTGCTCTCTACAACGATCTGCAGCTCTTTTTCAGCAAAAATAAGCCTTACATCACCTGTAAAAGTTTTTGCCAAAGCCAAAAAGCGTTTACATTCAACACAAATATCAGCTGATTGACCGCAGCCGTTGCTTATTCCTTCCATTCTGTACGTCAGCTGCTCTGCAGCTCCTGCCCGGCAGAACATAAGCATATAATTATTATCTTCATGTGGGCTTACTGCTACAATACGCAAAGCGCCGGCCATTTGTTTTAGATCATCATCCTGCTTTTTGCCGGAAGCCATATTGCCACCAATCAGCGCAACATATTCCAAAGTTTTTTTGAGTTCTTCAGAACTAACATAAATTTCAACAGCCATAGCATCACCTTATATTTTTTATTTAGCTATATTCTATTTAACACTTTTCTCCGGCACCGCATCATCTGTATATCTAAATTTATCCCACAAACAGGATTCCAGCCGTCTAATTTGAAGTTCCAAATCAGCTTCCATATCAGAAAGGATATGTTGAGAAAGAATGTTTACAACTTCCAGTTTGCCTTCACTAAGATCACCATGAAAGTCAATCCTTCCATCAACAGCCATACGGCTTCCTTTACCAAAATAGTAAAATCGCATTTCAATACCAGTAGCCTCATACTTCATTTTTTCTTTAAGTTCAGTCACATCTTTCAAGCATTTAGAGTAGTACCGTTTACATTCTAAAAGCTCCATCAGCTCAGCAACCTTTTCTTTATTCAAAATATTATTTTCCATATATATCACCGTTCTTCCGCATGTATTGTTTCTACCGCAAACAACTTATTAACAGGCTTTTGTAAATTCCAATTTGCCGGAAATCCATTAGTAATAATGCCACAACAGCTATGACCCAATCCCAAAGGGCAATCCACACATTCAGTGTGTTTTGTGCATTCATTTTTGATTGTTTCCAGTGCTTTATACAATTCCATAAAATTCATCCTTCCTTTTCACTGCCAATATTTTTACTCAACGCATTTATGACTTCCTTATCTTCATTTTTAATCAGCTGAATAGCTAAATCCGTTACGCATCTATTACAAATACCAACTTCACTGTTATGAAAATAAAAACCATTCACCAACACTTCTTCACAACGACAGCAGAAGCGCTTATCTTTCATATTTATTTGTCCTCCACATCTTAGTCCGGGCAGGCGCACGATTATTCCAGCGGCGAATCATTTCTTCTACAGTTACTTTTGCCTGCATGGTATTTCCACATTTGCAGCGAATATACTTATAGCCACGACTGCCAAATTCCATATGCACACGCCGCCCACAGCTCCGGCAATGGCAAAGCTCGGCAACTCCGAACATATTAAGCTGATCGGGAAAACAAAAGAAATTATAGCTTGCCGACTTATGAAGCCCTATGCAATCACAACACGGATAATAGTCCATATATCGCTTAAAATTCCAGCGGCAGTTATTGCATTCAGGTTTCATTTTCCCGCAACCTCCATATTAAAAATAATATGTTCACCCGGCAGAATATAGCGGCCAAAAGCATTATCCCTTTCAGCCTGAGCGCAAATTTCACGCCAGTCGCGCTGATCGTCATACGTTTCTTTTAAATCGTAAATTATTTCTTCCAAAGTATCACCTGCCTGCACCGTTACAGTTACAGCAACAGTTTGCTTAGGTTCATCCATAAAAAACGAATACCACAAGCAGCAGGACAACCCTAAAACAGCTAAAAAGTATTTCACAATATCACCCCACTATGATAAAATAATGGGTAGATGAGAACTGGCGAAGTTACATCTACCCTTGAACGTATGGTGCGTCAACACTATACGTTCTTTTCTTTTTCATTATTCATTTACATCCCTCCCTATTGTGCAGCAGCTCTACGCTTTGCCAAAAGCTTTTTAGTTTCACTTTTAAGATCAAGAATATCGCTTTTAAACCGGGTTTCATCACTAGGTTTATTTTTGCGAAAACTGATTATATTTGCAGCCTGCTGCATGTTTTTCATACTGGCAGCCTTCAGCTCAGCCTGTCGCTGATCCTGATCGCGCAAGAAAGCAATAACATCTTCATCCCAAACTCTGATCGGGCACCCGCGTTTACCGCCTCCACTATGCGGTAACAAGCCACGCTGGCAATAATTCAACATATCATAATAACTTGCGCCATAGATTTTACAAAACTTGCTCAAACTCATACGCTGCATTTACTGCACCACCTTTCAGCACCAGCCGGAACTCCTTTTATTCCAGCATTTTGCATTTTTACGTTCAGACCTTTCTGTGATCCTAAAACAGCAGCTGACACGCTTCCGCACTTTTATTCTGCGATTGATCGCTTTGATGCAATCGAGTACGCATCTCAGCCCTAATTCTATGTTATTTCTCAAATCGACCATCACCCGGCAAACCTGCTCTACATTGATAAGTACAGGCCAATTCATACCAGCAATGTTTAACTGCGTATCATCTCTTCTCACTTTCAACATCTCCTCCCTTTTACACAAAACAAAGATTGTGATACTATATTTTATGAAAACACTCAACTTTAATATAAAGAAACGAGAAAACCATACATGAGTAATAATAATTTTGACCATTTGAATATCGCAGGAATGGCGCACTCTGCTTTATCTGTATCCAGATTGCAGGATGCCCTTGATAGACAGCAAGCATTATTTGACAAAATCTCTAATATCGGTGCAGTGACTAACTCTGCTTTATCTGTATCCAGATTGCAGGATGCTCTTGATAGGCAGCAAGCATTGTTTGACATCGCACAAAAACACTTTAAAGGATACGAAACCATCCAAGAAAGAATACAAGAATTCTTTGAAGCGGCTGACGAGCGACAACGTCAACTAAATGAACTTTTAGAGACTTCAGCTTTACCTTTATCCCAACCGCTATTACCAGAAGACTTCTTAACTACTCCCGAAGAAACAGAAAGCACATTTACAAAACCAATTACCAAGAAAGCTCGGCATAGATCTCAACAAACAGCCCATGATTTATGTAAAAAATACAAACATAAAAAGGCAAAAGCATTCTATGCTGAAATCTCATCACTACCTATTGCCAAATTAGATAAAACTACTGTCGAATTTCTGCTTCTAATTTTGGGCTTCTTTAAGAGTGATTTTTATTCAGCCGAACTACAATGGTTAGTAAACTTTTTATTTACTGCACTTGCGATCAGGTGGATCTACCTTGACCGCCACTCTACTTCCGACGAATAAACGCATATCCAATAAAAAGCACCAGCATTATTACTACATAAAAATAATCTTCTGTTCTCAAATATGCCGCTTGAAATATTACGCATATAATTAGCATTTCTAAAGCGTTTCTTATTTCTGCCAAAATTTTTAACATTTTTTCGCTCTGCTCTTGCAGAGCTTTTTCTTTTTCCATCCATATACCCCCTAATATTCAAACAGTTTTATCCACCCTCTTTTAATGTTAAAATATAAGTACCATCAAATATAAACAGAAAAGAAGTGAATAAAATGACGATTGGTGAAGCAGACGATATATCAAAACAATCTTCAAAAGATTTACAAGATATACTTAAACATTTAAAACCACCGGAAATTCCAGATTATAATTCATTAAAACAAGACCGTTTGGAAAGAATAGAAAATCTAATAATAGAACAAGCCATTCAGAATCAGATTCTACAGAAGCAGGAACATACAAAACATATTATAGAAAGCTTTATTATTGCTGTTACAGCATCTGTGCTTTCAGCTGTTATTGTTAAATTTTTGTTATAGCGGCTACAACAGCCGCACCGATAAATCCAGCCGATAAAGCAATTCCTACACACTCTAAACCTCTGATCAATATCGAAGGTTTCTCAACCGCATTTATCCTGGCATTTACTCGCAAAAATGTAATCAAAATACGACGTTCCAAAAGAATATATTTTTCTTCCGGTAGCCAAGCTTGCATTTTCTCTGCAAGTTCGGCATCTTCTTTTTCAAAATATTCATTCACATTCATCCCTCCAGTAATTTTTAGCCACAATTAATTCGTCAATAATGGCTTCATCAATGACAGCATAGAGTTTGTTAATAATTTCTTTATTCCCGCCCGGAATATCTCGAAGTTTTTTATCAAGCTCTTTTTTTGTTTCTACATATACCGACAGTCTTTGCAAACTACATTCAGGCATTTTTTTATTGAGCAAACCATCACAAGTACCTTTATGATTGACAGGCGTGTTTATAAAAATCTTTTTAATATGCTTATCGCATCTACGATCCCTTTCAGCTATCTCACCTGCACTTCGAATTAATTCAAGCTTTAACCCAGGACATTGCGAAAAACCACAATTATATTTCTGTTTCTTTACCCAGCAGTCACATTGCTTAACAAGTTTTTTACTGCAATATGTGCAAAAATTTCCTTTAACAACCGTATGCCTGCAAAAAGGACATACGGTTGTTTCTTTTCCTTGCACGTCTATGCCCCCTTTGCTGATTTTTCAGTAGCCACCTCAAATAGGTACTCAAAGCTTTTCCTATATTTTTTCATAAGAAAAGTTATTTCAGGTAACTCAAAACTTTTGAATCCACGTAACCTAGCAGATAGCGCTTGATAATTCATTCCTAGCTCATTAGATACGCTTTGCAAGCTATCTCCATTTCTACTCATTTCTGCCATTAAATTAGGGAAAATATATACAACTTTTCTTCTTACCATTTTTTTACCTCCTCATCACGCCTATATTTTAAACGCAAATTGCGTTATCTAATTATTATGTTAAACGCATTGCGCGTTTTTGTCAATCTTTTATTGAATTTTTAATTGCAATTTGCGTTATAATGTGTTAAATTGTATCTATGGAAGGAGTACTACTATGAATATCTATATTGAATTTGGTAGACGATTAGCCTCTATACGTCAAAATTCAAAGCTCTCACAATCGCAAATTGCGCAAAAACTTAATATCGCACAATCAACATACGCAGGATATGAAAAAGGAGTACGTAAAATTCCTTTAGAAATAATTGTCCAACTATCAAAAATTTTGAATATTAGTCCTACTGTACTAATATTGGGCGATGAAGCTAATATTGTAAAAGAGTACACTATATCTGAACAAGAATTAATAAAAAAATATCGCCAGCTTACTGCCGAGCAGCAAGGGGCGATAGAAAACAACATTGACTATTTTATTCAAGTAAACAAGAAAGATGAAACAACGGAAAACGGCGAAGGCCCGTTCGCAAACAAGGTCGGATAATATATGTTGATTTTGATAAAAAATAAAGGAAGTGTTTATTAATGGAAAGATGCCCAGATTGCGGTTGGCCCTTAGATGGAAAGACTTGTCAACATTGCAAATTAGAAAATTATGATAACAACACTTATATGAAATTCTGTACACCATCTATTATTGATAAAACATTAAATACTTTGGAAGGAATTTTAACTGGCATCACCATCGATAAGCAGCTAAATGAATTAGAAATCGGCGAACTGAAATCATGGTGTAATTCTCATTCGATACTCGCACAAAAACAACCATATAGCGAACTTTTTCAAGTTATTATAAAATCCCTAGAAGATAATATTTTAACACTAGAAGAAAAAGAAGATATTCTATGGCTGTGTAAACGTTTGCATAGCAGTGGTTTATACTATGATATTGTTACATCAGATTTACAAAAACTTCAAGGTATTATACATGGTATATTGTCTGACGGAAAAATAACTAAAGAGGAATTAGAAGGATTACGAGAATGGTTATCAGACAACGAACAGCTTTCTACTTATTATCCTTACGATGAAATTTATTCTTTGATAACAGCTGCATTAGAAGACGGAATTGTTTCAAAAGATGAAGAAAATTTATTAAAAGCATTTTTCTCTCAATTTGCTGATATAAAAACAGAAGAACTTAATATTACTTCTGAAATAAAAGATTGTCTATGCAAACATGGTATTTGTGCACTTGCTCCTGAAATAACGATTCAAGACCATATGTTTTGTTTCACAGGAAAATCTACCAAAGCTACCCGTCACGAAATTGCTGAATTGATAAAGAAAAACAATGGTAATTATCACGACTCTATTACTAAAAAAACGAACTATTTAATCATAGGTAGTGAAGGAAATACTTGCTGGGCATTTTCCTGCTATGGTAGAAAAGTTGAAAAAGCGATGGAAATGAGAAAAAATGGCGTTAATATAGTTTTAGTCAATGAAATAGATTTTTGGGACTCAATATAGTAATAATACAATAATAAATTAGGCGGAAAATTTTATGAACGATCATCAAGAAGAACTTGCTGAAGAAATACAAAGAATTCTTTCTGAATACAAAAGAACTGAACACAATAAAATAGTTCAAATTTTTCACGTAACTGTTTTAATTATTTTGGGTTTCTATAATTTAAAAATTGACAAAAACTCTTATGAAGCAGTGTACTTGCTTATCTCACTTAGTTGTATAGCTGGTGCTTATTTGTTTTGGTATCTCGCTGATATTATCAATTTAAAATTAGAAGTTAATATACAAGAACTATTACATAATAATTATGAAATGACTTCTAGCGATTCAGAGCATTTATATAACAAATATATAAATAATTTTCAAAATTCTATTATTATTCAAATTTCCTGCTTCCTATCTGCTCTAGCCTCTCATATTTTTATCTTTATTGCAGCAATTTACTTTTTTAACCTAAAAGACAATTATTCTGTATATTTACCAGTATTTTTTTTATTTGGTTTTGGAACTCTACAATTTTACAATATTTCTATTGCTCCATCACGTTCTCATATAAAAACTGTTCAAGAAAAAATTTTAAGAAAATAAAAAAACGCCCGGCGTTACCAGCGCCGAGCGTAAGCCGCAGATATTACCAGTATCAACGGCAATGTAATAACCCCACCCTCAAAAGTAAGGCTGATTACGCTAATATTATAACATATTGCAACCAGCCTTTACTACTTTATACACAATTTTAAAGAAAGGCTGGTTTTTTATATGAAAAAAAGACGATCAAATGGTGAAGGCGGTCTATCATGGGACAAAGAACGCCAAAAATGGTGCGGCACACTGCGCGATACTAACGGCAAACCGCATAAATTCAGGCATGTTGATAAAGTAGAAGTAATCAACTGGCTCAATAAAATGCGCCTTGTATACAGCAGTTTAAATCCGCTCTACAGCTATGATACTACTTTGCAGGATTTTACCTTTGCTTTCATAAAAAATAAGGCTGCCAATCCTAAAATAGCTGAAAGCACTGTTAATTATTACACCTATCTAGCTTCAAAGCTTTATCCGCTGGCAAACGAAGTAATGAATAAAATCACGCCTGAAGATATCAATGCCTTTATTGCAGAAGCTGATCTGTCCGCTTCCAATAAAGCAAAGGTATATAAATTCTTAAAAATCCTATTTGGAGCGGCAAGGAAAAATAACCTTATTCTTGAAAATCCTATGGATATAGCCATTGTTCCGGAATATGAACCGGAATACGATGAACCATTTACACCGGAAGAAATAAAGCTTATTATTACCAAATTAAAAAACACGCCTAAATTTTTACGTTATTATGCCCTCTGCTCACTTGAAAGTGTTATAGGCGCACGTATAGGTGAAATTTTGGGAATTGAACGCAGCACACTAAACTTCGAAAAAAATTACTGTAAAATAAAAGATGCCGTAAAAGCCGATATAAATGGTCGGACCTATGTAGGCAAAACCAAAACCAAAGCTTCTGTTAGAATACAATATTTTGATGTCGGTATAGGTAAAATCCTGCAAGACTACCTGGCAGCGTGCAATGTGGATAGTAAATATTTATTCTGCACAGCCAACGGAACGCCTATCAGCGTTCGGAACATGCAAAGAGCATGGAAGATGATTTTAAAGCACGCTAACGTGCGTTACCGCAGCTTTCACTATCTGCGCCACAGCTTTATAACAGAAATGTTTATTCAAGGCTATGCTGCAGCAGACATCGCCGCTGTAGTTGGTCATAGCCGTTTAGAAACAACCAACAAATATGCCCTGCGCCGGCAGGACAAAGTTTTAGAGATTGCCAAAACCGCTGCTAACATTTATAATATTGCTTAGAAAGAAAGCACCGTTTTGATAAACGGTGCTTCTGTAATTATGGGGAACAGTTGGGGAACTTGTACCCCATAACACTGTCTTTTTAGCCAAAATTTAGGTATTACCACGATTAGACAACAGATCACATAAAATACCGTAATCGCTGTATTTATGCGCTTACAGGGCATTTTTTACGCAAGATTTTATTTTAAAACCCTTGCCTACGAATCAAAAGGTCGCAGGTTCGAATCCTGCCGGGGCCACCAGAAATTAAAGCTCACTTCTTGCGAAGTGAGCTTTTTTGTTTGCCTATTTATTTTACAAAGGCCGCAGCGGGATCGTAAAGCTGAAAGTACTGCCTGCCCCTAAGGTACTGACAGCGCTTACTGTTCCTCCATGACTTTCGACCATCCATTTCACCATCGCCAGCCCTAAACCGGTACCGCTGTCGTCACCACTGCTGCGGGCGGTATTGACTCTGTAAAAACGTTTCCAGATTTTTGGCAGCTCGGCTGCGCTGATCCCAATGCCATCATCGCGAACAGTACCGACCGCATTTTTACCGTCACTCTTTAAAGTAAGCCAGATCTGCCCCTGCTGCCTGCCATACTTTACCGCATTAGTCAGCAGGTTAAGCCAGATACGCATCATCAGAGTCTGATCAGCTTTAACTAAGATTCCCGGTTCGATCTCTGCCGTCAGCGTGACCGCTTTGGATTCTGCCAGCCCCTGGGCTTCCTCTGCCACCATCTCGGTCAGTTCGCTTAAATCAAATTCTTCCAAATGCAGGCTTTCTTTATGCCTGTCCGCCCGAGACAGCTGCAACAGCTGATTGACCAGCTTCGACATTTTCCCGGCCTGCTGCAGCACTCCCTGCAGTGCCTGCTGCTTGCTTTCCAGATCAGGCGACTGTAAACCACATTCAGCCTGCGCGATGATCACCGAGGTCGGTGTTCGCAATTCGTGGGAAGCATCGTCGGTAAACTGTCGCTCGGCTTCAAAAGCATCCTCAAGTCTGGCAAACATCCCGTCAAAGGTTTTCGCCAGCGTATCGATCTCATCATCAGCGCCTTCCAGTTCGATCCTTTTGGACAGATCACTGCCGCTGCTGATCTGCGCGGCTGCTTCCGTGATCCGTGTTACCGGACGAAAAGCCTTTTTAGTGATCCAGTAGCCGCCCAGGGCAGCCAGTAGGATCAGCAGCGGAAAAAACAATGCGCACTGCCGCAAAATCTTATCCCGTTCCGCATATGCAGAACTAAGCGGTACCGTTCCACGTACCCAGTAAAAATTATCAGCATGACGCGGTTTAAAATAAAAGTCATATACAAACCAGTTTTGCTGGTCACTTCCGGCCTTCTGCAGCAGCTCGTCTGCAAAGGGTGTTTCCGGCAGACCGCTGGCCACAAGGCCCGTGATCATCTGACCATTCTCGTGATATACAGCAAGCCTGACCCCGTCCTTTAAAAAATCCAGTTTCTCCAGACGCAGACGGCCATTGCTGTCGATCTTCAGTTCTTCGGCAAAATCATATACCTCTTCTTCCAGCTTGTTCTGTACACCCAACAGCAACACCTTGTCTGTTGCCAGCAAAACAGCCGTAAAAATAGCACTCAAAATTATCACGATCAACCCTGTATACCACAGGGTTATTTTCATTTTAACAGACAGCTTTTTCATAAAGTCTCCTTCAGCACATAGCCGGCGCCGCGCACTGTCTGGATAAGTTTTTTCTCAAACCCGTCATCTACTTTTTTCCGCAGATAGCGGATATATACGTCGACTACATTGGAACCGCCCTCAAAATCATAGTCCCAAACATGGTTTTCGATTGTTTCGCGTGCTAAGACTACGCCCTGATTGCGCAGCAAATACTCCAGAACAGCAAATTCTTTAGCGGAAAGCTGCAATTCGCGCCCGTCTCTGCTGACGCGGCGGCTGTTCAGATCCATTTCCAGACCACCGCACTGCAGCACGTTCGACACCTGTCCATTGCTGCGGCGCAGCAGCACCCGTAAACGCGCCACCAACTCATCAAAAGCAAATGGTTTGACTAAATAATCATCAGCCCCCAGATCAAGACCGGCGACGCGGTCTTCAACACTGCCCCGCGCCGTCAGCAGCAATACCGGCGTTTTATCGCCGGCAGCACGCATTTTTTTCAGTACCGACAGCCCATCGACTCCGGGCAGCATAATATCTAAAATAACGGCATCATAGGCTGTAAGCTGTAAATAATCAAGAGCTTCCAGACCATCGCCGCAGGCATCGACGCTGTAACCGCTTCCCTGCAGCTGCTTTTTCAGCACCTCACGCAGGTCAGGCTCATCTTCCACAAATAAAAGTCTCATAGCCGCAACCTCCTCAATTATTTTTATTATAGCACAAGCCTAAGGCTGTTTCCCTGCCAACAGTCAAATACTGCACAGCGCCCGGCCAGCCGCCTTTTTAAAATACAGGCTCCAACATATCAGCAGCAGGCCGCAGCCGATCATGATCGACTCTATCCTGACAAGATCGCTCAGCGGTCCGAAGCCAAGAATAGCAATCGGCATCATCCCCTGCGAAACAAACTGCAGCAATGCAAAAACACGCCCCATATAACCCTTTTCCGTATTAGTCTGGATCAAAACTGTCTCAGACGCTATCAGTACCGGTACAAACATCCCGCAGATGCAATCAAAGATCAGATACACCCAAAAGACCCGCGACAGTCCCATCAGCGCAAAGGTGCAGCCAAACACTGCCAACGAGACCGCTATCATCGTAATCTTGTTTTTGAACTCGCCTTTCCAGGCGACAAACGCGCCGCCCAAAAGAGCGCCCAGCGACCACAGCATTTCATTGGCCGTCAGTTTCCAAACTTCACTGCCGAAGCTCCTTACTACCATCAGCGGTGACAAAAACGCCGCCGGAGTGATCAGAACAAAAGTTACCGCATAGCAGACCAGCATTACTCTTAACAGCGGCTGTGACCAGGTGTAACGTACACCTTCCCTCAGTTCCTTCAGTACCGAACTATCAGATCTGTCCGCTGCTCTTGTTACTATTTTCAGCCTGAACATGATGGCAATGGCAATAACTGCCGTCAGCAGATCTACTAAAAAAGTCCACTGCATCCCAAACATACCCAAAATAGCGCCGCCGGCTGCCGGAGAAAGCAACAGCAGCACATTATTCGCCATCTGGTTGATACCGTTGATCCGGAGCAGATGCTCCCGCGGCACAATCTCCGGATAGAGCGCGTTGACTGCCGGAGCCTGAAACCCGCCGCCGACAGAACGCAGACAGGCGATAAAGATCAAAAAGCTTAAATTTGCAAAACCATAATGAAAAGCCACAAAAGCCAGAAGTGTCGCCAAAGCAGTAAAACCGTCCGCCAGCATGATGATCGTTTTTTTATTATATCTGTCCGCAAATACTCCCGCCCACAATGAAACCAGCACCTGAGGAATCAGCGTTGCCAGCGTCGACAGCGTTATCCAGAATCCGGACTCAGTCGTTACGGTAATATACCAGACGATCGAAAAGCCCACTACTGACGAACCGAACATCGACAGATTCTGGCTGATCAGGAATAAGGCGATCTGTTTTTTCCAGTTTTTATTTTCTTTCATAAAAAGACCTTGTCTTTCCTATTTTTCAATAAGCCTTCTACTAGAATTTTACAATAAAAAAGCAAATTAACGAATAAGTTTTTAAAATAAATTTTTATTAAATTTTCTTTTAATCTTCTTTTAATCTTTCCGCGTTATAATAAAGACAAAGAAAACGCCGAATAAAGAAAACGGCGCAAGGAGGTAAAAAACATGACTAGAAAAATCCTGGCGATCATCGCCGCCGCAATCTGTACATTAGCAATCACAGCAACCGCTTTTGCCGCTGAGTTCATCAACGCCGATCAGGCACGCAGCATCGCTGCACAATGGGTACCTGCCGGCAGCACTCATCTGATAACTAAAGACGAAAGCCACAAATACGCAGCTTATTACGAAGTAAAATTCTACGACAACGCTACCAACACCGAATATGAAGTTGAAGTGCTCAAAAACGGCGGCGCTGTAAAAGAATTCAAAATGGATTCCCAAACAGTTCTCGGCAGCCCCAGAGTAGTACTATCTGCCGCTGATGTCCAGGACCTCGTTCGCAAAGAATTCCCCAACGCAACCTTCACTAAAGTAAAACTTGACAGCGACGACGGCCTTTATGAATATGAGTTGAAATTCTATACACCCGAATTACGCGGCGAAATGAAATTCAACCCTGAAAACGGCGCTCTGATGGAAAAAGAACTTAAATACCAAGTTCGCTGAGCCATCCCCCCAAAATGCACTGTAAATGTGCCGATTGCTCACGCAACAAAGCCACTGCCGCACTGTGATAAGTGTGACAGTGGCTTTGTCTTTTTTATTATTAAGAAATCAAAAATGATAAGCCAAGTCAAGCCGGGCCCCGATCTCCCGTCCACCATTAGACCAGTCCCCGCTAAGGCTGCCGCCAGCCGACCATTTTCGGCTGAAATCATGCCTGACATAAGCCGCCGCCACAAAATGGTTCCTGCCCTCTCCCCAACTGCGTACCGGCAGCAGGGACCCGCATTCATCTTCAGCAAAGCAGACTTCCATAAGCTGCCGCTCGCCAGTCAGGATACGCTTATAACCCAGGCGAATGCCATAACCGCCCGTACCCTCACTGCGGTCAAAGGATAAGCCCAGCTCCCCTTCGGCATAATTATCACTATAACTGCCAAAACTGCGGTCAAAAACACCTGCACCATGCTCTCTAAAGGCCTTCTGCCTATAATGGGTAAAATTGATCCTGGCATAAGGACTGACATGCCACAATTCTTCCGGCTTTCCATAATCCAGATCATAGGCATACTCAACGCCTATCCCCAACGTTTTACTGTCATAGCCGCTTTCAGCGGTCTGCCCCAGTACCGGCAGATACGCGGTACCCTTATTGGCCTGTAAACCATAGCTGACAAAGCCTGTTATACTGCCGGGTTTGTTTTTATTTCCAGCATATAAGCCCAATGAATAACTGTCATATTCGCCACTTCCCGCAGCTCCGCTGACAGTATTGCTGCCGTAATCAAACAACAGACCATAATATCCATGTTCATCGGAAAGAAAATCCTTGCCAATGGTCAAATTATAGCCGTGCCCATTTACGCCGCCAATGCGTCCCCAGCGCTTGTTATTCAGCATCCACAATCCGTCCTGCCGCGCCAATGCCGGCTGCTCATATACCGCTCTCATTACAGAGCCGTTTTTCATGGCATCATGGGCCAGATCCAGCAGCATCCCATTTTCTATTTGCGAAAAAGCGGCTGCAGCATTAGTTTTATCCAGGGCATACAGCCTGTACATCTGTTTTTGCCGGTCACTATCCAGCGAAAAATACATATTATTCAAAGCAGCAAAGGTAGCGCTGTTGCCGCCGGTATTATTACTGACAAAAGTAGTAAGCTTGCCCTCTTTATTATCGACTACTATTTGGGCATCCAGCATCCCGGAAAACTCCTGTTCTGTACTGCTCCCTGAAACTATGCTATTCGCAGTAATAAATATGCCGCTGACTTCGGGGGCAGCACTATTAGCCGCTTTAACCTCCATCCGGTCGATATGGGCATCGCCGTCTACATTAAGACAATTATATTTTTTACCGTCTGTATTGAGCAATATCGTACCACTGCCGTTGAAGCCGCCCCTAACTTGCATATTTTCGATGCTTCCATAACTGCCGGCCTGCACTCTGCCATCGTTATACAAGCTGCCATTGACCGTGCCTTTGCCTGTAATCGTACCACTGCCTGTACTATAAGCATCGCCGGCCACAGAACCGTCTATTTGCAGCGTGCCCTGTACTGCGATAGAACTGCCCTGATAGGTATTGCTGCCGGTCAGATTCAGAATACCCTCCCCCTGTTTTATCAGCCCGGCGTGCAATCCTACCAGTTCGGTGTCTGCAATTTGCTTGTTGAAATCTGTGATATATCGCTCAACCATATAACTGTTGTTGTCTTTAACACCTTCGGGATTTTTCAGCCAGTTGGTTTGATAGTACAGCCAGCGATCGTACAGATCTTTGACATCGCTGTCAGCTCCTGTTGAATCAGCAGATTTTCCTGAACCGAGCGGATCAGCGGCAATATAACCTGCGCGTATTTCTTTGATATCATTACTCCAGACAGAATCATAGCCCTGAGTATTCACGCTGTATAAGGCCTGCTTTTCAGCTTTTCCACGTACCGTATAAGCATCGCTGATATCGCCGGCACTCAGCCGCCTGACATTGATCGCCCCAAGTCCTCCAACAGCTTTCCCGGCATCAACTATGCCCTGTCCGAACAGTGCCTCCACCGGTACATCTTTAAAAACATCAATTTCCACATTTGCATCCAGTTCACTGTGCAGCTTTTTTTTACCATCTGTTTTATCATCTGATAATTTTATACCATAAAATCCCCAAAAAAGATCTTCGTTTTTTTTGTAGGCTGTATCTAATGCTTCAGCAATATCCGGCGCGGCTCCACCAGGAGGAACAAAAATATTTATTTTGAGCTCTGACTTATTATCTCCTTCTCCTGGATCCTCCTGTACATTTATGAAAAAACCATCCGTCACCACAATCTGATTATTTGCCGTGCTCAACAGCACATCCCCTATCTGTTTGCCGCCAAGATAGGGAAACGCCTGCTGGACTAAAGCTCCCACACCTGTTACCAGCGGAGCGGCCTGAGACGTACCATACCTAATCACATCCATTTGACCAGCAGCCGCAAAGTCAGCATTAGCGGAAACAATCGCAACACCCGGTGCGTTTAAAACACAGTCCTCTCTATATTGAGCCAGATCAGAGAAAATTGCGATAGCGTTGCAGTCTGCGTCAAAACCGCCCGTCTTATTACGGTGCAGCGCCGCAGCATCGCCTGCGGTAACAGTAATAAAATTGTTGCTCAGGCTTCGGTCAAAAACAGGGCTGGTATTTTCTATACTCGCCATAGTGTGACCGTTGTTGCCAGCAGCCCATACTAAAAGCTTATCATGGGCAACCGCTTCTCTGAACTGTATGGTATTATTATAAAGATAATCCTGCCATTCCGGGTTGCCTGTAGGAGTAAGAACGCCACTCTGCACCAGCTCATAAGCCTGATTATCATCGATGTTCGTCAAATAGCACCCAGTTCCCCAGGAATTATTGATAACCTTGATTTCCGGATGCTGCACATAATAAACATAAAGGTCCTTGCGGCTCTCAAACGAACCGTCACTGTAATAAATCCTACCGGCAGTAGAGCCCTTGATCTCGGCATCAAAAGCAATGCCATGCATACCCAGGCCGTTTTTAGATGCGGCCACGACACCAGCCACATGAGTACCATGAGTAAAATTCGCCCAATTATATACTCCGGCACCAGCAACATTGATCATCTCAGAATTTTGTTTTAAATCAAATTCAGGAACCAAAAAATTAATAGGATCATCACAGACACCCACAATAACGCCTTTTCCTGTATAGCCATTGGCATAAGCCGACGCCGCATTCACTGCATCCAGCACATTATAGCCCATCTCATTATATTCAGCTGTTTTAAAACTGTCGGCACTTTGCGCGTTGGCAATGCTGCTGCTCATAAGCATCAGCATTGCCAAACTGTTTAAAGACCTTTTCCACGGCATTTTAGCTCAGCTCCTTAGTGACTTACTGCCATATATATACGAAGGCTGATCCCCGCTCCGCTTTGATCATGGCGCCAAAATAATTACAACGACTGTCTTTTGGTGAACAAAAATAAAAGCCACTATGTTATTACATAGCGAACGATATTTTTAAGCAAAAAAAATATTCTATATATAATATTATAACATATATTATATATAGAACATAAATCCTTCATAAATAAAAAATTAGTTTTTTCTGCCTTTATTCTTTTGTCAGCATTTCCAGCTCAGCCTCGCTCAAACCGCAGCCGCGCAAAACGGCTTCCGTATCCTCGCCCAGCCTGGGCGCCCGTTTTTGCAGCGTTCCCGGCGTTGCCGACATTTTCATGGCAAAGCCCAGCTGCTTATAAGTGCCGATCTCTTCATCTTCTACCGTCAGCACCATTGCATTCGCACTGGTCTGCTCCGCAGCCAAGGCTTCGTCAAAATTCAGTACCGGCGTTACGCAGGTATCCTTCCCCTCCAAACAAGCCGTCCACTCCTGCATGGTTTTAGTCCTGAAAATCCCGGTCAGCTCGTCCTTAACGCGCTCATGCTGCGCTTCATCGTCCAGGGCATCGATAAGGTCGGCGCGGTCTAAGGCCCGGCAAAGGTTGCTCCAGAATTTTTTCTCCAGGCACCCTACCGAAACATAACGGCCGTCCCGCGTTTCGTAGATATTATAGTTGGCATATGCACCGGTCAGCCAGTTATTGCCGCGTTCGGCAACGAAACCGCTGCCGAAATATAAACTGGCGGCGCCGGGCATCAGGGTCAGCGCCGTATTATACAGCGAGATGTCTATTTCCTGTCCGGTCCCGGTCTGCTCGGCATGGCGCACAGCCATCAGGATACTCATGCCCGCCATCAGCGCCGCATTCATATCCGCCATCAGAATACCCGGTATCGCCGGCCTGCCTCCGGGTTCGCCGCTCATCGACGTGATGCCCGCCAGGCTCACATAGCCGATATCGTGGTCAGCCTGGTCGACCAAAGGCCCCCGCTTGCCATAGCCTGTGATCGCGCAATAAACTATTTTGGGATTCAGCCTGCTCACGGTCTCATAATCAATACCTAAACGCTTTAAAACGCCGGGCCGATAGCTTTCCAAGACTACGTCCGCCGTCTGCACCAATTTTAAAAAGGCCGCTCTGCCGGCGTCGCTTTTTAAATCCAGCGCAACGCTTTTTTTATTGCGGTTCAGCTGCAAATGCCAGTACCCGAACCCGTTTTGAAATGGCGGGAAGCTGCGCGAATAATCGCCGCGCCCCGGCTCTTCGATTTTTATTACTTCCGCTCCGAAGTCCGCCAAAAGCATACTGCAATACGGTCCCGGCAAAAGCCGCGACAAATCCAGGATCCTGATACCGTCAAGTGCACCCACGTCAACACCGCCTTCTTTAATGATCTGCTAACAACATTATATCACAAGGAATATGCGGGCAAACTCTCTGCTTTAATTATATCCACGGCAATATTATAAAACAAATACATAATAACACAGATATTTTACATTTTCAGGCGCTGCGCTATTTGACAGCAGCCCCCGCTTTAGTTACAATGGAAGATAAGCATTAAGTAAAAAAAACTTTGGAGGCAGAATAAAAAATGAACAAAACTTTAATGATTATTATCGCCGTCGTTGTTATTTTCGCCGGCATTATTATGAGCGGCTACAACAGCCTTGTTTCCATGAATGAAAACGTCAACGGCAAATGGTCGCAGGTCGAAAACCAGCTCCAGCGCCGTAACGACCTGATCCCCAATCTGGTCAATACCGTTAAAGGCTATGCTGCCCACGAAAGCGACGTTTTTAAAGCTGTATCCGATGCCCGCGCTAAATTAGGCGGCGCCAAGACGGTTGCCGAAACCAGCCAGGCCAACGGCGAATTGAGCAGCGCTCTTTCCCGCCTGCTGATGATCGCAGAAAACTATCCTGACCTGAAAGCCAACACCAACTTCCTGCAGCTGCAGGACGAGCTGGCCGGTACGGAAAACCGCATTGCCGTAGCCCGTATGGATTACAACGGCGCAGTTCAGGGCTTCAACGCCAAGATCAAATCCTTCCCGACTGTTCTTTATGCCGGTATGTTCGGTTTTGACGCACGTGATTACTTTAAAGCAGACGAAAGCGCAAAAACTGTTCCGCAAGTACAATTTTAACCGATAACGGAGCTCACTGATTATGAAACGTTGGCTCGTCCTTTTGATGCTTCTGATCCAGGCGGTCTTTGCCGTCGGGGCAGAAGCGGCGATCCAGGTACCACCTAAGCCAAGCGTGTCCTCCGGCATCTACGTGCAGGACTATGCCGGTGTTTTATCACCGCAGACCCGTCAGGCCCTTAATGCCATCGGACAGGATCTGGATAATAAAACCACCGCACAGGTCGCCGTAGTTACGGTGAAAACACTTGACGGCCAGCCCATTGACGAATATGGACTGACACTGCTGCGGCAATGGGGACTTGGTAATAAAGAAAAGAATAACGGCGCGCTGATCTTAGTAGCTGTCGATGACAGACAATCGCGGATCGAAGTCGGTTACGGTTTGGAAGGCGTTCTGCCCGACGGCCTGACGGGACGGATCCAGGACCAGCAGATGCTGCCCTACTTTAAACAGGGCCAGTACGAAAAAGGCATCGTGCAGGGCTATCTGACTGTCGCAACTACCGTAGCCAAAAGTTATGATGTCAAGCTGGAAGGTGTGCGTTATAACGGCGGCGCCCAGCAGGGCACAGGCGATACGCCGATGCCTGGCTGGATGAAGGCACTGATCGCAGTCGGCCTGATCGTACTCGTCATCGTTGACCATATGTTCTTCGGCGGCATCATCACTCAGTTCATCCTGCTCGCACTTTTGCGCGGCGGAGGACGCGGAGGCGGTGGCGGCGGTTTCGGAGGAGGCTCCGGCGGCGGCGGCGGTTCCAGCAGGCGCTGGTAAAACAAAAATAAAGGACTATCTCATCGAGATAGTCCTTTTCTTTATGCTTATTTTACTTCATCATACAGCATCCTGATGCAGGCATCGACCAGAGCCCCGATACTGGAAACCTCTCTGTCCAGCGGCAGGCCGGAAGCCGCGTATCCTAACGGCAGCTCGGTACAGGCCGTCATCACCGGAAGGTCACGCTCGCGCCACAGTTCTTCTACGAGAGCTTTAGTCACAGCGCCTGCCCGGTCAAGCTCGCCGGCTTTGACATAAAAGATAGCCTGCTGCGCTTTTTCAGCCTGCTCCTCATTGGGCAGATATAAGGTATAACCGTGTTTATCGGCATATTTCTGATACAGACCGCTGGCGCGCGTACCATGCGTCGACAGCATCCAGGCGCCTTCAGGATTGAGCCGCTGGGCCGCCAGGACAGTTTCTTCAATGATATGCACTAACGGCTGCGGCAGAGCAGCTTTAAAATCATCAATAAAATAATGGGCCGTATTGCAGGGCACCGCCAGTACCTCTGCCCCCATATCACACAGCTGGCGCAGCCGCGCTTCCAGAACCGGCGCCGGACTTTCGCCTTTGCCGAAGATCGCTGTGCTGCGGTCAGGTATCTCACAATCCCCGATCATATATACCACAGGGTGCTCCTGATCTGTTGCCGCCGGACACTTTGCCGCCAGCTGCCGCAGGAACTCTGCCGCCGCAGCAGGCCCCATTCCTCCCAGCACACCCAGTTTTTTACCATTTTTCTTATACTTGGTCACCTTGATCCCTCCACCAGCAAGAACTGTTTTTATTCGTTTATTTTACCACAACCGGCCGCGCCAGTACAGCCTGCAATTTTTTATATGTATACATACTTTATGTGCTTTACTCTTTAATTATTAATTTGTTATACTAAAGGGGTATAATTAAATAAAAATCTACCCCGTTTGGAGGAATCAGGATGACCAAGAAAAAAACCGTCGTTATCGGCGGAGGCTGGGCCGGCTGTGCCGCAGCTCTTACTGCTGAAAAAGCCGGTGCCGACGTAACTCTGCTCGAGCGTACCGATATGCTTTTAGGCACAGGGCTGGTCGGCGGGATTTTCCGCAACAACGGCCGCTATACTGCCGCCGAAGAATGTATCGCCATGGGCGCAGGCGACCTGTTTACAGTTATGGAAGCCGTTGCAACTCACAAAAACATGGATTTTCCCGGTCATAAACACGCTACTCTTTACAATATCTATAAAATCGAGCCCGCGGTCAAAAAACTGCTCCTGAGCCGCGGCATCAAGCTACTGATGGCTGATCCGGCCGTTAAAACGGAATACGAAGGCGACACGATCACCGCCGTTATTACCAAAAGCGGCCTGCGCCTTACTGCCGACGCTTTCGTAGATGTCAGCGGTTCTTCGGCTATGCCGCTCAACTGCAATAAACACGGCAACGGCTGCGCCATGTGTATCCTGCGCTGCCACAGCTTCGGCCCCCGCGTCAGCGTCACCACCCAGTCCGGCGTGGAAGAATGGACAGCAGAAAAGCCTACCGGTCTCGGCGCCATGAGCGGCTCCTGTAAGCTGTTCAAAGAATCACTGGCCCCTGAGATCGTTACCGAGCTGGAAAAGACAGGCTGCTGCGTAGTCCCGATCCCCGAAGCAATCAAAAAGCATAAAGAAAAGCTGGCTATGAAAGCCTGCCAGCAGTATGCGCTCGACGCTTATGCCGACAACATCGTTCTGCTGGACACCGGCTCAGCCAAGCTGATGACGCCTTATTATCCGCTGGAAGAGCTGCGTATGATCCCCGGCTTTGAACGGGCCCGCTTCGAAGACCCACTGTCCGGCGGCAAAGGCAACTCTATGCGTTACTTTAATTTCGCCCATGTCGATGCTTCCTTAAAGGCTGACGGCAAAACCAACCTTTTCTGTGGCGGCGAACGTGCCGGAGCAATGGTAGGCCATACGGAAGCTATCGTCAGCGGCTCGCTGGCCGGGCATAACGCCGCCAGAGCCGCCAACGGTCTGGCGCCAGTCATCCTGCCTGAAACCACAGCTATCGGCGAATTTATCGGCTACGTTGTCAAGCAAATGTTGGACGCCGAGACACGCAATAAAAAATACACCTTCTCCGGCTCAGTTTATTTTGAACGAATGCAGGCCAAAAATCTTTACAGCACCGACGATGACGCTATCAAGGCCCGTGTCGAAGCGGCAGGCTGCACCAATATTTTCTCAAACTTATAAGAAAGATGTGATAATCTGATGGCAACTGTACGCGATATCCTCAAAGCCCTCGACGTTATTACCGGCGGCCGCGTCATCACCGACTCCTTCGGTTACGGCGGCGCTAACCCCTTTGTAGTTACCAAGACCTCCGGTATCCCCGGCAAAGCTGTGACCGAACTGCCCGGTCTCGTCTGGGGCGATCCAGATATGCCCGTCAAAAAAGTAGCGGTTATGATGACCCTGACTGAAAGCGCCATTGAACTGGCCGGCGCAACAGGCATCGACTGCCTTATCGCCCATCACCCAATCGCGGAAGGCTCCAATACCGGCGGCGTTACCGCCAGAGATTACTTTAATCTGTATCATCTGGCTGTTTTTGAGCTGCACGAAGCCTTTCACGGCCTGCATCCCGGTATCGCCTGGATCCACGGCAGCTGCGCCAAACACGTCAACATCCGCTTTGGCGGTGTCCCCGGTAAGATCGTCTGGTATGGCAACGCCCTGCCGGAAGTAGAAACACTGGGCGACCTGCTCAACCGTATCGACACGATCATGGGCACTGATATCGAATCACGCGTGCTCACCTCTGAACGTCAGATCCGCGGCTGTACCGAGATCCACGAAACCTCGATCGCAGCCCGCGCCAAAATCTTTGTCGGCAGCCCCGACAACAAGCTGGGCAAAACCATCACTGTTTTCCCGCATACCGGTTTCTCGGCCGAGGACCTTGAAAAAGCCTACGCCGAATACCCCGAAGCCAACACCGTAGTCTGCACGATCAGCAGACCGCTGCCCGGCGACCCGCTGGTCAAAAAAGCCGAAGAACTGGGCCTGAACCTGATCGCAGGCAACTCTCACGCGCTGGAGATCTTAGAAAACGGAATCCCCCTGGCCTGGGCCCTGCGTCTGCAGATCCCCGAGCTGGATATCCACATCTTCCGCGAACGTATGGTAAGCCTGCCGCTGGACCACTGCGGCTGCACCCACATCGAAAACTACGGCGAAACCATGGCGCGCAATTATCTGCCTAAGCCAAAAACAGAATAACGGAGGGGTTTATGATGAATGGTGGAAAAAGAAAGATCGAACTGATCGAATACGTAGGCCTGTTTTTAGTCGCCTTTTCCTTTTTGATGCTGGTAGTTAACCCCGGCGGTATCGGGAACCTGTTCAACAATATGTTCAACCATGCCGCCCCTATTATCATCAAGGTCTATATCACAGGTTCCATCGGTATCGCGATCATCATCAGCGTTACCATGGGACGCCTGCTGGAACGCCTTGGCTTTACCGACGCCCTGATGCGTATTTTCGTGCCCCTGATGAAGGTCATCGGTGTCAACGCCGCTGTAGCCGTACCGTCCGTATATAATATTCTCGGCGATATCAACGCTGCCGGCCGTATCGGCGGCCCGATCCTCAAAAAATCCAAAGCCACCAAAGACGAGCAGAAAATCGCTATCGCTACCATGATGCAGTCGCAGTCCTCCTTTGCGATCTTCGTTTTCGGCCTGATTGCTTTGAACGCCGCCAAGGTTTCCGTCTGGGTCGTCGTTTTTCTGGCGGTGTTCCTGCCGGTGCTTTTGACGCCGCTGCTTCTGCGGCTCACTATCTGGCGCGACACCAAAGCTGTCTCGCTTGAAGACTTGCCCCGCTTCACACCTGAAACCGGTTTTCTGCCGACCATCTTCAATGCGGCCAAGGAAGGCGCTGAGCTGTTGTTTTTGCTCATCATTCCCTCCTGCGCCGTAGTTTTTGCGGCAATCGGCGCTTTAGACCATTTCGGTCTGTGGACCGGCATTCAGGCCGGTATCAATACCATGCTCAATGCCTTCAACATCCATGCCGAAACCGGTTCCGTTTCTATTTTAGTCGGCGGGTCGCTGGCAATGGCCCAGCTGAAGGAAATTGCCGCCACAATCACCCCGCCGCTGGTCGTCGGCTCGTATATCCTGGCTTCCTCCGGCTTCCCGCTGCAGGTCATCTTCGGGCAGATCCCCGCTATCTGGAGCGGCTGTACCGACCTTACCGAACGCGAGGCCATGACGGCAGCCATTATCGGCGCAGTCATCAAGATTTTAACGGCAGCTTTATTTGCCACCTGTCTGCAATTCCTTTATATGTAATAACAGTATAAGCAAAACCAGCCGCTTGAAGCGGCTGGTTTTATTTTTGTAAAAGCTCAAAATTATTCTTTTTATACCTGATCAGTCCGTCCGCCTGCATCTTACTGAGCTCACCTGACATCGCGCTGCGGTCTACCGCCAGAAAATCGGCCAGCTGCTGCCTGTTAAAGGGTATCGTCAGCTTATTGCTCTGCTGCAGGCGCGCCTGTTCTGAAAGGTACGCCAGCAGCTTTTCCCGCGTCGTCCGCTTCGTCAGATATTCCATTTTCTGAGTCAGAAACAGATTGCGCTCCGCCATCAGCAGAAGCAGATTATGCAGTAGCCTGTTTTCAGCTTCGCTGCGAGCCGAACCCGCCAGCAGACGTTTAATGTCCAGAAAAATCACCGTAGCTCCATTAGGCGCGGCCACACTCACCGTCAGCGGCACCTGCCGCAGACAGGCATAGACCTCGCCGAACAGATGCCCGCAGCCCAGCTGCGCCAGAATATTCTGCCGCCCCCAGTAATCCTCGCGCAGGATATGCACGCTGCCGGCAACGACAAAACCAGCTGTCGTTACCTGCTCGCCCAGCTGCCAGATAAAGCTGTTCCGGGGATAGACCCTCAGCTGCGCATCCAGATTCTGCAGCACTGCCGCGATCTCTGTTTTCGCAATACCGCGGAACAAAGATGCCGACGCTATGATCTGCAAATATTTATCCATTCTTCTTTACCTCCGTTGTAAAAACAACAGCTTTCTTCCTACTATCGTACTATAATAAAAACAGAAAGACAACAGGAGGTTCATCATGTTACGCAAAATAATCACTATAGATCAGGAAAAATGTAACGGCTGCGGTCTCTGCGCCCAGGCCTGCCACGAACAGGCCATAGGCATGGTGGACGGCAAGGCAGCCCTGCTGCGAGACGATTACTGCGACGGCCTGGGCGACTGCCTGCCCGTTTGCCCTACCAATGCCATAACCTTTGAAGTACGTGAAGCCGCAGCCTATGACGAAGCTGCCGTTTTGGCCAATAAAGCCAGCCAGGAAGCTGAACTTCCCTGCGGCTGCCCCGGCACACAGGCCCGTTTACTGCATCAGCAGGAACCTGCACCAGCGCAGCAGGCAGCCACGCCCCAAAACAGCGAGCTGCAGCAATGGCCTGTCCAGATCAAGCTGGTCAACCCGCACGCACCCTACCTGCAAAACAGCAGGCTGCTGGTTGCCGCCGACTGTACCGCCTTCGCATACGGCGATTTCCACCGTAAATTCATAAAAAACCATATCACGCTTATCGGCTGTCCCAAGCTGGACAACGAAGATTACAGCCGCAAGCTGACTGAGATCCTGCTTGCAAACGATATCAAAAGCGTTACCGTCGTCCGCATGGAAGTACCCTGCTGCGGCGGTATGGAACAGGCGGTCAGAACAGCGCTGCAGCAAAGCGGTAAAATCATCCCCTGGCAGGTCGTCACCATCAGCACCGACGGTCAGATTCTGGAAGAAATATAATAATAATAAAAAAGGCGCCGGGCAAATATTTGCCCGGCGCCTTATTTATTATTAGACAAGCATCGCAGCAAGCAGTATGATAATAGTATTATTACTGACTGACCTCTAAAAAATTACGGCGTTCTGCCGCAGGAGAAATTTTATGGAAGCTATTATCATCGTTATCTTTTCCTTTATACTGCTCAGCTGCATTCTGGCAGGCTACTCCATTCTCTGGGCCCTGCTTTTCGGCTATCTGATGTTTTTCGGTTACGCCCTCCGGCAGGGACATACGCCGGTACAGGTACTGACAATGTCCGGACGAGGAATCCGCACGATCAAAAATATCCTCTTCATCTTTATCCTTATCGGTATGATCACCGCCGTCTGGCGGGCCTGCGGCACGATACCGTTCATTATTTACCATATGTCGGGCCTGCTCATACCATCGGTATTCATTTTGATAGTTTTTCTGCTCTGTTGTTTCATTTCACTTTTAACAGGAACCTCTTTCGGTACTGCGGCCACGATCGGCATCATCTGTATGTCTATCGCCAAAGCCAATGGTATCGATCCCACCTTTACCGGCGGCGCTATCTTATCAGGCATCTATTTCGGCGACCGCTGTTCACCGATGTCGACCAGCGCCCTTCTGATCAGCGAACTGACGCAGACTGATATTTACTGTAATATCAAAAATATGTTCAAATCAACGCTGCTGCCTTTTTCAGTCACCTGCCAGCTTTACGCCCTGCTGGGATTTTCCGGTACCGGCAACACCGGCACAGCCGACCTGTACTCACTCTTTCCGCAAAACTTCGATCTGCACTGGACTACCACTATTCCAGCGCTGCTGATCATCGTTCTTTCATTGTACAAGGTCAATGTCAGGCTGACGATGGCAGCCAGCATCATTACCGGCAGTCTGCTCTGCCTTTTCCTTCAGGATATCACTCCCGCCCAACTTGGCTCGATCATGTTCTACGGCTTTTACCCTGCTGATCAGCAGCTGGCCCAGATCCTCAGCGGCGGCGGTATCATTTCCATGTTCACCGTCAGCGTCATAATTATCCTTTCCTCCGCTTACGCCGGGATTTTTGAAGCAACAGGCTTTTTGAATACTACGCAGGCCCGCCTTGCACAGCTTGGAGAAAAAATAACGCCGTACGGCAGCATTTTGCTTACAGCCACCATCACAAGTATGGCAACCTGCAACCAGACCCTCAGCAGCATCCTCACCTATCAGCTGCACAAGGACAGCGCTGACAATATGCAGCAGCTGGCCCTGGACCTGGAAAACAGCACTATCGTAGTAGCGGCGCTCATCCCCTGGTCGATCGCCTGCGCTGTACCGCTCGCCACCGTAGGCGCCGGCAACGCTTCGATCCTGTTTGCCTTTTATCTTTATCTGCTGCCCCTGTATAATTTATGGCGGCCATACAAAGTAACCCCAGTCTAATAAATAAACCACCTGACTGCAAGAGCGATCAGGTGGTTTATTTTTATTGTCATCTTTTTTGCGTCTTCTGCATCAAACTGCTGTCAGCCAGGTCAACGACCAGCGGCTCCAGCCCCTGGCTGAGTACATAGTCCGCCCCTGCGGCAGTAGTAATGATCCTGCCGCCGCGCCCTAAAACCTTACCGTCCATATAACAGACCTGCCCGCCGATGATCGTGGCAAACGCGCTGCGCTGCAGCCTGTCGACGATCGTAATATCGGCATCCCGCCCTGCTGTCAGGCTGCCCTTATTTGCAAGACCAAGCAGCCGCGCCGGCTGATAGCTGATCTTCGCCACCAGCTCCTGCAGCGACAGCCCGCCCAGATCGACCAAAGCCAGACCAGCAGGCAGCAGTACATTGCGTGGAATACCGCCGCCGTCAGTACTGACAGCGTCTACAGCAAAACTGCCGTCAGCCTTTTTCGCCGTTGCCAGCCGCACCCGCGGCCCAACAGGATTGACCGCAAAACTGACGGAAACCAGCGTTTGCTGCCCGCGCCAATAATCCCTGGCCGCCTCACCTGTCAGCAAAGTCATTTCCTGTCCCTGCGGATAATTGACCTGCGCCCAGCCAGACAAAAGCGCCTCCTCCATGCCCGCCTCATCCTCCGTAAAGCCGCCGGTTTTCAGGCAGCGGCGGGTAACCATACTGCCCGGCAGACCGTCAATGATTTCAGCGCTTGTACCGTTGAGCGGTGATAAATAAGACTCGCAGGAAATATTAGGATTGGCCGCCAAAGCTTTAAGGGCCAGCTCCGTTTCTTCCGCCTCCGGCAGTACCGTACCACGGCAGTAAGCATTGATATGCGCTAAATGCAGAGGGTTGCCGTCGGCCAGCTCCACCGCCTCCAGCATGCCTTCGATATTGGAACCATGAGCGGCTGTCCCGGCGTGAAAAGCCGTATAAGCTCCCAGCTCTGCCGCAGCCCTGATCGCTCTGGCCGTTGCTGCCACCGTCAGCGGATAATGCCCGCCCAGCAGCTTGATGCCTAACGACCCCTGCCTCTGCACTTTCGTTATCAGCTGCTGCAGCTCTGCTGACGAAGGATCGTCACTGCTGACCGTATGTCCCGGCCGCACATATTCGATCGTAGCCAGATTGAGACCGGTCCCATATTCACGCGCCAGCTCCAGTACACTGGTCCCCGGCCCCGACATATCCAAAGCACTGGTCACACCAGCCTTTACCAGCATCGTGTGGGCGTAGCTGCCTCCCAGCCAGGCCGAAGCATGTACATGCGAATCGACCAAGCCAGGCAGTACCAGCTTGCCGGACGCATCCAGCTCCTGCACGGCGCTGCCGCCGATACTGCTTTCCACCGCCGCAATCATACCGTTCTGCACAGCGACATCAAAATATCCTTCCCGTGCCGACGCATAATCGACCACATACCCGTTTTTGATCAGTAAATCATATTGCATTTGCTGCCCCTCCCTCAAACCAGTTCAGGTAAAAAGCAACGCTGCCTGTTTTTGCGCAAGCAGCGTTAGCTATTTCCCGGTCAATATTATTTATGCATTTTATAAAAAGCTTCCATAAACTCAGCCAGCTTCTCGCAGCCTGCCAGCGGCATCGCATTGTAAATCGAGGCCCGCAGTCCGCCAACACTGCGGTGTCCCTTCAGTCCACCCATCCCCAGCTCCTCAGCCTCGGCCGCAAAACGCTTCTCCAGCGCTTCGGTCGGCAGTCCAAAAGTCACGTTCATCAGCGAACGGCTGTCAGTTTTGGCAAAGCCGCGGAAAAAATCAGGATACATATCGATCACATCATAAACTATCTTGGCCTTAGCCGCATTGCGCTGCTCCATCATCACCAGTCCGCCCTGCGCCTTCAGCCACTTGGCAACCTTGCCGACGATATAGACCGCAAAAGCCGGCGGCGTATTATACAGCGAACCGTTATCAAGATGAGTTTCGTAATTCAGCATACTGTGCAGAGCTTTAGAACGCCCCTCAATAAATTTTTTACGGGCAATGACTGCTACCGCGCCGGCAGGCCCGATATTTTTCTGTACCCCGGCATAAATCAGCGAAAACTTCTCAGCCGGGATCGGTTTACTCAAAATATCCGAAGACATATCCGCGATCAGCGGTACAGCACCGGTTTCAGGATAAACGCTGTATTCTGTGCCTTCGATCGTATTATTAGCCGTGATATGCAGATAAGCGCAGTTTTCCGGCAGCCTGATCTCACCCGGCTGCGGCACCCTGTCATACTTTTCAGCCTTACTGCTGAAAGGGATAACGACCTTGCCTACCTTTTCCGCCTCTTTTACAGCTTTATCCGAAAAATTACTGGTCACGGCATAAGCCGCCGTTTGTCCAGCCCCCAAAAAATTCATCGGCACCATCGAAAACTGCAGGCTGGCGCCGCCTCCCATAAAGAGCACGCAATAATCGTCGCCCAGACCCAAAAGCTCCTTGATGTCTGCTTCCGCCTCAGCATTGATTTTTTCATAAATCGGCGCGCGGTGGCTCATTTCAAAAATCGACATACCGCTGCCCTGCAGATCCAGCAGCTCGGACTGTACCTCCTGCAGCACTTCCAGCGGCAGCATGGCCGGACCGGCATTAAAATTATAAATACGTTTCATTATTCATCTTCTCCGATCAAATGCATGACCATCGCATCGCGCAGCTTAGGTTCAAACCAGGTCGATTTCGGCGGCATGATCTTACCGGCATCAGCTACCTTGATCAGCTCCTCCATCGACGTCGGATACATGGCAAAAGCCACACTGTAGGCCCCTGCGTCTACTTTAGCCGCCAAAGCATCCAACCCGCGGATACCGCCCATAAAATTAATGCGCTCATCCGTACGCGGGTCTTTGATGCCCAGGATCGGTGCCAGCAGATTATCCTGCAAGATCGAAACGTCCAGTGACCCGATCACATCATCCGCGGCAAAGGTACCTTCCTTCGCTGTCAGGCGGCGCCATTTTCCGGTCAGATACATACTGAACTGATGCCGTGCTTCCGGCTTCGGGCCGTTTTCCAGCTCGCTGATCTCAAACTTTTCTCCGACTCTGCTTAAAAATTCTTCCATCGACAAACCGTTCAGGTCTTTGACCAAACGGTTATAATCCATGATCTGCATCATATTATCGGGAAAAATGACCGCTAAAAAAGTGTTATATTCTTCGTTAGAACCATGCCTCGGCGTTTTGCCAAGCTCGTCAGCCACACGCATAGCCGCAGCACTGCGGTGATGGCCGTCGGCAATATACATTACAGGCACGTCCTCAAACAAACGGGTCAGCTCGGCGATCTCCATCAGGTTCTCCACCACATACAGTGTGTGCTGCACGCCGTCCTCCGACGTAAAATCATATACCGGCTTTTTGGCTCCCATCAGGCTCAAAACATAAGTATTGATCTCGGGCTTGCCCTTATAAGTTAAAAAAACAGCGCCGGTCTGTGCTTCTGTCGCCAGAATATGATTGACCCGGTCCTGCTCTTTATCATGCCTGGTCAGCTCGTGCTTCTTGATAATGTTCTCGCGGTATTCCTCCACTGAAGCAGCGGCCACAAGGCCGATCTGGATATGCTGCCCCATCTGCTGACGGTAAATATAGTAGCAGGGCGTCGTATCTTTTTTCATCTGCCCGTCGGACAGATACCTGTCGAGATTTGTTTTCGCCATCTTATAAACTGCCTGGCTGTGCGGATCGATACAATCCGACATCGTCGCTTCCGATTTTGTCACCCGCAAAAAGCTCAGCGGGTTCTTATTAAGTATCTGCCGCGCCTCTTCGGTATCCATCACGTCATAAGGCAAAGCAGCGATCTCTGCCGCATATTCCGGCACCGGACGCAGCCCGCAGAACGGTCTGATCTGTGTCATCTAAAAAACCTCCTCCAGCGTCGTATGTATATACAAACACATGTTAAAATCAAATTAGTCCTTATCTATATTATTTTACTCAGTTCTCTGCTAAAACGCAAGCGTCGCCGCAGCAAACACCAGCGCTGTAAAAAATATTTTCCTGCGGCGTAATAAATATAACACTTTTCCAGGTTTCTTATCCATCCAAAATAAGTTATAATAGAGGAAGTCGTTTTAAATAAGGGGAGTGTCCATCCGTGTCATCTATAACAGTCAACCGACGTGTCCTGCAAAAGCTTATTCCCATCGCCATCGGCTATCTGGCCCTTGGCATCGCCTGCGGTATTCTGGCACAGCAGGCCGGTCTCACACCGCTTGAAGCCCTGGGGATGAGCGTGCTCGTTTTCGCCGGCTCCGGTCAGTTCATCGGCATCGCCATGATGGCCCAGGGTGCGGCCCTCGTTTCTATCGGACTCACTATTTTTATCGTCAACCTGCGTCATCTTTTATTCAGCTCCACGCTGATGAATTTTTTTAACGGCCGCAGCAAAAACTTTCTTATCGGCTATGCCCACGGCATCACCGACGAGACCTTTGCCGTCAACCTGAACGCCTTTGAAACAGAAACAGATCCCCGCTGGACGTGCGAAGAAGCCCTGGGGCTCAACATCACCTCCTGCGCCGTCTGGTCGCTCAGCAATGCCCTCGGCTGCTATGCCGCCGCTTATCTCAACCCGCCTACCGAGCTGGTCTCCTATCTGCTGATCGCCATGTTCCTCGGCATCTGGGTCAACTATCTCACCGACCGGAAAATGATCATCACCGGGCTGGTATCAGGGCTTCTGGCGATCCTGCTTTCGCAGATCGTTCCCTATAAGCTGCATATCGTGCTGGCAACTCTGGCCGCCTCCGGCGCCGCCTGCTATATCACCGAACGCCATGCGGGAGGTGCTGATAATGTCCGCTGAATACGTTTGGGGCGCCATTTTCATTATGATGGGCGTCACCTATATTTCCCGTATCATACCTTTTTTGCTGCTGGCCGGCAAACCTGTACCACGCTGGTTCAAAACCTGGCTCACCTATGTGCCGACAGCTATTTTCGGCGCGCTGGTCCTGCCCGACGTCTTTCTGCCCGCAGGCAGCCTGGATCTGGGACTGAACAACCTGTACCTGTGGTCGACCGTCATCATCTTCCCGCTGGTCTATAAAACAAAATCACTGGGGCTGGCGATAGTCAGCGGCGCCGCCGTCTTTGCACTGCTGCAGGCCGTACTCTGATCAATCGGCACAGCCTTCAGTATCGAGAGGAATCTGCTTTGGAAATTTTTTTACAGGGTCTTACCATGGGGCTGGCCTATCTTGCCCCCATCGGCGCCCAAAATCTTTTTGTCATCAATACGGCGCTCACCGCGCCTTTAGGCATTGCCCTCGTCACTGCAGGCATCGTCGCCTTCTTTGACATCAGCCTGGCGCTGGCCTGCTTTTGGGGCATCGGCCTTGTGATCGAACACAGTCTGCTGCTGCAAAAAGCACTGCTCGGCGGCGGCGGACTGATCTTGATCTATCTGGCCTGGCAGCTGCTGCATGCGCAGGTGCAGACAGACACCTCTGCTTACAGCCAGCCGACGCTGTGGCAAACGGCCACGCTGGCCTTTACCGTTACCTGGTTCAACCCGCAGGCCGTTATCGACGGTACGCTGATGCTGGGCGCCTTTCGCTCATCACTGCCTGCCGATACTGCCTCACTCTTTATCAGCGGCGTAGCAGCAGCCTCCTGCCTGTGGTTCTTCGGGCTTACAGGCATCTTCAAAACCTGCTGCCAAAATCTGCGCCCCAGCCATCTGCAATGGATCAACCGCATCTGCGGCGCCGTTATTTTTGTTTACGCCCTCAAACTGCTTTATACCTTTGGGCAGATGCTGTAAAAACAATGAATACACATATAAAAAAGCAACAGCTGTTTAAGCTGTTGCTTTTATTTTGTTCTGACCCTTTTAATTTACTGCTTTAACTTTTTCCTGACTGCACAATAGAATATCTTCTACCGAACAATCAAACACGTCAGCCAGTTTGACAAGTATCTCCAGACTGATCAACGTCCTGCCGCACTCCAGATTACTTAGATGCGGCTGCGACATCTGCAGGGCTTCCGATAATTTCACCTGCGAAATTTTTCTTGCCTTCCGCATCATCTTCACATTACTACCTAAATCATTTAGATCATAACGCTGTTTTTTCATTTTACCCTCTACACCACTCTTACCCATATAATCGTTTCAACTACCGGACCAACTACTTTTGTTTTACTTATTTTTTCTGATTTGATTATTATATATTATTCTATTTTATAAAATAATACTACAAACAATTAGTTTTTGCAACAACTTCTTTTGCCCACAAACGAATTTATATCATCAAATACAACATTAATCTGCCATATTTTTATTTTATATTCTTCTAGACAATATTTTTATAAGATTCTGCAGACGTTTTTTATTAGCTTCATGATCCACCGGCTGGCCTGGAACGGACTTCTCTGCATGTTCTGCTGCTCGTCGTGCAAGTATTTATGGCAGTATTCAGTACTTACTAAATAAGTATTGCTTTACTTTGCTGTAAGTATTTCTTTGTTAGATTCAAGTTCAAAGTCATAAGCAGTAAAACCCTATAAGTCTTAAAAACTCTGCTAACAAATTCAGTACTGAATACTGTCACTATATATAGGGCAGCGAACACCGGAAAAGTTTACATGCCAAAATGCAATTTCACATATTGTTCACAAATATCACTAAAATGTTATGAGCTGCTGTTAAAAACCACCTTGCAAAAAAAATTTCAAACCGATGTAAACTTTTATCCCTCTCGCTGCCCTATATATAGCGTGAGGGTTTTACCCCCTTGCCAATCAAATCTAAAAGGAGCATCTCTACTATGCAAATGCAAACATCATCAGCACCGCTGCTGACGGACCGTACAGCGGCGATGCCGAAACCCGCTGGGACTTATGGTATCTGCGCTATTCACCCGGCGACGGGGCAATGAACCCCGGCGGGCAGGTCATCAGGGGCAAGGCCCTGTGGTATGCAAAAAGCAGCCCCCTTGATTAAAAGGGCTGCTTTTTAAAGAACACGATGTTTTCTTTTAATGTTTTCTTCAATCTTTTTTATTTTTCTTTAGCTTTTTTATCTTTTTTAGACTTTCTTGCAATGTTCGCCAAAAATCGCTTTAGACTTTCTTGAAAGAAAGTCAACAAAGAACTTTCAGCGCTGTTAAGATTTGGATTGCGCTGCACTCGCTGCCCGCGTGAAGACGTTACCTTAGCCGAAGCACAGGCAGCAGCAGCCAAGATCATCAAAGCAGGCGTGCTGACCAGCTGCCTGAACGAACTGAGCCGGGCCATCATCAGTAAACACAGAGAACTGTAAAACAAACAGAGAAACGAGGTACGACATCAATATCAAATACACAAAGCTCCTGCACTGGTTACGCCTTTTGGCCTGCATCATAAGCAGAAAATAACAAACCAAATCAGCGATATGAAACTTACTTCATATCGCTGATTTTTATTTATAACATTCACCCTAAGTACCACTTTTTACCTGTTCAGAAACTCCGGGTTATCATTCAGATACTGCTCTGTAAAACGTTGAGCAGCTGCTCCATAAGCCACTATCACCTGTGCCGTCTTTCCCTGCTTCTCAGCCGCTGCTGCTTTCAGGCATTCCTGCCTGACAACCTGCAAAAGTACTGGCGACTTATTCTTGTAATACTCTGTAAATCCGTTGATGACTTGCACATAATACCTGTGTGCCTGTTCATAGTCACCCTGCAGCTCCGCTGTGGCCGCTGCTAAAAATGCCGCTTTGACTGTAGTCGGTTCAACAGGCTGCAAATCGTTCCACAGCGACTGCCGTACATACGCCAGTACAGCTCGCGGATTTCCGGCAGGCAGCCCTTAGTCCAGGCTTTCGCTTCATTGACGCAATGCAGCACCGCCACATTTTCCGGATATTTTATCATCAGCGGATTATTCACTTCTATCAGAAAGTTATAGCGTTTATCCAAATCTGCAAACGCTCCGTTAACAACAGCATTCAATGCGTCCTGTTCTAAAAATATCAATCTTTCGCTGTGCTGCTGGTAATAGTCGGTAATGCGCCCTGTGGTCTGCCGCCCGTTCCACGCAGGCAGGTCAAACACCATCATACCGGAAAAATAGTAACGACTGTGTTTTAGCCCCAACGCCGCAGCATTTTTTCTGCTGTTGGTATCCAGCACTGCCGCTATCACTTTACCCTGCAGATCCATGCTAAAAAGCTCATCCAAACGACGGCAGCAAATAACGTCTACATCCATATATACCAGCCGCTCGATCTCCTGAGGCACATATGCCGGCAACAATATCTTCAACAATACCGAACGGTTCAGCCGCTTCGGCGTATCTTTGCAGACCGGATTCAACTGATCCAATACTTTCGTCAAGTCGTAAATATACAGCTCCACATTGCGGTATAACTTTATAAAAGTATCCAGACGCTGCCGATCTTCCTCGTTGATACCATCACACGCCAAATGGAAATGCAGCTGTCTGCCCGGGTGCTGCAATACCAGATTAGTCATCAGCACCCCGGCATATTTGACATAATTGGCATCTACACCGAAGCCGAAATCATAAACCTGTTCACTCATTGTTACTCCCCCGCTATATATTGAACCGATCTGACGGCCAATAACTTTTGCAGGTATGACGCCTGCCCCCACTAAGCCCGTCTTTAAAAGCTGCAGCGTACACCCAGGTTGCCGCGCCATTTGGTTTTTACTTCACTGCCGGTAGTACGTTCTACTTCGCCGTACAGATTCAAGTCCTTACCTACTTTTGTATTGAAGCCGATACCATATTCCAGCCAGGTATCTTTGGTTTCTACGGTCGAATTTCTGCTGACATCTCCGTATGTTGCCGTTACGCCCACATCGCCGCTGAATTCATGCGCCAGCGAACATTTCAGGTAAATATTATTATCATTGTTCTGACGGCCGATGTTGAAGCCCAGACGTCCGATCAACGACTTATAAGCGTCGTTATGGACACTTGCTCCGTCTGTGCCGTTCATCTGCATCGTGTAATCACTTCCGCTTAAATATCCGTAAGTCAGCTCGGCCTGCGGTTCAATAAAATAATTATTGACAAGCTGACGGCGATAGCCATATTCGGCACTGATACTGAAGCCGTTGCTGGCATAGTCGGCATCGTAGCTGTTTAGTTCGCTGACACTGCTGAATTCGCTCTTGGAACGCCCGTATTTGGCAATAACATCAGCAAAATGTCCTTTATCACCAATGTAACTGCCGTAAACCCCGAACATGGTCGACGTTATATCACCGCTGCCGCCGGCAAGGTCAGCGTCACCTTTTAAATAAGATACAGCAAGCCCTGTAACAAGTTTGCCGCTTTTTAAACGCTGCGTCCAGTCGTAACCGCCCTGAGTCGCTTTATATTTCATATTGGAGCTGCTGTTGCCGCTGACTTCGTTTTCACCACCGTAGACGCGGATCCAGGCTCCTGTATTGTCAAGATTGTTCCGCAGTTCGCCCATCCGGCGCACAAGGTCGTTATTATCAGCACGCCAGGCGGCGACAATATTCTGGACGAAAGCGGCCCCGGTCTCGGCAAAAACAGCAGCCGAGCCTTTGCTTTCCGGCACTATTTCACCCCCAATATCGATCTGCGTCAGTTTCCAGTCGTTACCACCATCATTGCTTATGGTAGGCGTAATGCTGAAATCTTTAACTTTTGTCAAACCGGCATCCATTTCTGTTTCTGCTGCAGTGTAGGCTTCCCCGCTGATAATCGTATTACCGGCAGTAAGATTACTGCCGTCCACCGTTGCTACTACTACACCATCGACACTGGTGACGGAAGTACCCAACTGGCTGCTGCTGCCCGTAAGGCTGGCATCACCGACGACTTGGATCTTATAAATACCGCCGCTGACTCCTTCCAGTACGATCTTATCAGCATCAGCCATCCCTGAATTATCGACGTCCGCAAGATCGCTGCCGATACGGAAAGTAACGCCGTCTGTCCCGCTGACAGCATCATTGATATTTTTCAGGGTAAAAGTTCTGTCCGTATCAGCATCATCACGTACCAGTTCCGGCTGACTGTGATAAATATCGATAACGCCTCCGTCAAGCTTAAATTCGACTAACTGATGCTCTAAATCTGTACTGTTAGTATATTCAGCTTCAGCAGGATACCAGACTGCGCCGTTATGCAGGCCAAAGGTTACCGAAGATTTTTCTAAATCTCCGGTTACATGTTTAAAATCGCCTGCCAGGTAGGATTCAGAATTATTCAAATCTAATTCAACGTAGTTAGTGTTCCCTCCCCCCAGACCAACATCACCCAGTAACCGGACAGTTTTATCACCGGACTGGTTGACTTCTATACCTACAAAGCCGCCGCTACCGGTGTGCTCTGCGTATAAAGCATACTTTCCCCAGGCATCGACCCTGACATTGCCCTTCAGGTCTACTACATTATCACTATAAGAGGACGCACTGGATATGATCGCTACGGCTTTATCAGTACCTGAACCATCATTTAAAGCGATCTCTACATCATCAGTAACAGTAGTTCTATTACCACTACTGTTGATAGGTTCTGTGATCGTCGCCGCTGCCGCCAAATTTTCAGCGACAAACATACCTCCCGAATATACCAGCGACATTGTCAGCAACGTCCGCAGTACTTTTCTGCTCAAATTTGTGTTCTTTGACATCTTTTCAATACTCCCATTCATCTTTACAGCAGTCAGTGCTGATAATTTTATCTACTGCGCGGCAAAAGCCTCGTTTCAAGAAAAAATTATATCGTTTTCTTTTGCAGCACCTTCAACAGCAGGTGCACTTCCTCCAGCGAATACAGTTCCTGTGTTTCAGCTGCCGCAGCTGCGTTCTCACTGCCGCACTCACCGCTGTCATCCTGCACCTTTTCCTCTCTGTACTGTACTTCCACCCACTCGGACGCCGCTTTTTTATCCAACAGTGTTTCCAAATTGCAGCCAAAAACATTGGCGCTGCGCACCAGCAACTTCAGGCTCACCTGCACATTGTTATGTTCGATATTGCTCAGATGCGTCTGACTTATGCCGATATGTTCGGCAAACTGATACTGGTTGAGCCGGCAGGAGTTGCGCAGAATCTTGATATTACTGCCGATACGCGGCAGGCAGCTTTCATCGTACATACTTCACCCAAACCTTTCAAAATCATCAAATTTTGACTTTAAAATAATAACCAAAAGCAACTTCTCTTTTGTTTATAATCAAAACTTTTGTTATGCCTATCAGCGTTATTACCTATTTAAAACTTAAAAAGCACGTTGACACTGGCACTGATACCCTGTTTTTTCCCCAACCAATTCTGCAAACCTATATCAACGGCAGTACCATTACTGCCGCCGGGACGCAGGATATAACCAAGCTCCAGCATACCGCTGCTGCCCTTGATACTGGGTGACGGTGTACTCAAGCCTTTGACCGTCGCTCTTGCTTCGCCGTCAAATTCGTACTCGTAAGCCAACCCTGCATAGCCGCTGCCGCTGCCGCAGTCTTTACTCAACCGTGCGCCAAATCTGGCGCGGATGCTGTCAACTGCGTCAAAAGTATACTCCTCGCCATTGCCGGCGCCGCCTAAAATAACACTGTCGCCGCTTTGACGAGTATAAAACAGCTTGGCATAAAGATCTGCTTTAACGCTGTCATTCAATTTGTTGATCTTACCGATACCCAGATGCGCCCCATAGTAACTGCTGCTGCTGTCGTAACTGGCATATACTTTTTCGCCTCCGGCACCGATCATATCGCTACTGGCATAATCAGCGTCCATTCGTCCGTAACGCACACTGCCTTCGTAATACATACCGCTGTTGTTATCCTGACGGATCAGCGCGCCGATGCCATAGTATTTGGTATTACCGTCAGCACGGATGCCGCTGTCCAGATGGCTTGTATAGTTGCCCCATCCGTATTCCAGAAGCGGCCCGCAGGTCAGCTTGCCGGCGTTATTGGCAACAGACTTCGCAAAACCCAGTGCCAGATTATAACCACGCATATCAGTATAGGAACCGCTTTTATATTTCATACTGCCGCCGCCCATAGTGCCAAACATTTCCGCACTGCCGTTTCCAGCCAACTGTACCGCGCTGGCCATACCGCTGCCCGCAACTGTATCAGCGCCGCTATTGACAAAAGCGGCTGCCGCAGCCTGTGTTTCCACCGGCGATTTGCTCTGTTCTGTCGTTTTACCTGCCGGCTTCTCATCCTCACCGTTAAGGGTGGCGACGACGCTGTTGCCGCTCAGCTCAGTTGTAAATTCGTATTCGATACTGACGCCCTGTTGAAGTCTGCCATAAATAACATCATCAGCTTTTATTCCGTTGCTGTTAGTCAGCAGATTGACCTTATCGCCGGCCTGCAAAACACTGGACGAGCCTGACAGACCTACGCTGACCTTGCTGCCAGAAATATCTGTGCCGCCTGCATTAGTCAGTGTCAGTACGGTATCGCCATTCACGGTATCCTCAGGCAGGTAAAAATTTAAATTTTCAAAGTTTTTTATGTCTTTAGCTTCTAAACCTTTAGTATAAATATTAAATGTATTGCCAGTATAATTGTCGACTGCATTGTTTCCATAACCGCCATAAATCGCACCGCCTATAATAGGATTAGCACCGCTGTCCCTTGTTATCGTCACCGTATTGCCTGTGGCGTTACCGGCACTATCCACACGACCGCCAAAAATATTTCCTTTAAACTCACCGCCACTGATCAAAACTGTGTTGCCCGTAGCATCACCCTTGATACTGTAACCGCCCAAAACATATCTGCCTATTGAACCGCCACTGATTATTACATGGTTACCTGTAACAGTGGCATTTTGACTACTATAGCCTCCATTAATATCATATTTAACATTACCTCCGCTCATCGTAACTGTATTCTGGGAAACCTCTCCAGTGCCGCTACAGCTGCCCCCAATAACAAAAAAATCTAATTTGCTATTGCCGCTGATTATCACTTCATTATAGGCAGCCATACCCTTGCCATAACTTGACCCGCCGGTAACATTCTCTACTACATGCGCATTTCGCAGCGTAACTCTATTTCTGACAATGTCACCACCTTCACTAGATCCGTTTCCGCCTTTAACTCCTCCCATCACATCAGCACCATCAACAATTACAATATTCCCTTCAACAATGCCGCTGCCAGTGACGGCCCCTCCTTCTACATAGCCATCTATCACCGCTCCGCTTTCAATTATGACGTGATTGTTTTTAACTGTACCAGTATCTGATCTATCACTATAACCTCCATAGACCTCAAAGATAACACTATTCCCTGTTATCGTCACCGTATTTTCTGCTACTAAAGCACTGCCATCACCATATCCACCACAAATATTAATACCAGAGTTACTATCATCAAAAATCACATTAGAACCAATGACGTCCGAACCCTCGACACTCAAAACACCGTAAAACTCTGATGCACCCATAGTAAAAGACGAGCCGCCTGTTGTTCCAGCCGCCCATACAGGCGCAGCGCAGCAGCTGCTCAATATGCCCCCTGCCATTACTGCCGCCAGAATCCTGTTGCAGAAAAGCTTATTTTTGACTTTTCTTCTCATCGCTTTTCACCCTTTTTCTTTTTTATTTATATTTCTTGTTCTTGTCCTGTTTACGGATGTGGCAGTAAAGCTATTTTGTCTGTGATATACATACTTCACCTCAGTTTTCGAAATATTAGTGTTTTAGTTCAAAATATCGAAACCAAAACATTTCTTCTTTTGTTTTACATCAAAAACTTTACCCATTATAATAATTACAGTTATTATAGCACGTTTGTACCCCCCCGCAAGGCACTTACTTTGAGCATGTGTAAAACGTCTGCGAGTCTTGCCCGGCGCATTGCGCCAGCGGCTTTACAACTATCGGCGTCTGCGCTTTCCTGCCTTGCCTGGCAATATAAATAAAAAGACTGAGCTTAAGCTCAGTCTTTTTATTTATACGTTATTTTTTTATACTATGCAGCAATTTACCTTTCAGCTTCTATCTGTTTGCCTACGTCCCGCAGATAGCTTTGCAGCGTCAGCATGGAATTGGTGAGATAACGCTCACCGCACCACGACAGGTAAATACTGGCTTCACCTATCTCGTCAGCCAGCGGTATGGAACGGATATCACGGTAAGCATCTCTGACGCTCGCCAGTCCGAAAGAAACGCCCAGCCCTTCGCGCATATAGTCGCTCAGCAGCTCAACATTGCCTTCCAGGACAAAGTCCGGCTCGAAGCCGGCTTTTTTACACAGCTCGTCAACGATCCTCAGCTTGCTTTGATCCTCCGGCAGGGCGCAGATCTTTTCGTTTTGGATATCCTGCAGATAGATCTTCCGGCGGCGGGCCATAGGGTGCCTGGCTCCGACCAGCAGTGTATAACGGTCTTTCCACAGCGGCACTGAAATGATTTTAGGATGATCGAGCCTGCCAGTTGTCAGCCCAAAGTCAAAGCGGCCGCTCAGAAGTCCGTCCATGATCTCGTTATGCGCTGCCAGCAGATGCGCCAGCCTGATATCGTTATGTTCTTTAAGGAAATCCACCAGCCAGCGTTTGGAGAGCATGGTACTGCTGCTGCCCAGACGAATGTATTTAGTATCGCGCGAGCGCATGTCGGCGATTTCCTTTTTGGCGTCCTCCAGATGCTGCAGGGCTTCGTTGGCGTGATGCAGCAGGATCTTGCCGTATTCGTTCAGCACTACGTTACGTCCGTCGCGGTCAAACAGCTGCCCGCCCATTTCTTCTTCCAGCCGGGCAACGATAGCGCTCAGGTAGGGCTGCGATACCATCAGCAGCTTGGCTGATTTGGTGATGTGTTCCTGTTCGGCGACTACTTTAAAATATTTGAGCTGTAATAGATCCATGACCGTCACCTTTCATAACAAATAACTTATGAGTACATACAATAACTAGTATTATACTTATTCTACCCCAGGTTTTACAATAAAGACAAGAAGAAATCTTGCAAGATATTTAAATTCTAAAGTTTTGGGGAGGTCATTATGTCTACTAGCTCTGCTCTCAGTAAATACAAGTTTCTCGGTCTCTTTCCTCTGGTCATGGCCCAGATCGGCACTTCCGGCGATAATTCGGTGCTTACCGTGGCTACAGCTTCCCTGCTGGCCAGTCTTAATGCGACAATGTCAGACATCCAGCTGGCCAACATTATTTATTCTTTGTGCGCCGGCTGCCTGATGATCGTCGGCGGTATGGTCGGCCTGATCGTCGGCTGGAAAAAAACTTTCCGCATCGGCGCTGCGATGTGCGCCGTCGGCGAACTTGTCGTAGCTTTCTCCGGCAACATTTTTATGTTCACCTGGGGCGGCCGTCTGCTGGTCGGTATCGGCGCCAGTTTCCTTATCCCTTCTGTCCTCGGGCTGATCCCCGGTTTGTATCAGGGCAATGACCGCGCTTTCGCTTTCGGGGCTATCGGCGCTGCTACAGGTATCGCTTCCTGCCTCGGCCCTATCGCCGCCGGTTTTTTGATCGATACTTTTGACTGGCGCATAGCCTTTAGCTGCATGGCCGTTTATTTTACTATCGTTTTTGTAGGTTCGCTGCTGGTAGGCGATGTTCCGCTGCCCGAACAAAAAGTGCGTTTTGACCTGAAAGGTACGGTCGTTGCCGTTGCCGGCCTGTTTTTACTGATCATCGGTATCAGCAAGATCCCAGTCTGGGGCCTGATCGATCCGATCGCGCCGCCTGTTATCGGCGGCAGTCCGTTAGTTTTGTTCGGTATGTCACCGGCTTTGTTTATCGCGCTGCTGGGGCTTATCACTCTGGTGCTCCTGGTCCGTATCGAACGTAATGTTGAAAAAACCTATGGTTCCTGTCTTATTCCTTCCTCCTTCTTAACGACGCCGCAGGTACGCAGTGGACTGTATCTTACAGCGATGCTGTTCCTCTGCTTCGGCGGGTCGTTCTTCCTGGTCATCACTTATCTGCAGCTGGTCGCCGGTTTCAGCGCCATTATGACCGGTATAGCCATGAGCGCTATGGCGATCCCGATGATCGTGTTCTCTATGGGTATCCCCAAGTTCAGTCCCGATGCTTCGCCGAAAAAGATCTGCCGCACGGGTATCGCTATGGTTGCCCTTTCGACGATCCCGATGGCGTTGTCCTTAAATCCTTACGGAGTTAACTGGCTGATGTATGTGGGCCTGTTCTTCTTCGGCGCCGGGCAGGGCTTTGTTGCTTCACAGTCTTCCAATATCATCGCAGGGGCAGTCAATGCCCGCGACGCTCAGCAGTCCAGCGGTATCCAGACCGCGACCCGCAATGTCGGTCAGGCGATCGGCGTCGCTATTCTGGGCGTAGTCATGCTGTTTTCCATCACCGGCACCTTTAAGGACGCCGCTTTGAGCAGCGCCGATCTGAGCAGTACTTCCAAAACCGTTATCAGCGAGCAGGCTTCCATCGGCTTTATGCCGGACGCTGCTTTCGCAAAATATATTGCGGATAAAGCGGCAAATGCCGATGACGCCGCTGTCTTGACCGCTATCAACCGCAGCACCCGCCAAAATTCCACTCAGCTGGGCCTGTATGTCCTGGGCTTCATTTGCGCTCTGTTCTGGCTCAGCACCGGACCGCTGCCCAATGAAAAAATAACTAAATGATTTTAACTGTTAATCAGTAAATTTATAATGAGGTGATCTTATGTATATGTCCGCAAATTTTCAGGTGATTTCCGATCCGGTAGTCTTTCAGAACGCTCAGGTTACTATCTACCGCGCGCAGAAGGTAGTGACCATGAACCCGCAGATGCCGTGGGCAGAATGTGTTGCCGTTGCCGGCGGCACTATTATCGCAGTCGGTGATTTTATCGATATGGAGGCTTATTTTAAAGCGCATGCTGCTTCTTATCAGATCAATGATACGTTTATCAACAATGTTATTTATCCCGGTTTTATCGAAGCCCATATGCACGCTCAGCAAAGCGGCCTGTATAATATGAATTATGTTTATATCGGCTACTTTGACCGGCATACTGCTGACGGCGAGATTTCCAGAGGCTGCAAAACGCCGGACGAGATCATTGCCAAGCTGCGTGAGGTAATAGAAAAGAACCCCGGTAAATATAACGATCAGAACTGGCTCAGTACTTATGGTATCGATCCGCTGATCTTGGGCGACGCCAAGCTGGAAAACATCAACAGCAAATGGCTCGACCAGGTTTCCAGCACTGTACCCATCTGCCTGAACCATGCTTCCGGCCATTTGATGACCGTCAATACCCGTGCGATCGAGCTGTCCGGCATCGATGCTGTCCACGACGACAATATCGGCCGTTATCCGGACGGCAGCTGCAACGGCAACGTTGCCGAACCCGAATTTATGTCCTATGTTTTAAAGGCAGGCGGTATGCGGATCAGCGGCGACGCTGCGGAAACCGCCGAAAAAGCGACCCGTTATATCGCCAAGCTGGCCAAACACAACGGCTGCACCACGATCGCTGATAAGGCTTTCGGCTTTATCCTGACCCCGAAGGCTATTGACGGTTATACTAACGCTCTGAAAAAAGAACAGCTGCCTGTACGTTTTGTTGTGGAACCTTTCTACAGTAAAAATATGGATGGTGTCTTCGGCGGCTGGAATGGCCTGCAGCAGCTGCGTCAGCAGATCGAAAATGACCGTTTCATTTTTAACCACGCCAAGATTCTGGCTGACGGTTCGATCCAGGGCTATACTGCCAATTTACTGAATAAGGAATATTACAGCGGCGCCAGAAACGGCAAGCTGATCTACGACGACGATACCATGTTCGATATCCTGAAGGAATGTGAGGAACACGGCTACTCGGTCTCTATCCATACTAACGGCAACGGCGCTACCGAGCAGGTACTGCGCGTAGTAAAACGCCTGCGGGAAGAAAACCCAACCAGCATCTACCGCCATACTGTGGAGCATGTGCAGTTGGCAACTGAAAACCAGCTGGCACGCCTGCATGAACTGAATATCGGCGCTAATTTCTTCGCCAACCATCTGTATTACTGGGGCGACGTCCATGCTGAATACACCGTAGGGCCTTACGAGGCCAAACGCATGGAGCCGATGCGCAGCGCTGTCAACCACGGCGTCCGCTTCGGCGTGCATTCCGACGACCCGATCACAGAGGTCAATCCGCTCTTTTCCGCCTGGTGCGCCTGCAACCGCAAATCCGGCATCAGCGGTAAAGTTTATGGTGAAGACCAGTGCCTGACCGCCGATGAAGCAATGCGCTGCATCACCTTAAATGCCGCCTGGCTGCTGCATCTGGAAGACAGGCTCGGTTCGATCGAGACCGGCAAATGGGCAGACTTCACCGTCCTGGCCGAAGAAGTTACTGAAGCCAATAAGGCTACGATGAAGGATATAGAAATCATAGGTACTGTTTCCGGAGGCGTGATCCAATAACATAAACAGCTTAAATAATGATCAAAGAACGGCAGCAATAGCTGCCGTTCTTTTTTGTGATTGCTACCCAATAATAACTTATTCCCAAAATCAGTAAATTTCTTCATTTCAACAATGTTTCTAAAAAGTGTTATACTATAAGTAATCATTTATCGCAGAGGAGGAATATTTATGTTCAAGACCCGTAAAGTTGTTATCGTCGGTGCCGGCCACGTTGGTTCACATGTCGCACTGGCACTGATCCAATCCGGTGAAGCCGACGATATCGTCCTGATAGATATCCTGAAAGAAAAAGCTATCGGTCAGGCGCTGGATCTGGATGACTGTGTCAGCGGCTCGCTGTGCGGCAAAGATGTCAGTATCCGCGCCGGCTCCTATGAAGAGCTGCACGATGCCGATATCATGGTCATGGCCTTTGGCCGCAGCCGTCGACCCGGTGAGACCCGGCTGGATATGTTCGACGATTCGATCAAAATGGCCAACGAAGTTGTTTCACATTTAAAACAGATCGATTTTCGCGGTATCATGATCAGTATTTCCAATCCTGCGGACATCATCTGCGAATACATCCGCCGGCAGATGGACTGGCAGCCTTCCCGCTGCTTCTGTACAGGCACCAGCCTGGAAACCTATCGCCTGCTGCGGGTACTCAGCAAGGCCACCGGCTACAGCCGCCGTTCTATTCACGGCTTCTGTATGGGTGAGCATGGTAATTCCAGCTTTATCGTCTGGTCACGCATTTTTATCGGCGGCAAGCCCTTTCTGCAGCTGCGCCGGGAACGTCCGGTTTTGGCAGAAATCAGCCTGGAAGATCTGCAAACGCAGGTCAAAAAAGCCGGTGATATTGAAATCGACGGCAAAGGCTGCACCGAATTTGGTATCGCCAATGTGGCCAAAATGCTTATCAGCGCGATCTTCCACGATCAGAAGCTTGTCTGGCCCTGCTCGACCCTGCTGCGCGGCGAATATGGTCAGCACGATGTGGCGGCAGGCGTCCCCTGCGTTATCGGCAAAAACGGTGTGGAAGAAATTTTAGAAGTCGAACTCACTGACGAAGAACAAGCCAAGTTTGCCGCTTCCTGCGATATTCTGCGCGGCTTTTTAGACCGTGCCGCATCCCTTAAATTTTAAAAACAGCGTCTGTATAAAATTAAAGCCCCGGCCAGCGGCCGGGGCTTTATTATTCTGTTTATTGGTCCTTTGCATCTGTCTCTGCAGCTTCCGCTTCCGGCAGTTTTTCGACCAGTATTTTGTCGATGCGGGTGCCGTCCATATCAACAACCTCGAAGCGGTAGCCATTCCACAGGAAGTAGTTGCCGGCAGTCGGGATATGCCCGATATTGGTAACGACGAAACCGGCCACAGTATTGAAACCAGTTTTTTCTTCCAGCGGCAGCTCATCCAGATCAAGGAAGTCTTTAAATTCGCTGATCGGCAGTAAGCCGTCTACCAGCCAGCTGCCGTCTTCACGTTCGACGATCTCCTGTTTGAATTCTTCATCATAGGAAGGCAGATCGCCGACCAGATGCTCAATAATATCACGCAGGGTCACCATACCTGCCAGCCCGCCGAATTCATCCATGACCAGCGCCACCTTGATCCGAGTGTCCTTGAACATATCCAGCAGCTTTTGGGTATACATACCTTCAGGCACATACAGCGGCTGCTGCACCGAGCTGCGCATCGAAGCGCCGGTAGCGCCCAGGACATCGGCTAAAAACCGTTTCGTATAGACAACTCCCAGGACGTGTTCCAAATCTTCTTCGGCCACAACATAGCAGGAATACTGTTTTTCCGCAATGACCTCCAAGTGCTTATAAAGCGGATCGTTGACGTCAAGCCAGGTGATCTTGGTCCGCGGCGTCATGATCTCGCTTACGCGCAGGTCATCCAGTTCAAAAACGTTTTCGATCATTTTCTGCTCGCCGACGTTAAATACGCCATGCAGCCGGCCCTGCTCCAGCAGTACGCGCACTTCTTCTTCCGTGACCGGAGGTTCGTCACTGGGCTTAAGCCCCAGCGCCTTCAGTAAAAACCTGGTCGAAACGCTTAAAAAGACAGTCAGCGGTTTAAACGCGGTAATAATGACCTTGATAAAACCGGCAAAGCTCATGGCAACCTTTTCCGGGTTGTTGAGCGCCATTTTTTTTGGTATCAGCTCGCCTAAGATCAAACTGAGATAGGTCACCAGTGCCACGACGAAGGTATACGACACTACGCCGGCATAAGGACGCAGTACGCTGATCTCACGCAGCAGTCCTTCCAAAGGCGCTGCCAGCATGGCGCCGCTGTATACGCCGGTGCCGATGCCGACCAGTGTGATACCGATCTGCACCGTTGATAAAAACTCAGTCGGTTCCTGAGCAAGCTTTAAAATATACGCAGCTTTGCTGCTTCCCTCATCAGCCAGCTGCTCCAGCCGGCTTTTACGCGCCGAGACCAGCGCCATTTCCAGCATGGCCAGCAGGCCGTTCATTAAAATCAAAACAATAACAATAAATACTTCTTTGATAGACCCGAGAGGATCCATACAGTCATCACTCCTATTTTCTATAATCTCTTTTTAGGGGTTGGCTTTTATTTTTTCTCCAGCATTTGGCAAACGCTTTTGCGCAGCAGGTCAACAACGATGATCGACAGACCGAACAAAACAACTACGCTCCATTCGTGCAGGTTCAGCGGTGTCGTACGCAGGATGCGGCCGCCGACATAGGTCAGCAGCACCTGGATCGCCACGATCAGCGCCATTACATTCAGGAAGCCTTTGTTCTTGTCGATGTGCTCCAGCAGGTTAAGACCGGAAACACGCACGTTAAAACCGTTGGCTACCGCCATAAAGATATATGTGCAGAAGAAGCCCGTATATGTGTAGATATGGTCGGGCGCATTGCGGAACAGATGATCGACATAGCTGCTCTTATAAAAGAGGATCGCGATAAAGGTCATATACACGCCGCCCATAGTGATGGTAGACAGCATTTTTTTGCTGACTATCGGTGCGCTGCGGTCTTTTGGCTTTTCACGCAGGTATTTTTCCAGCGCTGGCTCACCGCCGAAGGCCAGTGCCGCCAGAGTATCCATGACCAGGTTGATCCAGAGGATCTGCGTAATGGTGAGCGGTTTATCGATGCCGATAAACGGTGCTATGAAGTTTATCGCTACGGCTGAGAAGTTGATCGTCAGCTGGAAGACGATGAATTTACAGATAGAATTATAAATCGTACGTCCGTATAAGATCGCCTGTTTGATACTGAGGAAATTATCGTCAAGAATTACGATGTCACCGGCTTCTTTGGCAACTTCGGTACCGCTGCCCATCGCAAAGCCTACATCGGCTTTTTTGAGTGCGGGCGAGTCGTTGACGCCGTCACCTGTCATACCTACTACCAGGTTCATCTCCTGTGCCAGGCGCACCAGCCGTGATTTATCCATCGGCAGGGCGCGGGCTACTACACGCAGCTTATGCAGCTCCAGTTTCACCTGTTCGTCGCTCATTTCCGCAAGCTCAGCCGAGGTCCAGACCAACTCGTTCGGACGCTGCAGCAGGCCTGCGTCTTTAGCGATCGCTACCGCGGTTTCGCGGCGGTCACCGGTGATCATAACGATCTGTACGCCTGCATCCTGAACTTCAGCAATCGCTTCGATCGCTTCGGGACGGACTTCGTCGCGAATACCCAGAATACCAACCAGCGTCAGTCCGTCTGCCGGCAGCTCATCGCCTTCGATATCGCTTTCATAGGTGCAGAGTGCCAGCATCCTGATCGCATCTGCTGCCAGTTCCAGCATTCTGTCATCCAGTGTTTTTTTCATTTCTTCGGTCAGCGGCTGGCGGTTGCCTTCCGCATCCCAGTAGTGGCTGGTTTGCAAAATCAGCTTTTCCGGAGCGCCTTTAGCCAGGCAGTAACGCTCGCTGTTACCACTGACTGCCGCCCAAGAATATTTATTGGCGCTGTTGAAAGGAATGAATTTATCACGGTGCAGCATTTCTTCCATACGGTAGCTGCCTACATAGTTGCTGAGCGCCCGCTCAGTCATATTGCCGCCGACCATAGCGCCGTCAGAAACGGCTGCCGAGGTATTGAGCACAACGTTTTGGTAAGTAAAGGCCTTCAGCTTTGCAGGCAGTACGTCAAACGCAGGGTATTCCTGACGGTCGCCGGTAATGAACCGTACGACTTCCAGCTTGCCCTTTGTGATCGTGCCTGTCTTATCGGTAAAAAGCAGGTTCAAACTGCCCGCAGTTTCGATACCGACCAGCTTCCGCACAAGTACGTTATCGCGCAGCATTTTTTTCATATTCAGCGACGAAACGATCGCGATCATCAGCGGCAGCCCTTCCGGCACCGCCATAACGATAATGATGATACCCAGGATAACTGCCTGCACCAGATCAGACAGCAAAAGCGGCGTATTAGCAAAATAAGCGCCGAAATCGCCGTACAGATAGGCTTTATGCAGCATGACTGCCAAAGCGATCAGCACACCGCCGGCATAACCAAACTGGCTGATATGATGCGCCAGTCCCTTAAGCTTTAATTTCAGCGGGCTGTCACGTTCATCATCCTTCAGCTCCTGGGTCAGCTGACCGTAGATAGAGCTGTCGCCGATCTTAACGGCCTGCATGATGCCCTGACCTTCGACAACGACGCTGCCGCGGAACAGCTTATGCTCGTCCAGAAAATCGATAGTACCATCGCCCCAGGTAAAATCGGGCGGAGCGATCAGCTTATGGGCTTCCTTGCTTTCGCCGTTCAGGGCCGCCTGGTCAAGCTTCACATCACCGTCCAGTAAGATACCGTCGACCGGAACTTTATCGCCGGCCTCCAGAATTACCGCATCACCGACGACGATATCATCGATATGCAGCTCAACCGGCTCGCCGTCACGCCAAACCTTGCAGCGGATACGGCTGGCTTCTTCCTGCAGTTTCTGGAAAGCGTTTTCATTGCTGTACTCAGAATAAGTAGAAACAAAAGTCGCCAGAATGATGGCCAGAAAAATACCCATCGTTTCGATCCAGTCGCCGTGCCCCATATAAACAAAAACTACGTTGACCAACAGCGCCAGGATCAGGATCCGGATGATAGGGTCTTTAAAATTCTCCCACAGCTTATCCCAAAAGGTTTCGCGCGGGGGCTGAGTCAGGGCATTATTGCCCTGCTCGGATAATGCTTTGCTCGCTTCTTCAGTAGTCAAGCCGAACTTGTTCACTGTGTTTGCTCCTCCTTACAAAAAAGCTGCGGGACCCAAGGCCTCACAGCTTCATTGCTATTTATGATTATAAATTAATTGCCCCAGACTTTACGCATCAGGACAGGGTATTCTTCTACCAGATGTTTTAAAATAACATCGATCACTGTGTGGATAACAGGCGCTTCAAAGCCTTCGTCAGTCGTAGTGATGCAGCTGTCAAGGCAGATATCCCCGTTGTCGCCTTCATAGTATTTAAAAACCTTGTATTTTTTATTAAGCTCGTTGATATGCATCAAAACGCCTTCGCGGTTGCCGGCATTGACAACGCCAGCGGCAACGCGCACCTGGATCATCGTATAGATGCTGTCGTCCAGCACGATCATCGTTGGCAGATTCTGACTGCTGACTTCCATATGGGCACGATAAACGATGCTGTGCATTTCGTTATCGATTTCTTCCTTTGAAAAACAGTTGATATTATTGGAACTTAAAAATTCATCAAATTTTGCGGCCTTACTCATCTTCATCTCCCCTATCTGCAATATTCATTGCCTTACAGTATTTAATATTACACTATTAAATAAACTTTGTATAGTGCAAAAGCCGCTCTTACTGATTTTTCACAAACATTTCAATATTCTGTCTTTTTACAGTTGCTGACTTGCTGCAAGCTGTTTTTGTTTAATTTTTACAGTATTTTATTCCGCTTGTCAAAGACTTTAAAATATAATGTATACAATTTGCATTTCTTTTTTGCGTATTTTATAATTAAACTTGCAGTTTTGTATATAGATATAATTTGCTTTGAGAGGGGAAAATCACATGTATACTTCATTACCGCCCAAGCAGGGGCTTTATGATCCCTGGTTCGAGCACGACGCCTGCGGTCTGGGTGTCGTCGCCAACATCAAAGGCCGTAAATCCAATAAGATCCTGCGGCAGGCTTTAGTGGTGCTGCGCAATATGGACCACCGCGGCGGACAAGGCGCCGATATGAATTCCGGCGACGGCGCGGGTATCCTTCTTCAGCTGCCGCACACCTTTCTGGTCAAAGAATGTGCCAAGCTCGATATCGAACTGCCGCAGCCCGGCCATTATGCCGTTGGCTTTATGTTCCTGCCGCCTGACGCTGTAGAGAGAGAAAACACCCAGCGTCATTTTGAAAAGCTTGTTACTGCAAACGGACAGGAGCTTTTAGGCTGGCGTAACGTACCGGTCGACCCGGCGGTACTGGGTGAAAAATCACGCCAGAGCCAGCCGTTCATGGCACAGGTCTTTATCAAGGCCAGCCCGCAGATCATCGACCGGCTGAGCATCGACGATAATGCCTTTGAACGGCAGCTGTACAGCATCCGCCGTCAGGCCGAAAATCATATTCGCTATGGCAGGCTGCGCGGCGGCAGGTATTTTTATATCGCCAGCCTGTCTTCACGGACTATCGTTTATAAAGGGATGCTGACTACGGAGCAGCTGGGTTCTTTTTATTCTGACCTGCAGGACAGTTCTATGGAAACAGCAATGGCTTTAGTCCATTCCCGTTTCAGCACCAACACCTTTCCCAGCTGGGAACGCGCCCATCCTTACCGTTATCTGATGCATAACGGCGAGATCAATACCCTGCGCGGCAACATCAACTGGATGCGCGCCCGCCAAACGATGTGCGGCAACAGCCTCTGGGGCAGCAAGATCAAAGATATCATGCCTATCATCGACGAAACCGGCTCTGATTCGGGAATGTTCGATAACTGTCTGGAATTTCTTGTCATGTCGGGACGCAGCCTGCCGCATGCTGTAATGATGATGATTCCCGAACCGTGGGGCAAAAATCCCCATATCGATCCGGATCTGAAAGCTTTTTTTGAATACCATAATTCTCTGATCGAAGCATGGGACGGACCTGCCGCCATGGCCTTTACCGACGGACGCACTATCTGCGCCGCTCTGGACCGCAACGGTCTGCGGCCTTCCCGCTATTACATTACTCAGGATGATACGATCGTTCTGGCCTCCGAGGTCGGCGTCGTCGATCTGGATCCGGCGACCATTGTCAAAAAAGACCGTCTGCGGCCGGGCAGGATGCTGGTCATCGATACTGTAGCAGGCCGCATCATCGGTAACGACGAGATCAAACATAAAATAGCTACCGAACAGCCCTATCGCAAATGGCTGGACGAAAACCTTATTAAATTGAATGCGATCAAGCTCACTACCGAGCTGCCGAAGCCCGATCCCAAAACCCTGCTGCGACGGCAACTGGCTTTTGGCTATACGCTGGAAGACCTGACCAAGTTTCTGAAACCAATGGCTACTAAAGGAATAGATCCGCTGGGAGCGATGGGCAACGACGCTCCACTGGCCGTTTTATCCGAAGAACCGCAGCTTTTATACAACTATTTCAAGCAGCTTTTCGCCCAGGTCACCAATCCTCCTATAGACGCTATTCGCGAGGAAGTGTTTACTGATACGACCAGCGGCATCGGTCCGGAGAAAAACCTGATCGACCCGCAGCCTGACAGCTGCCGGCAAATTTCAGCCGAATCGCCTGTTTTGAGCAATATCGAGCTGGCCAAGCTCAAAAATATCCAGCAGCCTAAATTCCAGGCGGCGACACTGCCGATGCTTTACCCGGTAGCCGCCGGCGGCACAGGGCTCAAACACGCACTTGACAGTCTGTGTGCACAGGCTGACGCTATGATCGCACAGGATAAATGTATTCTGATTTTATCTGACCGTGAAATGAACGAAGAAATGGCGGCTATTCCTGCCCTTTTGGCCGGCGCCTGCCTGCATCATCATCTGATCAAAAGCGGCAGCCGGCTCAAAGCTTCCATTATTATCGAATCGGCCGAACCGCGCGAAGTGCATCATTTTGCACTGCTGCTTGGCTATGGCGTCAGCGGCATCAATCCCTACCTGGCGTTTGAAACGATCGAAGAAATGTGCTCTAACGGTATGATCACCGGCGTTACAGTAGAGCAGGCCACCGCAAACTATATCGACGCCTGCACCCACGGTATCGCCAAGATCCTTTCCAAAATGGGTATTTCTACAGTGCAGTCTTATCGCGGCGCCCAGATTTTTGAAGCTATCGGCATCAGCAGCTGTGTGATCGAAAAATATTTCACCGGCACACCTTCCCGACTGGAAGGGATCGGCCTGGACGAGATCGCCAAAGAAGTAGAGCTGCGTCATCTGCCGGCCTTCAAAGCTGATGCGTCTGATCTGTGCAGCTATGAATCCGGCAGTGTTTACCAATGGCGCAGCGGCGGTGAACGGCATATGTTCAATCCGCAGACTGTTTTTGCACTGCAGCAGGCCTGCCGCGAAAACGATTACACTATGTTCAAACGCTTTTCCAGCGAACTGAACAGCAGTGCTTTTGCCAATCAGAACCTGCGCAGTATGCTGACCTTCACTCCGCAGCGGCTGCCGATACCTATCGAACAGGTAGAATCTGTAGACAGCATCTGTAAACGTTTTAAAACCGGCGCAATGAGCTACGGCTCACTCAGCCAGGAAGCGCACGAATGTCTGGCGATCGCTATGAACCGTATCGGCGGTAAGTCCAATACGGGCGAGGGCGGCGAACATCCTTCCCGCTTCCGTCCCCAGCCTGACGGCGATAGTAAGCGCAGTTCTATCAAACAGGTGGCCTCAGGCCGCTTTGGCGTTACCAGCAATTATCTGGTCAACGCGGATGAGATCCAGATCAAGATCGCCCAGGGTGCCAAACCAGGTGAAGGCGGTCAGCTGCCCGGAGGTAAAGTCTATCCCTGGATCGCCGAATGCCGCGGGACTACTGCCGGTATCGGCCTTATCTCACCGCCGCCCCATCACGATATTTATTCGATCGAAGATTTAGCCGAACTGATACACGATTTGAAAAACGCCAACCCACGTGCCAAAATCAGCGTCAAGCTGGTTTCTGAGGTTGGCGTCGGCACCATTGCCGCAGGCGTCGTTAAAGCCTGTGCCGATGTAGTGCTGATCTCCGGCTACGACGGCGGTACAGGTGCTTCCCCCCGCACCAGTATCAACCACGCCGGACTGCCCTGGGAGCTGGGACTGATGGAGACCCATCAGACGCTGCTGCTCAACAACCTGCGCAACCGTGTGACTCTGGAAACCGACGGTAAGCTGATGACCGGACGCGACGTGATCATCGCCGCCTTGCTGGGTGCCGAAGAGTTCGGCTTTGCCACTGCGCCGCTGATCGCTTTGGGCTGCGTTATGATGCGCGTCTGCAATCTGAATACCTGTCCTATGGGCGTCGCTACCCAGGACCCGAAGCTGCGCCGTAACTTTAAGGGTAAACCGGAGTATGTCGTCAACTTTATGCACTTCATTGCCCAGGAGGTTCGCGAATATATGGCCGAACTGGGCTTCCGCAGTATCGACGAAATGGTGGGACGTACGGAAGTACTGCTGGCTAAACCGGAGCGTAACTGGAAAAATAAAAATCTTAACTTAGCGCCGCTGCTTTATAAACCGGAGGTAGAACCGGGCACCAGCCAGGTCTGCACCACCGAACAAAACCACCAGCTGGAAAAATCGCTGGACTGCCGCGAGCTGCTGGCAATCTGCAAAACCGCTGTCGCCGGCAAAAAACAGGTCGATATCACGCTGCCTATCAAAAATACCGACCGTGTCGTCGGTACCATCCTCGGCAGTGAGATCACTCGCCTTTACGGTTTGGATGGCCTGCCGGAAGATACGATCAGACTGCACTTCAAAGGCTCGGCCGGACAAAGCTTTGGAGCCTTTTTACCGCCCGGTATCACCCTGCGTCTCGAAGGCGATGCCAACGACCACGTCGGCAAGGGTCTTTCCGGCGGTAAAATCATCATCCATCCCTTTGCAGAAGCGCCTTTCAATCCTCACGAAAACATCATTATCGGCAACGTTGCCTTCTACGGCGCCACCAGCGGTGAAGCCTATATTTCCGGTATTGCCGGTGAACGTTTCTGCATTCGCAACAGCGGCGTCAATGCCGTTATCGAAGGTGTCGGCGACCACGGCTGCGAATATATGACCGGCGGCACCGTCGTTATTCTGGGTAAGACCGGACGGAACTTTGCTGCCGGCATGAGCGGCGGTATTGCCTATGTTTTAGATGAAGACGGTACCTTTTCGGGCTACTGTAACAAAGAAATCGTACTGCTGGAACAGTTGAAGGAAATCAATGACACCATGCAGCTGCAGAAAATGATCCTGAAACACGCAGAATATACCGGCAGCAGTATTGCCCGCCGGATTCTGGCAGACTGGGACAGTTACGTCAAAAAATTTGTCAAGGTCATTCCCAAAGATTATAAGCGCGTTACCGAAAAAGTAGCCCAATACCTGCAAAGCGGTATGAGCGAGCAGGAAGCGACGATCAAAGTATTTGAGGAGGTGCAGGCATAATGGGTAAACCGACCGGATTTATGGATTACAAACGGCAGGAACTTGCGCTGCGCCCGCCTCAGGAGCGCATCAAAGACTGGGAAGAAATCAAAACCAGCAGTCTGCCTCACAAAGAAGAACTGCAAAAACAGGCTGCGCGCTGCATGGACTGCAGTATTCCCTTCTGCCACAGCGGCGTAATGCTGGGCAAAGCCTTATCAGGCTGTCCGCTGCATAATCTGATGCCGGAATTTAACGACTTTGTTTATCAGGGGCTGGATCATTTCGCCTATGCGCGCCTGAATAAAACTAATAATTTCCCGGAATTCACCTCGCACGTCTGTCCGGCTCCCTGTGAAGGAGCCTGCAGTGCCAGCCTGGCAGGCAGTGCGGTCAGTATCCGCAATCTTGAACAATATATCATTGAAACAGCATTTGCAGAAGGCTATGTCAAACCCAACAAGCCGACTCACCGCAGCGGCCAAAAAGTTGCCGTTATCGGCAGCGGCCCGGCCGGCCTGGCCTGTGCTGACCAGCTTAACAAGGCAGGCCACAGCGTTACCGTTTATGAACGTGCCGACCGCGCCGGCGGGCTTTTGATGTATGGTATACCCAATATGAAGCTGGACAAGCATCTGGTAGAACGACGCATCAAGCTTCTGGAAGAGGCCGGGGTCACCTTTGAACTGAACAGTGAGATCGGCCACAAAATTTCTTCGGAAACACTGCTGAAACAGTTCGATGCGATCGCCCTTTGTACCGGCAGTACCGTACCGCGTGATCTGACCATCCCCGGCCGCGAGCTGCAGGGCATCCACTTTGCCAAGGATTATCTGCACAGCGTCACTAAAAGCTTTTTAGACAGCAGCCTGCAGGATAAAAAAGCTGTTTCCGCCAAGGGGAAAGACGTTATCGTCATCGGCGGCGGCGATACCGGCACCGACTGTGTAGCGACAGCCATTCGTCAGGGCTGCAGAAGCGTAAAACAGATCGAGATCATGCCCTGCCTGCCCCATTCCCGTACTGCAGATAACCCCTGGCCGGAAATGCCCCGTGTTTTCAAAACTGATTACGGGCAGGAAGAAGCCTTCGAGCTGTACCACCAGGATCCGCGCGACTACTGTATCATGAGCAAGGAATTTATCGGCAAAAATGGGAAAGTCGATAAACTGCGGCTCTGCCAGATCGACTGGCAGAAGGAAGCCGGGCGTTTAATTCCTGTCGAGATCGCCGGAACAGAACAAATAGTTGCAGCTCAGCTGGTGCTTCTGGCAATGGGTTTTATCGGCACTGAAACACAGTTATTTGACGAATTTAAATTTGCCAGATCAGAGGCCAATACTATTGCGGCCAATGATAATGATTATATGACCTCGATCCCCGGTATTTTTGCGGCTGGCGACGCCCGCCGCGGCCAAAGCCTGGTAGTCTGGGCCATTGCCGAGGGACGCGGAGCCGCAGCCGCCATTGACAAATATCTGACGGCAGTTAAATAAGCGTTCCCCTCTCCTTAACATAGTGAACAGACCCTTACGGTCAGTCGGCATAAGCCGCTGCCATAAGGGTCTGTTCCATTTTCGGCTCCTGCAGGCGCAGGCTCCCACGATTATTTATAACAGAAAAAGCACTTGCCTGCTTCATTACGGCAAGTGCTTTTTATACATCATTCAAATTCCAAACATCTGGCGGCACAGCCTGATACCAGACGCCGTTTTAAAAATTCGCCCGCAGGCAGTCTGGATAGCCTCCTTACTCATGCCATCTTCATAAAAATTCACCAAAAAATCAGCTTCCACTAAAATCTGATAATCCATACCATCGATATTGGTATAAGTATGATGATGCCCAATCAAATAGCATACCCGCTCGCAGACGTCAGGAGCAAAACCTAACTTTGCCAGCAGTTCTTCCGCTGCCGGCGGTCCCTCCAGCTCCTGCGTTTTACCGCTGCATTTACCGGCGCCGAACTTCGCCTCGCCATTTTTGATACCGATATCGTGAGTCAGCGCCGCAGCTTCTAAAATAAACTGCGTCCTTTCGTTCAGCTGCTCCTGACGTCCGATCAACTGCGCCAGGGCATGTACCTTAATAAAGTGCTGGATCCGCCGGGCGTCGCCGCCCATATAAGCGATCATAGCTTCCAATAACTGCTGCAGCTGCATTATCTTGCCTCCAAATCACAACTTAAACTACCTGGAAAATATAAAATTTCAAATAATACGTCTCCGGGACATTCCATAAAATCGGATGGTCAGGCGACTGCTGGCGCGCCTCGATCTGCCGCAGCTGTACATTGGCGTCTGCAGCCGCATCATGCAGCATCTGCACAAACAGCTCTTCCTTCATAAAATGCGAGCAGGAACAAGTCGCCAGATAACCGCCGCGCGGCAGCAGCTTCATAGCCTTTAAATTGATCTCTTTATAGCCGCGGATGGCATTTTTGACCGTACTGCCCGACTTTGTAAACGCCGGCGGGTCTAAAATAATAAAATCATATTCCCGGGACTTATTATTGACCAGCTCTGACAGCAGATCAAAAACATTGGCCTTCAAGCCTTTAACGACTTTATCCAAGCCGTTTTTGGAGGCGTTGGCGTCCGTCATCTGCACTGCCTCGGCCGAAATATCTACAGCTGTTACAGCAGCAGCGCCTCCTGCCGCCGCATTCAGGGCAAACGCACCCGTATGGGTAAAACAGTCCAGTACATGCTTACCACGGGCGATCTTAGCAATAGCCTGACGATTATACTTCTGATCTAAGAAGAAGCCTGTTTTCTGACCGTTCTCTACATCTACATTATACCTGATTCCGTTTTCAACGATTTCCGTCAACGGCTCCCCTGGTTCTGCAGCCTCTGCAAACGCAAACCAGCCCTTGTTTTCCTCCATGCCTTCCAGCAGGCGGATCTTCACATCGTTGCGTTCATACAAGCCCCTGATTTCCTCACCCTGCTCACGTAGAATCTTGTACAACAGGTTAAAAATCAACTCTTTCCGCACTTCTATTCCCAGTGATAAAGTCTGTGCAACCAAAATGTCATTGAACCGGTCTACTGTCAGACCTGGAAAATGATCGGCCTCACCAAAAATCAGGCGGCAGCATTTAAAATCGGCTCCTGGCATTACAGTACGACGATAATCGATCGCATAACGCAACCGCCGTTCCCAGAAATCAGCGTCAAATTTATCATTGGTATTGGTCGAAATCAGGCGCACCCTGATCTTGGAATGGTCATTGACAAACCCGGTGCCCAGATATTTGCCCTTGTTTGTTACCACATCGACCAGATCACCGTTTTGGTATTCGCCTTCGATCCTGGTGATTTCTTCAGCATAGACCCATGGATGGCCGCTGCGGGCGGCTCTTTCGCCCTTTGGCGTAATATAAAATTTAGTATAAGCTCTCATAATCTGCTCCGTTCTTTTTCAGCTGTACTGCCATTATGCTGCCCCCAGCTCTTGAAGCAGGCACAGCGCTAGGATTTTTTATTATAGCATATCTCCCAATTTAAAAACAGCAGGGAATCTGCTTTCCCAAACTAAGGCCATCCGGCGTTACGTCACAATCATAAGCCAGCACTTGTACGCCAGCCTGCTGTGCCCGCTGCAGCGCTTCGGCAAAAGCCGCATGTGTGCGGCGATTCGGTGTAAAACTGGTCACTCCGCGCATCTGGATCACAAAAATCACCGTGGCGGCATAACCATCCCGCACCGCCTGCGCCAGCTCATCTAAATGCTTAATGCCGCGCTCTGTCGGCGCGTCGGGAAACATTGCCACGCCATTTTCCTCCAACGTCACGCCTTTCACCTCAATAAACATTCGCTGCTGCTGCGTTTCTGCATAAAAATCAAAGCGCGAAGCACCATACCTGCATTCAGGCTTCAGCAGCGTAAGACCCGGCAGCAGTTCGCCTGACGCCAGCCATTCGCCCACCACCTTATTCGGCGCCTGCGAATCCATATTGACCAGCATGCTGCCCTTTCTGACAGCGATCAACGAATATTTTGTCTTACGCCTGGGGTCATGATGACACTCCACGTAAACCACCGCTCTCGGCGTCAGAAGCTCACGACAGCGCCCTGTATTCTTCACGTGGCAAACCTCTACCTGCCCGTCCAGCTCGATATGAGCAATAAAACGATTGGGTCGTGCAATAAAGTAACCCTGTTTTATTTCATTATAATGCATTTTCTGCCTCATTTTCTTTAAAAGATGTTTTCATTATACTACACCTAAGGCAAAGACAAAAGGCAGTTCGTCTTAACTTCAAACATATTTATTTCCCCGGCAATAAAAACCGTTTACTTTCAGCTAAATATAAAATAACCCTTACTGCCTTGAATCTCACATTCAAAATCAGCAAAGGTTATTCCTTAAAATACTTATTGATAATTTTACAACAGCCCGGCCGGTATATACCAGTTTCTGGCATCTATCGGCAGCAAATCATTGGCGAAACAGATCACGCCGCCTGCACCTAATTTCAAGGCCCGTTCTCCCTCTGCCACCGGCCGCAGGATATCAAACTTCTTCGTTTCTTTCACCGGGCTGGAGCTTTTG